>Ga0209099_1000155_pt1 | contig 78740 bp, 78 predicted proteins | sample AD_JPNHW2_MetaG_FD_184430 | JGI IMG/M metagenome (GOLD analysis project Ga0209099, IMG submission 184430) | Active sludge microbial communities of municipal wastewater-treating anaerobic digesters from Japan - AD_JPNHW2_MetaG (SPAdes) (version 2) | ecosystem: Engineered > Bioreactor > Anaerobic...
AATGCCCTGAGGTAAAATTACATCAAAAGAAAGAGCTGATCCGGAAATATTAATTTCTTTTTCAATAGATTTTTCAAATCTACTACTAAAACCAGGCAAATTATATTGCAAAGTTGCTTTAAAATTCAAAACTTTATTAGCATCTCCTAGAGCGATTAATCTAAAAGTCTCATTGCTATCACTTCCGGTTCCCAAATCCCCCAAATCTTTACGAATAAAAGTTCCTTCTACCGAATCAGACAAAGATTTTACTTCTATCGGCATTTCCAACACCAAAGTAACATCTTGAAGTAAATTAGAAGAATTATTTTTGTAATTTATTCTCAAATCAAACGGATCAGCTGAAAGTATCTCTTCGGATGAAGCAATATCCAACGCAATACTAGCATCTTTAGAAAAATATTTATTAACTAAAACAACCCCTTCTACAACCAAGCCCACAAATAAAAAACCGGCTAAAATATATAAAAGAATTGGTTTCTTTTTGGGCTGGAAAAAATTTGTTGGCGGCTTCTTGGGCATATTAAATTCTATTTCTTTCTTACCAATAGTATCCGGCGGCATCATATCTTGCCACGTTGTTTTTTTAGGTTCTACCTTCGGCTCCTCAAAAATATCCTCCTTTCCTTGATCATCATCCGACATCCCATATAATTGTTTTTCTATATCTTTTAAAGCCACAATTTATAAAAATTAGAATGACCAAACCAGAATATCCAATGAAATCTCAATTCGTTAAACCCTAAAATGTTTTAGGTATTGATTTGATTGGTTATTGATCATTAAAATTTGAAAATTTACTACTTTTAAATATTATAAATAATTAATTTTTTAATTTCTTGTTCTATTCTATTATAATCCATTTTTGAAAAAACCGCCAAATCCAAAGAAGCGAAACCGTTTCTTTTTTGCATTAATTCTTTAAAAATATGAACGTCTTCAGCTTTTAAATCACGAAAATTGGGCAATTCTTCTATTATTTCGGGCATCACACCTAAAATATCAGCCAAACAAAAAAGAAAATAAATGCCCAAGGCCTTAATCGCATTAACATCGCCTCTTAAAGACAAACTATCTAAATTTTCCAAAAATCCATTTAATTTTTTCCACAAAATTTTATCAGGTTCTGGCATAGAAAATGCCTGATTCAAAATTTCCACATTTTTCAAAGCCACAAAAAGAGCCGCTTCATTTTTTCTAATATTCAAAAAACTATTAATGGTTAAAGCGCTAGTCAAATGCTTATTATTGGCAGAAACAATAGAACATTGAATCAAATTCAATGGTTCCAAATGATGAGATAATTTAGCGATAATTTTTTTCAATCCCTTGGCGATGGCATCAACTTTCCCCAATTCTTCGGTATAAAGCGCAATCCTTCCATCTGTTTCCCCCACTGTTTTTTTCGCTAAAACAATAGCTCTTGTTTCATATTCCAACATCTCTTAATTTTATCAGAAATATTGGCAAAAATCACTTCTTATGATAAGATAAAAGTAATTCACAAATGGAGGCGTGGCTGCCAGCCCAAGGCTGGTCCGCCCTGGGCGGAAGTGGTCATAAATATGTATTACGTTTATATTTTATATAGCGACAAAAGCAATAAAATATACAAAGGCTCCACTGCTGATATTAAAAATAGATTAAAGGAACATAATGCCGGAGAAGTTCAATCTACTAAAGCATTTAGACCTTGGCAATTGATATACTTAGAAACTTTTATCAATAAGACGGATGCAAGAAAAGAAGAGCTATTTTTAAAATCAGGAAAAGGACGTGAAAGAGTAAAATATTTATTAAAAAATACATTAATAAATAAAAAATAAAATGGAGGCGTGGCTGAGTGGCTGAAAGCAGCAACCTGCTAAGTTGTTGACCGGGCAACTGGTCCGAAGGTTCGAATCCTTCCGCCTCCGCACGATTGAGCGCCCGTTCGAGAGACCGAGTACCCTTATGTATTCATAGTAATAAAACCACGGCTTTAAAGCCGTGGTTTTATTTTTAGCTTAAATTTCTCAAATTATTCATTATCCACATCAGCATCGCCTAACCCCTTTTTTACCTTTTCAAACTCATTTTCAAGTTCTTTTAACCTCTCTTTAGCAACCTTGATTAAAGCAACTCCTTCTTTCACCTTATCTAATCCTGCTTCAACATCCACCTCTTCTTGCCCATCAAACCATTCAACAATTTCTTCTAAGCTCTTTAATTGGTCTTTAAGTTTATTTTTATCCATAAAATTATTTAATATTATCAACTTGAGATTTTATTTGGCCATCAGAGACCAAAATATCGACTTCATCCCCCTCTTTAACTTGCTTTATACTCCTTATTATTTTACCTTTATTTGATGCGATACTATAACCAAGCTTTAATTGATGTTTTGGATCAACAATTTGTAATCTTTTTTGATTTTCATATAAATAATTTTTTAACCAATCTATTCTATTTTGAAAATTATTTAAGAGTGAAGATTGGAAGGAATTAATACTTCTTCTAGCATCTTTTAAGCCATGAGTTATTATTTCCACCTTATTAATCAATCGATGCTCAATATCTCTAAATTTTCTAAATATCAATTCAATACCTTCTTTTAATTTAGTAGCTGACCTTTCCAAAAATAAATTCTTATCAGCTAATATACATTGATATTTATAAAGTAAGTCTTGCTCCAAAACCCTAATTTGATCTAATGCTTTCTCCCAAGATTTATTTAAAACTATAGTAGTGGCCGTAGGCGTAGAAACCATTAAATCAGCAGCCAACGAAGCAAGGGGCACATCTCGATCGTGACCAATACCACAGATAACTGGCTTATTAAAATTTGCTATTTTTCTAGCCAATGTTTCATTATTAAATGCTTGCAAGCTCTCTAAGCTACCACCTCCGCGAATAATGACTAAAACATCAATGTCTTTTTGTTCAAAATAATCAATGGATGATATTAAATCTTGGACTGCCACTTGACCCTCTACTCTCGAATCTATAAATTCAATATGAAAACCATATCGGCCAAGATTTGTTAAAAAATCATGTATAACAGCTCCGGTTTCAGAAGTAATAAGACCAATTTTTTGAGGAAAAATGGGGATTTCTTTTTTTCTCTCTTCTAAAAATAAACCTTCAGTCTCTAATTTATTTTTCAGCTGATCATAAGCTTTCTTAAGAACACCTTCACCAACTAACTCAACCGATGATGCCTTAAATGTCAGCCGACCGCTTGGTTTGTATATATCCGGGGCCCCTTCAATAACAACTTCCATCCCCACCTCAAAATTAATACCGTACAACTCATAATCACTTTTCCAGAGTAAACAATTAATAACGCTTTCATCTTCCGAATCTTTTAAAGAAAAGTATACAACTTTTTCTCTTATATCCGCACTACTGATTTCTCCTTGAATTCTAGCTCTACATTTATTCAATTGCCGATTCAAAAAACCAAGGTATTCACTTATTGAAAGCGGTTTTTGGGATTGATCATTAATGGGGGCGTTAGATAATTCCGAATTCTCTGCACTATCATTAATAATGGTTAAAATCTTTTCTCCGTATTTTGCAAATTTTCTATCACGAATTCCTTTTATCGCCATCAACTCCTCTTTATTAGTTGGTCTCATCTCTGTAATGTTTTCTAAAACTTTATTTGCAAAAACTCGGAACGGTTCAACACCTTCTAAATTAGCCGTCTTCCTACGCCAATCTTTTAATTTTTGCAATAAATCACCATTCATTTTTATTTTTTACCAAAAACTCTTACAACTTCATCAAAATTTTTGAACCTATCTTTATCCCACTCTTCCTGTTTAATGTAAAGCATTTTATAAATAACATCCCTTTGATTCGCGTTTACATCCACGCACCATTGAGCAAGCCTTTTGATTTTTTCAATATCATCAAGATCTTCTCGCCCCTTGGTTTCAACGACATAATATTCTTTCTGTGAAACTTTCACAATAAAATCCGGATAGTAATCTGAAATACTTCCATCCGCATTTCTATAATCAATTTTGAAATGTACCGCAAAATAGTTCTTAGCATAAGAAATTATGTCCTCGCAATTCTCAAGAAAGCTCGCAAATTCCAACTCAAAATGACTATCGCCAATAATTTTATTAAAGATACTCTTTTTAGGCACAATGTACCCCTGATCCTTGACTACGAACGGACGACTTTTACTGATTTTAATATAGTCACGAATTTCCGCCTCACCTTTATCTAAAACAGTAAGTGTGTTAATTTCCTTTTTGAATGTTTCAAAGATTGTTCGCGAAACTTCAATTTCTGATAGATTGCGAAGTGAATTTAAGTTATCAAGATCAATGTGCGAATTAAATAAATACCCCTGAATAAACTCTTTAACCTTTCCATAAAGTATGTCATAGCCGGAAACAAGCCGAAGTTCTTTCATAATAATCTGTGTAAAGTATCCGATTACACTTTGATAATTAGGAATAAAATTACTATCAAGCTCCGTTTTATGGGTAATCTCTCCACTCGCTATATCACGAAAAACAATCTCTCGTTTTTCTGCCTCTGAGAACTCTTTAATCGGGATCTTTTTATGGCTGAATTTTTCCACATCAAGTCCAGACAGATTTTTGTATTCACGATAAATACGGGGAGTAAGAATCGGGATTTGAATATCCATCTTTTCAATGTCCTTTTTCATATTTTCACGATCAATTTCAACCACGAGTGGAGCCTTGGCTTGTGTTTTTTCTCCCATTGGTCGGTAATCCAACTCAACACCTTCAGCGGTAATTGATTCAACGAAATCCATAAAACCATCGGAGCCAATTGTACTAACAAGCTCTGGAATATTATCATCTCTAAACATTCTCCGCAGACCTCTTCCAAGTACTTGTTCGGGTAATATTCTATTCTGAGCAGTAAGAGCTTTTAATCCCAAAATTGTAGTAACATTACGGACATCCCAACCCTCTCGCAACATCATGACTGAAACGATTACTTTATAGGGACTGTCAATTTTATCAACTTCATTTGCTGCCTTTCTCAATAGTTTTAATTCCTCTTCTTTTTTACCAGTGACACTTTCATAAACCTCCCCGTTATTTTTTGTATGAATAACTAAAACGGAATCTTTACTAAATTCTGAATAGGCTGGGTACTTAATTAAATAATCCGCAAGATCATCACAGTTTTTCGTATCATCAGTCATAATGAATAAAATTGATTTTTTGCCAGTCGGAAGCAATCTTTCGTAGGTTTTTTTCCATTCTAAATAAGCGAGGTGAATATAATCTTTGTATCTCTCACAAAAATCAGCACTTTTTTGTTCTTGCAACTTTGCTCTACTTGCCGAGTCGGGTAAAACTGGATGTTTGACAACATTCTGATAGATTGCCTCAACAAGTGGATAATCACTTACAACCTGAACAAAAATAGCTCCATTATCATGCCGTGGAGTTGCCGTCACATCAAATTGCAAGGGTAATCCTTTTCCTGTTTTTTGTAAAAGTTTATTATGAATATCTTTAATAGCATTAAACCATTCAGTTTTTTCACGAATATGGTGTGCTTCATCATTCAACACAATAAGTTCATCCACATTGCGAACAATATCGCCAAGATCAAGCTTTGATTCATTCGTCGCACCAACTGGTTGTTTCCCAAGAAAATAATCAGATGTATTGGGATCACCAAAGCTTGCTGATTCTGTCGCTCCCTCATAGACGCGATGAATATTTGTAAGAAAAATATTACCAGTTTTTCGCACTGTACCAATTTCATCCTGAATATGGAGTGTCATTTGAAAATCATCGCGCCAGTTTCTACCCTGATGACCATTGTCAGGGAGCACGGGGTCCTCAAAAAATATTTTAAGTCCATCAAAATCGGCGCGAATACGATCAAGAACGATAATGTTTGGTGTAATAACTAAAAAATTACGTGCCAATTGTGAATCATCTTCATAAAGCTTGTGATAATAACACCATGCTAAAATTAAACTCAATACTTTTGTTTTCCCACTACCGGTTGCCATCTTTACTACATATCGCGTCCATGTTTCACTAAACATTCCGGCGGACACTGCTCCTGAACTATCAAAACGAAGAAGATCGTATTTATCACGCGCCTTAGCAACTTCATACAACCAAATAATTGTTTCTACCGCCTCTCGTTGAGCAAAGTAGTATTGAAAAAGAAATATCTCACCATTTGATGTTTCTGTTGGGTGATCAGTTAAAAACCACCACCTAAGTAATATTTTACTTGTTTCACTTGCGCCGTCATAACCAGCCAACCGCCAATCTCTCACTTTTTTACGAAGTTCGGCAACAAGTGGCGGAAGTAATTTTTCATATCCCTTGTCACGTAAATTTTCATCAGCAGGAAACCACCGGATTGCCGGATCAAGAATTTCGTATGGTGATTGTGGAAAATTTTTATGTAATGCCATAAATTCTATAAATTACAATCTCTCAATAACATGATTCGGCGATTTATCTTGTAAAAAATTTATACAATCTTTTAGAGATGAATCAATAATTTTGTTAAAATCTTTACCTTTGAATTTAGAATCAAATTCGTTTATCTTTGACCCATCACATCCAAAAGTAAAATAAAAATGATAATCACGGCCTTCATCTAATTTATTTTTGGGTATTTGTATTTTTAATACAGATAACATCCCCTGGGGGGCCATTCTATAAGAATTTTTTGTAATTAAACAGCAAGAATTACCTAATTTTACCCCCTCAAATTGATTATATAAATTGGTTTCCAAAACATTTACCCCGGGGATACCGATATCAATATTAAACCAAACATCTTTCGCTATCGTTGAGCCAGTATTTCTTAAAATTATCTCAAACTCAAAACTTTCACTTGGGCTAATATCGCTTCCCGTCAATTGATAACCTAATTTTGGGGGAATTTTATATCCTAACATACCAGCAAGAACATCATGCGGAATATCATTGTGTGATTCTCCTGACCGATAAAAATACCGATGATTAAATTTATTAGAAATTACTTGTAATGGTCTATTTTGTGATTGAGCTATTTCTACGATTACATAACCCTTATTACTCACAGTCGTTGAACCAAACGAGAATGTTTTAACGTCTTCATGCTTGGGATTAGTTGAGCGAGAAATAAATTCATTTATTAAAGCTTCAAAATTTTTATAACCCAAAAAGGGAGAAAGCGACTTATCATTATCTTTCACACCAAAAATTAAAACCCCACCCAACGCATTACCAAAACCAGAAATTGCCTTAGCTAAAATGTCCCAATATTGACCCAAAGAAGTCTTATCTGAAAAATCTTCAACAACTTCTTTATAATCAACGAAGTAACACTCTACTTGCTCCTGCGTAAGTTGTGTTAACCCTTTTTCCCCGCCACTTTGTAAACTATCTACTATATGTTGATATGCTGATATTGGTTGTTTCATATCGTCACCTCAATAATTTTCATCGTATCGTTGCCGAAAATATCTACGACCTTAACGGCAATTTTACGCTTGCCTTTACCGACTTCAACCGACGGAGTTTCTAAAACAAGTTCACGCTTCTTTTTAGTGCGAAAATCCTGCCATTCGTTTTCAAAAACATAATCACCAGTCCACACCTCTTCAATTTCGCCGGTCTTTTCATTTTTAACACGGATGATTTCTTTTTTGCTTTCAAAGTTAAAATCAACCGCCCAATAATCAATCCAGTCCGTCCATTTTTTCGTCAATATCTCCCGTTCAACAATTCCATTTTTATCTTTGGAGATTTTAATGATTTGACCATTTTCAACCACAAGTTTCTTGCCACCAGCTTTTATATTTTCCTCAACTTCTTTAATTGAATCCTGATTATAAAACACTGAGAAATCAGTCAACTCAACCGAGACCATTCCTTTTTTCACAATTGGTTTTGCTTCAATGTAACTCACATCATAAAAGACCACCTGATTCTTCTCAATCGCACGCTTATCAAACACATCACGCGGAATATATTTAAGCGTAAGATCAACGCCTTTGTCTTTGGCTTCCTCCTGAATTTTAGGAAATAAGCCCATCTCAAACTCAAACGCCAAAACATCAACTTTAGTAATCTGCTTTTCCACAGCTTCTGTTATCACTGCGTCAACAAACAACCGCGAAACTGGTAAATTGATTGGTCCGATAGTAACCAATCGGGAATTTTTCTTTCCGTGAAATGTCTTAAAGCCATCAAAAGATTCGGCCTTGTACGCCGAAAGAATCAGCGCGATAAAATCTTTTTCTTTTTGGACGATTTGCTTTTGCTTGTCTTCTTCACGCAGGTTTGGATTGATACCAATAAAAAGCTGGCGTTCGTATTTGCCAAGGTTAAGAATCTCAAATGCGCGAAAATCTTTTCCTGCTTTTGCCAATTCGCGTTGAACGCCAATCATACGCTTACGAGTAGTATGAATTGAGAACTTACCGAGATCAGAACCAATCCATTTTCGTCCAAGTTTTTCTGCTACTGCCAATGTTGTACCGGAGCCGACAAAAAAGTCCGCGACAATGTCGCCCTCATTCGATGACGCTTTAACTATTCGCTCAAGTAACACCTCTGGTTTTTGTGTGGGATATCCTATCCGTTCCGTTAAATCTCGTTGCGAGATTATCGGTATATCCCAAACATCATCGGCATTTTTTAATTCATCGACATAATATTTATATATTTTTCCACTTGCCCTCACTTCTTGATAGCGCCGACCATTTTCGTCAGTTTTGAAATAACCACCAAAAGAACCTTCATCTGTGTTTCGTTTTTCTCCAGCGGCTTTACCGTTATATACATAATTTTTTGATTTCGTATACCAAAATATTATATCGTGCTTTCTATTAAACCAAGTCGTGCTTCTTCCGCCACCATTTTGGTAATACCAAACAACCTCATTTTTTATCAGTTCCTTTCCAAAAAGTTCGTCCAATACTAATCGCAAATATCCACTAACTCGATAATCACAATGCACATAAATACTTCCATCTTCAGCGAGTAAATCACGCATTAACGAAAGCCGTTCATAAATCATTGCGATAAAACTATCCGCACCCTTACCCCAAGTGTCACGGTACGCCAATTCTTCCAGCACTCCCGGCTTTTTTGTAAATTCTTCTTCCCCAACTTCAATGTTCATTGAAAAATCCGCACCAACATCAAACGGCGGATCAATATAAATCAATTTAATACCACCCTGCTCTTGGATTTCTTGCCGAAGTGGACCATTTTTCAAACTGGAAAGAATCAATTTATTATCACCCCAGATAAGCTTATTCGTCCATCCTTTAAGCTGACGACCACGAACATCCAAATCAAACAAAGAAGTTTGTAATCTAATTTCTTTTTCACTTCTTGGCTCATCAACTTGTTCAATAATTTGAAAAGGTAAAACGACATTCGTAGTTTCGCTTGTCTTACCATTCCAGACAAGCTCAACCTCTTGCTTGTCAGCAAAAAGCAAAAAACGATATTTATCCGGCAATGGCTTACTAGCTTCTAAATACTTTATAACGTCTCTTTTTTCATTATCAGTTAGTTTCATATTTCTATTTACTTGTTAATTCTACCCCCATTTCCGATTTTTTTCAAATGAGTAATAATCATTGTCTATTTAAAAAAATCAATAAAAAATGCGATATATTACTCTTTTTCTAAGCTTACAATTTTATTCTTTAAAATTAACCTATTTTTTATACAGCTGAGGAATTCCCGTTTTTCAATGGTAGTTCCCCCTCTTAAAACATACTTCGCATAGTCTTTAAGGTCTATCTGCTTAATCTTTGTTTTATCTATTGTTTTTGTTCCTAAAAAGCTTTGCTGAAATTTATTTAACCGAGCTACTTCTTCCTCAAATTTTTGCTTCATATGCATCTCATTTAGATCAAGCTTATCGATCAATTTTACGAGTTGTTCAATAAGGTCTTCTTCACGGATATAGCCACATTTACAATGGATATCTCTACTACGAGTACACCCATAATAAACATACTTAATAGTAGAACCGTCTTTTCGTTTCTTAAATTTTTCATCAGCCGTAATCCCTGACCCACAAAGACCGCAAGTAATAAGTTTTGTAAAAGCAAATTCCTTAAGTTCTGACCGTACAATCCGATCTCTTTTTAATTGTTCCCGAGCTTTATCAAATAATTCTTTAGTAATAATTGGTTCATGTTTTCCGGTATACCAATTGCCGCTTTTTTCAGGATACTCAAACACTCCATAGTAAAAATGAGTTTGAAGAATTAAAAATATATTACTTAAAGAAACATTATGATTACTCTTTGACTTAAAATTGATTTCAAATTTTAGCCAATGATATATTTTCCTTCCTGACCAATGCTCATTGGCAACTTTTTCAAACATTTGCTTAACGATCGGCGCTCGTTCCCGATCTATAACGACATGACATTTACGATCGCTGCGTTTTTCATTCAAATATCCAAGTGGGGCAACGCCTGGCCGCAATCCCATCTCACATCTTGTCCGAAGTCCCCTTTTTACGTTAACGCCCCGATTAAAAAAGATATTGCTAAAATCTTAAGCCAATATGGCTTTACTGTAAATCATAAAAAATGTAAGTTGTTAAAAAAAGGAGGGGTACAATATGTTACGGGTCTTACTGTATCCGATGATATTCCGAGAATACCAAGAAAATTTAAAAGATCTATTCGTTTAGAAATTTATTATATGAAAAAATACGGTAAATTTGGACACTTATTTTATCATATAGTTAAAAATAGCGAACCAAAAATATTTTTTAATAAGATTAAAGAGTTTGGAATAGATGGTCTTATAGCATTTATAAACTCAGTCGAACCAAAGTTTGCTAAATTTATAAGGAAAGAACTTAGCAAATGTAAACATATAACAAAAAGAAATAACATTCAACTGACAGACAAAAACTAAAAGCAAATGCCTCTTTTTATGGCGAACAACCTCATTATAAAAATGAAGCGGAAAAATATAGATACCAAGTCTTTGAAACCCCCGATGATGCCTGGACTACAGCAATAAAGATTTTAACCAATAATTAACGCATCCAAAAAAACAATTAAAAAATATCGCAATGATATAAACTATAGAAAAAGCCTTAAAAAAACCTTATACTGTTTATGTATATTAAGTTCTAGACCTATTTACACCGCACAATTGAGCGCTCATTCGGAAGAACGAACACTCTTATATATTTATTATATGGAACATCAACTTTTTAAAATCACACAAAATATTATTCTCAAAAATAAAGATGGAAAAGTCTTAATTTTAAAGCATAATACCGGGAAATGGCTTTTGCCAGGCGGAAAAATCAATAAAGGAGAAAATTCATTGGAAGGATTAAAAAGAGAATTAAAAGAAGAAACTGGCGCTGACCAATTTGAAATAGAAAAAATTGTAGATATGGATACATGGGAAGAAAATGACCAAGGACATTGCGTTATTACATTTTTAGGATCTATATCTTTAGATAAAATCATTTTAAGCGAAGAACACATTGATTCTGTTTGGGTAGATATAAACGAATTGGATAAATATCAATTTTGGAATGAAAAGATAAAGACAAGAATTAAAAAAGCCCTATCTTAATCATATGCCTACTTTCTCACTCAATTCAGCATTTAAAGCAAAAGAAAATAATACTCTTAAAAAATGGGCAATCGATTTTTTAACCGAAGAAGGTAATAATACAAAATTAGCAAAAATTATTAATGACACCACATGTGTTCGTATTGATTTAGTAGAATATCCCCTATTAAACCTAACTCGCATTACTGGACCAGAAAAAGATATGATATTCCATGAAGATAAAATCATTTGGAAACAACGCATTCAATCTTTACAAGAATTAATAAATAAAGGCTATGAGCTACCCCCTCTTATTGCTACAAACTTCTGGAGCGACTTGCACATTTCTGATGGATGCCATCGACATGAAGCACTTCTAAGAAATGGCATTAAAAAATATTGGACCATAGTTTTTGAGAAATAAACCATGATCAAAATAAACCTCGGCGTTATCTTTGGCGGAAAATCAGCAGAGCATGAAATCTCTTTAATTTCTGCAAATAATATCATCGCTAACACCGATAAAAACAAATACAAAATTTATCCCATTGGAATCAATAAAAATGGAGAATTTCTTTTATTTTCCGAAAATAATTATATCCTAGACGCTCAAGATGCTAAAAAAGTCCGACTTAATAACAATGGCACGCCAATTACTTTTAACTTCGGTGAAAATCAAGAAATTATCGGAATTTCCGATAAAAATTTAAAAATAAAATTAGATGTCATTTTTCCCGTTTTACATGGCACCTTTGGAGAAGATGGAACTATCCAAGGACTTTTAGAAATAGCTAATATCCCCTACATTGGAGCTAATGTTCTTGGCTCTGCCACGGGAATGGATAAAGAAACTACCAAAAAAATATTAGAAAATTCAGGAATAAAAACAGCCAAATTCTTATCTTTCCTTTCTTCAGAAAAACAAAATGTTAATTTTTCCAATATTTCTTCAAAACTAGGACTCCCCTTTTTCATAAAACCAGCCACCGCTGGATCTTCAGTGGGAATCCATAAAATCAAAAATGATGAAAATTTTTTAGAAAAAATAAATGATGCTTTTAAATATAGCAATAAAATTATTATTGAAGAAGCAATTATCGGAAAAGAAATAGAATGCTCTGTCTTGGGCAATGAAAATCCAACCGCATCACTACCTGGCGAAGTTATCCCCAATCATGAATTTTACTCTTATGAAGCAAAATATATTGATGAAAACGGAGCTAAATTTGAAATACCAGCAAAATTACCAGAATCAACAATAAAAAACATTCAAGAAATTGCCATCAAATCTTTTAAATTGCTTAATTGCGAAGGAATGGCACGCGTAGATGGATTCTTGAAAAAAAACAACGAATTTATATTAAATGAAATAAATACCATCCCCGGCTTTACCGCTATTAGTATGTATCCCAAACTTTGGGAAATAAGCGGGCTTTCCCAATCAGAGCTTATTGATAAGCTAATCCAATTAGCCATTGAAAGATTTAATAGAGAAAAGACCATACAAACCTCCTATACATCAAAATAATAAAAAGGTATACAAATTTAGAAATTAAAAGACGGACGTTTTAATTTAATAAAAGTCGAAATTATTAAAATTTATTTATATGAACAAAAAAATTATTTTATCAGCCATTATTATTATAATAATCGCTGGGATTGGTTATTGGCTTTATCAATCACAATTAGAAACTAGCAAAACACCAAAAGAAAAATTTGTCTTTGATCAAAAAAATTGCACCTATAACATTGATGGTAAAAATATTACATTAAAGGATGGACTTGCAGAAGAAGCAATCCCCGACTCCAGCTCAAAAATCATCACAAGATATTTTGGTAATACAACTTTCGGCGATTTTAATAACGACGGTCTTTCCGATGTCGCCTTTCTCTTTTCTCAAAATTCCGGCGGTAGCGGAACCTTCTATTATATAGCAGTTGCTTTAAATGGCGGCGATAAATGCATAGGAACTAACGCTATTTTCTTTGGTGATCGCATCGCCCCGCAAACGACAGGATTCGAAAACGGAGAGATAATTCTTAACTATGCGGATCGTAGAATCGACGAACCAATGGTAGCCCGACCCTCCATCGGAGTATCAAAATATTTTAAAGTTAACGGAAATAACTTAATAGAAATTGAAAAATAAATTTCATAAAAAATAGCGACTATCATAGTCGCTATTTTTATATCTCCAGCTATCCCTGTACAAATTGTCAAAAGAAGTTTATAATTAAATCGTAATCAATATGCAACAAAACAACCATACAAATAATTCCGGATTTTCAGGCCTGGGCATCGCTCCGAGCTTTTTAGAAATTATCGCAAAATTAGGATATAAAACCCCTACCCCGATTCAACATCAAGCTATTCCTGTTGCCTTGGAGGGAAAAGATTTAGTTGGCATAGCTCAAACTGGCACCGGCAAAACCATGGCCTTTGGAATCCCTTTAATTCAAAGATTGAACCAAACCAATGGCAATGGATTAATTATTTTGCCGACTCGTGAGCTTGCAATTCAAGTCAACGAAGTTCTCATTAAATTAGGATCTAAACTAGGATTTAAAACCGTAGTACTTATTGGGGGTATGCCTATACGCCCGCAAATTCAAAACCTTAGTCGCCATCCTGATATTATTATTGCTACCCCCGGACGACTCAATGATCACTTACAGCAAAGAACAGCCGACTTAAAAAATATTAAAGTAGTTGTCTTAGATGAAGCTGATCGTATGTTAGACATGGGCTTTGCCCCACAAATAAAAAGAATTTTTCAAGAATTACCGCGTGAACGCCAAACCATGCTTTTTTCCGCCACCCTCGCTCCGGAAATTATGAAAATGGCTACCAACTTTTTGAAATTACCTATTCGTATCGAAGTGGCGCCAACAGGATCAGTAGCCGAACATTTATCACAAGAGATATTCGTCATTCATAAAGATGATAAAAGCAGACTAATAGAAAAACTTTTACAACAATATTTAGGCACCACCCTTATTTTCACTAAAACAAAACATGGAGCTAGAAAACTCACTAAAGTTATCAGAGAAATGGGACACAGCGCCGTAGAAATTCACTCCAATCGATCTCTCGCCCAACGCGCTGATGCCATGGCCGGTTTTAAATCCGGAAAATACAGAGTTTTAGTCGCCACCGACATTGCTTCTCGCGGTATTGATGTTAACAATATTGAGTTGGTAATCAATTACGACTTGCCGACTAACACCGAAGATTATGTGCATCGTATCGGTCGTACGGCTAGAGCCGGAGTCACCGGTCACGCTATTTCTTTAGTATCACCAGAACAACGCAGAGAATTACGAGATATTGAACGTTTAATCAAAAAAACCTTACCCATTTCTCCAGTGCCGGAATTACCGCCCAGACGACAACCCAAAACCGAATCCCCCAGTCAAACAAGTCACAAAACATTTGCCAGATCAAAACCAAAATATAACGATTTTAAATCGCCACGATCAAGACATTCTTTTCGTTATCAAAATCGCAGTCGCAGAAGATAACATATTTCTCTATGCAAGAAAATATCAATAGAATGCCTATTATGGGCAAAAGATTAGATGAAAAAGAATCACAAAAAATAATTGAAACGATACGAAAAAAATATCCTGACATTAACATCAACGAAGATTCGGAATATTTTATCATTACCAGAGAAATAGATGGGCAAATATCAAAAATTAATTTTCTCAAAAGAAAGTTCTTGCCCACTATTTATGGAGAAATGCCCAAATTACCCATCGAAGAAGCTCTAGAAGCAGAAATAATCGACTCATCACAAACATCCACAAAAGAAAAAGTTAAAAATCTGCGCGAAAAGAATAAGGAAGAAAAAGAAGCGGTCTAAACCGCTTCTTTTTTAATTCATTAAATTAACTTAATTTTCCGCTCGCCCTACAGACAAACAGGATCAACTATATCAGCCTCTTCGCTCCCCTCAATCTTCGATTTTTTCTCTCGATAATTTTTCAACATTCTTTTTACCCAATTAATCAAACGAATTAACGCATGACCAATAATCACCAAAAAAATAATACAAAAAATCAAAAGAAAAAAATCATTGACCAGAAAATGCCAAAAATTCATCCTTTCCTCCTTTTCCCATATAATGGGGAAATTTTATTTTTTAAACCATTCTAAACAAAATACTAACCCAAAAACCATAAAAATGCAATCCTATTAAAAAATTGACTTTTTTTAATAAATATTTAGTATTAATTATAGCTCATTAAAATACAAGGAGATAAAATGAAAAAAAGAATGGTTTTCAACCCGGCTTGGAACCCTCGACTAAAAGTATGGGTTCATCGAAGAATTGAGAAAATCAGCAAAAAAGAAAATTTCTGTTCCACTTGTGAGAGTCATGAAAGATGCCCCATTTTGCACGGTCTCGCGGAAATCAAAAACAGCAACAAGGTCGATTTCATTATCACTCGTTGCGGATTCTACCGATCAACTTTTTATGACAGTTCAAACAAGCTGCAAAATCAACTCAAACAAGAAACTCATTACAACAACCCCGATGTCTGGGTCAATCCTTCCTCGGAAGAATTGCGAAAAACGCAATGTATGTGTAGAACCGAATCCTGTCGTAAATTGAATATCAAGAATAGCGAAAAAAACTGCTCCATTGCCAATCAACTTTTTAAGATCTGCAAAGAATATGATGTCGCCCTGCTTCTCTTTCAATGCCCCAACTGGAATAACACCAAAAGAAAATTAAAATCATATTTGATCTCCCTATAAACAATCTGCCCCGGCTATTTTTAGCCGGGGCTTTCTTTTTTTAAAAATTAATGTAATATCAAGGTAGTAATTTAAAAACCATTTTAAACCACAGGAGGTCAATAAAAATGAGAAAAAGGCTTTTAAAAGACTTTCTTCAAGACGAAAAGTTAATGTATGGCATTGACTATGACCAAGAAGTTCTTACTCAAAATGACACATCTTTCAATGATTATCAAAATCGTTGTGAAGCTGTAAAATACATCAGAAATTTGCTTAAACAAAGAAGTTTATTGCAAGAATCGGATATCATTGCCATTCAAAAAATCATACTTACCGAGCAGAATAATCTCACCCACAATGTACGCCGCAGTTTTATCGGTCATTACAGACAAGAAAAAGGCATTAATATTTTTATTAGAGGAAGAACAATGCCTCATTACAATAAGATTCCGAAGAAAATGAAAGAATTGGTAAATAAAATCCAAAAATGGCAATCACACCTGACAAAACGCAAAGAAAAACCGCAAATGACTTTAAGCAAAAGAGACCGATTACTCATTGAAGGAGCGCCCACGCTTGATAAGCTCAAATTAGCCTTTGATAACGCTCCACGAAAAAGCAGACAAAAAAGAAAAGCCTTGAAAGAATTAGAAAGAATTTCCATTCTTAAAATAAAGACAGCTTCTACTTTTGATGAACTTATGGATATTCTTCAATATATCCCGCGCAAAAGCAAAGGACAAAAGATGGCTTTACGCAAATGCATTTCAATCTGCGCTTCAATAACAGAAGCTGAAAAAATTTTCCTCGCTTCTCCCAAAAAGAGTAAGGAACAAGAAATTGTTCTCAAAGAATGGGGAGAATTTTCCACCGAAGAAACGCCCGCAATTCATAAAGCCATAAAAACGTACAAGATCACCCCTCGCAAAAGCCAAGAACAAAATGTGGAAAAAATCGGAAGATTTTTTTACAATTTTGAAATGATTTATCCCTTTGCCAGCGGCAATGATAGAACCGGACGTATCCTTGCTCTCTATCTAATTCTCTATGCAAAATTGACTCCTTTTCTATTTGGTAGCTTCGACGAAGACTATCGCCTCGCTCTCAGAGAAGGAAATAGAAATAAAATGGCAGAATATTTTTTAAAAAAATATCGCGACAGACGCGATGAATTAAAACATATTGTATAAGAACAAAAACAACACCGCCCCATAAAGGGCGGTGTTTTTATACAAATAAAAAATCCGCTTAAAATTATTAACAAAGAATTCCTGGCGAAGCCTACTCTCCCAGCCGTGTTCGGGCAAGTACCATTAGCATTCATTGCTTTCACTTCCGTGTTCGGGATGGGAACGGGTGGTACACAATGAATTGAATCACCAAGAAATCTCTATCAAAAATTTCAAACGGATTCAAAAAAATAAATAAGCAATTATCAAAGTTATATGTAATATTTCTCATCGAGGCGAAACTACCCAATTAGTATTTCTCGGCTGAAACCATTGCTGGTCTTACACCTGAAACCTATCAACCTAGTCATCTCCTAGGGGGTAATGATACCTAATCTTGGGGTGGGCTTCGCGCTTAGATGCTTTCAGCGCTTATCCCGACCGAATAATAGCTACTCGGCATTCCTTTGGTAAGAAAGCCGATAGACCAGAGATTCGTTCAACCCGGTCCTCTCGTACTAGGGTCGAATTCCCTCAAGTATCAAACGCCTACGGCAGGTAGAAACCAACCTGTCTCACGCATGAGTTTCTCACTTATTACTAAGTGCATGGACTATATCTTCATCCTTATTTATATAAGGAGGCTAACATTTAGTCTCTACGGGTTTTTTATAAATAAAAATTCCCTCGGTATTGCCCTCAATTTCATTGTAGGGTTTTACCGATATTAGTTAGCATGGAACATAAGAATTACTTCTTATGACCGCCGTGATGATGTCTTATCCTCGGATTTAAACCGTTCATGCGCCAATCATAATTTTGTTACACAAAATTAGCACATAAACGGTTTAAACCCAGCTCGCGTATCTTTTTAATTGGCGAACAGCCAAACGCTTGGGACCTTCTCCAGCCCCGCGCTAAGATGAGCCGACATCGAGGTGCCGAACCGTACCGTCGCTATGGACGCTCGGGTACGACTAGCCTGTTATCCCCGGGGTAGCTTTTGTCCGATGTCTTCGACCGTTCTATAAAGGGTCGTCGGGTCACTAAGTTCTGCTTTCGCATCTCAATCCGCATAGAAATACGGATCGTCCTAATGAAAAAATACATCAGAAGCTCGACTTGTAAGTCTCGCAGTTAAGCCAGCTTTTGCCTTTACACAATCAGCGCGATTTCCATCCGCGCTTAGCTGACCTTGATAAACTCCTCCGTTACTCTTTTGGAGGATTCCGCCCCAGAAAAACTGCCCACCAAGCACTGTCTTTTATCGTTTTTGCCGATAAAGTTAGAGCTTAAATTATTAAAGAGCGGTATTTCACTGTCGGCTCCACCCCATCCGAAAACAGGGCTTCAAAGCCTCCCGCCTATACTACGCATTAACAACCTAAGACCAATACCAAGCTACAGTAAAGCTCCCGGGGTCTTTTCGTCTTGCCGTAGGTACCCAGCGTCTTCGCTGGAATCGCATTTTCACCAGGCTTTTCCTTGAGACAGTCCCCAACTCGTTACGCCATTCATGCACGTCGGAACTTACCCGACAAGGAATTGCGCTACCTTTGGACGATTATAGTTATCGCCGACATTGACGAGGGCTTAACTCAGTCGGCATGTCACCTTGCGGCAACACACTGCCAAGCTTGACCTTCTCGCATCGGTCAGGCGTCAGCTCCTATACATCCTCTTGCGAGTTAGCAGGAACCTGTGTCTTTATTAAACAGTCGGTTGGGGGTCTTTAGCTGCGGCCTCGCTTACGCGAGGCAGGCCTTATTGCGAACTTACGGCCGCTTTTTTGCCGAGTTCCTTAAGGAAAAATCACCTGTTCGCCTTGGTATACTCTACCAATCCACCAGTGTCGGTTTACGGTACGGACTATGATAAATTAAGCTTAGAAGCTTTTCTTGGAAGGCTATTCAGTCAAGTTGCCCGCCGAAGCGGACTTCAGTTGACCCAGAAACTCGTCATTAAAGACAATCGGACAGATTTACTAGCCCGACATTTCTTGAAAAAACAATATCAAACCAATAAGACATTTGACCTTATTTCCTCCGTCACTCCATCGCATTTATCAAAGGGGCCGGAATATTAACCGGCTCTCCATCAGCTGCGGTTTTCACCATTGCCTTAGGGTCGCCTAACCCGTGGGTGATTGACATTGCCACGGAAACCTTGGATTTACGGCGATTTGATTTCTCATCAAATTTGCGGTTACTCATACCAACATTCTCTCTTCCGTATCCTCCACTCGCCCTCTCGGGTCGAGCTTCAGCGAATACGAAATGCTCCTCTACCACGCCTCCATTAATTAAAATAGAAACATTCGCGTCTTCGGTGTTGAATTTAGCCCCGTTACATCTTCGGCGCAGTTAATCAGTCCGACCTTGCGGTCAGATATGATAGTGAGTTGTTACACACTCTTTAAATGATAGCTACCTCTGAGCTAACATCCTATCTGTCTTCGATTAACAACTACCTTACCTACACTTAACTCAAACTTTGGGACCTTAGACGGCGATCAGGGTTCATGCCCTTTTGACCATGGAGCTTAGCCCCCACAGTCTGACTGCTTATTCGTGATTTTCTGCCATTCGGAGTTTGACTAAGAAGTCGAGGTTTCCCCCTTTACTTCTCAACCAGTAGCTCTACCTGCAAAAAAATAAAATAAGCGCTAGTCCTAAAACTATTTCGAGGAGAACCAGCTATTACCAGGCTCGATTAGCTTTTCACTTCTTACCTCAGTTCATCCGAAGGTGTTGCACAACCAACCGGTTCGGTCCTCCCCCCACCTTTCGATGGGGTTCAACCTGACCAAGGTAAGCTCGCTCTGGCTTCGGGTCGTATAAACACTACCTACAAATTACTTTTATTCGATTCCATCTCTGAATAAACAAAGAAAGAATCGAAAAAAGCAAGATGTAAACGCATATTAATACTCGGTTTCCCTGTGACTGCTCTGCCAAAGGCAGATTAATCAAGCAGTGTCCATACACTCGTTGGTTCATTCTTCAATAGGCACACCGTCGTTCGCTCGAAAGCGAACTTCGATTCCTTGTAAACACATGGTTTCAGATACTATTTCATCGGCCTCACCGGCCTACTTTTCACCTTTCCCTCACGGTACTTGTTCACTATCGATCATCAAATATATTTAGCCTTAGCTGATAGTTCAGCTGACTTCCTTCAAAGTTGTCTTTTTTTGAAGTACTTAAGAATAATGAAAGAGTAAAGATTACTTTCACTTACAGGGCTATCACCTCCTTTGGCTCCGCTTTCCAACGGATTCAATTAATAATCTTTTATTTTTGACTCTTCCTGATTAAACAGAATCATTATCTTGTAACCCCGAAACCTTCTTGATTGCTCAATAAATTTCGGTTTGGGCTCTTTCCTTTTCGCTCGCCGCTACTTGGGAAATGAATTCGAGAGTAGAATGTAGTAAGTGAAAAATAGAAAACTACTTTCCACCGCCAACATTCTACATTCGAAAATTTGTTTCTTTTCCTCCGCTTACTAGAATGTTTTACTTCAGCGGGTATACCACTCTGTCATAAAGACAGAGCTCATATTGTTTTACAATACGGGGTTTCCCCATTCGGAAATCTCTGGATCACAGGTTGCTAAGCACCTCCCCAAAGCTTATCGCAGCCACGCCACGTCCTTCTTCGCTATTTGATGTCAAGGCATCCACCATGCGCCCTTAACTCGCCTCGATGAGAAATATTACATAATTACTTTTATACCTACTTTGATACCTCACTCTGACATTTCGTCAGAGCCACTTTAATTGCTCAAAATTAAAGTGTTACTTATTTATTTAATTTTTAAACTGCAGTCATTGATCGTCAGTGGATGATTAAAAATTTTTTTATAATCATTCACCGAATATCAATTTTTTAACTTTGCTCAATAAGATAAATAAAAACCGCTTCAAGCTAAGGAAGCGGCTGCCATAGCGCAAAAATCGGTTAGCTAATGCTTCCTTGAATTTGTGATATGTAGATTAATTTATCCATCGTGTTGTTATCTTATTATTTATTAATGGCGCTGTCAAGTGTGGATAATACCTGAATAACAGAGCGGAACAAACCATCATTAATACCCGTTCATTATATACAATTCATCATATAAATGTCAATCCCCCAGCCCATTAAACACACAAAAAATAATCGTTGACAAAACCGCAATAATAAACAAAAATGTAAACAGAGAACATTAAAAATTCAATCTAAGGAGATTATAATAATGGAACCACCGAAAACAATGGAAGAAGTCGAGGTTGTTGCTCAAAAAATAGGACTTACAACCTCTACCATTTGCAAAGAATTAGGATTAAAAATAATATCGCCAAATATTCAACTACCGACCATCCTCGAAGAAGCCGAGCAACGATTTAAATATTCCAGCCCAGAAGAAAGAGGGATTATCCTCAACAAATGGAAAAGACTCGCAATCGAAAGAATAGAAACCGCTTCTACACTTTGTGAGATTAATCGAGTATTCGATCTTTGTCACGATGAAAGCAAAGAGAAAAGAAAAGCCTTAAAAAAATGCAAAAAATTATTCGCCAAAGAACTGAAAAAAGCATCTACACTTCATGAAATAAAACAAGTATTAATCAATTCCTCATTTGGAAGCAAAGAAAAAAAGAAAGCTTTAAAAAAATTAAAGAAAGCTTCCCTCAAAAAAATTAAAGAAACATCTACTTTTGATGAACTCATAGAAATAATCTACGAATATACTTCATGCAATAGAAAAGGACAAAAATTAGCCATAAAAAAATGCCTCTGTCTTTGCTCTTCGACGGATGAAGCTAGGAAATTATATTACGGTGCTCGTTATAGAAATAGAATGGAGGGTAGACAAATCTTAACAAAATGGATTGAGCTCTGCTCCACCATCGACAATATTGAAGAAGTTCATAACTGCATTCTTATGTTCTCAGACAATGAACTGAAAGAAATGTCTTCACTGAAGCAAATAGAACTTTGTTCCAATGCTAAAGAAGCCGAAAAACTATTTTATCATCTCCCCAACAAAAGCAAAGAAAAAAAAGCAGCTTTATTAAAGTGGATTTCTCTGTCATAATCACAATTATAAAAAAGCGACCGTCAAAAACGGCCGCTTTTATTTTCTTTATTATTCTAACTCACAAATTCTTTTCTCAACCAAAACTCTTGCTCTACTTCCACCCGGAATCATTCTCCAATACTCAACCAACTCTTTAAAATCAGAAATGTTCTTCAATAAAATTTCCATCTTTCTTTCAATCATAGACTCCGAATCACTCATCCTTGGAACTCTATACAATAAGAAAATCAAACGTTTTAAATCAATTTTTCCAGCGAGAATTTTAGACAAAAATCCAACCATCCTCTCTTCAATCAAAGATTCAATTCCACTACCCCGTGAGACTTCTCTCCAAAAATAATGGAGATCTTCAAAATTAAAAATATTAGGAAGAACTCTCAATACAAAAACTCCTATTTTCTTATTGATCAAATCCCTCAATGTGCTATTCACCTTCGCTCTAGATCGATACGAGATAAGCTCATTAAAATTATCCACTTTGGAAAGAAAATCCTCCATCCCCGCTTCAATGATATCCCTTGCCTTACAATCATCGGGAATACAATGCCAATAAAAATAAAATTTTTCAAAATTATCAATTTGAGGAATCAACTGCAACAATAATTGGGCCATTCTTTTCTTAATCAAATCTTTAGCGATATTTCCACAAAAAACATTTTTTGAATAATAAATAAGAGTTTCCAAATCGGCTTTACGAATATTTTTAAGCAAATCTTCAGAACAACCAATAGCTTTTAAGGCCTGTTCTTTATTCATTATCCCTCCCTTTAAACGTTCACCAACGTTCTTTTTTAACAATTACTAATTTCATCTTAATATATGATTATTGAGAAATCAATCAATAAAAAGACCACCCATTTGGGTGGTCTCAAAATTATTAATCAGGGATTTCTAAAATCCTCTTTTCAATCAAAATTTTAATACTCTCAGGAGAATGTCTCCATAATGGAATAAGCTCATCGAAGCAATTAATATCGGGCAGAATAGCCGAAAAAACCTCTGCCATTCTTTTTTCCGTCAAAACACAAATTGTTTGTAAAGCGGCGCTTTTTGTCCAAAGAATAATTAATTCACTCAAATCAATAGTTTGAGAAAGAACCTCTACTATTCTTTCTTCCACCAAAGTCTTATTATCATTATTTAAAGCATGTCTCCAAAGAAAAATAAGACTTTCAAAATCAATAATTCTACTAACATCACTGTCCAAAGAAACATAAGCACCAATAATATTTAGAGCCTCTTTTTTGTCCATCAAAAACTCCTTTTTTTAATTCATTTAAAATGAATATTTTTTAATTTAAAATCTTTCGATACTTTAATATAAAATCATAAAAATGTCAAACAACTAAAAGCATTAAAGAACCCCATCGGGATTCTTTTCCAAGAAATTACCTCTCTTCAACTTCATCCCTAAATTCATCAATCAAATGAATGGCGTAATCTTTTCCACCCAAGACAGATAAACTGAAGGCCTATTGCTAAAATACGAAAAACGGCTAACATAATAAACAGTAATCTAAAAATTCAATATGGAGGGAAAAATGGGTGCATTAAATGAATTAATTGAAAAAACACTTCAGAAAAAAACACTTCAGAAAAAGAAAGCAAAAAATTTAAATATAGGTAATTATTGTATTATTTGCGGCGTACCAAAAGATGATATCGATGAATTGACTTGTGGACATCCACAATGTATTAATACCGTCATAGAATGTGCTGGTGATGAAGGGAAATTTTCTATGATTGCCCACGAAAATAAAATCGAAAGTCCTGATGATTTAGAAGATTATCTCAAAGAAATTGACAAATTTTGCGATTTCATTAACGAAGAATCAATAAGAGATTCAAAACACAAAATAGAATTAATTTTTAAAGCTTTAAATGTACAAAGCCTACAAGAAGCACTTAATGAAATTAAATCCGCAATGGAAAAATTGAAATAACAAATAAAAAACTCCGACTAATGCCGGAGTTTTTTAATTTTAAGAAATTTTATTTCTCTTCGATTCTATCTCTAAATTTATCAATTAGATAAGTAGCGTATTCTTTTCCACCCAAACCAAAAGCGATACCACCGCCAATCGCAATCATAGCGATAAAGCCGGTAATCAAAGTATTGATAATAGAAACTGCCAATCCTAATTGAAGTAAGGCGGCAAAAAATCCAAATATTAATACTGACCACCAAGTGATAGCTGCCAACAACTTGGAAGAATAAAGTTTAGCGCTCTTCACTGTTCCTAAAACCAAATGGCGCAAGAAATTGCCCAAAATGATTGCTGCTACCATAATCAAGATAGCGATAATAATATTAGGAATGTAAAGAAGAACTTCGCTTAAGAAACTCGTTAAACCATAAAGTTTCAAAATATCGGCTGCAGCCAAAATAAAAATGATGACTACAAACCATTTTATTAATCCCCCCATAAAAGATCCTAAATTCAATTTCCAACCAGCTCTTTCAAAGAAACGATTAACACCAAGCTTTTCCAATAATCTATCCAATTTAATGGAACTAATAATTTGAGCTACTAAAGCTCCCAATCCGTTGGCAATAATCAAGCCAACAAAGAAAACGATTAACGCGCCTAAAAATTGAGGCAAGAAAGTAATAAATCCACTCCAAATAGTTTGGAAAGAACTTACTAATATTCCGGCCCATGATTGAACTACCATATTTTTTTATTTTTTATAATAAATCGACTTAAAAATGTTTTTCGACCTAAATTGTTATTTCTTATTACTTCTATTATAGCACACCCCAATCCCCTCGCAAGAAATAATGTGGATATTTACCAAATTAGAAGCTTGTGATGATCTCTTCGGAGTTGATAAACATAAATGAAATCGACTTAAACAATAGGATTAATAGGCGCTTGACCTCCCAAAACAGCCACTATATTCTGAGCAGCCATTTCTGACATTTTTGATCTCGTATCAAAACTAGCCGAAGCAATATGCGGCAACAAAACTACATTATCTAATTGTGCCAAACCCTCAGATAACTTTGGCTCATTTTCATAAACATCCAACCCTGCTCCGGCAATTACTCTTTCTTGCAAAACTTTTACTAAAGCAGCCTCCTCAATTACCGCCCCTCGAGAAGTATTTATAAGATAGGCGGTTTTTTTCATCAACCTTAATTCTTTCTCTCCTATCAAATGTTTTGTTTCCGGAGTTAACGGAACATGAATACTTACAAAATCAGAATTTTTCATTAAATCTTCCAAAGAAACAAATTGCACGCCAAATTCTTTTTCTGCCTGCTCATTTCTCTTTAAATCGTAATAAATAAAATTAATCCCAAATCCGTCTTTTAATCTTTTTACTATTTCCAAACCAATTCTACCCAAACCAATAATACCGATGGTTTTATTTCTCACGTCAGTGCCCAAAAATAACATCGGACCCCAACCCATAAATTTTCCTTCTCGTGTATATTTATCAGCCTGCGAAATATTTTGAGCCACCGCAAACAAAAGACCGATGGTATGTTCGGCCACCGTTTCGGTTAAAACTCCCGGGGTATTAGTCGCGATGACATTTTTTGCCTTGCAATCATCAATATTAATATTATCGTAACCCACGGCGTAATTCGCCACAACTTTTAATTGCGGACCAGCCGAATCTAAAACACTCGCATCAATTTTATCTGTGAGCAAAGATAAAATTGCATCAGCCCCCTTTACGAATTCCTTCAATTCATCCTGGGTTAAAACCCCATCCTTGGAACTTACGATTGTTTCAAACCCCGCCTGTTTTAACAACTCAATTCCCACTTCCGGGATTTGACGAGTAACAACTACTTTCATATTTTTATAAAAATTTAAATTTTCCTACGACCCTTAATTTTATGATAAATATAATACCCTACTAATAAAACTCCTATTATTACTATAATATAATCAAACTTATGAAAATATCCACCCAAAACATTCCAATTACTACCCAAATAAAAACCCAACCAAGTTAAAATACTAGTCCAAATTAAAGAACCAATAAAAGTTAAATAAGAAAACTTCCAAAAAGACATTCTAAACACTCCGGCTGGGAAAGAAATAAAAGTCCTAACAATCGGCACTAATCTTGACCAAAAAACTGAAGCGAAACCATACTTCTGGAAAAACTTTTCCGCTTTTTCATAATCATCTCCAAAAAACTTAGAATTTTTAAAAAATTTTACCAAAGGTTGCCCAATCAAATAAGCAATATAGTATGAAAGCCAAGAGCCAAACAAATTTCCCAAAGCGCCGATTAAAATTAAAATCCAAAGATTAAATTTACCGGTACTAACTAAAAATCCAGCAAAAGGCATAGTCACTTCTGATGGAATAGGAATATTCGCGCTTTCTAAAGCCATCAGTAAAAAAACTCCGATGTAACCAATCTTATTGATCACACCAAGAACAAATAAAGATAAAACGGATATTAATTTTGAAATCATATTATTGTCCGATAATTATCTTTGCCAAAAAATCAATTGCATAACTCAAATATGGAGCGCCCCAAAAAACGATTATTAATAAAAAGAAAATACCATAACGTTCCATGACTGCAATGAATTTGTCGGCTGCTTTGGGCAAAATCGCGTATAATATTTTAGAACCATCCAACGGCGGTACCGGAATCAAATTAAAAATCGCCAACATTAAATTTAAATAAACAATCAAATAAAAAATAGAAATGACGGAGCTACCGAAATCAATAATACCGAAATGCGGCAATAATCTTATTAATCCCCCAAAAAAACAAGCTATTACTAAATTGCTCACTGGTCCCGCCAAGCCAATCAACCCAGTATCTCTTCTCGGATTTTTTAAATTATAAGGATTAAATGGCACCGGCTTAGCCCATCCAATAAAAGCGCGTCCTTGCGTAGCAAAAAGCATTAACATAGGAAGTAAGAAAGTTCCCCACAAATCAAAATGCTTAATCGGGTTAAACGTCAGCCTTCCCATATCTTTAGCGGTAGTATCCCCTAAAGCCAAAGCCACAGATCCATGACTGATTTCATGAACCATAATTGATAAAAATAATATGACAAATTGAAAAATAAAAATTATTGCTTCCATAAATATACTTGCTAAATATAAAAAACTATACTAATATGTATTTATCGCGTTTCAGTCGTTAATCTATTCTATCTAAACTATGCGTGCTTGCGCTATCTGCGAAAAATCTCATAAATACAGTATAACACGAAAAAAAGTAAGGAGTAAATACAATCCAGTTGGCAGAAAGAAAAATCTGGCTAATTTACAATGGGTAAAATTACCGGACGGAACAAGAGTTAAAGCTTGTACCAGCTGCATGAGAACTCTAGCTAAACCAAAAAGAGTAAGAGCATCTGCCAAACGTCAGTCAGCAAAAACAACAGATAAAAAATAGAAAATAGTCCGAATTCATTTCGGACTATTTTTTGATACAGACCGTATATAGCAGCAACTGTTTGGAATCGCCCTTAGCAATTCCAAACAGGCACCGTTCCCCCGCACTAAATTTATCGGGGTATCGGATAGTGGTAGTCCGCACCCTTGGGGTGGGTGTAGCCCCGGTTCGATTCCGGGTACTCCGACTATTAAGATTAAGAATTTTAGTGCGAGGCTTGGGGTGCCTGTCTACCGGTAGGCAGAGGTGCGACCCGGGTTCGATTCCCGGCAGCCCGACCAATAATTGACAAAGGAAAATCAAGTATTATACTAAAATCAGCAAATAAATAATTTGAAGGAGATAAATAATGAATTCAAAAGAATGGCATACCAAAGAAAAACCAAATGAAACTAAAAATGGTAATAGGATTATATATGTTTTAAAAAACGAAAACGCCATGTCTGCAACTCTCGAAACATTACCTGGATTTATTACAGAAAACGGAAGAATTATAGATTGGGAAAGAAGAAATAATATGCCTGTTTTCCAAAAATTTGATTTTGGTAACGGCATGAAAAATTTTGAAATCGTAGCTTGGCAAGAATTTCCGGAATTATCAGAAAAACTAAAAAAACTAATTTGGCATAGACCATTTTATATAAAAATCAGAGTATAAAAAACAAAACCAGTCGTTTTCAGCGACTGGTTTTTATTCCCCTGCTAATTGTCCGCAAGCACCCCTCACGCCTCTACCCAATTTAAAACGCTGAGTTACTTCTATACCATAATCCTCTAAAACTTTTTTAAATTCTTTAATATGTTCTGGCGATGATGGCTTAAAAATTCCCGTGGCATTATAGGAAATTAAATTAACCATATACAATTTATGGTTCATCAATCTTGCTAGTTCTTCAGCATGAGCTTCAGAATCATTAACATCCTTAATCATAATATATTCAAACATCACTTTGCGGCCAGTGAGATGAATGTATTCGTTTACCGCTCGTAAAATTTCAGCGATAGAATATTTTTGTGCAATAGGCATCAGCCTCTTACGTAGTTCGTCATTAGGAGCATGCAAAGAAATTGCTAAATTAACATCGATATTTTCCTGTTCTAATTTCTCAATGCCCTCAACAACACCAGAAGTAGAAATTGAAATTCTTCTCACTCCAATATTCAATCCATCCTTATCATTCAAAATTTTAATAGCTCCCAATACATTATCATAATTCAAAAATGGCTCCCCCATTCCCATAAAAACCACATTAGAAACTCTTTGCTTCTCTTTTTTTAAATATCTATTAAAAAACAAAATCTGTTCCACTATTTCATCACTAGATAAATTTCTTTTAAAACCAAGTTTACCGGTAGCGCAAAATGAGCAATTCAACGGACAACCCACTTGGGAAGAAACGCACACTGTATTTCTATCTTTATGTCTCATTAAAACAGACTCCACTTTCAACTCATCTGCTAATACTACCAAGGCTCTAATTACTTCCTCGTCATCAGAAACAAAAACTTCCGTTTCAATATTCAACGGAATCTCTTTTTGTAATTTTTCCCTTAATTCCTTAGGCAAAGCTTGTGCTTCACTCCAATTTTCAATCAAATCACAAAAAACCGCTTGTTTAACTTGTTTCAAGCGAAATTTAGGCTCATTTTTCAATACACCTTCAAAATCAAAATTCATATATACTTATCACCTTATTTCTTTTTATCCAATTTTTCCAATCTTAAAATTTTGAATAAAATATAAACAACCAAGGCCACCACAAGGAAATCAACAAAGATAGACACTAAATGTCCCCATAAAATTTCAGTCGTTCCAATCTTTATTGTGGCATTGGCTAATCCATTCACAGAACCCAAAACCAATCCCACAATAGGATTAATTACGTCCGTTACTATAGCGGAAACTAATTTAGATACAGCTCCACCAAGGATAAAACCTACGGCTAATCCTACGACCCCTTGTTCTCTAATAAAATTTATAAATCCTTTCATAAATTTTAAATATTTATCGACTACCTCTGTTTACCTCTCTTATTTATATCACATTGAAACAAATAATAAAATACTAAAAAATTGAAAAAAAATCGTAAAAATGCTAGACTAGTTCTTATTAAGGGCCGTTAGCTTAGTTGGTAGAGCGCCTCGTTTGCAACGAGGAGGTCAGCGGTTCGAATCCGCTACGGTCCACTAAAAGCGGTTCTCTACCTTCGTCAATTAGCGAAGAGCGAATCCACTATAATTAAAATTTAAGATTAAAAATTATGCTTTCAGTAGGAATTGTGGGACTCCCCAATGTAGGAAAATCAACATTGTTCAATGCTTTAACGCGCAGCAAATTGGCTGATGCGCAAAATTATCCATTTTGCACTATTGAACCCAACGTCGGCATTGTAGAAGTGCCGGATGAACGCTTAAAAAAATTAGCGGATATTTCGCAATCAAAAAAAATAATTCCAGCGGCCATTGAATTTGTAGACATTGCCGGATTAGTAAAAGGCGCTTCCGAAGGAGAAGGGCTGGGAAATAAGTTTTTGTCACACATCAGAGAAGTAGACGCTATTTGCCAAGTAGTAAGAGCCTTTGAAGATCCCAATATCATTCACGTTCACAATAAAATTAGCCCCCAAGAAGATATGGAGATTATCAATTTAGAATTGGCTATGGCTGATTGGCAAACCATCAGCAAACATCTAGAAAACGCCAGAAAATCCACCAGGTCAATAATGACTCCCGAAGCAAAAATAGAGATTGAATTATTAGAAAGAGTTTACAAACAACTTGAATCAGGCAAATCAGCGCGCGATCTTACCTACTCCGAAGATGAATTAAAAATAATGAAAAGCTTATGCTTGCTCACTATGAAACCGATTATTTATGTAGTCAACGTCAATGAACAACAATTGGCTTCTCCGGATAATGATGAACAATATCAAAAAATCTTTGGTAATTTTATAAAAATATGCGCCAAGTTAGAATCTGAGTTCGCCGATTTAAATGAAGAAGAGATAACTTCATATTTAAAAGAATTAGGAATCACTCAAACCGGTTTAAATCAATTAATCGTTATGAGTTATAAATTATTGGATTTAATAACTTTTCTCACATCAGGAGAGCCGGAAACTCGAGCCTGGACAGTTCATCGCGGCGCCAAAGCCCCAGAAGCAGCCGGTGTTATCCATACTGATTTTATTAAAGGATTTATTCGCGCCGAGGTTTGCCACTGGAAAGATTTCATTGAATACAAAGGATGGCCGGGAGTTAAAGAAAAAGGCAAAATGCGCACCGAAGGCAAAGACTATATAATGAAAGACGGCGATGTTTGTTACTTCCACGTCAATACGAAATAAAAAAATGCCACGAATTTCTTCGTGGCATTTTCATTTTTTCAAACAATAAAGGAGGGCCAGATTAGAGCCGAAAATAGCGCTTAATCTAGTTCTATCTTTTACAAAAAAATTCATCGGCTTAACGATTAAGCCGGCTTCAAAAAATATTCTGCCAAATCCCTTTCCTCGCAATCCAACTTCTGCAACCAGAGATTTCCATTGTCCTAATAGTTGTTGACTCTTCAAGTAGACATGCTCCTTTGTTTCAACAGTGTACGAGTAATAACCACGAGAAGGAATTTTATAATCCACTCCCAAACCAACAAAACCAACCAGAGAGTTAATCTTTCTATCGAGTGGAATATAACGACGCGTAATAAACATCAAATCCCATCCATCTCCAAACCAACTATTTTCTTTACCTGCCACAAATTTAAATCCCAATTTAGAACGCGGCTTAAAATCATACGCGAGCACAAATCCGGAAAATTTGATGGGCTTAGCAAAATAATCGCTAAATTCCAACTGATAATTAAAACCTCCGAAAATCTTACTATGATTTGAAGTGATGGGCTTGTCGCGCGCCGAAAGCAATACTAACAAACAAAAAAACAAAACCAAAAAAGCAATTACCCGCAATACCCTCTTTATCATTGTGTCCTCCTTAACCAAACAATATTATTTTCAATATTGCTGGTACCGATCCCGGTCAATTGGGAATACAAAGGACTGAGCACAACTTCTCCGCCACATGCAGAAGACAAATTTTGCACCAATGAGTGTTCATCGCAATTGGAAAAAGCATACCAATAAATTCTATCCGCTCGCAAAACATTACGGATATCCGGATAAATATCATTAACATATCCAATATGTTTGGAATGGTCCTTCACTCCGGTTTCCGTTACCCAAATCGGTACTCTATGTGACAACCTGCTAATTTGCGCGGCAAAATCATGAATGGCCTTGCTGCCATAAGCATAATAATGAATAGCGACAATGATATCGGAATAGTTACCCAATCCATTATCAACCATTTCTTTCAAGAACCCCGCTCCGGCCATAGTGCCAAACGGCGCCTGAGAGAGAATGGTTATTCCCCATCCACGAGAAGCTTGGTATATCTTGTCAAAAATATCCATATATTCTTTAGCCGTCATTGATGGTTTAATAAAATAATCAACTTCATTGCCAATTTCCCAATTATCAATAAAGGGAAATTCTTGAACATAGCGATGAAAAATTTCCACCACATTCGGATCACGCAGATGTTCATTATCAAAAATTCCCAAAATATCCACGCCTCGCGCACGAAGCCAATAAATCAATTCACTATTGTCTTCCAAACGATCCATACGCACCCCCCTCAAAGCCCCAGCATTGATCAACGGCTCCAAATGAGCCGCCTGTTCGCTCAAACTAAAATTATGAACGCAAACATAACCATCCCAAGAGCTACGATTTAAGGCGCTGTCTTCTTTTACATCCGTTCTATAACACCCGAAAAAGAAAAGAATCACCAGCAAAATAACCGCTTGAAACCTCATAATAGCCTCCTTAATATTTACTTTTCAAAATCATATTCTGACAAAATTCTAAAATTAATCTGCTTATGTGTCAAGTTGATAACTTAACGCGTATTTTACACATTTTAAAGCCGCCATGACTAAGTCATGGCGGCTTTAACAAAATAAACCACTAAAAATTAATTCCTATAAACGATTACAGCATATTCTCCCCTAGCCTTATCCTTCTCTATTTTTTCCGCCACTTCCATGATATTCCCACGATAAATTCTTTCAAACATTTTAGTTAATTCCTTACCGACAATTACTCGCAAATTCAAATCCAACTTTCCAATTTCTTTTAAAGTTTTTACAACCTTATAAGGTGATTCAAAAAATATTACCGGATATTCCGCATCGATAATCTTTCCCAAAAATTCTTTTCTTTTCTTTTTTATTGGTAAAAAACCCAAAAACAAAAACCTATCGGAATTAATGCCGCAAATAGAAAGCATTGCCGCTAAAGTAGAAACTCCAGGAATTGGAATAATCTCCGTTTCCGGCAATTGCTTCAAAACCTCTTCAATTAATTTATTTCCTGGATCGCAAACGCCCGGCGTACCAGCATCAGAAACCAAAGCCAAATCCTTCCCCTGCCTCAATAAATCAATAATGCTTTCCATTTTCTGCAATCGACTATGCTGATGATAAGAAATTAACGGTTTTTTAATTTCAAAATGATTTAATAATTTTAAAGTATGACGTGTATCTTCGCATAACACAAAATCAACACTTTTTAAAACATCCAAAGCGCGCAAAGTAATATCTTGCAAATTTCCAATAGGAGTAGCAACTATATATAACTTCATATTATTTTATTATTGAGCATCCAAAGCTCCAGCTGTATAAATATTTTTTGGATCCCACATTAACCATCCGTCATTAAAACCAGCATCCACTATCGCTTTCTTTTCCAAACGAATCATCTCTGAAGTGTAGTCAGCGCCTAAATCAAAATCTTGCAACCAAGGACGCATTTCGGCTATTGACGCATTTCTAATTTCTTCAGGAGAAGTAGTGGAATTTTTCAAAACTTCCAAAGCATCAAATTTCTTTTTTGCCATTTCCAAAGAATACTTTATAACTTCATAAGGATGAGCTCCGGGATTTTTCAAACCAATAAAACCGGTAGCATAATGCGAAGGATAAACCATAGGACAAACCGCATCAAAATTCAAAGCAGCATCTTCAATAATTTGTCCAATACCCAAACCATCATTATTAACCGTTGCCAAACCAAACAAATCAGCAGAAGTTCTAATTCCTTGTGTTCTTAAGTTGGTAGAAAGATATTGGAAAAACTCTTTAATAACATCACTCTTATATTTTGTTCCATCATAAAAAGGAAATGCCATATCGCTCATAGCGCCATCGGAAGGAAAACGAACATAATCAAAGTTCAGTTCATCAAATCCATGTTTATCAATTTCTTTGGCAACAGTCACGATGTATTCCCAAACATCTTTAGAAGCCGGATCCATCCATGCCAATCCTTTATTATCCTTCCAAGTCTTTCCCGTTTTTTTACTCTTCACCGCCCATTCTGGATGTTTGGCGGCTAAAACTGGATCTTGAAAAACCGTAATTCTAGCGATTACATAAATATTATTTTTATGAAGCTTATTCACCAAACCATCTATATCTTTTATAATTGGCTCTTCGGAACCAATCTCTTTAATCATTGGTGAATTGGTTTCAAAAGAAATTTTACCGGTATAATCTTTAATATCAATGACAATGGCATTTACTTCTGTTTCATTGGCCAACTTTATCAAACGATCAATTTGCGATTCTGTAGCCGCTGTCCAAGTAGTGGCATAAACAGCTTTAATAATTTCTGGCGGGTTTTTTAATTTTTCCGGCAAAGGCTTAGGGGTAGGAGTAGGTACGGCACTCTCTTCAATAATACCCACAGAAGCAACTTGTTTATTGCCGCCATAAACAAAAACAGCTACCACGCCGATAGTAGCCACCACAAAAATAGTTATTAAAGCTTTAATCCAATTAGACATAAGATAAACTAATTCTAATAGAAAAAATGATTAAAGGCAAACCCCGCACCTTTTGTGAATATATTTTTTTGTCAGCCTCTGGCGAACTAATTTACAAAAGGTGCGGGATCAATCTTCTTTGCTTTTTACCATTTTCCGCGTTATACTTCTAATATTATGGCTCATTTAGCTTTATATCGCCGATACAGACCAAAAACTTTTTCCGAAGTTATCGGACAAAAATCAATCATTCAAGCTCTTACTAATGCCTTGAAGACCAATAAGGTCTCTCATGCTTATTTATTTTGCGGACAGCGCGGAACCGGAAAAACTACCATCGCCCGTCTTTTAGCTAAAGCCATCAATTGCACCGATAGAAAAAATCATGAACCTTGCAATAATTGCGAATCTTGTTTGGAAATAAACGAGGGCAAATCTATGGATTTAATTGAAATCGACGCTGCCTCTAATCGTGGCATTGATGAAATCAGAAATCTTAAAGAAGGAATCAGATTCTCCCCCATTAAATCCAAATATAAAGTTTTCATTATTGATGAAGTGCACATGCTCACCAAAGAAGCCTTCAATGCCTTACTGAAAACCCTAGAAGAACCTCCAGAGCACGCTATTTTTATTCTAGCCACCACCGAATCGGAAAAATTACCAGCCACCATCATTTCTCGCACTCAACGCTTTGATTTTAAAAAATTAACCCTCAAAGAAATCGCTGAACGCTTAAGACTTTTAAGCAAAAAAGAAAATATCGATATTTCCGACGAAGCTATTAAAGAAATCGCTTTATCTGCTGAAGGAAGTCTACGCGATGCCGAATCCCTGCTAGATCAATTAATCTCTTTGGGTTATGAAGAAATCAACTTCCAAACATTAGAAGAGGTATTGGGCAGAGTAAATTTTGAAAAAGTCAGTCAATTTTTAAATTTTGTAGCAAAGAAAGAATCTGGAGAAGCTATTCGCATTATCAATGAAATATATGACGACGGAGCCGATTTAGTGGAATTTAGCCGCGCCATCTTGAAAAATTTAAGAAAAATATTATTATTAAAAGCTAACCCCGACACAGAAAAGATATTAAAAGATGAACTCACTGCGGAACAATTAAAAGCCTTGAAAGAACTCGTAGATAAATTTGACATAAAAGGATTGAAAAAATTAATGGATGAATTCCTTAAAGCCAAAGAAGCCATCAAACATTCCCCCATTCCCACTCTACCGTTAGAATTAATTGTTTTCGAATTATAAAAATAGTCGAGATTTTATTTTATCGCTATTATGATTCAAGAAGTTTGGATAAATTATTACCGCATGAAATATGAAGATCAAGAAACCGATATCTCTTATGCAATTGAATATCTACGAGATGATTTAAAGATTGACGAAGCAAAAGTCTTCTTTGAACAAGCTAAAGCAACCGGCCAGGCTCAGTTTGAAGACGATGATGACAGACAATTCACCCTACAGTACAATTCCGGAGATGATTCTTATACTTTAATAAAAAGAGACTATTAAAAACATTCCTTAAAAAAGAATGTTTCCATTGCGGGATCGTCTAATGGTAGGACATTAGCCTTTGAAGCTGAGTATCTTGGTTCGAATCCAAGTCCCGCAGCCAACTCGTGCGTCGCTCAAGACGCGTCAAAATAAATAACTCGTACAACAACATGAGAGATGCTTGGCAAAACTATTTTAAACATACTAAAAATAAACCGCCACGACAACTATTAGTTAAAGCACTGTCTTTTGTTAAAAAGCGAGACAATACTCTAGATTTAGGGGCTGGCGCTTTAAACGATAGTACCCATCTTCTCATGGAAGGATTTAAGCATATAGTTGCCTTAGATAAGGAGTCAGTAGCCTTGGAAATTGCAAAAAATCTTCCATTAGATAAATTTGAATATGTTATTAAAAATTTTGAAACTTTTGTATTTCCAAAAGAGACATTTGATCTTATTAATGCTCAATATGCCCTACCCTTCATCTCCCCTGATAAATTTAATGAGATTTTTCAGAAAATCACTCTTTCTCTCAAGTCAGGAGGAATATTTACTGGACAGCTATTTGGAGATAGAGATGGGTGGAGACAGAATAATAAGATGAATTTTCATACAAAAGAAGATGCAGAAAAAATTCTATCTAGCTTAGAAATTATAGAATTTAGCGAAGAAGAACAGGATAAACCTACCGCTGCCGGAGAAATGAAGCATTGGCACGTTTTTCATTTTATTGCTAAAAAATAAAGTACTCAGGATACATTAAAATGATAAAATAAAATTACAAACAAAAACAACGACTTTTCCGGTCGTTGTTTTTTATACTATTTCAAGCTTTCGCTAATATTTTGAGATATAATATCTAAATACTTTTTTTCCTCATTTTTATCCATTTGAACAAACTCTTCGCTTTCTGCCCATTGCCCGCCATACATTGCTTTAATTTTATCTAAAGCAATATTAATATTATCTGAGATAAATACTAAGATTGATTTCGCTTGTGGAAAAAATTGCCAAATCGTGGGATCAATAATATAAACTTGGTTATTAGTTGTTATTACCGCTAAAATATCGTGTGCCTTTTTAGTATTACAAATACCATCGCCCTTCAAAATTAGTATGCGATTAGACTTATCTATTATTTTTATCCAACCAGCAACCAAACGCGATACCTCACTACAACTATCAGCTAATAAAATATCAGGCTGATTTTGTTGGTCAACCGGTAATAGTTGAATAATTCGTTCTTGGATTTTTTCAATTATATTTTTTATATTTATAATAATTTATTTTTACAAAGAATCATATATACTTCAATGATATCATTTAAAGATAATTTTTTATTTAAAAATTTAGCTAATTTAGATTGATTTAATTTCTTTCTTATGTGTCTTGGAAATAATTTTTGCGCCAAAAAATAAGCCTCAATATATCTCCGTATAAATTTTTGTTGTTCTAATATAAATTTCTTATTTTTAAAAATTTCCTTTCCTTCTTTCAAAATCGTACTATTAAAATGCCGCATAATTACAAATAATGACTCTGAAAACCAGGCACTAAGTTTTCTAGAATCTATACATCGAAGTAAATGAATATTTTTATCTCCTTTTATTATAACGGGTGATGCTATGTTTGATTTATGAATAGTTAGGCATCTTATAAAATTTTCTGCACCATTTGCAACGTTTGATAAACTTCCAACAAAAATATTTGGGCTTAATGGATATTTAATCTTTTGATTGTGTGCATTCTTTGTCAAAACATTATGAAGCTTCAATATTTCCGCCAAAGTAAATTGTTTAGAAACTAAAACAAAAAAATCAATATCAGAATTACCTGTCAATTCTTCCGGATTTTGCCAAAAAGAACCGAAGCCTAATATGACTCTTACTGGCTTTCCAATACGCCTTAGAGATTCTAATATTATATTTGCTACCTTTTTCTGATTATTATTAATATTCCGTATTAATCTGTAAGGGATTTTTTGTAAATCATTTTTCTTTTTAATTCGAAACGATAATTTTGTATTTTTCATAGTTTATGCTTAAAAGCTTTTTTTGCGTCTTCAATTTTTTCTTTTATATTTTCCACCTTTATCGAATTACCTCTAATAAAAGAGAATGGCTCATAAAATCCCTTCGGAACATGTGTATTGGCGCCAACAATACTATGATGCCCAATAAAGACACCGGATTCAATAGTACAGTTTGGTCCTATCCAAACATTACTTTCAATAGATACTGGCTCAATTTTAACATCGCCCTTTTGCCAACTAGGTACATCATCTTGTTCCATTCCTAATTTCCAATTATGGTTATGTGTCGCAATAAAAATACCTCTTGCCAACATAACATTATTGCCCATTATTACAGGGGCTTCATTCAAAATGGTAATATCATCATTAATTTGGCAATTATCACCAATATAAATTCTTTCTGGATAGCGTATTTCAACATTATTACCTATTCTCGTCATCTCACCTATATGAAAAGATAAATAATTTCTATAAGCCCATTCGCGCAAATTCCTATCAGGTAATACCTTAACTTTTTGACGGAGAGCATAAATTAAACGATTAGTTTCTGATTTTGATTTTTTAGCAAATTCACTGCTTATAAATATATCCCGCTGCATGTCTGGAAGAAAAAATATTTTATTATCCATTAATGCTAAATATAATTCATCGAGATTATTAAAAATTAAATCCGGTATTGATAATTTAATTCTCGCATTATTTCCACACCTCACTAAAATTTTTCTTTTCCATCCATTATTAATAGCACCCATAATATCATCCTTATAATCATTACCGATAAAACACGATTGTTCTTTAGAAATCTTCATGGTGGATAATACCTTATTAAACAAAGAATTAACTTTTTTATTTTTTCTAACACCAAAATCACCAGAGGTAAAATGGGCATCAAATATATTATAAATTCCAATTCTTTTTAGGGCGCGATGTGATTCGTCACCAAGCATATCGGAGATAGTGACTACTTTAATGCCTCTATTTTGCAATTCTTTGACTAATTTTTCTATATATTTAGAATTTGATTTTATATTAAGAGAATCATCTTTCCAAATAGAAATTATATCTGTTAATATTTTATCTGATAATGATTTTTTTATATTTAATCTTGGTATAACAAATTCTTTATAAAATTCTAACTCATCAATTTCTACACCATTTTTGTTTCTGATCTTTTTATACTCTGAAAAACCATTGTTTATCGCTTCCATTATTTTATTTTTTGGTGATATTTTTATTCCTATTTTTAATAAATAATCCGCTATTTTATTTATAGCTAGCGATAAAGATTCTTGATTAACTTCATAACAAACAATAGTCTTACTGACATCTATGCCAACCAACTGAATATTTTTTAATTTAATTTTTTGTTGTAAAAATAAAATTCGTTGAAATTTATCCAAGATGCATAATTGACTGTTCCTTAATCCCGCATTTAACTCATTTTCAAAAATTCTAAATACGATTTATCCTCATAAATTCCCGAGATATAATTTTTTATATTTTGTAAATAAATCTCTATATTTAAACTATTGCCATTATTACCAAAAAATGGAAAGAAATTTATCCCTTCTATTTTAATTTTCCTAAGATCGATTCTTTCTATCAATTTATCTATTATTAATAAATCATGTTTATAATATTCTTCAAGATCATTATCCATTTTAGGCCTTTGTAAATTATTTAATTTTTTATTCATAATTTTCCTTTTATATTTATATATAATTAATATAAACCTAATAAAAGTTTTGATGATTAAAAAAATAGGTTAAGACGTCTTTTGACAACCTCAACCTATTAAGTGTGATACAAAACTCTTTTAATTTCCTCAAGAGTTTCAATAGCATTTTCTCTTGCTACCTTTGCGCCTTCTTCAAGCACAGATTGTATATAGGACGGATTCTGTATAATCTTAATCCTTTTTTCTTGAAAATCCCTTAAGAAATTCTGAACGATACGAGTTAGGAGTTGCTTAAATTGTCCCATCATTGGTTTGCCACTCTCATGCGCTTTAATTATAGTATCAATCTCCTCGCGCTCTGATTCAGTTTTTGCCAATCCTTTTGCAACCAAAATGTGGCTCTCTAATTTCTCATTCATTATCCCTTCAAAAGTAGTTTCGGCAACCTTGATCTTGTTGGCAACCATCTTTAAATCATCGGTCAAGAAAATGGCCCCCCCGGGATTAGTCTTGCTCATTTTCCCTTCCCCCCTTAAAGAGAGGATGCGAAGCGACTTAACTTGCAATGCTGTAGGAATTGGAAAAATATTTCCATATTTCTTATTGAATCTACGCGCAAGTTTCCGTGTTACCTCTAGATGAGCCAGCTGATCTTCTCCTACCGGAACCCTCTCAGCTCTGTTCAATAATATATCTGCTGCCATAAGCACTGGATAAAGGAGTAATAAAGCATTCGCCGTTTCTGGACCCATATTTGCTCTGAGTTTATCTTTAAGGGCTGGCACTCGTAAAAGTTCCGCGACTGTAATATGCCGAGCCAAAAGAGCAGTAAGAATAGTTACCTCTCCAGCTATATCAGATTGGAGATAAATCTTAGTTTTACTAGGATCGACTCCAAGTGCAATATAATCAGCTACGACTTCTCGAATATACTTCTTAACTACCGATGGTTCGTTATCGGTAAGAGCATGAATGTCGGCAACAAAAACTACCGTAGATATCCCTTGATTCTGAAGCTCAATAATAGGCGCCACTGCCCCCAAATAATTTGCCACCGTTAAGTCACCAGTAGGTCTGATGCCAGTTAAAACATCTACCTTATATCCCATTTTTATTACCTCTCCATAGGAATTATTTTTGTCCTTTTTAGCACTAATATCATTATAATATTTCATCTTATCTTTGTTGATAATGAAGACGCCGACAATTAATAAACTTAAGTCCCTTGTCTCTATATTAAATTATAATTCCCAAAATATCAAACACGAAATGCCTGCCGTTTTTAGTTGCGGGCATAAATTAAATCATTAATTTAATTATAAAACTAAGATTCCATTCAAACGACGCCTTGGCTCTAATTATTTTAAGATTCCGTTAATATCAGTAATCAATCTACCGACATATCCTGATGTTAAATATATCTTCATCCCAAAAACTTTGGATGATATTAAATCAAGAAAAAATTAATGGATTAATCGATAATGTCCAATTCTTATACAAGGACATTAGAAAAGTGTCTTTGAGAGTCTTATAATAGTATAATGGTCTAAAAGTGACACATCAATATATCGTTTTTGTGTCATTTTTGTCACTTTTTAAGTTGCTCAAGTCGCGTCATTATAGTAAAATAAAAGTATTAAAAATCGCCTTACAAGGCTTGACCGACCACGGTTCCAACTCAAATCGGCCAGCACTTCGACAAGCTCAGTGCAGCCAAATAAAATATTATATGCAAGAAAATTTTGAATGCCAAAAATCGCCCAAAAAAGAATTTATCCCCACCGAGGATAGATGCGCTATACAGCGTCAACTTATTAAAGATTTTTGCGAATCACAAAATAAAAATGACGCCAAACAAAGAAATATTTGCGCCTCAAATTGGGTAGAAAAATATGCCGATAATTTCGATCAACTAAACAAAGAACTAATTCGCTCCTACAAAGATACTCAGGATGAAAAAGAACGAGAAATTATTTTAGATAAAATTCAAGAGGAACTAGAGACTCTTAACCAAATCAACGGTTAATTCATTTTGCCACTAAAAAGCGAAATTTATGTCCTATTTTATTTATATTCTAGAATGCGCAGATAAATCGCTGTATACCGGCTATACCAATGATTTAACAAAAAGATTGAAACAGCACAATAACTCCAAATACGGCGCCAGCTACACAAAATCCAGAAGACCTACTATTTTAAAATATTCCGAGGAATTCCAAACCAAAAGCGAAGCATTGAAACGAGAGATAGAAATCAAAAGTTGGACTAGAAAAGAAAAACTGAATCTAATCACAAAATAAAAATTAAAACCGCCGATTGCTTTTAGCAATCGGCGGTTATTTTTACCAGCTTTGTTTTCTGCTATCCATCACCAATTTTTCCCAACAATCATCGCAATGTATACCACAAGGCAAATTATGATCGATTCTTTCTTCGCCTAATTCTTTTTCGCAAGTTCGGCAATATGGAATATTTAAATCATCAAAAATAACAGGAATTCTTTTTTTCATTTCCACAAAAAGCGGAATAGTGATTTCTCTCATTTGCGGATGAGCCTTAAGAGCACAACGCAACCTAAAAAAATGTCTCCACTCACGCAAATCATAAGTGATAATTATTTCCGTTTTCAAAGAATTCGGCAAAACACTTCGCGCTATTTGCGGACTTTCTCCAAGCTCAATCATTTTATTATATGCCTTTTCGCTAGCCAACATGTGACGAAACCACACATCAAAAGAAGCGGTATTTTTTAAGTGAGGTTTAATATCAATAACCGTAATTTCGCCACCGAACTTCCCCTTGGAATAATTACAATATCGAGTTGACTCTTGAGAATAAGCCGCTATACGATGACGCACAACCTCATGACTTACTCCCCTGTCGCAAACAACCCCAACCGTAACTTTTTCATGTTCAATTACGCTTTCATGTCCGCTGGCTATAATATTCGCAATAAGTCTTACAGCAGAATCGGGAGTTATTTTATCTTCACTTTTGTAACAAACTCTTCCGTAACGCTCCAATCTTCGTAAAATTTCATTACCATCAAAATCATATTCAAAAACGAAAAAAGGTTTAATAATCTTCATTTTTTCTCTCCTTTCTCCTCTATTGCACATAGAGAAGTTTCAATTTTTAATCTACCTCTACCATACTAATTATCAAAATGTTCATTGTCAAATTGATATTGCATAATAAAAATTGACGAATATAATAATAGATATGAACAAATTTGAAGATAGACAATTAAATAAAATCATCGGAGAAGAAGAAAAAAGACTAGAACGAGAAAAGATGAAAGAATTGAACAAATTCCTTCAAAATATAGCGGAAAACCTTCACGCCGAAGGATTACCCATCAAAGAAGACGGAAGAATCGATGAATTGGGTTTTACCGACATATATCCTCAAGAAAAAATACAAGACGACATTAAAAGAATAAACTACTACAAATCTCAATGGGGAGAACAAGAAAACAGAAAAGAAACCAACGGAGAAAAATTGGAAATGCTTAAAACAGCTATCTTCAATAAATTCCTCGGAGAGAAATTTATTATTACCCGCTCCACTGAAATAGATGACGTGGACAACAAAGTTGATAATGTTATTATGGAAAGAAAAACTGGAAATATTGTTTCTGCTTTCGATGAAATCAGCGAAATCAACGACTATCGCTATAAAGAAAAGGTAGAAAAAATCATGGAGAGAAACAAAAGCGGAGCTTCTCTCAAATATGGATTATCACTAGATGAAAATGGGGAAATCAAACCTTCGTCCAAAATAGAACATATTCCCCTCTTCTATTTAGCTCTCCCCCAAAAGCAAATTGAAGAAGGAATTAAAAATTTCAAAATGGATTCTACTTCTGAATATGAAAAGAAGTTATTTGAATATTTCATTCTCAGCATCAAAACTCAAATGAAGGGGTTGGAATTAAAAAACGATACTCATCCGGAATGCCAAAAAAGGTTAAAACAACTTGAAACCTCTCTCAAGAACATCAAATAACCATTGCATCAGTCATAATTTTAATTTTACGTAAAATAACAATATAATTTTATGGAAGAAAATCAAAATATTATTAATATAGAAGATTTCAAAAAAATAGATTTGCGTGTCGCCAAAGTATTGAAAGCGGAAAAAGTAGAAAATTCCGATAAACTTTTACGTTTAGAAATTGACTTGGGATTTGAACAGCGTCAAATCTTGGCTGGAATCGCTTTACAATATCAGCCGGAAGAAATGATCGGCAAACAAATTATTGTCGTAGCCAACCTAGCCCCTAGAATGCTTCGCGGACTGGAAAGCAGGGGTATGCTTCTAGCCGCCTCTGATTCTACCGGCCAAATATCTCTTCTTACGCCGTCAAAAGATTCTGAGCCCGGAGCAAAAATAAATTAAATTATCCACTATTGACATCTATTATCAATACAGTACACTGTAAAAATATAATTAATAATACGAAATTTTAAATTCCCAAAAGGTCGAAATTAACCAAAGGAATTATGACTATAACGGAATTAAACAAAAGTATCTTAATCCTCAATAAAAAAGATGAGGATGACGATGAGCTAGAAGAAGAACTAGACGAACAAGAAGAACCAACCAAAAAGAGCAAAAAATCAGATGACGAAAAAGACATCGACCCCAAAGATGACGATGAAGATGAAGACGAAATGGATTTATATGAAGGAGAGGATGAATTCTACGGACAAGACCTCAAATTAGATACCGAGGACGACGACGAAGAAGAAGGTTTCTAATAAGTATCTAAAAAACAATCTCGCCTTGGCGAGATTGTTTTTTTGTGTTATACTTTTAAATAACAAACATATGATTCACAAAAAATCATTAAAAAACTTAGAAAAAATAGGTTATTTTAACAAAAAACATCCCAAGAAAATATTTCGCGAAAAAATTGGGCCTAAAAAAATCCTTTTATATATTTTAGGTGTTATGGCCTTGGGCGGAGTTATTTTGGGCGCCTATGCAATTTATCTTTTTCAAACCCTGCCCAATCCAGAAAATTTTGGGGATAGAATAGTGGCTCAATCCACTAAAATCTACGACCGCACCGGAGAAACATTGCTTTATGAAATTCACGGAGATGAGAAAAGGACCGTTCTTTCTTTAAATGAAATCCCCGAATACGTCAAAGAAGCAATTTTATCCATTGAGGATGCGGAATTTTACAACCACCCCGCTTTTGATTGGCGTGGTATTTTACGCGCCTTCATTACCAATTTAAAAACCGGCAAATTCACTCAAGGCGGATCTACTATTACTCAACAATTAGTAAAAAATGCCTTTCTTACCAATGAGAAAACCATTACCAGAAAAATAAAAGAAGTCATCTTAGCCATTAAGATGGAAAAAAATTATTCTAAAGATGAAGTCTTGGGGCTTTATCTCAATCAAATTCCTTTTGGCTCCAATGCTTACGGTATTCAAGCAGCCAGTCAAAATTATTTTGGAAAAGACGCGAAAGATCTAACCCTTGCCGAATCCGCCACTTTAGCGGCCATGCTTCAAGCCCCCAGTTACTACTCCCCCTATGGTAATCACAAACAAGAATTATTGAATAGAAAAAATATTGTTTTAGAAAAAATGAAAGAATATGGATACATCAATGAATCAGAATTGAAAACTGCCAAAAAACAAGAACTGACATTTTCGCAAAAATTTAATGGCATCCGCGCCCCGCACTTCGTAATGTTCGTTAAAGAATATTTGGAAGAAAAATATGGAACCGAATTTGTAGAAACGGGCGGACTCAAAGTCATCACCACTCTAGACTGGAACTTACAACAAGTAGGAGAAAAAGTTGTAGCCGAGGGAGCGCAAAGAAATGAAGAATTATACAACGGCACCAACGCCGCGCTTATTGCTCAAGATGCTTCCACCGGACAAATTCTAACCATGGTTGGCTCTCGTGATTACTTCAATGTTGAAAGCGAAGGCAATTTCAATGTCATTACCGGACACCGTCAACCAGGATCATCTTTTAAACCCTTTGCCTATCTTACGGCTTTTGAAAAAGGATACACCCCCGACACGATTGTTTTTGATGTAAAAACCGAATTCAATCCCGATTGTCCAGCCAGCGCCACTCAAGAAAAAGATCGTTTTGGTTCTATTTGTTATCATCCCAGCAATTATGATCATGTCTTTCGCGGCCCCATTGACCTACGCCACTCCTTGGCGCAATCAATTAACGTAACAGCCGTAAAAGCGATGTACTTGGCGGGATTAAACAACACTATCCAAACAGCGCAAAAATTAGGCATCACCACTCTTACCGATTTAAACAGCTACGGCTTATCTTTAGTTTTGGGCGGTGGAGATGTTAGCCCTATAGAAATGGCCGAAGCTTATTCTGTTTTCGCTCAAGACGGAATAAAACACAAACAACAATCAATTTTAAAAGTAGAAGATTCTAAAGGCAACGTTTTGGAAGAATATAAAGATGAGAAAGAAGAAGTCTTCAACCCTCAATATATTCGAATGATCAATGATGTCCTCTCTGACAACGAAGCTCGATTGGGATTATTCAGCCCCAATAATTTATTAGAAATTTCCGGACATCAAGTGGCTGCTAAAACCGGTACCACTCAAGACTATCGCGATGCTTGGACTTTTGGCTATACCCCCTCTCTCGTAGTAGGCGTTTGGGCTGGTAATAATAATTTTACTCCTATGACTACCGGCAGTGGCAGCATCTTAGCGGCCGTTCCTATGTGGCATAATTTTATTGTAGAAGCACTCAAAGACAAACAACCGGAAACATTCCCCAAACCAGAATCTGTCACCACCAACAAACCAATTCTTAACGGACAATATATGATTAATCTCAAAATCGGAGATACGCTTTATCCGCAAATTCACAACATTCTATATTGGGTCAAAAAATCCGATCCGCAAGGAGCAATGCCAGAAAACCCATCCAACGATCCGCAATTTAATAATTGGGAAATACCGGTCTTAAATTGGGTTCAAGCCAACGTGCCCAATGCCGGAAGTTATAATTTAACCGTCCCAGCCGGATATGGAGAAGTAGTTAGTGGAAATAATAAGCCGATGATCACTATCGCCTCTCCGGGAAATGGTTCTTATTTAACTACCGATTACGTTTCAGTCTTAGCCCAAATTAAAACATCAACCGGAGTAAAATCCATCAAAACCTATTTCAATGATATTCTTATCACGCAAACTGACAATTTTACCGGAGATACTTACCATATTCAATTCATTCCTCAAACCATTGAAGCGCAAAATAAAATCAAAATAGAAGTAATTGATAAATTGGGTCAAACCAACGAAACATCAATCATCATCTTCAAACAATAATCTTTATTTAAAACACCGCCGGCGATTTTATCGCCGGCGGTGTTTTTTAAACTATGAAATGATTCTAATCTTTTTTATTTTATATCCTTCTTTTTCCAGATAAAATTTTAATTCTTCTTGAAAAAAATACAATTCATTAGCCTCAACAGCATTGCGCGCTCGAATCATTAAACTACCATTAAAATAATCAATTGATTCCGCTTTAATATTTTTAATATTCTCTTTCAAGAAATTAGCGGTCAAAGAACGAATTTCCAGTTCATCAAATTTCTTTCTTAAACCGAGATCATTGAGCTTTTTTCTAATAATACCTTTTATTCCTTGCATATTGATTTCAATTCTTCCTTAACAACCTTTCTGTCATCCCATGGAATTTTCTCTCCATTTTTAACAACCATTACCTGCTCTGATCCCTTTCCAGTGATTACTAAAATATCTCCAGTTGAACAAGTTCTCAATCCGGTGCGAATCGCATCGCGTCTGTTCTCAATCATCTTGGGGTTCTTTTTGGCCAACTTCACGCCCACAGCCACGTCTTCCATAATCCTTCTCGGATCTTCATCATATGGATCTTCATTAGTAATAATTATTTCATCACAAAATTGCGAGACTACCTTCCCCATTGCCGGACGCTTCCACTTATCCCTGCCACCACCAGTAGAACCTAAAATACAAATCAATTTTGATTTTTCTTTTACTTCCTTTTTTAAAGAAGAACAAACCGCCTCCAAAGAATCTGGCGTATGCGCATAATCGACGAATACTTTAAAATCACTATTAGTTTCTATTTCTTCCATTCTACCAGGTAAACCGTCAAACTTAGCCAAAGATTCTTTAATAGCCATTAAAGGAACGTTCAAAGACTTGGCAATAGCAATAGCGCATAAAATATTCTCCAAGTTAAAATCGCCCTTTAACGGAGAATGCATTTCCACACCATCCAAACGCAAATCAATTCCTTGGTTGGAACTTTGATAATGATCGGGCTTCACCACCACATCCACTCCGTTTTTATTAACACAATTAAGACAAAAACCGATTTTCTTTTCAGCCCAATAATTCAAAAAATTATCAGCTAACTTATCATCTAAATTCACTACGCTTATTTTTTTAATATGAGCTTCAAACTGACCTCGACGATCGCTAATTGGCATTTTCTTTCTGCAAGAATTCAATTTGGCGAACAACCTCTCCTTGGCCTGTCTGTATTTTTCAAATGAATTATCATGAGCTTCCAAATGTTCGGGTTGCACATTAACCAAAGCCGCTACATCAAAATCTATGAATTGATGACGATGTTGCTTGATACCTTCGGAAGTCACTTCTAAAATAACATACTGGCAATGCTTTTTTTTGGCGTGAAAAAGAAACTTTTGCAAAAATAATCTACCGGGCATAGTCATCTTCAAATTGTTCGGCCAACTTTTTTCACCCACTTTAAAACGTAAAGAATTGGCCACAGCCGTCTTTTTTCCCATAGACTCCAAGAAGGAATTTAACAATTCCGCTACAGTCGTCTTTCCTTTTGTACCGGTAATACCGATAATCACGAAATTTTTCCCAGGAAATCCATAGAACATCGCCCCAATAAAAACTAGACAATAATGATAAAAAGAAATAATAAAATCAGGCGTTATTTTCTTAATGAATTTTTTAATTTGATAAATCATTTATATTTTCTTACTTAATAGCTTTAACGCTTCTTTTAGACGTTTTTCTGGGTCAACAATTTCCCCAGGAATCTTCTTAATTGCTTGTCGACTTACACTCTTATCATAGCCGAGTCCCACCAAAGCATCTTCCAACTCCATATCGCTTTCCAATTTAGAATTATCGCCCCCCTCTTCGACTATCTTTGTTTTCAATTCTAAAATAATTCTCTCCGCTGTTTTCTGCCCAATACCAGGGGCGCGATGCAAAAAATCCGCTTTGCCGGAAATGATAGCTGCTTTCAAATTTTCCACAGAACTCAAACCAATTAATCCCAAAGCTGTTTTTGGTCCAATGCCGGAAACAGAAATCAATAATTCAAAAAGCTCCATTTCATCCTTATGTAAAAATCCATACAAATCCATCGCATCTTCTCTTACATGATGATGTAAAAATAATTTTGTTATATCCCCCAACTTAGGCAATTTAGCTCCAGTTTCTTGAGAAACAAAAATACGAAAACCCAACCCATGATTTTCTATCACAATAAATTTATCGCTCTTTTTCGCCAAAATTCCCTCAATAGAATAAAACATATTTATGTTTTTATTGTACTACATCTTCAATTAGTTCGCAAAAATGGACATTGACAGATAATTAATATCAATTAAAATAAAAATAGATAATTTAATATCAAACAGGGGGGTAAAAATGAAGAAACTAAATAAGGATGTATTATTTTATATCTTTATCGCTTTCATGATTGCCATCATCGTCTTTTCTATATTCTATACAATTTTAAGAATTATCCCGCACGAAGCTCTGCATAGCATTTTTTACCACGATTAAACCAATAAAAAAGAAGCGGTCACATTGACGCTTCTTTTCATAATTAGCTAGACTAAATTTGACTTTTAAACCATTTTCCTATAATATAAAAACAAGATAATTTATTATTATGCCATTAACAAAATCAGCTCACAAGGCTCTAAGACAATCAAAAAAACGCCGTGTTACCAATAAAGCAAAAATGACCGAATTAAAATCGGTTATTAAAGATTTCAAAAAAATGGTAGCTGCTGGAAAAGTGAAAGAAGCAAAAAAACAATTAGATATCGCCTTCAAAAAATTAGATAAAGCCGCCAAAATCAACATCATCAAGAAAAACAAAAGCAGCAGATTAAAATCCCGATTATCCTTATCATTAAATAAACATTCTAAATAATAAAAAAGCCCTCTTTATAAAGAGGGCTTTTTTATTCCCCAAATATCAAAACTGTGTTTAAAATATGGGACATTGACAAAACATGAAAAAAAATTTAATATAGTGGGTAGCTCTCTAAAAAAGGAGGTTTGAAAATGGAAATACCCAAGGATTATGAAGAAGCTTTGATTGTGGCTAAAAAAATAGGGTTACCCGTTGAAAAGATTTGTCATATTTTTGGAATCAAAAGAAAATTGATCATTACTACCATCACCGAAGCTCGAGAAGCATTTCATAAGGCTCCGAGTGGAAGTGAGGAGGAAAAAGAAGCTTTAAAAAAGTGGATTTCTCTCTGTTCTACTACTACTGAAGCTCAAGAAATATATCGCAGTACTCCGAGTGGAAGTGAAGAAGAAAAAGAAGCTTTAAAAAAATGGGTCTCTCTCTGTTCTACCATTGCCGAAGCTCATGAAGCATATCACGATGCTCCGAGTGAAAGTGAAGAAGAAAAAGAAGCTTTAAAAAAATGGGTCTCTCTCTGTTCTACCATTGCCGACATTCAAGAAGCATATCACGATGCTCCGGGCGACAACAGAGAAGAAACTTTCGAGAAATGGCTCTCTCTCTGTTCTACCGCTGCCGAAGCTCATGAAGCATTTAACAATGCTCCGAATAGCAATAAAGAAGAAGCTTTAAAGAGATGGAAAGAACTTTCTGCCAAAGAAATAGAAAAAGCTTCTACTGCTGCCGAAGCTCGAAAAGCATTCAACAATGCTCCAAGGGACAACAAAGAAGAAGCTTTCGAGAAATGGATTTCTCTATGTTCTACTATTACTGAAGCTCACGAAGCATATCGCAATACTCCGAGTGGAAGCGAGGAAGAAAAAGAAGCTTTAAAAAAATGGGAAGAACTTTCTGCTAAAGAAATAGAGAAAGCTTCTACTGTTGCCGAAGCTCGAGAAGTGTATCACAATGCTCCGGGTGGAAGCAAAGAAAAAAAAGAAGCTTTCGAGAAATGGTTCTCTCTATGTTCTACTATTACTGAAGCTCACGAAGCATTTAACAATGCTCCGAATAGCAATAAAGAAGAAGCTTTAAAGAGATGGAAAGAACTTTCTGCCAAAGAAATAGAAAAAGCTTCTACTGCTGCCGAAGCTCGAGAAGCATTTCATAAGGCTCCGAGTGGAAGTGAGGAGGAAAAAGAAGCCCTGAAGAAAATAATTCTTTTGTCGTAAACAGCAAAGCGGCCGTCGTGTAAACGGCCGCTTTTTTATTCCCCAAATAATGCAGAATCTCATAGATAAGATTAAAACTGTGTTTAAAATATGGGACATTGACAAAACATGAAAAAAAATTTAATATAGTGGGTAGCTCTCTAAAAAAGGAGGTATGAAAATGGAAATACCCAAGGATTATGAAGAAGCTTTGATTGTGGCTAAAAAAATAGGGTTACCCGTTGAAAAGATTTGTCATATTTTTGGAATCAAAAGAAAATTGAGCATTACTAACATCATCAAAGCTCACGAAGCATATCGCAATGCTCCGAGTGGAAGTAAGGAAGAAAAAGAAGCTTTAAAGAAATGGATTTCTCTCTGTTCTACTACTATTGAAGCCCGAGAAGCATATGGCAATACTCCGAATGGAAGCAAAGAACAAAAAGAGGCTTTAAAGAAATGGATCTCTCTATGCCTTACCATTGCCGAGACCCAAGAAGCATATGGCAATACTCCGAGTGGAAGTAAGGAAGAAAAAGAAGCTTTAAAGAAATGGATTTCTCTCTGTTCTACTGCTGCCGAAGTTCAAGAAGTATATCACGATGCTCCGGGCGACAACAGAAAAGAAGCTTTCGAGAAATGGCTCTCTCTATGCTCTACTACTACTGAAGCTCACGAAGCATATCGCAATGCTCCGAGTGGAAGCAAAGAACAAAAAGAAGCCTTGAAGAAATGGAAAGAACTTTCTGCCAAAGAAGTAGAAAAAGCTTCTACTATTGCTGAAGCTCGAAAAGCATTCAACAATGCTCCGAGGGACAACAAAGAAGAAGCTTTCGAGAAATGGATTTCTCTATGTTCTACTATTACTGAAGCTCACGAAGCATATCGCAATACTCCGAGTGGAAGCGAGGAAGAAAAAGAAGCTTTAAAAAAATGGGAAGAACTTTCTGCTAAAGAAATAGAGAAAGCTTCTACTGTTGCCGAAGCTCGAGAAGTGTATCACAATGCTCCGGGTGGAAGCAAAGAAAAAAAAGAAGCTTTCGAGAAATGGTTCTCTCTATGTTCTACTACTGCCGAAGCTCGAGAAGCATTTAACAATGCTCCGAATAGCAATAAAGAAGAAACTTTAAAGAAATGGAAAGAACTTTCTGCCAAAGAAATAGAAAAAGCTTCTACCGTTGCCGAGACCCAAGAAGCATATGGCAATACTCCGAGTGGAAGTAAGGAAGAAAAAGAAGCCCTGAAGAAAATAATTCTTTTGTCGTAAACAGCAAAGCGGCCGTGTAAACGGCCGCTTTTTTATTCTCTAAACAACGCGCAGTCGACCGGATTTGAACCGGCGGTCTCCTCCGTGACAGGGAGGCGTGTTAACCGGGCTACACCACGACTGCATACAACTTTTCAATTATAACTTAATAAATTCGGGCGTAAACCGAAATGTCGCGGGGCTAGGAATTGCACCTAGGCCTCAAGGTTATGAGCCTTGCGAGATACTACTTCTCTACCCCGCTGAGGATTATTCTAACATAAACAATTTTTATTTTCAACAAAAAATCATTTTTAACGCTTCATCGCGCCACCTTAGCAATCATTGAAATATTTCCAAATATTTGCTAAAATCAATGCATAATAAGCCAAGATAAGCAATTATAAGTTTATCTCACTAAATGCTTTGGCTACATAGCTCAGTGGTTAGAGCGAAGCATTTTCACCCGACCATCTTTCACCTTTCATGCCGATATAGCTCAGTGGTTAGAGCGAAGCATTCATAACGCTTAGGTCGGTGGTTCGATTCCACCTATCGGCACAAAAAAGATGGGCGGGCAAGCAACGCTTAGGTCGGTGGTCCGATTCCACCTGTAGCCACCCTTATAAATTATTAGCAGGGTAAATATAAATTAATGACTATCGAAGAAATAAAAAAAATCGCTAAAGAAGAAATTGCAAAAGCTGAAAACTTGATTGAATTAGATCAATTAAAAATCAAGTATTTGGGCCGCAACGGATACTTAACCGATGTTTTAAAATCTCTAAAAGATTTGGCGATAGAAGAAAAAAGAAAGATTGGATCCGAAGCTAACGCCTTACGCCAAAAATTGGAAGAAATTTTTAACGAAAGAAAAAATGCTCTTGTGAGAAATATTGAATACAAACCAATAGACATCTCCATCCCCGGCAAGAAAAAAGAAATCGGGCATATTCACCCCATTTCCAAGATTCAAGAACAAATTGAAGATATTTTTTCTTCCATGGGCTTTACTATTGCCGAAGGACCGGAAATAGAAACAGAATTCTACAACTTTGACGCCTTAAATATTCCCGCCAATCACCCCGCCCGAGATATGTGGGATACTTTTTGGTTAAAACCCAATCCCAAAGCCCCCACTCAGCAAATAGAAAATCAAAAATTACTATTGCGCACTCACACATCTCCCGTACAAATTCATTACATGGAAAATCATCAATTACCAATCAGAATGATTTGTCCCGGCAAATGCTTTCGCTATGAAGCCAGTGATGCTTCTCATGATTTTCAATTTTATCAATTCGAAGGACTAATGATAGACAAAGACACATCTTTAGCCAACTTTAAATTCGTTATTTCCGCTTTCTTCAAAAGATTTTTCAATAAAAAAGATTTAAAAGTTCGTATCATTCCCAGCTACTTCCCCTTCGTGGAACCGGGTCTAGAAGTAGATATTTCTTGCCCCCGTTGTAATCAAAAAGGATGTCCTTTGTGCAAAAACACGGGATGGATAGAAGTTGCCGGAGCTGGTATGGTTCATCCAGAAGTATTCAAAGCCGTGGGATACAATCCCAAATATGTCCAAGGATTCGCCTTTGGTTTTGGCATTGAAAGAATGGCCATGATCAAACACAACATTCCAGATATTCGTCTCTTTAATTCCGGCGATTTAAGATTTATCAAACAATTCTAAATATGCGCTTCTCTTACAATTGGTTAAAAGAATATATAGTTAATCTCCCCAAGCCGGAAATCGTGGCTGATATTTTAACACGCAAAAGTTTTGAAGTTGAGGAAATCATTAAATTAGAAAATGATTATGCGCTTAATATAAAATTATCACCGGACAGATTCCCCGATTGCAGCGGACACATTGGACTAGCCAAAGAAATTTGCGCTTTATTGAATTTAAAATTCAAAGAACCAAAAATAATTTTCAAAGAAGCTAAAAAGAAAACCAATCAACTCATTAAAGTAAAATTAGAAAATAAAACCGATTGTTTAAGATATTGCTCTCGCATTATTCAAAACATTCAAATCAAACCATCTCCCAAATTAATCAAAGAAAGATTGGAAACTTGTGGAATGCAATCCATTAATAATATTGTTGATGCTTCAAACTATGTAATGTTAGAAACCGGCCAGCCATTACACTGCTTCGATTATGATAGCATCGCCAAAGATAAAACCATTATCATCCGCCGAGCCAAAAATAAGGAGAGAATGGAAACCTTGGATCACAAAATGTTGGAATTAACATCAGACGTTTTATTAATTGCTGATTCTCAAAAAATATCGGCTATTGCCGGCATCAAAGGAGGAGTTTCTACTGGTATTAGCGACACAACAAAAACCATCATCCTCGAAAGCGCTAATTTTGACCCTGCTGTTATTAGACAATCATCCAAAACCATCAACCTCATCACCGATGCTTCTATTAGGTTCGAAAAAGGCATTAGCCTAGATTTAACTAAATATGCAATTAATCGCCTAGCGCAATTAATTCAACAAATTGGCGAAGGAGAAATTCTTGGCGGTATTGTGGATGCTTGTCCCAAAAAACCGAGCAAAAAAATCTTAGGCTTCAATCTAAAGCAGTTTCAAACATTCGCCGGTTTTGCTATTCCCACCGCAGAAATTCAAAAAATATTTCAACGCTTACACTTCAAAATATTAAAGAAAAATAAAGAAACTATTTTCATTGAAGCTCCGGCTTGGAGATTGGACATAGAAATGTTTGGCGATTTAGCCGAAGAAATTCTTAGAATCTACGATTACAACAAAATACCGGCCACTCCCCCTCAAGGAATTATCATCCCCCCAGAAAAAAACGACAATGTAATTTGGAAAAGAAAAATCAGAAAAACTCTAACCTCATTAGGCGTAAATGAAGTCTACAATTACTCATTTGTATCCGAAAAAGATTTGGAAAATTTTTATATTAAAAAAAATGAAGTCATTCCTCTAAAAAACCCGATTAGTTCAGAATATGCCTTCCTCCGCCCTACTCTCATTGCCAATCTTTTAAAAAACAGCTCATCTAATTTAAGGTTTTTTGATGAAGTAAAGATATTTGAAATTGGAAAAACCTTTCAAAGCGCACCTATTTATCCTCACGAAGAATGGCGTCTAGCCGGTCTTATTTCCAGAAAAAACAAAAAGGATAATCCCTTTTTAGAACTTAAAGGCATCTTAGAAAAACTCTTTCAATCATTTGGAGTTTGGGATGTTGAATTTCATAATTGGAGTAGTGATCTTTGGTTAATCAAAGGACGCGCAGCTGAAATAAAAATTGGAAATGAATCATTAGGAATTATTGGAGAAATTTCTCCGGAATTAGCTCAAAAATACACCGACGAATTTGCAACTGTCATTTTTGAAATGGATTTGGAAAAAATAATAACATCCATCAATGAAGAATTAGAATACGAGCCATTATCAAAATTTCCAGCCGTTATTAGAGATATCTCTATGGTGGTAAATAATGAAACGAGCGTGGCGGAAATCTTAAATATTATCAATGATACAGAAAATAAGATATTAAGAGATGTTGATTTATTTGATATTTATGAAGGGGAAAATCTAGGCAATGCTAAAAAAAGCTTAAGCTTTCATTTAATCTTTCAATCGGAAACAAATACACTCACCAATGAAGAAGTTGGAAGGTCTTTAGAAAAAATAATTTCCGCCTTAAAAGATAAAATAAACGCGGAAATCAGATAAATATGAAATTAATTGTCGCCCTAGGAAATCCGGGTTCAAAATTCAAGAATACTCGACACAATGCCGGAGCTATAATTTTAGAAGGCTGGTTCAAAAACCAGAATTTTAACGACCTAGAAAACAACAAAAAACTAGAGGCTATCATTTCCAAAAATGACGATTTGATTATTGCCTTCCCTCAAACATTTATGAACGAGTCTGGCAGCGCAGTGGCCAAAATAGCCAAACAAATGAATATCAAACCCAACAACATCCTAGTTCTTCACGACGATGCCGACTTATTCATTGGCGAATATAAAATGCACTTTAAACGAGGTTCAGCCGGTCATAAAGGCGTAGAATCTATTATGGATCATCTTAAAAGTGATGATTTTTGGCGTTTACGCATCGGAATCAGACCTAAAACAGCCGGTTCCAGACAAAAATCGGAAGATTTCGTTTTAAAGAAGTTCGGTCCCAATGAAATCAAAATTATTAACAATCTTGTTGAAGAAGCCTCCGAATCTATTCAAAAATGGTTAATGGGGATAAATTGTTGATGAGCTGTTCATTCTTTTTTATTGATTTTAGGTGTAAAATAAAACTTAAGATATTGAGTTTTATTTTTTTATATGGCAGAAACAAAAAATCAAATTAATAAAATACCACCGCAAAATATTGAAGCCGAACAATCTGTTCTCGGCAGCTTAATGATCGACAAAGATGCTGTTATTAAAATAGCAGATTTTTTACAACCGACTGATTTTTATAAACCCAGCCACCAAAAAGTTTATGAAACAATGTTGGAATTATATCAACGTCACGAACCGATTGATATTTTAAGTTTGCCCAATCGCCTAAAAGACAAGGGATTTCTACAAGATATCGGAGGGATATCTTATCTAACATCTCTCACCAATATGGTCCCCACCGCTTCCAGCATCGTTTCTTATGCTAAAATTGTTCAACAAAAAAAACTCTTACGAGATTTAATCGGGGCAGCTTACGATATTTCTGAATTAGGGTTTCAAGAAGATAGAGATGTAGAAGATTTACTTGATGAAGTGGAACAAAAAATTTTTAGCGTCACTCAAAAATCCATCTCCGGACAACAATTCAAAGATATCAAAGAAGATTTAACCGGAGCCTTTGATAAAATAGAAAAACTACATAGAGGAGAAAAACCATTGCGCGGTATAGGAACCGGCTACAAACAATTAGACCATATGTTATCCGGCATGCAAAAATCCGATTTACTGATTTTAGCCGCTCGCCCATCATTAGGTAAAACTTCTCTTGCCTTAAACATTGCTCTTCATGCTGCCATGAAAGAAAAGGCTTCTGTTGGCATCTTCAGTCTAGAAATGTCTAGAGAACAATTAGTAGATCGTCTTATTAGCGCCGAATCAGGCATTGATTTATGGAAAATCAGAACCGGCAACCTCAAAGAAGAAGAACAAGACTTTGAATATTTGCATCAAGCCCTAGATAGACTTTCTCGAGCTCCAATCTACATTGATGATGCCGCTACTTCCAACATCATGCGCTTAAGAACTATGGCGCGTCGTCTCCAAGCAGATCGTGGTCTAGATTTGATTATTATTGACTACCTCCAATTAATCACCCCAAGAGATAACAAAGCCTTTAATATGGTGCAACAAATCACCGAAATATCCAGAGGACTCAAAGCCCTAGCTCGTGAATTAAATGTGCCAATTATTGCCCTCTCTCAACTTTCTCGCGCCGTAGAGCAGCGTGATCATAAAATGCCAAGACTTTCCGATTTGCGTGAATCTGGTTCTATTGAACAAGATGCTGATGTGGTAATGTTTATTTATCGCAAAGATCGCGACAAGATAGACGAGGATCTTACCGAAGAAGAAAAAAACACGGCCAAAATTATTGTAGCCAAACACCGCAACGGCCCCACCGGAGAAGTTGATCTAAAGTTCATCCCAACCCTAGTAAGCTTCAGAGATATAGATAAAAGTTTCGATGGTTATAACAATGAAGAAGAAGCTAACGCGGCAGCCGCTTTTTAAACTAGCTTTATAAAAAAATGAATTCATTCCCCAATCCCATAAAAAAATTTGTAGAAATTTTTTCTAAATTACCCTCTATTGGACAGAGACAAGCTACTCGCCTAGCCTTTTATTTAGCTAGAAAAAACGATTTAAGTAAAAATATTAATTCCGCCATCGAAACCATTGCTAATGATTTAAAAATTTGCGATCAATGTTTCTTGCCCTTTGAAAAAAATGGCAATAATCTCTGTCCCATTTGTTCGGATCAAAAACGCAATCAAACATTAATTTGTTTGGCAGAAAAAGAAATTGACGCTTTCTCTATAGAAAAAACTAAAACTTTTATTGGCACTTATCATATTTTGGGAAGATTGATTGACCCATCGGATCAAAGATCTTATGATGCTTTGAATATGAATACTCTGGAAGAACGCATAAAGAATATGCCGGAGAAAAAAGCCGAAGAAATAATTATTGCGGTTAATCCCACAACCGAAGGAGATTTAACGGCTATGTATTTGGAGAGACGCCTCAAAGACTTAAGTAAAAAAATAACGCGTCTAGGCAGAGGAATTCCTACCGGAGGAGAACTAGAATTTGCCGATGAAGAAACGATTTCCGGAGCCTTTGACAATAGAAAATAAACCCATTAATATAAAAACAGAAATTTTAAAAACTACCCGACTATAGAGAGGATAAAATGGTCATAACAATCAAAGACATTGTTAAAAGAATTAGAACAAACACCATTAAGCTGATAAATCCCAACATTGAAATTTCCATAAAAATACGGGAAGAATTCTCTTTTCAGAAAGAAGATCTGCAAAAAATATCCAAATCTCTAATGAGAGAAGCGCAAAAAATAACGAATAAACTTAATAAAGAAAGAACAAAAAGAATTGCTCTTACCGCCCACCTCACGTCTCTTTGTAAAGAGCCTCAGGAAATGTTAAAAACTGTTAACATCACCCTATCCACGCTCATTGCTTATCTCAAGGTTATAGATTACAAAATACAAAAATTACACGAAAAAACCCGCTGTTAACAGCGGGTTTTTCTTTTAAATTTTAGTTATTTTTACTTCGGTAAAATACTGACGATGAGTATTTTTCTTACGATAGCGAGTCTTGGAATGATAGTGAAAAACAACTATTTTTCTAGTACGGCCGGTCTTGGCTACCTCTCCTTCTATATGCTTTCCCTTTAAATAAGGATCGCCAACCTCAACCTTGTCTTCGTCACCTATTAAAAGAACGCGGTCAAATTTTATTTTGGCGCCTTCTTCCCCTTCCAATTTCTCTATTTTAAATTTTTTGCCTTCGGAAACCAAATATTGCTTTCCACCGGTCTCAATTACTGCTAATTTCATATATTAGTGATATTAAACGAAAATAATGCGAAAGTCAACCATCTTGTGTCAGAGCGGGTAAGGGGAGTCGAACCCCTCTCAACAGCTTGGAAAGCTGTGGTAATACCGATATACGATACCCGCCTAATTTCATAATACACCAACGATAAATGTATTAGACGAGACTCGCCCCTAAGGGCAGCTCGCAATTTCTTATTTTCTTAATTTACTATATTTTGATAAATTTTTCAAGAAAGTTTTACGATGCACCGAGGAGATTCCCTTTTCTCCAATCTTCTCAAAATGTCTCCTTGTTCCATACCCTTTATGAACATCGAGATCATAAGGATACTGCTTATTCATCTCAATCATTAAATGATCACGATAAACCTTGGCGTAAACAGAAGCTGCGCTAATCATTGGTATTTTATCGTCACCACCAATAATAGTTTTCTGCTTATATTTTTCCGGAGCATGTAGTCCCCCATCTAAATAAACTATTTCCGGCATTATTTTCGCTTTCTTCAAAACATCAGCTACGCCATTTTTTAAAGCCCAGGCCATTCCATTTTTATCTATTAATTCATTAGAAATTTTTGAGATATAAAATTTTATCTCACCTTTCTTGAATTTCAAAAACCACTCTTCTCTTTTTCGTGACGTTAACTTTTTAGAATCTCTAATTCCCTTTAAAAAATATCTAGTATTTTTATCAGACAATCCAACGGCGGCGCCGATAACCAGAGGACCAGCTATGGCGCCCCGCCCCACTTCATCTATCCCCATAATAAAACCGCGCATAATTAATTAGTTCTAAATGTTGCTCTCACTGTAATCATTACTTCTTTCTCAATACTAGAGGTATCATACGCGCCATAATCGGAAATTTCAGTGGAATTGACCGGCAAAACTTGTACTACGCCAACACTAGCCGATTTCAACGCTCCCACCTCATTATCGCTGCTTTCAGCAATTCTCTCTGCGCGATTCTGCGCATCTTTCACTGCCTCAGACAATAATTCAATCCTCGCTTCAGGCAACTGAGTATAATAATACTCCAAAGAACGTGTAGAAAATATCACTCCCGAATCAATTAATTTTTGAACATTTTTCGCCAAATTAGTTATTTTTTCTACGGCATTGGATTGCACCTGCAATGTTTGCGTTAAATTATATTTCTTCTGAGCGCTGCTGTCGGATTTATAATCATATTGATCATACATATAAACCGGAGAAATATTAATATCCTTGTCTTCAACACCTTCGCTCTTCAAAAAAGATTTAACCTTCTCTAAATCACTGGCCATTTGCGTATACCCGACTTTCAAATTATCCGCAGTAACTGTTCTTGCAAATTCCCCGTTCCACTTCACTGCATCCGATGCTACCACTTTTTTAGCGGAACCGGTTACTTGCAAAGTGTTATCCATAGCCTTGATTCGATAAATCACAAAACTAACAGCTACGGCGCTTACAATTAAGCTTAAACCGATAATAATCGGAAATAAAACGCCAATCCTGACCTTTGATTGTTCAGAAATAATCTTATTTTGATTTTGATTAAATTGTTCCATATATTTTTTATAAAACTACGACCTTTAAAATAATTTTGAAGTTTGCTTATCTAAGCAAGCATTCACCATTCTATCCGCCAAAGTATTGTCTTCTCTGGGCACTTCATGGAAGCTAAGATGCGGAAAATCAAACTTTAAATTCCATACTTCCATAAACAAAATTTGCAAATCTTTTACTTCGACTTTATATTCGCCTCTTAATTGCCTACAGATCAACTCTGAATCCATATATATTGCCACCGGGGTTTTTTCTAAGGCTTCCCTACCCGCCAATTGCCTAGTTTTCTTTAAAGCGAGGATTACGGCTTTATATTCAGCAACGTTATTAGTCGCCTCTCCAATATATTCAGAATACTCTTTTCTTTCATTTCCTATCCCCTCAATTATTACTCCTATTGCGGAAGGACCGGGATTACCACGACTTCCTCCATCAGTATGAACTATTATTTTATTAGAAATTTCTTTTATCATATTTTTTAAACAATTGGATGAACATCCACTAATTCTAAATCCAAATATGTCCTTCCTTGCCACTCATTCTCTTTAAGGGTAAAAACCAAATCAATTTTCATACCCTTTTGTAAAAAAGAAAGTTTTTCTGCGCTATTAAAACTAATAACGTCAAAAGATTTCTTATTCTTCTCTACTATCATCTTTATATGCTTAGAGCCATTACCCACAGTCCTTAAAGAAAATATATTCAAATCCTTCATAAGAAACACCGGCTCTAAATTATCCTTTCCAAACGGTTCCAATCTGCGATAAAGCGCCCAGAAACTTGGAGAAACATCTTCCGGCTCCAAAACCGCATCAATATCCAACACTGGAATCAAATCATCGTCTTTTAATTTAGCCGCTTCCGCTATTAAAAATTCATGAAATTTATCGATATTTTCATTTTTAATAGTGAATCCAGCCGACAACTTATGACCACCGGCTTCTACTAACAAATCTTTTCCTCTATCCAAGAGTTCTACTAAATTACAATTAGGAATAGAACGGCTAGAACCAACGCTTACCGTCTCGTCTTGAGAATAAAGTAAAACCGGTCGATGCCATTCATCTTTCAATTTACCAGCAATAATACCAACAATGCCATTAGACCAATTAGCGCCACCCATAAAAATTATTTTTTCCGGACCTCCTTGGCTCTTTATTTTTTCTTGAATCTCCGCATAGATCTTTTGACCTTGGCGCATTCTTTCCGTATTTAATTCATTAATTTTTTCAGCCCACATTTGAGCCTCATTTTCATTATCGGTTGTTAACAACTCAAAACTATAATCAGTGCTGTCATATCTTCCCTCAGGAGTTTTATGACGCACACGACCGACTGCATTTAAACGTGGAGCGATTACAAACCCCCCATGATAAGAATCATATTTCTTCACATCGGAAATACCGGCCACCTTAAGGAGCGCTTTCAATCCTATATTGCTAGTATCCCTTAATTGCTCTAAACCAAATTTTACTAGTACCCTATTTTCATCTATCATCGGGACTTGATCGGCAATGGTGGCAATAGCTACTAATTCTAGAACCTGCCTTTCCAAACTCGGCTTAAATTGAAATTCCAATAAATCAGCCACAGCCTGAACCGTTTTATAAGCCAATCCCGTAGCAGCCAAATATTTAAATGGATATTCGTCTCCTATTTGATGGGCATCAACAATTAATGCTCCAGGCATTTTTTCATGAGGCAAATGATGATCAAAAATCAAAACCTCCATACCCAAACCTTTGGCGAACTCCACTTCATCCACATCGGTAATGCCACAATCAAAAGTAATTAATAGCTTCACTCCCAGATCGGCAATTTGTTTAACACGATCATTAGTCAAACCGTATCCTCCTTTAAAACGATTGGGAATAAAAATATCATAGTTTTCAAAACCGAATCTTTCAAAGGCCTTAACCAAAATAGCGCAAGAACAAATACCGTCAGTATCGTAATCACCATAAACAGCCAATTTTTCGTTATTTTTAATAGCCTGCACTATTCTACCAGCTCCTTCTCTCATATTCTTCATTAAAAAGGGATCATAAAGATCCTTCATAGAAGGATTTAAAAACGCATTTATTTTTTGCGCATTTGTTATTCCTCGATTCCAAAAGATTTGTAAAATTGCTCTGGGAAATTGTTCCAAACTATTAAAAAAATCTATCGGAGCCGATTCTTTTGTTTTCCAAATTTTATCATTCATTGATTTAAAACTTTTAATCCCGGCATTTCTTCACCACTCAAATAAGATAGCATAGCTCCCCCGCCGGTAGAGACAAATCCTATTTTATCAAAAGCCTTTGCTTTTTCCAAGGCCAATAAAGTTTCTCCTCCACCCACTACACTGAAAGCCTGACTTTCTGATATGGCTTTGATAATATTTTCCGTGCTTTTGGCAAAAACCGCATTTTCAAAATAACCCAAAGGTCCATTCCAAATAATAGTTGTTGCGCCTTTAATAACATCCACAAAACTATCCAAAGAACTGGGACCGATATCCAAAATCATATCATTTTCGCCCACCCCTTCAACACCTACCACTCGAGCCTGTTTATCATCCACGGAGCCGCCCACCAAACAATCTATGGGTGTAATAATATTTTCATCCAATTTTTTAGCTTCTGACAATAATTCCGATTCAAATACAGACTTTCCAATGTTTAATCCTCTTGCCTTCAAAACCGTATTAGCCAATCCTCCACCCAACAAAATTTTATAAGATCGCTTATAAAATTTTTTAATTAATGGCAATTTGGTAGATATTTTCACTCCACCCAAAATCAAAATTAATGATTGGGTAAAATTATTTTTTACTTTATCTAAATTTTCTATCTCCTTTTCCAATAATAATCCGGCGTAACTAGGTAAAAATTTAGTGATTGCCACGACAGAAGCATTGGCGCGATGACAAACACCAAAAGCATCATTAACATAAACATCGGCCAAACTCGCCAACTGTTTGGCAAATTGATCATCGTTTTTTTCTTCTTCTTCATGAAAACGCAAATTTTCTAACAAAAAAATTTCTCCAGCGGCAGCTTTATCAATTTCTTTTTTTATTTCATCTCCAATACAATCGCTTAAAAAATTTATTTTACGCCCCAACAATATCCCCAAATATTCCGCAATTGGTCTTAAACTGAGTTCTTCTTCTTTGTTCCTTGGCTTACCCAAATGGCTGGCGAGAATAATTTTATTCGCGCCAGCCTTTAACAAAAATTGAATGGTAGGAATAGTGGCTCTAATTCTAAAATCACTTAAAATCCTGCCATCTTTATCCAAGTCAATATTGAAATCAACCCGAACAAAAACTTTTTTATTTTTTACATCAATTTCTTTAATCACTTTTATTACTTAATTTCGTAAGTAAGAGTCACATTAACTGTGATTTCATTAGATCCCACTTGAATCGGAGAAGATTCATCAGCTGCGCGTAAAGATATTTGCTTAGCATAGTTAGAATAACCAGCGGGAGTATAACTAGAACCTTCGGAAATATTAACAACATGACCCAATTTGACGCCAGCAGCTTCAGCCATTAACAACGCCTTATTGCCAGCCTTTTCAATAGCCTTCTTTCTGGCTTCAATCTTTGGAACATCAAGATCATCAATAGTAAAATTAATAGAAGAGATTTCATTTGCTCCTTTATCCGGCAAATTACCCATAATTTCTCCAACTTTAGCCATATCTCTAATCTTTACTTCTACTCCTTGAGTCAAAATATAACTTACGATTTTAGCCGGACAATAAATATCACTATTCCCATTATTACACCAGGAATAATTATATTGCGGATTCAAAGCGTATGAAATTGTTTTTATATCTTTTTCATCTACACCAGAAGTTTTCAAATATTCTATGGCCATAACCATTTTTTCATCATTAATTTTTTGCACGCTACTAGCGTATTGTCCTTGCGTTACGACTGAAAAATCAAGAATGGCCAAATCTGGCTTTACTACCACCTCCCCTTCAGCTGAAACAGACATCGTATTATTAGCTACGCTATTGGCTGTTTTTTTATAGATAGACCAACCCCAAACTAAACCTACTAAAGATGCGACCAATAAAAACAAGGACAAAGTCCTCAATGCGCTATCCTTTGCGTCTTCTTTATTCATAATATTTTTTATTTCGAAGAATTGGCGATTTCTAATATTTTCGCAAATTCTTCTTTTTTTAAACTAGCCCCTCCGACAAGGGCGCCTTGAATTATACTTTTCGACATAAAACTTTCAATATTTAAAACATCAACGGATCCACCATAAATCATTTTTATTTCCGCGCTGGGAATAATCTGTTTTACTAGATTAAAAATATATTCCATGGTTTTAGCCGCCTCTTCAGAATCCTCCGCTAAACCAGTACCAATCGCCCAAATGGGCTCATAAGCCACAATTAAGGAAATAGAATCACCGGATATCCCTTCCAAAGCCATCATTATTTGCCCTTTCAAAACTTCATCTTTTTGCTCTAATTGTTTTTGTCCCAACGTTTCCCCTACGCATAAAATCGGAGTCAATCCGTTTTTCAATACTGCTTTCATTTTTTTATTGACCATCTCATCAGTATCTCCCAAAAATCTTCTTTCCGAATGACCAACAATGCAATACTTCACTCCGATATTTTTTAAAATCATCGGGGAAATTTCTCCCGTAAAAGATCCAGCATCCTCAAAAAAGCAATCCTGACTACCAACACTCACACCTAACCCGACTACATCTTCCAACCAAAGAAAATCCGGCGCAGCAATAAAATCAACATTAGGCAATTCTTGATCCTTCTGCTGATAATATTTGCATAAACTTATCGCCTCGTCTTTAGACGATAAATTCATTTTAAAATTAGCAACAATAATTTTATTGCTCATAAAGACATTATACCATATTTCAAAAACCCTCGCCAAGGGCGAGGGTTTTTATCATATTGCATCTTTGTTTTTCGTCTTTTTTACTTCCGCATAAACATCTAAAGCAGCTCTAATACCATCGCCAATGGCAATACTAATCTGTTTATAAGGTAAAGAGGTGATATCCCCCGCCGCCCAAATACCGAATTGCGAAGTTCGGCCTAAAAAATCAGTTACTATCTCTCCATTTTCATTCAATTGCACTAAATCTTTTACCAATTCGGAATTGGGTTTCATACCAATATTTACGAAAGCTCCGAACACCTCTAATCTTTTTTCTTCTTGGGAAACACCATCTTTATATTTAATAGCTTTAATCATTAAATCCCCTTCCAAACCAGAAACTGTAGCGTTAAAAATAATTTCCACTTTCGGATTATTTTTTATCTCTTCCTGCAAAACAGCGTCACCCCTCATAGCGTCGCCATGAGTAAGCACATAAATTTTTGAAGCAAAAGGCAATAAATCAATGACGCTATTCAAAGCAGAATTTCCAGAGCCAATCACCATCGCAACCCTATCTTTAAAAATCGGGGCATCGCAAGTAGAACAATAGAAAAGACCACGTCCTTTATATTTTTCCTCATCAGCAAGACCTAGGTCCTTATATTTTCTTCCTAAAGTTACTAATATATTTTTTGTTTGAAAAACATTTTGAGATGTTTTAATCACAAAAATATCTCCCTGTTTTTCTACTTTTTCAATTCTATCCAAAGCATACGGAACACCAATGTCTTTTATTTGATTTTCAAAAGATTGGGACATTTGCGCGCCGGAAATATTGATTTGTCCGGGAATATTCACTATTTTAGCCGCCACAACCGCCTGTCCGCCAAAATTATCCCCTATCAAAAAAGTTGCGATATTTTTTCTATGCCCATAAATCGCCCCGGCTACCCCAGCCGGTCCTGCGCCCAATATTATTAATTCGTAAATTTTATTTTCCATAACTAGTTTTTTAAAAATTTTTCTCTTATATAACCCTCCACTTCTTGTCGATCGCGTCCAAACTTAACACGCGACAACTCTTTGATTAACTCCGTTTTCTGAGAGTCTCCTTTTTCTTTGGTGAGCGGCTGAAAATTGAAAGCTCTAGTAGTAAGATTATTTACCAATAATTTAATTATAGCGTTAAAATTATCGATATTAATTAAATCATTTTGATTAAACACTGGAGCAAACTGCTTTTCCAAAAACTCCGCATCTTTAACGCCCACTCTGAAAGAAATAATAGTGCCGACATTGCCGAAAACCGCCTCCCTAATTTTCTCATCTAATTGAGCGATAAATTGATGAGCTACATATAAACATAAGCGATATTTACGCGCCTCGGAAAGAATAGTAGAAATACTTGGCGTAATAACATTTTGAAACTCATCGATATAAAGATAGAAATCCGAACGCTGTTCTTCCGGCGTATCAACGCGCGACAAAGCGGAAATTAAGATTCTCCCCACAAAAATCAAACCCAATAAAGAAGAATTCAAATCTCCAATACGCCCCTTGGATAAATTAATCAGTAAAATCTTTTTATTATCCATAATCTCTCGGAAATTAAAAGCTGATTTTTGCTGACCAATAATAGGCCTCATATAATCATTAGAAACGAAAGTATTAAATTTACTAGTAATATATGGGGTTATATTCTGCAAAGAAATCTCTCCGGAAGTGACTCTTGCCGCTTCCTTTTGCCAGAACTCCACAATAGTAGGATCGGAACATTGAGTTAATTTTCTAGCGCGATATTCTTCATTAGTAAAAACTCTCTGCACATCCATTAAGGTAGCCATTTCTGTTTTATCGGACATAATCAAACCTAAAGCATTTCTTAAATATTGTTCGAACATCGGACCGCCGGTCGCTTTCAAATCATAAAGTTTATCAAAAATATTTATCAACTCGTTAATAATAAACGTTTTTTGTTCTGGTCGATTGAAATCATACTCCAACATATTCAAACCCATCGGACGCTCCAAATCGCCAGGATCAAATACCACCACATCATCAACACGATTTTGCGGAATATAACTTAAGATTTTATCAATGGAATCGCCATGAGGATCAATAAAACAGACACCTGCTCCATTCTGAATATCCTGAATAATCATATTCTCCATTAAATAAGTCTTACCCGTTCCGGTTTGACCGATAGAATAAATATGACGTCGACGATCATTAGGCAAAATGCGAATCATCTTCTCCTGACCACGAAAAACGCTTCTTCCCAAAATAACCCCCTCTTCTGGAAGTTCCATCGGTGGCGGAGCTTCTTTAGTTTTCACCCAAGCAGCATACGGAGCATTTTCCATATGCGCTGGAAAATGCCAAAAACTCGCCACCTCCTCGGAATTTAACAATAAAGTTTCTTTATTGTTAAAATTTCTAAAAACATAGTTAAAAACAAAACGCTGGCCCTTTCCCGGTTTTACCGCCAAAAAGTTATTTTTCATTGGAGAACCAAACTGCTGAAAAGATCCAAGCATATTAGTCAAAATCTCATTAGCTCTTTCTTGAGTTTTAGCCGATGATAAAATTCTAATATTGGCATGAAACAAACTTTTTGATAATTTGCTTTCCAATAATTTAATCGTGGTATCATCAACAATCACTCTCTGCTTTTCTTTTTCCTTATCTTTTTCCGTCTTATCCGAAGAGACTATGGAGCCCAAAGCGCTCCCCATACCCTTAGCCAAATCTTTCAATTCTGTGCTTCCCAAAACATCCTTGGCGGAAGCTCCTTGTCTTAACTTCTTTATAGCTTCCAAAGCGGGTTTTTTAGAACTAGTCGGAGCTGTTTTTAAAATTATCTGCAAACACAAACCTTCCCCTTCTTCTTTCAATTGAGAAAAAGTATTCAAAATACCGGAGATGGAATCCGCTTCAAGCTCCTGGTAAGTGCGGAAAGGCAAAGACCAATTTTCTTTTTGTTTCAAAAAAGCATAACTGGAAAATCCATCAGGATTAAAAATATTATAATCTTCCACCGGTTCAATGGTAGCCGTTGGGAAAAATCCTTGAATTTGTTTTTGAATAAACTCTGCCGAATCCTTTGCTATAGCCAAATAAAAATACACCCCTTCCCCAATATGGGATACAGCGATTTCTAAAATTAGAGGTTTATTTAATCCGGCCAAAGAACTAATGAATTGCTCGGCAACAGAAATTTTTTCCTTAATCGTCCTTTTATCATCCACTCCTGATTCCGGCGGCAATTTTATTGCCAACAATTGAAATTTGAAAGAAGAACTTACCAAATTTCCAAAATTATGTTTGCGTGTCGTCAAGGCTAAAAATACCAGCCCCAAGCCGACAACAAAAATTATTACAATACCGAGAAATAAATACATATTATATTTTTCCCCTTTTAACTAATTCGCTATAAAATTTATCAACTAAAACATCGTGCAATTCATCCAAAATATAAGGATTATCCGTAGCCTGCGCCAAAGACACCGACTCCGGTATCGATTGCGTCATAGCCACTCCTACTAAAATATCCAATTGTTTTTCTTTTGATAATTGTCGTAAATCTTGAGCCGTTACCTTTCCTGTAGCCACCAAAGGCGTTGGAGTGGCTTTCGTACCCTTTGCCGTTGAGGCCGCAGTCTTTTGTGGAACGCTAAAAACCGGCGTTTCAGCCATTCTTTCTTTTATTGTTTCTTTTACAAATTCCTTTTCAGAGAAATTCTCCACCTTTCCCAAACTAGCTTTCTTTTCCGCTAATTTTTGCTCTAAAATAGCAATTTCTTTCTCAACATTACCGGAGTTTTCCGGCATAAATTCCGTAGACATTTGATATAAAAAATATTAAAATATGCTTATGACCAAAAAAGAATTCTTCGCGATTTTTCTTATCTTAATTATAACAATATTTTTTAGATTTTGGAATATAAAAGAGACTCCACCGGGCCTTTATCCCGATGAAGCCATGAACGGCAATAACGCTCTAGAAGCCAATGCCACCAATCAATATAAAATCTACTATCCGGAAAACAATGGAAGAGAAGGATTTTTCATCAATATCCAAGCAGCTAGCGTTGCCGCTTTCGGCAATCATCCCTGGTCTTTAAGAGTTGTTTCCGCTTTCTTTGGAACTTTCACCGTTCTAGGAATTTACTTATTAACAAAAAAAGTTTTTCACAAAAATACTGTCCTGGCCATTGCCACCACCCTTATGATCGCCGTTTCTTTTTGGCACGTTAATTTTTCTCGCATTGGATTCCGAGCTATTATGGTACCGTTTTGTTTAGTTTGGTCTTTTTATTTTATTACTTCGGCTTGGAAAGAAAAAAAAATTTGGCCGGCTGTTATGGCTGGAATATTTTTCGGCATTGGATTACATACTTATATCGCCTTTCGCTTCGCCCCCTTTTTAGCCTTAGTACCAATAATTTATTATTTTTACCAAAACAAAAAAGCTGGGGAATTAAAAAAATATTTTCAAATTTTATTTACTTGGATAGGAGTAGCTTTTTTAATTGCCTTGCCCATAGGCTTATACTTTATAAATAATCCCGGAGACTTCTTTGGCCGTTCTGGACAAGTTTCTATTTTTAGTTCCAATAATCCCATCCTGGATTTAGGAGAAAGCATCGGCAAAACAATGGCTATGTTTAATTTCTATGGGGATTGCAATTGGCGTCATAATTACGCTTGCCGACCAGAGTTAGACATCTTCACTGGCATATTCTTCTTACTGGGAATAATTTTGTCCGTTAAAAAAATTTTTCAAAAGAACAACCCCGAACGTTTTCCCTATATATTTATCTTATCATGGATGGTCATTATGGCTTTTCCATCAATTCTTACCAAGGAGGGAGTGCCTCATGCCTTACGCGCCATTGGTATGATTCCACCGGTTTTTATCCTTGCCGGCATCGGTTTTGAATATTTATGGAAAACTTTTAAAGAAAAAAATAAGAAAATGGGCTTAATCTTATTAATAATTTCCGGATTGTCCATTATTTATCTCAATGGAAATCAATATATAGCCTGGTCTCAAAAACAAGAAGTTAAAGATTCTTTTGATTATAAATACACATTAATTGCCGACTATCTTAATACTGCCCCTCAAGCGATCAATAAATACGTTATTACCAATACCGGCGGCACCTTAGTAAATGGCATTCCTATGCCCAGTCAAAGCATTATGTTTATTACTAATACTTATCAAACGGAACAACAAAAAGAAAAAAATATATTTTATCTTCTTCCGGAAAATATCAATCAAATCGTCTCCCCTGCCCTCATCATCCCCTTGGAAAACAATGCCTCTATCAGCCAAGATATTACCGAAATCTTCCCACAAAACTCCGTTTCTAACATAAATAATTTTTCTATTTTTAGAGTAGAATAAAAAAATAAAATTAATAAAAATATATGGAAACAAAAACAAAAATCTCATATCTCGTCGCCTCGCTAATTTTAATCTTCAGCTTTGGCTTAATGCTTCACAGTTCCCTAGGAGACTCCGCCACTATGGATGAGTTAGCCCACATCCCTTCTGGCTACTCTTATTTAAAATTAGGCGATGATCGTCTCAACCCCGAGCACCCACCGCTATTAAAAGACATCTCAGCCATTCCTTTGGTATTTCTCGATTTAAACTTTCCCACCCAATCCGAATATTGGACTCAAAACGTTAATGGGCAATGGGACGTAGGCAGACTCTTCCTTTATGAAAGCGGCAACAATGCAGATCAAATTATTAATTGGGCAAGATTATTTCCCATGATTCTTACCGTTTTAACCGGACTTCTTCTATACATCATTGCCAAAAAACGCATTGGCTCCGTTTGGGCGCTTTTACCTCTATTTCTTTTTTCCTTCTCTCCTCTAATTTTAGGTCATGGGCATTATGTCACTACTGATATAGCCGCCACCTTTGGGTTACTCTTGGGATTATGGACTTTCACTAATTATTTAAAAAATCCCAACAAGAAAAACCTCATCATCGCCGGATTAGCCTTTGGCATTAGCCAACTTTGTAAATATTCTCTATTCCTTTTAGTTCCTATCTATATTTTACTGGCCTTTATTTTTTGGATTATTCATCTATATCAAATCTGGCCCGATTTACCGACCTCCATCAGGAAAAAAACAATCATTACCAATTTCTTTAAAACTATTGGCTTTTTACTAGTCATTTTCATTATTGGTTATGCGCTCGTTTATCTTGTCTACTTGCCACAAAACATCAACTACTCAACAGACAAGCAGCACTCTGACACGGAATATCTTCTTCAATCATTTTCAGGAGGACCGGACCCAGAATGGAACACCTGTAAAACATGGGTCAAAGATCTATCAAGACAAACCAGATGCATAGCTAATGTTAATATTTGGATGACTCAACAGCCTACCCTCAAACCATTCGCCCAATATCTAACCGGCCTCATTATGGTCTTCCAAAGATCTTCGGGCGGCAATACTGGATATTTTATGGGTGAAGTTTCCGCTACCGGTTGGAAAAGTTATTTCCCCACCATGTTTATGGTGAAAGAGCAGCTACCCAGTCTCATTCTAATGGTTTTAGCGTTTTTTATAGCCATTAAAAATCTCTGGAAAGCTTCAAAAGAAAAAAATGACATTCAAAGATTTTTTGGTTGGATTTGGCAACATTTTACCGAATTTTCATTCTTAATATTCATTATTGTCTATTGGATTGTTTCTATACGCAGTCCGCTTAATATTGGACTGCGTCATCTCCTACCAACTATTCCCCTCATTTATTTATTAACCGCTTATGAAATAAAAAAATGGTGGAGAGGAGAAAAACAATATTTCTTTTGGACTCCCTGGGAAAAAGTTAAATTCCATTTAAAATTCTTTGGAAGATTATTCCTTAAAACATCTTTCATTGCCATTATTTTACTTTGGTATTTTGTAGAAACTATTTTTATCAGCCCTTATTTCATCTCTTATTACAATGAAATCGCTGGTGGGCCAGAAAATGGCTATCAATATGCAGTCGATTCCAATTATGATTGGGGACAAGATCTAAAACGTCTTAAAACATTCGTAGAAGAAAATAACATCAAAAAAATAAAAATAGATTATTTTGGTGGAAGCAATCTTTCATATTATTTTGGAGATAACTTTGAAGCCTGGCAATCATCCAAGGGACAACCCGATGAAGGAGAATGGCTAGCCGTCTCCTCCACCTTTCTTCAAAATAGTTCTGGACAACCAATCTCGGGGTTTGAAATAAAACCAGAAAATTCTTATTCTTGGCTCAAAAACAAAACACCGTATGCTCGTGCCGGGTATTCTATATTTATTTATAAATTTTAATTATCCCTCACTCATCAATAGACGAACGACGAATAATAAACTAAAAACTCCGCATAAAGCGGAGTTTTTAGTTTGGCCTTGCCTAAGATATTCGGCATTATAACAAGTGGATGACTTCAATCCTATGCATCAGCATAAGATACTATTAGTCTTCCTAAAAAAACTATTTGACCCGATATCTTAAAATGCAAAGCCTATATTAATTATAACTAAATTCCATAAAAAAGTTATCCACTAAATTAACAATTCAGCTAAAAAATGAAAAATCGTCAAACAACTCCAAAAACGTTACAAAAATCGGTCATTTACTAAATAGTAAATGACCGATTTCTTTGTTTTATCTTATTCTAATACTCCATCTAAATTCACATCGTAAAGAATTCTATCAAAAGCATTCTTATAATCAATTATTTCTTCAGGTTTAAACCACACTTTAATTTCATAATCAGCTTCTTCAAGATTTGCCGAAGCATGTACTAAATTTCTAACAGATCTATCTCCCTCATCAGCTATCGCATATGAATCAACGGTATAATCTCCTCTGATCGTACCCATATTAGACTGCAAAGGCTCAGTGGAACCAACCATTTTTCTGGTAATCGCTACAGAACGATTACCCTCCAAAACCAAAGCCACAACCGGACCAGCCGAAAGAAAAGCCACCAATCTATCAATTATTTTTTGTCCCAATACTTTAGGATCATCATTAACTTCCATACCGGACTTTTTCTTACCCTCAATAGAACGATTGCCCAAAGCCTCTATCTCAGCATCATTTTTTACATAATGCTTATAAGCCTGTTCTTTAGTGGGTAATAAAAATTTCATAGCTACAATTTTTAATCCCACCCTCTCAAAACGACTTACAACCTCGCCAATCAAAGCCCTCTGCACGGTATCAGGCTTCAAAAGCACTAATGTTTTTTCTTTTTTTGAATTTTCCATAAAAATATTCTAACACACTAAATTTAAATTTCAAGATATTATCTTTCAAAAACTATTTCAGCTTTGCTTCCGGAGAAATCAACGGTGTTTCTAATAAAATCTCCGCAGGAATTGCATTTTCCAAAACACCTCCTTCATTGTTAGTTATTGCCGAAATTTCCGGAAATAATTTATTAATTCTAAAATTTAAATTAAATTCCACTCCATTTCTTTGCTTAATCACAGAAGCCAAGGGAACATCCACTTCAGAAAAATTAGGAGAATTCTCCATCCTACTCTTAAAATCAAGAAGTTTTTCTTCAGTATTAGTCCACCCGCGGAAAGTTATCAAAGAATCTGGAGAATTTATTATAAATTTTTGTATCCCCAATGCTCCCCCATTATCAATCCACCACTTAAAGAATCCGGACCAGTCTTTAACTTGCTGGTTAGCCTGAGCAATATTATTCAAACTAAGATTAAAGTCTGCAACCTTTGTTTTCAATTCTTTAAATTTTTCTTGGTTTAATTGAATAGTTAAATTATTAGCCTCAGCAGCAAAATCTTTTTCCATAGTATTAAAGAAAAGACTCACTCCCACAAAAACAATAGTCAAAACAACCGCTGTGACATTTATAATCTTTCCCCATAACCCTACAAAATTAACTACCCTTCTACGTCGATATTCTTGCTCAGTGCCCACCGCCATCAAACTAACGCCCACATCATCCACGCGAGAAATCAAACCGCGCAAGCCAGCTCCGGAAGCAATAAAATAATTAGGCGAATAACCCAAATCGGGTAATTTATTGACCGATAAAGAAAATTGCTGACCAAGAATCGTTGCCATTTCCTCAGCATAAATTGGAGACAAGATATAAGCGCTGGCAATTGTTTCTTGGAAATGATTAAAATAAAAATTGATTACCTTGCGAGTTTCTTCGGTAAAAATATGCAAAAAATCACTTTGACTCAAATTGCCCTTCCTCCCTTCAGCCGATAAAAACGGAGAAATTCTAATAATACTTTGCCAAGCCTGGAAATAACTAAACTGCAATCCGCCGGATTTTACTACTGCAAAATCTAAACCATCGGAAGAAATCATAACGATCAAATTACTTTTGTTTTCTTGCGCTATTAAATTATTACTATTAAACAACCGCCAAGCGCTCAAACCATTAAATTCCACAGCAAGCGGCAAAAACCCAGTTTCTGAAAGAACTTTCAAATACGAATCAATCAAAGTTTTTTTACCAAAAACAGCAGACACTCTATAGTTAATCGCTCCACCTTTTACAACAGTACCCGTCAATTCCCAATCATTATATGATTCTTCGAATTTTATCGGAGAAACCATTTTGATATTTAAATCTATAGCACCCACCAATTCTTTGGGATCCATTTGAGGAAGATCTAAAATTTTATGATAGACCAATCCGCTTTTCAATGACAAAGTAACATATAAATTTTTAATTTTGGCCAATTCCGCCGAATGCCTCATCCCCTCCAAAATTGGTTTTAATAATTCCACATTTTTTATCTCACCCTCTACAATAGCTCCTTCCGGAATTTCAGCCTCTATTTTTGTTAGAATCTTTTTATCGCTATTAGGCGCAAAAATAACAAAGTAGATACTTTGATCATTAATAGTAATGCCTCCGATATACTCCTTGGCTATTAAATATTGCGATAAATTTTTTATATTTATTTTCATTATTTTAAACTTCTCCAAACGAAACAATGGAAACTTCTCCACTAATAGAATCGATGCTAATTACCGCTTCCATAGTTTTTTTCCTAGTTAAAACCGTCGCCACTGCTGTAATAGTATTTTGACTAGTACTGGGAATGTTTTTATTTATGGTTACTTCCACATTGGCTCGCCCGATAGTAATAGTGTAAACACTATAGCCGGAAGGAAAATCCTTATCGCGTACTGTTCTTAAAATGGCGTCATTAACGCCCGCCCTGGCAGCATAAAGAGCCTCTTGGGACAAACGAACACCATAACTGGATAAATTGGATAAATAAATTACAAAGGTCAATGCCAATCCTAATTCTATCATAATTGTGCCAATCATTAAAACCGCCGGTAAAAGCGCTATTCCTTTTTGTCGAAAACTTTTAAACATAAATATTTTATGGTGAATACCCGATAACTACGTCCGTAACCTGTGGCGACTCATTACTAGTATTAGGATAAATATAAATCTTATAACGGAAATAACGATGATTATTATGATAGCGTGTAGAAAGATTCATAACAATGTTTGGTCCGGAAGCCTGGTAATAAGTAGCGGAGGTCCCATCCGGTCCAATAAAATTAGAAGGGTTAGCCGAATTTGAAGAAGCGAATTGGAACAAAATATTACTGCCAGAAGGCTGTGTCCCCTTCCAAAGAATACTATTAAAAGCTGCTCCGCTACTACTACCCATATCAAAAATAGAAGATGTTATATTACCCGTCGGTACATAAATAGGCGTAACAGCGCTACAGGTATTTGAATATCCAGAATAAATCCCCGAATTAGCATTGTACGCTCTTAAACGATAATAATAAGTGGTATTTTCCAATAAATTAGTATCACTGCTAGAAGTCGCATTTTGTCCCGTAGTAAAAACAACTACATTCGGAGGAGAAGAAACATCGCGTTTTATTTCAAAACCAGTTTCACCCGTTGAATTATCAACCCAATTTAAATTAATTTGTGAAGAAGTAATAGCTGTACAAGTTAAGCTTGTAGGGGCTGTTAAAATAGTAGAAACAGAAACTTCAGAGGAATAAGAAGAACAAGCCATAGCATGACAAGCTTTTACACGATAATAATACGTAGTGCCGTCAGCCACTCCCACATCAACATAAACTTTAGTATTAGTAGTCAAACTGGCAATTTGCGTATAAGTTCCGGCAGATCCTATTTTCCTTTCCAAACGAAACGATGTTTCATTACTGGAATTATCCGTCCAGCCGAGATTAACCTGAAAAGCCGAAGCAGCGGTAGCAGTTAAACCAGAAGGAGCGATCAAGGCAGAAGATGCAGTATTGGAATAGGCGGAATTAGTATTACTATCATACGCCCTTACTCTATAACAGTAAAAAACATTTGACGTTAACCCGGTATTGGAATAAGTAGTCACGCCCGCCCCCACCGTAGCAACCTGAGAAAAAGTCGGAGTCCCCGAACAATCGCTATTATCAGCACGTTCTATTTTAAATCCCGTTTCATTATTAGCATTATCTGTCCAAGTAAGATTGATTTGAGAAGCTGATGCAACTGCAACGGTCAAACTACTAGGCGCGCAAACACCAATACAAGTACTCCAACTTCCCCAAGCGCATGAACTAGAACAAGTTCTAGTTTGCGTCCCGCAACTACCGCAAGATTGAGAACCCGTAGCCCCGGCCGAACAAACGCCCGTACAAGAACCACTACTGCAACAATATGTGCAATTAGTTGTATTTCTGGTTTCAACATATGGAGTACTACCACAAACACCATCACCGGAACAAGTAGGAGTATAACAAGTCCTACTTTCTTGAATATAAGTACCACTACAACCACTTACTGCCCAAGCTGTACAATCAGGAGTCGGGCACTGTGTTTGATATAAAATCGGAGTATTATAACAGCTACCACCGCTACACCCTAAGGAATAATAATATTGAGACGAAATAGAACCCGAACAATATGCAGTTCCCCAATAACTAGATCCGCAGTCCGTTCCTGCATTATCATAACAAGTACCACCAGAACAACCTCTACTATGAGGAATTGTTCCTGAACAATAATTGGTACCACAATCAGTTCCTGCATTATCATAACAAGTACCACCAGAACAACCTCTACTATGAGGAATTGTTCCTGAACAATAATTGGTACCACACACATCGCTCAATTCTTGATCTACCCAACTAGTATGATCGGTGCAAGCTGAGCTAGCGCAATAAAAATCATGGCTTTTTCTTTCTCTCCATCTATCTGAACCGGAACAATAATACTGATAAGCATCATAATAATCAGTACTGCGAGCATAAGTATAGAGACAACCATCCCCTCCGGCTCCGGAAGAACAATAATATTCCCTATCTTCACAACCAGTACTATAAGCATAACAACCATCACTACTACTACACTCAGTCCAATCTACCCAACTAGTTACCGCAGTACAAGCATTTGACGAACAACCTCTAGCTATGTACTCCGCTTGAAGTGTTGTACCAAGACAGCGATAAGTACCAGTATAACCGCTTGT
>Ga0209099_1000157_pt1 | contig 78632 bp, 57 predicted proteins | sample AD_JPNHW2_MetaG_FD_184430 | JGI IMG/M metagenome (GOLD analysis project Ga0209099, IMG submission 184430) | Active sludge microbial communities of municipal wastewater-treating anaerobic digesters from Japan - AD_JPNHW2_MetaG (SPAdes) (version 2) | ecosystem: Engineered > Bioreactor > Anaerobic...
CGTCTATGCGGTTGATCTCGTTGGGCGCGTGGGCCTGGGACTCGTCGCCGGGGCCGAAGCCGATGCAGGGGATCTTGTGGCGGCCGCATATCGCGACGCAGTTCGTGGAGAAGGTCCACTTGTCGACGGTCGGCGTGGTCCCGAAGAGGCCCTCGTAGGCCTCTACGCCGGACTTGACGAGGGGATGGTCGGCGGGGATCTTCCAGGTGGGGAAGTAGAGCTCCTGCTTGTAGAGCTTGCCGGTGTAGGCGGGCTGGGCGTACTCGGGCATCTTCACGGTGAACTTGTCGACGCCCGCGGCCTTGAGGGCCTTCTCGACCTGGCCGATCGCGAGCCTGTCGTCCTCGCCCCAGGTGAGGCGGCGGTCGCAGTAGAGCATGGCCTGGTCGGGGACGGCGCACTGCGAGGGCCCGTGGACCTTCATCTGCGACACGGTGATGGTGCCCTTGCCGAGGAAACCGTCGTCGTCCGGCTTGAGCTCGGTGTTGAGCTTCTCGAGGGCAAGGGCCGCCCGCGAGGCCTTGTAGGCCGCGCTTTCGCCGCGCTCGGGCGCGGAGCCATGGCAGGAGATCCCTTTTATGTCGATCTGGATCTCCATGCGGCCGCGATGCCCGCGATAGAGGCGGCAGCTCGTCGGCTCGGTCGAAACCGCATAGTCGAGCTTGAACTTCTCCTCCTCGATGAGGTACTTCCAGCAGAGGCCGTCGCAGTCCTCCTCGATGACGGTAAAGGCGAACCAGATCGTGTAGTCGCCGTCGTAGGCCATGTCCTTGAGGATGCGGGCAGCCGTTATCATGGAGGCCGCGCCGCCGAGCTGGTCGGAGGAGCCGCGGCCATGGACGAGGCCGTCCTTCACGAGCCCCGAGTGGGGCGGGAGCTTCCACTGCGAGGGGTCGCCGACGCCGACCGTGTCGATGTGCGCGTCGAAGACGAGGACCTTCTTGCCCTTGCCCACTCGGCCGAGGAGGGACCCTAGGCCGTCGATGCGGATGTCCTCCATGCCGGCTTCCTCGCAGAGCTTCTTGATGAGCTGGACGCGATCCTTTTCCGTGCAGCTGAAGCCGGGCACCTGGACCATCTTCGAAAGGTTCTGGGCCGTGTAGTCGCGGTACTTCTTCGCCTTCTCGGCGATCTCCCTGGAATTCATGCTATCTCCTCTCTTCCATCCGTTTCCATAATCGCGATGCCTGCTCTCGAGCCTTGGCCCCGATGGCCTCGGCGTCGAAGGCCGGTTTCCTGTCTTCTACCACGAACTTCCCGTTCACCATGACGGAGCGCACCGACCGGGACGAGAGCCCGAAGGCGATGTGCCCCGCGACATTGCCGCCCTCGAGGGGGGTCGGCGGATCGTAATCCCAGAGGACGAGGTCCGCGGCCGCTCCCGCCTCGATCTTGCCGAAGGCCGCGGGGTAGCCCTGCGCGGCCGGGAAGCTGCGCTCGAGGAGGCGATTCCCCCGGTCGAGGCAGGCGAGGAAGTCGCCCGGCCACCAGGGGCCGCCCGACTCGCGGTGCCTGAAACAGGCAAAGCGGAACTCCTCGAGCATGTCGGCGCTCATGCCGTCCGTGCCGAGTACCACGTTGCGCTGCCTGTGGAGGAGCCCGTTGTAGCCGACCGCGTTGTTCATGTTGCTGCGCGCGTTGTGCGCCACGAAGGCGTCGCGCGACGCGATGAGCTCGACCTCGGACTCGGTGAGCCACACGCCGTGGCCTACGACGCTTTTCGGCGTGAGGAGGCCCGCGGCGTCCCAGCGTTCCATGAGGTCCTTTCCGAAGCGGTAGCGCGAGTCGACCGCGTCGTACTTGTCCTCGCCCGCGTGTATGTGCGAGCCACGGCCCGTCGTGCGGACCGCGTCGCCGAGGGCCTCGATGGTCTCCTCGCAGAGCGTGAAACCGGCGTGTCCGCCTATCATGCCGTCCACGATGGGGAGGCCCGCGCCGGCCTTGCCGGCCTTCGAGACCGCGCGGTCCGCGTCGATCTCGCTGGTGAAGCGTACATTCTCGGCCACGCCCGCGCGCGCGCCGTCCATGCCGTTGCGGTCCGTCGTCTCGTAGCAGACGAGGCCGCGTAGGCCGATGGCCTCGTAGGCATCCCGTAGGACGCTGAGGCTGCCGTCGATGGCCTCGGGCCCTGCATGGTGGTCCACGACGGAGGTGACGCCGCACATCGCGGCATCGGCGAGGCCTGCGAGGCCCGAGGCCTCGAGGATGGGAAGGTCGATGGCGCGGTCGAGGCGCCACCAGAGGTGGACGAGCTGCTGGGCGAAGTCCTTGGAGGGCTCGATGTCGACCAACATGCCGCGGGCCAGGGCCGAGTAGAGGTGGGTGTGGCCGCAGACGAGGCCCGGCGAGAGGTAACTGCCGCGGACGCGGCGGGCCTGCGGGTGCTTCGCCGCGAGACCCTTCCCGACCTCGAGTATGGTCCCTGCGAAGCCTCCATCGGCGGGCGACGAGACAAGGACATCCTGCGGTTCCGAAACCTCAGGCGGCGCGAACGAGATGACGCGCACTCCCTCGAAAAGGGTCACGATCTGCCTCCATTCACAAGGTAGGGATGGTCCCTGAGGACAACGGCCGCAAGGGCCGCCATGGCCGTCGCTTCGGGCGACGCCCCAGGCGATCTCGTGCCCTTGGGCGCGTCCTCGAGGCACCACTCATCGTATGAAAGGATGGAAACGGGGCCGTCGGGAAGGGCGCGGAACGCAAGCCCGGGGCGCGCATCGGCCTCGCCGCGGCCCGAAAGGAGTATGGCGAAGCCCGCATTGCGCGATGCCTCCAGGTTCGCCTTTGCGGCGAAGAAGGCCGGCTTGCCGCGGAAAGGTTCGCCCTCCCAGGGGCAGAAGAAGCCGCAGTTGCCGCATTCATTGCAGAGGCTGTCGACATGGAGGATCTGGAAGGCCTGACGACCTGCGGCGCTGTCTCCCGTCGGGATCGCGATGTTCGCCCGGTTCGGGCAGACCTCGACGCAACGGAGGCAGGCCGAATCGCACTCGAGGCAGCGCTCGGCCTCGCGGATGACGAAATCGGGCGAGCCCTCCTCGCCTTCGAGGGGGAAGGCGAGCTTGCCGCGGGTCGCAAGTTGCGCGGCGTCGGGCGCAGGGGCGGAGTAGGCGGCATCGACTGGCTCGACGCCACCCTCGCGGAGGATGGCCCAGGCGGCCTTCTTGCCGTCGGCGCAGGCCGCGATGATGGAGGCCGGGCCGCGCGCGGCATCTCCGCCAACATGGATCGCGGGGGCGGAGATGCCGACGTCGCCACCGACATGGATCGAAGGAGCGTATCCGCCATGCGATGCGGCCGCGTCGGCCACCGCCGAGGCGGTTCTCGCTTTCTTCGTTTCGGGGTCGATCAGGGGCCTTCCGTCGCGGCCAACCTCAACGCCAAAGGCTTTCATGAAGGAGGCGTCGCAGGCCTCGCCCAAGGCCTCGACGAGGAGGTCACAGTCGAGTTCGAAGGTTTCGTCAGAGGGGAGGGGAGCTCGCCTTCCCGACGAGTCCTTCTCGCCGAGCTTCATGCGGCGTACGCGGAGGCGGCCCTTTCCGGAGGTACCCTTCGACGCGGCCTCGGGGAGAGCGAGCTCCTCGAGGACGGCGCCTTCCGCGAGGGCAGCCGCGGTCTCCTCGCGATCTGCGGGCATCTCGGCCATCGTCCTCCGGTAGAGGAGGCTCACTTTTTCGACTCCCGTCAGCCTTAGGGCTGCGCGCACCGCGTCCATGGCGGTGTTGCCGCCGCCTGCAACAACTATGTGCTTCGCGCCTGCGAAGCGGGAAGCCGCCGGGCGGCCTTCCGACGCCGATATCTCGGAGAGGAAGGATAGGGCGTCGATCCGGTCGGGGCCCTCTCCCGCAAGCTCGAGCCTGCGGGCCACGGGCGCGCCCGAGGCGAGGAAGACCGCGGTGAAGGGCTCGCCCTTGGCGGCTGACCTGAGGTCGGCCGAGTCCTTGATGCTCCTGCCGAAATGGAAGGCGGCGCCGAGGCCCTTGATACGCTCGATGTCGGAGGCGAGGTCTTCGCGCGTTATGCGGAACCTTGGTATGACGTCTGCAGGGACGCCGCCGGCATCGGCCGCTCCGTCGAAGACGGTGACGGACGCGCCCCAGAGGGAGAGGTACCAGGCGCAGGCGAGGCCCGCGGGGCCGGCTCCGATGACGGCGACCCGCCCCTTGAAGGGCTCGGCCACGGGCTTGCGGACCGGCACCTCGCCCGAGCGCGAGCAGGCGAGCTTCACGTCCCGGATGCGTACCGAACCCTCGTAGTCGAGCCTCGAGCAGGCGCCCTGGCAGGCGTGGTCGCAGAGGACTCCCGTGATCCGCGGGAGGGGGTTGTCCGCGACGATGGTCGCGAGGGCTTCGGCCCAGGCCGCCTTGGCGTCGGGAGCGCCGCCTTCAGCTACATCCTCGCCTGCCGCGTTGGCCGCTTCCGCTGCATGGGCCGCGCGGCGGAGGTACTCGGGCACCTTCTGCCGGGCCGGGCAGGCCTCGATGCAGGGGGCCGCGAAGCAGTCGAAGAGGGGGAGGGGCTTCGCGATGTGCGAATCGGAGTCCTTGAAGCCCTTGCGGTACTCTGGGCGTCCCAGGGACTCTTCCGCGAGGTTCGCGAGTTTCGCGGCGTCGGGCGCGCGGGCGGAGGCGGGGAGGGCTGCGACGGCCGCCCTGGCCATGGAGGCGAAGCGAAGGTATCCGCCCGGCTTGAGGACGTCCGTAGCCACGGTGAGGGGGCCGACACCAGCCCGGATGAGCTCGTAGGCGTTGAGGGCCGAGACGCCGCCGCAGTAGGAGAAGCGCTGCCCGAAGTCGGGCAGGGCCGCGGCGAGGTCGGCGGCAAGGCGCGCGGTGATCGGGAAGAGGGCGCGGCCCGACATGTAGCGCTCGCCGCCGGGGAGCCTGCCTCCTGTGTTGGCATTCGCGAGGGTATTCGAGAGCTTGATCCCGAAGCGCCTGCCGCGCTCCGCCGCGGAGCCGCGGAGGGCCGCGATGAGCGACAGCGCGTCCTTCCACTGGAGGTCGTGTTCGAAGCTCTCGCGCTTCAAGCCGATCTCCTTCCAGCCGGTCTCGTCGAGAATGGCCCTGGCCCGGTCATAGCCGAGGAGGGTGGGATTGAGCTTCACGTAGACATCGAAGCCCTTCTCCTCGATGAGGTAGCGGCCGATGCGCTCGATCTCCGCAGGCGGGCAGCCATGCATCGTGGAGAGGGTGACCGAATGCACGGGCTCGGCGGGGAAGGCGTCAAGGAGGCGGCCGGCGCGGGCCGCGGCTTCGGCCCCGAAGGCCGCGCGGAACTGCTGCCCCTCGATGAAGCGCGAAAGGATGGCGAGGTCGGAAGCCCAGGAGGGCCCGAAGCCGGGCTTCCGCATGCCTTCGAGGTAGTCGTCGACCTTCTTTCCGCGGATGCCGTCGAGGGTGTAGCCCACTGAGATGTTGAAGATGAAGTCCCTGGGGCGGGGCGACCAGATGGCCGCGAGGAGGTTGACTGCCATCCAGGCCCTGAGGTACTCGCCCCGCGCATCAGCGAGGGAGAGCTCCGTGGACCACTCGACGTTGTGTCCCTCGTCGAGGGCGTCGATGCAGGGTTTCTCGATGTCGAGGGAGTCATTCTCCTGGACGGTCTTGAGCTCGAAGACCCTCGAGCCCGCGAGATAGGCCGCTATGACGTTGGGCGCTATCTGGCTGTTGGGACCGGCCGCAGGGCCCACGGGAAGGCTCGCCTTCCCGCCCATGATCTCGAGGCCGGCGCTGGCCGACTCGAGCTCGAACATCTCCCTGAAGACACGTTCCGGTATCTCGTAGATCGAGGCCTTGGCGCGATATTCGCCTGCCATCCGCCCGAGAAGGGACTCGAGAGGCGTTGCCGACATCACCTTGCTCACCGGTACCCCCACCTGAGGAATTTGCCCGTTCCGGGGGCTGCGACGATGCGCCCCCCGGAAGGCCGCCCGGCCGCATCGCGGGTCCGGGCATCGTAGACGGGATGGCCCCGCAGCCAGGTGGCCGCGATCCTTCCCTTGAAAACCATGCCCTCGAAGGGCGTGATCTTTCCCTTGGAGAAGAGCTCCTCGCCCTTTAGGGTCGTCGTGGCAGCGGGATCGACGAGGACGAAGTCCGCATCCTTGCCGACCTCGATGGAGCCCTTGCGGGCCGAGAGGCCGTAGCGCCGCGCCGCCGCGGCTGAAGAGGCCTCGAGGAGGCGCGGGAGCGTGAGCCTGCCGGCGAAGTAGCCCTCGGAGAGGAGGTAGGGGAACATGGTCCCGGTTCCCGGTATGCCGCCGTAGGCGGTCCAGGGATTGCCCGTCTCCTTCTCCTCCGCCTGGGCGGGCGCATGGTCGCTCGTGACGAAATCGATATCGCCCATCGCGAGGAGTTCCCAGATCGCGTCGGCCTCGCCGCGCGCCTTGACGACGGGCATGGTCTTGAGCGAAGCGCCCCTCGCGGGCCTGCCGCCAGAGCCGTCGAAATCCTCGCGGCTGAAGGCGAGGTAGTGGGCGCAGGTCTCGCAGGTGGCTTCCGTCGCTGCGACGAGGCGTGCGGCTGCGGCCGTGCCTACATGCACGATGTGGAGGCTCGCTTCGCGCCCCGCGGCGAGGGCCAGGGCGGAGGCGACCGCCACCGTTTCCGAAGCCTCGTCTCGCGAGAGCGCGTAATCCATCCATTCTGGCGCGCCGTTGCCCCGGGCCGCCTTGATCCTCGCGGTCGCGGCCGTCACGTAGTCGAGGTCCTCTGCATGGAGGAGGACCGGCCTTCCCACGCGATCGGCCTCGCGGACGATGCGCGCGAAGTCGTCATGGGTCACTCTCGTGAAGGTATCCATGCCCGAGATGAAGTAGCACTTGAAGCCTACGACGCCGCGTTCTGCGAGGGCGGCCATCTCTCCCGGCGCACCGGCCGGACCTCCCGGGCTGCCGGCATCGACGGCGCTGCCCGCGCCGAGGCTTGCCTCGACGGTGTGCCCGGAGACGCCGCCGAAGAGGGCGTAGTCGACGACAGCCGACTTCCCCACGATGCCGAGCTTGTTGTCGAAGGCTGCGGCCGTGGTGACGGGCGGCAGGGAGGTGCAGGGCATGTCGACGACGGTGGTGACGCCGCCTTTTGCGGCCTCGCTCGTACCGTGGAGGAAGTCCTCGCGATGCGTGAACCCGGGCTCGTCGAAATGGACGTGGGGATCGATGGCGCCCGGGAAGACGAGGAGGCCCGAGGCGTCCACGACATCCTCGCCCGAGGCCGGGTCGAGACGTTGTGCGATCTCAATGAAGCGGCCGTCCTCGATCCTGAGGTCGGCTCGCGTGAAGTCGTCGTGGCCGGGCAAGGCCACCATCCCGTTCCGTACGATCATGGCCGCTTCCCCTGGAGGTAGTCGAGGCACTTCTCGGGCGTGAGCGGGATGTCGTAGAAGCCGGGCCCGTCGCGCCTCGCCGCGCGGAGGGCGTCGAGAACGGCGAAGTAACCCGCGATGCCGTAGACGAGGGGCGGCTCGCCGATGGCCTTGGACTTCATGACGGCTTTGGGGTTCGGATGCCCTTTCAGGAATTCCACCTCGACATGCGAAGGCATGAAATGGAGGTCCGGCAGCTTGTAGGTCGAGAGGCTGTCCGAGAGGAGACGTCCGTCCTCGCCGAAGGCGAGGTCCTCGAGAAGGGACCAGCCGAGGCCCTGGGCGAAAGCGCCCTCGATCTGGCCGAGATCGACGGCCTCGTCGATGCTGTCGCCGCCATCGTGGACTATCCAGACGTCATCGACGCTGTAGGTCCCGCGGAGGACATCGACCGTCGCGGTGACGGCCGCGCAGCCATAGACATGGTAGGCGAAGGGACTGCCGCGTTCGGCCTCGTTGTCGTAGACGAGGTCGGGTGTGGCGTAGAAGCCGTGCGCGGAGAGGTCGACACGCGCGTTGTGCGTCTTCATCACGAGCCCGGCCCAGGCGAGCTCCGTGGGCTTGCCCTTCCGCATGACGCGGCCGCCCTCGATGGAGAGTTCGGCGACGGAGGCGCCGAGCTCGGCGGCAGCCACGCCGAGGAGTCGGGCCCTGATCTCCTCGCAGGCCGCGAGTGCTGCCATGCCGTTGATGTCGGAGCCCGTGCTCGCGGCCGTGGGGAAGGTGTTGGCCACGGCGAGGGTGCTCGTCCGCTCGACGCGCACGAGGCCGAGGTCGATGCCGAAGGCGGCCGCGGCCACCCTCGCGATCTTCCGCGAGACCTGCTGGCCCATCTCGACCGCTCCGGTGGAGACGAGGACCGAGCCGTCGGAGTAGACGTGGACGAGGGCTCCCCCCTGGTTCATGAGGAGCTTCGTGAAGGAGACGCCGAAGCAGAGGGGGATGAGGGCGGCGCCGCGCTTCTCGAGGCGGTGCGATGCGTTGAAGGCGCCGATCTGCGCATGGAGCTCATTCCACCGGCTCTTCTCGAGGAGGCGGTCGAAGGTGATCCCCGCCTTGCAGTTCTCGGCCTTCATGCCGAAGTGGAAGCTGTCGCCCTCCGCGAGGAGGTTGCGGCGCCTCACCTCGGTCGGGTCGAGACCCGCCTTGGCGACGGCTGCGTCGATGGCCGCCTCGATGACGAAGAAGGCCTGGGGGGCGCCGAAGCCGCGGAAGGCGGTGAATGCCGGGAGGTTGGTGCGGCACATGTAGCCCGTGACCCTGACGTTCGGCACGTGGTAGGCGCCGACGGCGTGGAAGAGGGTGCGGGAGAGGATGGCCGGGGAGAGGTCGCATATCGCGCCGGAATTCTGGTAGTAGTCGGCCTCGAAGGCGACTATCCTGCCCTCGGTGTCGAGGCCGATCCTGAAGTCGCTCGTGTAGGGATGGCGCTTTCCCGTCATGCGCATGTCGTCCTTGCGGGAGAGGATGAGCTTGACGGGACGTCCCGTGATCCGCGCGCCGAGGGCCGCGAGGGCCGCCCAGGAGGCCGCCTGGTCCTCCTTGCCGCCGAAGCCGCCGCCGAGGCGGGGCGCCTCGACCTCGACCTTGTGCATGGGGATGCCGAGGACGCGGGCTACGCCCTCCTGGACTCCCGTGGGATGCTGGGTGCCGGAGACGACGCGCATGCCGCCGCCCTCGACGGGCGTTGCGATGGCGGACTGGGTCTCGAGGTAGACGTGCTCCTGGCCGCCCGAATCCACCCGGCCCGACACGACGGTTGCGCAGGTCGCGAAGGCGGCGACGGGATCGCCCATCTTCTGCGTACGTGGCTGGAGGATGAGCTTTCCCTCCCTGGCCGCCTCGCGCGGATCGAGGAGGGGCTTGAGTTCGTCATAGGTCGCCTTCACGAGGGCGGCCGCCCTGCGGGCGAGCGACTTCGTAGGCGCGAGGACGAGGGCGTAGGGTTGGCCGCGGAAGCCCCATTCCGTGCCGGTGGCCACGAGGAGGGGCTCGTCGGGCACCGCCTGGCCGAGCTGGTTCTCGCCGGGTATGTCGGCTGCGGTGATGACGCGGATGGAAGGGTCGAGGGCGAGGGCCGCCGACGCATCGATGGACTTGAGGATGCCTCGTGCCACGGGAACGCCCGCGACCGCGGCCTCGAGGAGGTTCTTCGGCTCGGGCATGTCGTCGATGTAGCGGGTCTCGCCCCTCAGGTTGTAGATCGCTTCCGGTATCGGGTTCATGGGAAGAGCTCCTCGGCTATCCCGCTCTCCGGGAAGAGCCTGATGAAGTGGCCAAGGACGAGGCGCTCGAGGAGGCGCTTCCGGTACTCGGCGGAGCCGCGCACGTCGCTGATGGGAGCGATTTCCGAGACGGCGATGGCCGCGGCTTCCCTGGCCGTCGCCGCGTCGGCAGTCCGCCCCGCGAGGAAGGCCGAGGTCCTTGAAAGGAGGAGGGGCGTGGCTGCGACGCCTCCTGCGGATATGGCGGCTGACGCGATGTGCGGTTTCGATCCCCCTCCCTCGGTCAGGATGAGGGCGGCGCTGTTCACGCTCGCGATGTCGAGATGGCGGCGCTTGGCCACCTTCTCGAAATTGAAGCGGGGCGTCGAGCCGGGGGCCGGCATGGGGATCCGGAATCCCGCGATGAGCTCGCCGGCCGCGAGGTCGAGCTTTTTATAGCCTAGGAAGAAGCGGGCGAGGGGCAGCGTCCGCCGCGAGCCATCGGCCCGTTTCTCGACCACGAGTTCCGCGTCCAGGGCGATGAGGATTGCCGTCATGTCGGCTATGGGCGAGGCGTTGGCGACGTTTCCGCCGAGGGTCGCCCGGCCGCGGATGAGGGAGGAGGCCATCTCGCCCTCGAAAGCGCCGATGCCGGGCACGAGGGCCCTCACCTCGGTCGAAGTGAAGAAGTCGTGGACCGTCACCGCGGCGCCGACCTCGAGGACGGCCGCGCCGTCCCGCGTTGTGCGATCTATGCGCGAGTAGACGGGCCGGAGGTCGAGGAGTTCGGCCTCGAAGCCCGCTTCCGGATCGGGGTTGCGGACGAAGAAGTCGGTGCCACCGCCGAGGACCGTAAGTCCTTGGGCTGGAACGCCGGCGCCGCTTGCGCCGCCCGGTGCCGCGCCGCCTGCGCTGGCCTCGAAGAGCTCGCCGCGCGAGAACTGTCCGAGCGAAGGGGGTACGACGCCCGCCTTTTCGAGGGCGGCAAGCCGCGCCTCGCGGCTTGCCGGCAGGCCCGCGAATTCCTTTGCGAGGCGGGCAGCCGCGCGGCGGATCGCGCCGTAGCCCGTGCAGCGGCAGAGGTTGCCCTCGACCGCGGTGAGGGCGCCTTCGATATCGACCTGGCCGGCGGAAAGGAGCCAGCCCGTGAGGCTTATGACGACGCCGGGGGAGCAGAAGCCGCACTGGCTGCCGTTCTCCTCGAGGAGGGCCTTCATGACGGGCGTAAGGCCCTCGACACTCCCCGGCGCGCCCTTGGCAGCGGAAGCGAGACCTTCTATCGTGACGAGGTGCCTGCCCTCGAGCTCGCCCAGGGCGAGGAGGCAGGACGGCACGGCGCGGTACTCGGCGCCTCCGCCCGGAAGCCTCGTCCCGACGAGGACCGAACAGGCTCCGCAGTCGCCCTCGCGGCAGCCTTCTTTCGCGCCCTTGAGCCCGAGCTCGTCGCGGATGAAATCCAGGGCCGGCGCCGCCCGGCGGGAACCGGCATCGACGATACGGTCGTTCGCGAGGAATTTCACGCTCTTCTCCATGTCCTTCCCTCGATGGCGCAGGATACAAAGTCTAGGCGACCGGCTCCCGGCCGGCAAATCATGGCTGGCTTCACGGCTGCGCCTCCCTTGCCCTGAAGTCCGCCAGTGTGGCCTCGGCGCAACGGTTCCAGTGTTTCTCGAGGAGCTTGACGGCCCTGTCCTTTTCGCCCTTGGCGAGGGAGGAGGCAATGGCCGCGTGCTCTTCGACGGACTGGCCCACGAGGCCGTCGTTTTTCATGAAGGAGTATTCATAGCGGAATAGAACGCCCTTGAGGTCGTTCAGGATACGCAAAAGGTGCTGGTTGCCACCATCCTCGATGAGGAGGCGGTGCCAGGACGAGTCGAGCTCGATGCGCTTCGAGGGGTCTGACCCCGATTTCTCGAGCTCTCTGCAGAGGACGGCGAGCCGGGCGAGCTTCTCCTTGCAGGGGAGGGGAGCCGAAGCGAGGGCCGAGCACTCGAGGAGACGCACGAGGGGATAGACTTCCTGGATCTCGGACTCGCAGAGTCCCTTGACCGAGAAGCCGAGGTGCTTCTGGGAGGAGATGAAGCCTTCGCGCTCCAGGCGGAGGAGGGCTTCGCGGACCGGTGTCCGGCTCACGCCAAGTTCCTCGGCCAGCTCCGTGTCCTTGAGCCTCTGCCCCGCGGCGAATTCTCCGCGGATGATCCGCCCCAGGAGCTCCTGATGGACGTCCGCGCTGAATCTTTGCCTGGAGATCATAGAGATACTGTATTCTGTATACAAAAACCAGTCAAGCTTTTTCGGGGTCAGACCCCGGCGCCAAGAGCAGTTCTATCCTCGAGGGTCAGACCCCGGCGTCGATCCCGAGCTGGCGGCACTTCCGCGCGAAGCCCTCTACGGTGTTCAAGGTATGAATGTAGCGGCCATCGTCCTTCCGGTACGAGATGAGACCGCCCCATTCAGTACGCGCCACGATGACAGGATCGGCGGTCAGGGACGACCGGCTTTCCTTCAGCTCCGCTCCTTCTCCCAGCAGGTCCCCCGGCGTGATGAGGCTGGGACCGCCGCGGAGGACGTACCGCCCCGGGCAGCCGCGGAGGGGAGCCCAGGAATGATCGTGTACCAGCTCCTCGAAGGTCCTCATACGTAACAGCTCCGACCCATCCAATGCATCCGGAAGCAGGATAGGCGATTTTGCCTATTGCATTCCAGCAGGGCGAGGCTTTAATTGCCAGATGGCTTTTCGCGACCGGCCGCAGGCATCGATCGCAGGCATCGATCATTGGTCCCCTTTCCGGTTGTCCGCGTTTTTATAGGTAAAATGACCTACCCACGAATGCGGCGTTTACCCTATGGGGGGCTTCCGGGACCGGGCATAAGATGATCCCGCACGTCGCGGCTCCTTGCCTCGACGGGTACCTGATCACGATAGGAGGAGCATTCATGAAGAAATTTGCACTCATCCTCATGACCGTCCTCGCGCTCGGCCTCGTTGCGCCGCAGGCCCTGTTCGCGGAGAAGACCAAGCTGACCATCTGGGGACGCGATCTCCCCGATGACTCTGCCGACCATGCCTATGTCGCGGCCCTCCTCAAGGGCTTCCAGGCCAAGTACCCCGACATCCAGCTCGACTACGTCGCCCTTGGCGATCCGGGACTCATGGAAAAAACCAAGGTCACCATGGCCACCGGCTCCGGCCTTCCCGACATCTTCCAGAGCTGGGGCGGTTCGGTCATGGGCGGCTATGCCGACGCGGGTCAGCTCCTCGACCTCACGAACGAGCTCAAGTCCGTTCCCGGCAGCGCCGCAGCCCGCCAAGCCATGACCTGGAAGGGCAAGACCTACGGTGTGGCTCCCTTCTTCGCCGTGGCAGGCATCTTCGTCAACGAGGGCATCTTCAAGCAGTACGGACTCAAGGTCCCGACGACGGTCGAGGGCTTCGAGGCGGTCTGCGACGCCCTGATGGCCAAGGGCATCCAGCCCTTCGCCTGCGGCGAGAAAGACAAGTGGCCGGCCCTCGCCCTCTACATGTACCTCACGAACCGCTTTGGCGGAGACGCGTCGGCGCGCGCCGCTGCCCGCAAGCTTCCCTATGATTCCGACGCCTTCGTGAAGGCTGCCCAGCTCTACCAGAACTGGATCAAGAAAGGCTACTTCGGCAAGACACCCCTCGGCGAGGCCTATGGCGATGCCCAGCAGCTCATGGCCACCGGCAAGGCCGCCATGCACATCACCGGCTCGTGGATGTGCGCCCAGTATTCCAACCCCGAGTTCACCGACCAGACCCTCGGCTTCTATGCCTTCCCCGGCCTCAAGTCGGGCGGCGTGGGCACGGCTGCGGACATCATGGGCATGACCGACATCGGTTTCGTTGCCACCAAGGCTGCCGCCTCCAAGAAGGACGCCGTCGTCAAATTCCTGACCTACGCGATGAGCGTCGAAGCCTGCCAGGCCGAGCCCGGACGCATCTGCTCCGTCCCCGGCGTCAAGGCCAAGTCCAACCTTACGGCCCAGGCCGCCGCCGTCTTCGCCACCGCCAAGACCGTCACCTTCTGGTGGGACCAGGACCTGCCGCCCGCGGTCACCTCTCCCCTCAATGACGCAATCCAGACCTTCTTCCTTCCCGGTACGGACGTGAAGAAGTCCCTCTCCGACTTCGAAGCGCTCTGCGTGGAGAATATGGGCAAGATCCATAAATAGGAATGAGCTGTTGCGGCCCGCCTTTCGGGCCGCAAGCGGGGGAGCCGGCCCAGGCCGGTTCCCCCGGTTTGACGGAGCCGAGCCTCCGTCGACGCGAACGCCCCTCATGGAGGTCACGAACCTTGAAGGAAAGACCTGACAAGCCGGCGACTATGAAACTGCGTGGAAACGGCCGGCGTATCCATGATCCGGGACGGGGACTCTTCATCTTCCTGTGCATGATACCGGCCTTCGCCTTCCTCGCCATCTTCCTCTATTACCCCATCGAGGAAACCTTCCGGTTCTCGCTGACCAGGACTGCAGGCCTCGGCGAGGAGGTCTATGTCGGCCTCGACAATTATCTCAAGCTCTTCGCCAACGAGGAGTTCCGCGCCGGACTCCTCCATGTCTTCACCTGGGCCTTCTGGAGCATCGTCATCCAGCTGCCCCTGGCCTTCCTCATCGCCTTCTCGCTGAGTTACTACGTCAACAGGTTCACGAAACCCCTCAAGGCGATCTTCTACCTTTCGAACGTCCTGCCCTCGGCCATCACGGCCATGCTGGGTAAATTCATATTCGCCCCCAAGTACGGAATTGTCGCGAGCATCGCGGGCGCCCTGCACTGGGACTGGCTTGCCTCCATCGACTTCCTCGGCAATCCCGACCTGGCTTTCTGGGCTGTCTTCGCCATCGCCACCTGGGCCTATACCGGCTTCCCCATCATTTACTTGATGGCCAGGATCGAGCAGATCCCGAAGGAGATCCGGGAGGCTGCCGAGCTCGATGGCGCCTCGGCCTGGCGTTATGCCTGGCATGTGGTGCTTCCGGACCTCGGCTACCCGTTCCGCATCCTTGCGGTGCTCTGTACCGTCGGCAGCCTCAAGCTCTTCGATCTGCCGAACATGATGACGACGGGGGGGCCGGGCAACGCGACGGTTACCCTTGGCATCACGCTCTATCGCCATGGCTTCGTGAACTGGAACTACGGCAAGGCCGCGGCCATCGGCGTGATAATCTTCCTGCTGTCGCTCGTGTTCACGATCCTCCAGCTCAGCCTGGGAAGGAAGAAGGGGGAATCCCTATGAGCCGCAAGGCGCCCCATGTCCGCTACGGACTTCCCGAGGTGCTGATCACCGTCTTCCTCGTCGTGCTGGCCCTGACGGTCATCCTCCCCCTCGTCCTTCCCTTCCTCTTCGTATTCAAGACCCAGCTCGAGTTCGCCTACCATCCCTGGTCCCTGCCCAAGGAGATCCGCTGGAGCAATTTCGCGGCAGCCTGGAAGGCGGTCCGCATCGACCAGGGCCTCCTCAACACCCTCATCGTCTCACTCGGCGCGATAGCCTGCACCATCCCCCCCGCAGCCCTCGCGGGCTACGTTTCCGCCCGCTACCGCAGCAAGGTCACGGAACTCCTTTTCTACGCCATCCTCGTAGGCTACTTCGTCCCCGCCCAGATGGTCCTCGTTCCCCTCTACCGGATGGAAGTCACCTTCAAGCTGGCCGATACCCTCCATGGCCTCTTCCTGCCCATGGCCGCCTTCGGCATACCCTTCTGGACCCTGATCTACCGCTCCTTCTTCAGGGGGCTGCCCGCGGAACTCATGGAAGCCGCGCGGATCGACGGCGCGGGCCACGGCAGCACCTTCTTCAGGATCATGCTGCCGCTCGCCAACCCGGCCACCGTCCTCGCCATCCTCCTCGTCTTCGTGGGCGCCTGGAGCGACTACCTCCTCAGCCTCGTCCTCCTCACGAACCAGAACAACTTCACGATGCAGCTGCGCGTGGCGTCCTTCCTGAACAGCTACGGCACGGACCGGATGCCAAAGTACGCGGCCGCGGCCATCATCTCGGCTGCGCCCACCGTCATCCTCTACATCATCGGGCACCGCTGGGTCATAAAGGGCACGATAGCCGGCGCCGTCAAGGAGTGAAGACTCCGTCATGCGCTGGCGCAATCCCGTCCTGCCCGGCTTCCACCCCGACCCGAGCGTCTGCCGGGTCGGCGACTGTTTCTACCTCGCGACCTCGAGCTTCCATTTCTTTCCCGGCCTGCCGCTCTGGAGGTCGCATAACCTGGTGGATTGGGAGCCCGTCGGCCCTGCCCTGTGCCGTCCCTCGCAGCTCGACCTGGCGGGCACGCCGCCCTCGCGGGGGCTCTATGCCCCGACGCTCCGCCATGGCGCGGGCCGTTTCTGGCTGGCTTGCACCGAAGTAGACAGGCTGGGCAATTTCCTCCTGTCCGCGCCTTCGATCGAGGGTCCCTGGTCGGATCCCCTTCCGCTCGCGGTGGGCGGCATCGACCCCTCGCTTTTTTTCGACGACGACGGGACCGTCTATCTCTGCTCGAACGACGCGCCTGACGGCCGCGCCGGCATCTCGCTTTCCGTGATCGATCCCGGGACCGGCGCCATCCTCGAGAGGCCCCGCCACATCTGCGCAGGCTCGGGCGGCCGCTGGCCCGAAGGGCCGCATCTCTACCGACGGGGCGGGGCCTGGTACCTCCTTCTCTCGGAGGGTGGGACGGAATACGGCCACTACGCCTCCATCTTCCGCTCGGCCTCGCCCTGGGGGCCCTGGGAGGCCTGTCCCCGAAATCCCGTCCTCTCGCACCGCGATGACGCAGCGAGTCCCATCCAGTGCGTCGGCCATCCCGACCTCGTGGAGGACGCCGCCGGCCGGTGGTGGCTCCTCTGCCTCGGCGTCAGGCCCCTCGGCCCAATGCTCCACAACCTCGGCAGGGAGACCTTCCTCGCGCCCGTCTCCTGGGACGGCGAGGGCTGGCCGGTGATGGGACAGGACGGGAAGCTCGGGCTCGAGATGGAAGGCTCCCTGCCCGGCCCTCCGGCCCGGGGGATGCATGCCTGTTGGGAAGACCGTTTCGATGGCCCTGGGCTCGGCCCTGAGTGGATATCCCTGCGCCGCAGGGAGCCTGAAGCCGTGGCGCTCGAGGAAGGGCGCGGCCTCGTCCTTCGCGGCGCCGGTTGCGGCCTTTCGGACCCTTGCGGCGCGCCGGCCCTCGTCGCGCGGCCCCAACCGGAAATCCGCTGCAGCTTCGAGGCCCTCCTCGACTTCCGGCCGACCGACGCCGGAATGGAAGCGGGCATCGCGGCCCTCCATGACGAGGATTACCACTACGAGGCCTTCGTGACGTGCCGCGAAGGAACCAGGGTCGTGGCCTTGAGACGCCACGTACATGACCTCGAGGTCGAAGGTCCCGTACTTGTCCTGCCCGGGCAGGGCCGGGTCCTGCTCCGCCTGGATGCGGACGAGGAGTTCTACCGCTTTTCCTTCTCATGCAAGGACGGAGGCGGGGGAGGCGAGTGGCGGGAGCTTGGCGCAGGACGCACCGCCGGCCTCTGCGCCGAAGGCACCTGGCGCATGACCTTCACTGGCGTCCACTTCGGGCTCTACTGTCGCGGGGGAGAGGCGCGTTTCCGCCTCGCTTCCTGCATGGCCCGGAGGGCCAGTCCATGATATCCTGTCGACTCATGTCCAGCACCGAATGCCCGCGGTTTCCGCGCAGGCCCGTCGTCGGTTTCCTCGCCGAGCGTTTCGACGAGGCCTACCAGCACGCCGTCTGGAAGGGAGCCGCCTCGGAGGCGGAACGCCTCGGTGCCGGCATCGTGTTTTTCGGCGGGCGCCGCATCCGCAGCCCCATCGGCAGCGAGGCCCTCGCGAACGTGGTCTTCGACCTTGCCGAACGCTCCGGCCTCGCTGGCCTCGTCGTGATGGCCAACGTCATCGGGACCTTTGTCTCTTCGGAGGAGGAGGAGGCCTTCCTCGGCCGCTTCGGGGACAGGCCGGTCGTCACCGTGGGCCTCTCCTTCCCGGGCATAAGCTCCGTGGTCGTGAACGCCTCGGGCGGCATGCGTTCTGTAGCCGAACACCTCGTTCGGCGGCATGGGCGCCGGCGCTTCCTCTTCCTGGCCGGGCCTTCGGGCCATCCCGAATCGGAGGCCAGGCAAGGTGAATTCCTCGAAGCGATGGCCGAAATCGCGCCGAAGGCCAGCGTCGGATTCCTCCATGGCGACTTCACCGAGGACGATGCCGCGAGGAAGGTTGCCGCCTTCCTCGATGCGGAGGGAGGGAGCCTGCCCTTCGACGCGGTGGTCGCGGCCAACGATCTCATGGCCATCGGCGCGATGCGTTCCCTTGCCGGCCGGGGCGTGGATGTGCCGCGTGATGTGTCCGTGACCGGCTTCGACGATACGGATGATTCCATCTTCTCGGTCCCGCCCCTCACCACCGTCCGCCAGCCCATGGGTGAGCTCGGCGCCCAGGCCATCCGCCGCATCGCGGACGAGCTCGGCCTCCTGCCCGGGCGCAGCCCGGGCCCCGTGGAAGGCTCCGGGGCGGGTAATACGGGAGCTTCCTTCCCCCCGCCCGAGGTCGTCTTCGTCCAGCGCCAATCCTGCGGTTGTCCTTTTTGCATAGAGGAGGATGCCGACGTCGCGCATGGCCAGGGGCCCGAGTATTCGCTTGATGAGCTCTATTGCCGAATCAACGAGGATATCCGGGGAAGGAGGAATCCCGCCCATCTCCGCATCTGCCGCTTCGATCCGGCTTCCCGGGCCTTGGCCCTCCTCGCGATAGCCGAGGGCGAGTCCCGTTTCCTGGCCTCCTGGCGCATCGAGGCCGAGCGCCGTTTCGCCAGCCTGGGCGAGATCCAGTCCTCCCTCATCTCTTCCTTCGGCATGGAGGATGTGCTCGAGGAGACTGCGCGCGGCGTGCGCGAGCTCGGCATATCCGCCTGCTGGCTCTGCCTCTTCGAGGCGGGCGGTTCCTCGACGGAGTGGTCCCGGCTCCTCCTTGCTTCCGAAAACGACGAAGCCCGCATCCTCGCTCCCCAGGGACTGCGTTTCAGGACTGCCGAGCTCGTGCCCGGCGGCCTGCCGACACGTTGGTCGACCTATGTCTGCGAGCCCCTCTGCTTCGGAGAGGACCGCCTTGGCTATCTCGTCTGCACCGGAGACGCTTCCGACCGGCGCATGTACGAGATCCTCAGGGACCAGGTTTCCGGCGCCATCAAGGGCGCCCTCCTCATGGCGGCAGAACGCGACCGGGAACGGGAGCTCGAGATAAAGGTGAGGGAGCGTACCCTCGAGCTCTCCGCGGCGAACGAGCGCCTCGTCGAGGAGATCTCGCGGAGGAAGGCCCTCGAGGAGGAGCTCCTCGGGATCTCGAACCGCATCATGGGCGACATCGGGAGAGATATACACGACAACCTCTGCCAGGACATCGCCGGCCTCGGCATCATGTCCGCCGTCCTCGAGGGCAGGCTCAGGCGCAACGGCGACGCGGAGTCGGCGGAGGCCGCCTCCGAGCTCGGCCGCGTGGCCGGCGAGACGGCGGCCAGGGCCAAGGCCATGGCGAGGGGCCTCTATCCCGCAGAGCTCGAGGCCAAGGGCGGCCTCGTGGGCGCGGTCGAGCGCCTCGTGGAAGCGGCCAACGCGGGACCGGACCGGCCCGGGATCAGGCTGGAGATCAGCAGGGGCTTCCGCGTCCGCGATCCGGAGAAGTCCCTCCACCTCTATCGCATAGTCCAGGAGGCCCTGTCCAACGCCCTGCGGCATGCGCAGGCCAGTTCCGTGAAGATCGGGCTCTACATGGACCGCGAGACCGTTTCGGTGGAGATCGTGGACGACGGTATCGGCATGCCGGCCTCTCCGCGCGAGGATTCGGGGATGGGTCTCAGGATACTCAAGTACCGCGCCAGCGTGATCGGGGGCGATTTAAGGGTGCGCACCCTCGACCGGGGGACGGCCATCAGCTGCAGGGTTCCGAGGTGATATATGGGAATACGGCCTAGCTTCATCGTCGTCGACGATCATCCACTCTACCGGCACGGCGTCACGATGCTCATCGGGCAGGAGCTCCACCTCGACTGCGCCGGAGAGGCGGGGGACATCCCGTCCGCCCTCGAGATCCTCGGCCGGGCCAGGCCCCGCCTCGCCATCGTCGATATCTCGCTCCAGGGACAGAGCGGTCTCGACCTCGTGCGGCGCATGAAGTCCGACTTTCCCGAGACCCTCGTCCTCGTCGTCTCGATGCATGAGGAGAACCTCTATGGCGAGCGGGCCCTCAAGTCCGGGGCCCGCGGCTACATCATGAAGCACGAGCCTCCCGCCGTCCTCCTCGACGCCGTCCGCGAGGTCCTCGGGGGGCGGCTTGCCGTGAGCGACGAACTCCGCGAGCGCATGCTCGAGGGCTTTGTGGGCCGGCGCCAGGGCGACGATCCCGTGAGCCTCCTCTCGGACCGGGAGCTCGAGGTGTTCACCCATATCGGCAAGGGCTGCGGCGCCGCCGAGATAGCCGACCTCCTCGACATCTCCGTGAAGACCGTGAACGCCTATCGCGACCACATCAAGGACAAGCTCGGCCTCCAGAGCGCCATGGATCTCCGCAAGTACGCCGTCGAGTGGGGGGCGCGGAACTCCCAGGCCTGACAAAACGCGATGTGCGGCGCATAGGTAAAAAGACCGATGCGCCCATCGGCCTCTCCTCCGATGAACCCGGGCGGGCCTTCCGCCTATACTTCCCGTATGAGGGCGCGAAGCCGCCTTCGGAGGGTGGCGGTCCATGGCGGTGCAGGTACACGAGAAGGATTATTATTCGCTCCATGGGATCTGGGGAGCCTATGCCGCGCTTGTCCTCGGGCGGGCAGGCCGTGGCGCCGGCGTCGCCGTCGGCGACGTGCATCCTCCCAGGACGGGCCTCTTCGTAGGCTGCCGAAGGGGAGCCTCGGAGCCCCGGCTCCTGCCCTTCTTTTCGACCGGAGCGGCCAACCTGGGCGCCGCCGCCTTCCGCGAGGACGAGGTGGATGCCGAGCATGCGGCCGAGGCACGCGCCGTGCAAACCTTCGCCTTGGGCGAGATCGAGCGCCTCGTGTCCCTCTCGGGGGAGGAGTGGAGGGCAGGGCCCCTTTCCTTCCGCGTGGTCTCCTTCTTCGGCGAGGTGCCCGACCCGCGCAGGATTTCCGCTGCAGCGGCGCGCGAGGTCCTGGGGCCCTCCCTCCTTCTTGTCCTTGGCCTCGACAACCGCGACGGCGAGACGCCCCTCCAGGCCCTCTTCGGCATGCAGGGCATAAGCCGTTCCCTCTCGGACTCGAGCGCAGGCGCCCTCCTCGGCATGGCCGACGGCACGTCCTGGGGCTTCGCCTCCCTGCCTTGCGCAGGCGTCGAGGAGGTAATGGACTGGTCCGTCGTGGAAGCCGCCTTCGGCCGCGGGGAATCCGGCGGCACCAAGCCCCTGAAGCGGCTCGCCGTGGAAGGCGGCCTCCGCTTCACCGTTCCCGCCGGGGAGAGGGCCGAGTACGTGATCGCCCTCGGCGTCTTCCGCTCCGGCGTCATCACGGCCGGCCTCCCTACCCACGCCTACCATGAGAGCCTCTTCCGTGACCTCGAGGACGTCCTCGAGTGCGGCCTCGAGACCGCGGAAAAGCGGCTCGGGGCCGCGGCCTCCCTCGACTCGGCCCTCGACGCCTCGGGCCTCTCCGAGGACAGGCGCTTCCTCCTCTCGCACGCGGCCCATAGTTACGTGGCCAGCACGGAGCTCCTCCTCACCGAAAGGGGAGAGACTTTCTTCGTCGTGAACGAGGGCGAGTACCGCATGAAGAACACCCTCGACCTCACCGTAGACCAGGTCTTCTGGGAATCGCGCTTCTCGCCCTGGACCATCAGGAACGAGCTCGAGTCCTTCCTGGGGCGCTCCTCCTACGAGGATTCCCTCGGCCTTGCCTTCGCCCATGACCAAGGGGTCGCCGCTTCCTTCACGCCTCCGGGGCGATCCTCCTACGAGCTGCCGGGTCTCACCGACTGTTTCAGCTTCATGAGCTTCGAGGAGCTCCTCAACTGGAGCCTCACGGCCTGCCTGTATACGAGCCTCACGGGCGACCTCTCCTGGGCGCGCGGACATCGCGGCGACCTCGCCGCCTGCGTGGCTTCGATCAGGGCGCGCGATGCCAATGGCGACGGGATCATGGACCGCGATTCCGACCGCTGCGCGGGAGGGGCGGAGATCACCACCTATGACTCGCTCGACATAAGCCTGGGGCAGGCGCGCAACAACCTCTACCTCGGCGTGAAGACCTGGTCCACCCTCGTCTGCCTGGCCTCGGTCCTCGAGCGGGCGGACGGCGTGGCCAGTACAGAATCGCATAACGCGCTTGAAGGGGCGGCGGCCGCCGCCTCGACCATCGCCGGCAAGGCCCTGGGCCTTGACGGATACATCCCCGCCGTCTTCGAGAACGACAACCGTTCGCGCATCATACCGGCCGTGGAAGGGCTGGCCTATCCGGGCTTCTGCGGTGCCGCCGGGGCCCTCGATCCTGACGGTCCCTATGGCCCCATGATCAGGGCCCTCTCCCGCCATCTCGATGCCGTCCTCGTACCCGGGATCTGCCTCGATGCGGAGTCCGGAGGATGGAAGCTGTCCTCGACGAGCAGGAACACCTGGCTGTCCAAGATCTTCCTCAACCAGTACGTGGCGGAACGGATACTTGGACGGGAAGGCGAGCTCACGATGCGCGACCGGGTTCATGCCGGCTGGCTCAGGAAGGGTAGCGCGGACTGGGCTGCAACCGACCAGGTCGATTCCTCGACCGGCCGCGACCTCGGGTCCAGGCTGTATCCGAGGCTCGTGACGGCACTGCTCTGGACCAGGACGCAGGACGGCTTCTCGATCTGATTCCGCTTGCGATGCGCGATTGCCAAATCCTCATAATGCGCAATAATCCATTCTCTCCAAAATCCCGTCACGGGCAGTCCGCCAGGCGGTTTGGTAGTCATGGCGGCGCGAAGAGGGCCCATGCCCGTTCGCATGCAATATCAATTTAAGATATGTTATGTCAATCCTCCCCATAGTAGCCGCCCCGATTCACCCCTACTCTCAACACGAACCGTGCATCGGTTTCTCAAGGCATATCTATCGTTTTCAGGAGGCACAGGTAATGAAGAAATTCCTCATCGTCGTCCTGGCCATGTTGGTCGCATTCTCCGCGGCCTATGGCGAGGGTATGCTCATCGGCGTGGCCATGCCCACGCAGTCGTTGCAGCGCTGGAACCAGGACGGCGCGAACATGAAGTCCATGCTCGAGGCCAAGGGCTACAAGGTCGACCTCCAGTACGCCAACAACGACATCAACACCCAGATCCAGCAGCTGGAGAACATGATCACGAAGGGCGCGAAGGTCCTCGTCATCGCCTCCATCGACGGATCGGTCCTCTCGGACGTGCTCAAGAAGGCCCATGACAATGGCGTCCAGGTCATCGCCTACGACCGCCTCATCATGAATACGCCCAACGTGGACTACTACGCGACCTTCGACAACTTCAAGGTCGGCGTGATCCAGGGCAAGTACATCGAAGCCGCCCTCGGCCTCGACAAGGGCAAGGGCCCCTTCAATATCGAGCTCTTCGCCGGCTCTCCGGACGACAACAACGCCAAGTTCTTCTTCAACGGCGCCATGAGCATCCTCAAGCCCTACATCGACAAGGGCAAGCTCGTGATCCCGAGCGGCCAGAAGGACTTCACCGTCATCGCCATCCAGAGCTGGGAGTCCGCCAAGGCCCAGGCCAGGATGGACAACCTCATCGCCGCCAAGTACACCGGCAAGACGGTCCTCGACGCCATCCTATCCCCGAACGACAGCCTCGCCATCGGCATCGTCGCCTCGCTCAAGAACGCCGGCTACGGCACGGCCAAGAAAGCCTATCCCGTCCTGACGGGCCAGGACTGCGACAAGGCCAACGTGAAGGCCATGATCGCGGGCCAGCAGTCCATGTCCATCTTCAAGGACACGAGGACCCTCGCCGCCAAGGTCGTCGAGATGGTCGACGCCATCCTCCAGGGCAAGAAGGCCCCCGTGAACGACACCGCCACCTACAACAACGGCGTCAAGGTCGTCCCCTCCTTCCTCTGCGATCCCGTCTACGCCGACAAGAACAATTACCGGAAACTGCTCATCGAGTCCGGCTACTACACGGAAGCCGACCTCAAGTGATGCCTTGGCGGTCCCGGGACATCCGTCCCGGGGTCGCCATCTTGCGAAGACCGCAGCGGGGAGAATTCGAACGTGGAAGATACCATCCTCGAGATGCAGGACATAACCAAGCTCTTCCCTGGAGTGAAGGCCCTCGACAGGGTCAATCTTTCCGTCAAGCGCGGAGAGATCCACGCCCTCGTGGGCGAGAACGGCGCAGGCAAGTCCACGCTGATGAACGTCCTCGGCGGCGTCTATCCGCACGGCAGCTATACGGGAAGGCTGGTGTTCGAGGGAGGGGAGTGCTCCTTCCGGGAAATCCATGACAGCGAGCGGAAGGGGATCGTGATCATCCACCAGGAGCTCGCCCTCATCCCCTATCTTTCCATAGGGGAGAACATCTTCATAGGCAATGCGCGAGCCCGGGGATCGGTGATCGACTGGGACAGGACCTACCGCGACGCGGAAAAGCTCCTCGACCTCGTGGGCCTCAGGGAGAACGTCCACACGGCCGTGAAGGACATCAGCGTCGGCAAGCAGCAGCTCGTCGAGATCGCGAAGGCCCTCGGCAAGAACGTCAAGCTCCTCGTCCTCGACGAGCCCACGGCCTCGCTCAACGAGGACGACTCGGAGCATCTCCTCAAGCTCCTCCTCGACCTCAAGGCCAAGGGCGTGACCTCCATCCTGATCTCCCACAAGCTGAATGAAATCGTCGAGGTCGCCGACTCCATCACGATCCTCCGTGACGGCGCGACCATCGAGACCCTCGTGAAGGGCACCGACGACATCGAGGAGGACCGGATCATCCAGGGCATGGTCGGACGCGAGCTCGTCGACCGTTTCCCGAAGCGGGAGCCCAGGATAGGCGATGTGGCCTTCGAGATACGCGACTGGAGCGTGCATAGCCCCCTCGATCCCGAGAAGAAGGTCATCAAGAACGTCAGCCTCCATGTGCGCAAGGGCGAGGTCGTCGGTCTCGCCGGCCTCATGGGCGCGGGACGGACCGAGCTCGCCATGAGCGTTTTCGGCCGCTCCTACGGCCTCCACATCAAGGGCAAGGCCTTCAAGGACGGCAAGGAGATCGAGATCCGGAACGTCCGCGAGTCGATAGACCTCGGCATCTCCTACGCCACCGAGGACCGGAAGACCGCGGGCCTCAACCTCATCGCCGACATCAGGGAGAACATCACGATAGCCGGCCTCCGGAAGCTCGTGCACCACGCCGTGATCGACCGCGACCGCGAGGCGGGCGTCGCCGAGGACTTCCGCTCGAGGCTCAAGATCCGCTCGACCGGCATCCGCCAGAAGGTAGGCAACCTCTCGGGCGGGAACCAGCAGAAGGTCGTCCTTTCCAAGTGGATCTTCACCAAGCCCGACATCCTCATCCTGGACGAGCCGACCCGCGGCATAGACGTCGGGGCCAAGTACGAGATCTACACGATCATCAACCAGCTCGCGGACGAGGGCAAGTCCGTGATCTTCATCTCGTCCGAACTGCCCGAGATACTTGGCATCTGCGACCGGATCTACGTCATGAACGACGGAAGGATCGTCGGCGAGTTCGGGCGCGCAGAGGCAACCCAGGAAGGCATCATGAAATGCATAATGCAGAGCATCGGGGAGAACGGAAATGGGAAGCATTAGGAATTTCCTGAAGGACAACGTCCGCCAGTACGGCATGCTCATCGCGCTTGTCGTCATCATGCTCTTCTTCCAGGTGGCGACGGGCGGCGTCCTCCTCGTCCCGATGAACGTCACCAACCTGGTGCTGCAGAACGCCTATGTCTTCATCCTCGCGATCGGCATGACGCTCTGCATCCTCACGGGCGGCAACATCGACCTCTCCGTGGGCTCGGTGGTGGCGTTCATAAGCGCCCTCTGCGGCACCTTCGTCATCACCCTCCACCTCAACGTATGGCTGTCGATGGGCCTCGTCCTCCTCGTGGGACTCGCCATCGGCGTCTGGCAGGGCTTCTGGATCGCCTATCTCAGGCTCCCCGCCTTCATCGTCACCCTCGCGGGCATGCTTACCTTCAGGGGCCTCACCGTCTTCATGCTGAAGGGACTCACGATCGGCCCCTTCCCCGACGTATTCCAGCAGATCAGCTCGGGCTTCGTGCCCGACCTCCTCGGCGGCGAAGACGCGGTCCTCAACATCATGACCCTCGTCGTGGGCGCCGTGATCGCGGGGCTCTACGTGCTCGTTCAGTTCAGCCAGCGGCTCCACCGCAAGCGCAACGGCTATGCAAGCGCCCCCTTCGGACTCTTCCTCGCCGGCGTCGTCCTCGTCGTGGCAGTCATCGGCATCGCCTCCTACTGGCTCGCCTCCTACCGGGGCCTGCCCATCATTTTCATCATCATCGGCATCCTCGTCGTGGCCTACTCCTTCTTCACCATACGCACGGTTCCCGGCAGGAACCTCTACGCGATGGGCGGAAACGAGAAGGCGGCCCAGCTCTCGGGCATCAATACGAACCGCGTCCTCTTCTTCACCTACGTCAACATGGGCATCCTCTCGGCGGTGGCGGGCATCGCGGTCTCTTCCAGGCTCAACGCCGCCTCGCCCCTCGCGGGGCAGAACTTCGAGCTGGACGCGATAGCGGCCTGCTACATCGGCGGCGCCTCGGCGACAGGGGGCATCGGGACGATCGTCGGCGCCATCATCGGCGCCCTCGTCATGGGTGTCCTCAACAACGGCATGTCCATACTCGGCATCGGCAGCGACATCCAGCAGGTCGTGAAAGGCCTCGTCCTGCTGTTCGCCGTGGCCTTCGACGTGCTCTCGAAACGGAAGGCCAGGGTCTAGGGATCCGCGCCGCGCGACCGGCCATCAGGGCCGACAGGGCCGTCGCGGCTGGACATACTTTCTTGCAGGTGCTGATGCAGGTACAAAAAGGCGCGCCCACGTGGCGCGCCTTTCCTTTTCCCGGGAGTCCTGACTACGGAGATCCGGTTCCGACGATGCCGAGCCGCGCCGCTTCCCGCGCGAGGCGTACAAGATAGCCGTCCGAGCCATGGTAGGCGGCAAGGGCGGAAGGCGCGGGCTCTATCCTTGGGCCGCGGCGGCCGACGATGGCTGCCACATGTTCCGCATAGGCCTGTCTGTCTTCAGGCGGAACGAGGGCCGTTGCCGCGGCCACCGCGGCCCCGGCAGCTGCTCCCGCTTCCTCGATACGCACCGCGGGCCTGCCCCAGATCGCCGCTATCCTGCGCATGACTCCGTCGCTCGAGGCGGCGCCACCGGTCACGGTGATTTCGCGGCGCCCGCTCTCATCGGTAGCTGGGCCGCCTGTCGGGCCGCCTGTCGGGCCGCCTGCGGGGGCGGTGAAGCCTGCGGATCCGAGCCAGACAAGGCCGAGGGCCGAGTCCACAGCGCCTGCGTAGTCTTCGTCGAAGCCTTCCCTCGCGCCGAGATCAAGGGGCGGAGAGGCCGGGAAGGATTCGGGCTCGCGTTGCAGGATCCTGAGAATAGAGCCCTGAGGAATCGCCGTAAGGGCCTTCTCGCAGGCCCTGAAGTCGTCGGCGCCGAGGCCATGGGCCAGCCTGACCGACTCCCAGGAGAGGGCGCCATTCGTCCTGCAGCCAAAGAGGAAGGGGCGCCCGAGGCCGTCGTACATCGCGTTCGCGCTTGCATGCGGCCTGTCGCCCTCGGCCATGAGGACGAAGCTCGTGCCGAGCGAAAGGAGGCTTCCCCCCGCGAGGACCTTGGTCTGCGGATTGTCGCCCGATCCGGCTATGACGAGGGCGGCCCGCGGAATGCCAAAGCGTTCCGAGAAGTAGGGCGCTATCGTGCCCACGGTTTCGAGGGGCGAGGCGAGGTCCGGCAATCGTGCGCGGAGCCCCTCGCTTCCGCCGGGAAGGCCGCGGGCCGCGGCTTCAAGAAGGGTCGGGCTCCAGCGGCGTCCCTTCCAGTCCATGAGGCTCATGCCCGCGCCATTGCCCCAGTCGATGGGGGCGTCGGGATTGCCTGAAAGGACCGCAGCCAGGAAGGAGGAGATGAGGTGGATCCGGCCGCAGGCAGCGTAGGCCGCCGGCTCCTTCAGGGCCTTGTGCCGCAGCACCGCGCCCGAGAAGCGAAGCGGGCTGTCCGAGCCCGAGAGCTCGGTCATCGCGCGTTTCCCGCCTGCGGCTTCCCGCAACTCGGCGGCCTCGCACCCGGTGTCCGACGTCATCCAGATCGGAGCCCGCTCGCTTGCAAGGGCAGGCGCAAAGCGCTCCGCGAGACCAGGCGCGCCTGGCCGGCCAGCGCCGGCCAGGCCGAGCCCCGCAAAGGCGGCTCGCGCGGTCCCGCCGAGCCAGACCTGGCCGTGCTGCTGGGCCGATACGGCTATGGAACACACCGAGGAGAGGAGGCCGCGCGGAAGATCCGAGAGCGCGGCCTCGAGGGCTGCAAGGAAGAGGAGGGCCGGCTGATCGGCCTCGCCCTCCTCTCGCGGCGGCAGGAGGGGCTGCCCCTCCATGAGGCCGTAGCCCGAAAGCCGCGGGTCGTCCCGGTAGCGGATCCTGGCTTCGGCCGCCACCGAATTCGTCGAGAGGTTCATGAGCACGGCCGTCGTGCCCTGGGTCGAAGAATCTATTCCGAGCGAGTAGCCCTGTCGTTCCATCGCCTGCCCCTGGTATCGGAAAGTTATGCGCTAGAGGTAGCGGTTCACGACGGACTCGAGGTATTCCTGCCGCCCCGAGGCGAGGTCCGGCTCAGCGGCGTCGAGGCTCGCCCGCTCGAGGCTCGCGAAGCCCTCCTTGCCCGCCTCGATGGAGGCGCCCAGCCCCGAGTCCCATCCCGCATAACGCGCCGCGAGGGGCTTGTCGAGGGCGCCGTCGTCGATCATCCTGCCGGCCGCGATGTAGCCCCGGGCCATCGTGTCCATGCCCGCGATGTGGGCCGACGCGAGGTCCTCGGGCCTGTGGCTGCCGCGCCTCGCCTTCGCGTCGAAGTTGAGGCCTCCCGAGTGCAGGCCGCCGTTCTTCCTCACCTCGTACATGGCGAGGGTCGAGACGTAGAGGTTGGTCGGGAACTGGTCCGTGTCCCAGCCGAGGAGCTCGTCTCCCTGGTTCGCGTCCACGGAGCCGAGGATGCCGTGCTCGCGCGCGAACCGCAGCTCATGCTGCATGGTATGCCCCGCGAGGGTCGCGTGGTTGGTCTCGATGTTGAGCTTGAAGTAGGGGAGGAGGCCGAACTCGGAGAGGAAGGCGTAGCAAGCGGCCGCGTCGGAATCGTACTGGTGCTTCGTGGGCTCCTTGGGCTTGGGCTCGATGAGGAACTGGCCCTTGAAACCGATCTCCTTCGCATAGTCGACGGCCAAATGGAGGAAGCGTGCGAGGTGCTCCTGCTCCCGCTTCATGTCCGTGTTGAGCAGGGTGTCGTAGCCTTCGCGGCCGCCCCAGAAGACGTAGTTCTGTCCTCCGAGCTCCTTGGTGACCTCGAGGGCCTTCTTGACCTGGCCTGCGGCATAGGCGTAGACGCGCGGATCGGGGCTCGTGGCCGCGCCGTGCATGAAGCGCGGATTGCTGAAGAGGTTGGCGGTGCCCCAGAGGAGGCGGGTCGGGCTGCCGGCCATGAGCTCCTTCGTGAAGGCCACCATCTCGTCGAGCTTCCGGTTAGTCTCGCGCAGGGTCGCGCCTTCGGGCGCGATGTCGCGGTCATGGAAGCAGAAGAAGGGGATGGAGAGCTTCTCGGTGAGCTCGAAGACGGCACGCAGGCGGAGCCTCGCCACTTCCATCGGGTCCGACACGCCGTCCCAGGGCCTCAGCATCGTCCCGTCGCCGAAGGGATCCTTGCCCGTGCCTGTCATCGTATGCCAGAAGGCCATGGAGAAGCGCAGGCTTTCCTTGAGGTTGGCCCCGTCCTTGCCCTTGGCGTCGGGATCGTAATACTTGAAAGCGAATTCCCGGTCGGAGCCCGGGCCTTCATAGCGGATAGCGGGAATCGTCGGGAAAAGCTCTTTCATGGAACGCTCCTCGTGCCTGGTATGATATTCCTATGCTTCCTAGCGTAGCGTCTGGCTGGAAGACGTCCAAGATCGGTATTTGACTGTATATATCCGGAATTGATATTATGATGGCAAATCCGATGCCCTGATGCGACGATTGCGGGAGGCCGGCTTGCGTTTCGACGATATCGTCTTCGTATACCATCTCAGGGATGAGCACCAGATCGCCTGGCACGGACGCAGGCATGCCCATGGCGACGGGAAATACGAGCTCCACTATTTCATCTCGGGCGAGGGGAGCTTCAGGAACGGGCCGAGCACCTGGTCGATCCGCCCAGGCAGCCTTCACATGACGCCTCCTGGCATGACCCACCAGATCCTGGCGACCAACCTCCGCAAACCGATTACCTATTATGCCATCCTTTTCTCCGCTGATGACGGGGACGACGCCGCCGAGCTCGAGCGGCTCGTGAAGCGCGCCGTGCCCGCGATGGCCAGGCCCATCGACATCGGCACCTCGCACCGCTTCTTCTTCGCCGACCTCCTCGAGCGTTCCTCCTCCGGACAGGAGGATCTCGTGCAGGCGAGCCGGCATTCCTTCCTCGCCTTCCTCTACGGCATCCTCGCCGGCGAGCCCTCGACCTACGGAGCCCCCGAGAATGCCCATGTCGAGAAGGCCATAGCGATCATGCAGAATTCCATCGAGGGCGACCTCGATCTCGACGTCCTCTCTGCCCGCCTCGACCTGTCGCGCGAGCACTTCGTTCGCCTCTTCAGCGCGCGCATGCGCATGCCGCCCATGCGCTATTATGGCGGCCTCAAGATCGAGGCCGCCAGGGCCATGCTCTCGAGCACCAACCTGAGCATCGGCGCCATCTCGGACAAGCTGGGTTATGCGAACCAGTTCGGCTTCGCGAGGGCCTTCCGCCGCGAGGTGGGGCAGTCCCCCTCGGAATACCGGGCCCGCTGCCTCCAGAAGACGGACTTCACCTGACGGCGGCCCTGCGCGGGCGATGCGCGCAGCCGCGCCGCCCCCTGGCCTAGTCCGTGAAGAGCTCCACGGGGCTGAAGCGCTCGACGTCGATGAGGCCGCGATCCGTGATCTTGAGCTTCGGGATGACCGGCAGGGCCATGAAGGAGAGGGTCATGAGTGGCGAGGAGTTCGAGAGCCCCTCCTTCTCGAAGAGGAGCTCGAACTCGCGGAGCCTGTCGACCACGAAGCTCGCCTCGCAGTCGCTCATGAGGCCTGCTATCGGGAGGGGCAGGTCAAGGATGACCTCGTCGCCCACCGCGTAGACGAGGCCTCCCTTGAGCTTGTTGAGGTGCTTGGCGGCCTTGAAGATGGAGCGGTCGTCCACGCCCGCGATGATCATGTTGTGCGAGTCGTGGCTGATGGTGCCGCCTATCGCGCCGCGTTTCAGCCCGAGGCCCGTGATGAAGCCCTTGCCGATGTTGCCCGAGCCCCGGTGGCGCTCGATCACGAAGAGCTTCACGATGTCGCGCTCGAGGTCGGAAACGCAGAGGCCTTCCTCGACCTTGGGGGCCACGAGGCGCTCTCCCGTGATGATGGATTCCTGGAAGGCCTCGATGACGCGGATCCTGCGGCCGGGCTCGGCCTCGATCCTGAAGTCCTCGGCCGTGAGCCACTTGATGTTGACCGAGTCCCTGAGGGGCGGCCGCGCGGCCGGCGGTTCGCGGACGAGCTTGCCGTCCTCGGCGACCAGGGCTCCCTCCTTCCAGACCATCTTCGCCCTGAAATCCTCGAAGGACTCGAAGGCTATGAGGTCGGCGCGGTAGCCGGGCGCCACGACGCCCGTGTTCGGTATGCCGAACCAGCGGGCGGGATTGCTGCAGGCGATGCGGAAGGCGTCCACCGGGTCCACGCCGCCCGCGAGGAGGAGGCGAAGCGCATGGTCCATGTGGCCCTCGTCCATGAGATCGTTCGGATGGCGGTCGTCGGAGCAGATGAGGAATCGCGACGCGTTGCGCGAATTGACCGCGGGCAGAAGCTTGCGGATGTCCTTGGCCGTCGAGCCCTCGCGCAGCATGATGTACATGCCCTTGCCGAGCTTCTCGAGGGCTTCCTCGGGCTTCGTGCACTCGTGGTCCGAGCCGATGCCGGCCGCGACGTAGGCGGAGAGGTCCTTGCCCGAGAGGCCTGGCGCGTGGCCGTCCACCGGCTTTCCCGCGTCGCGGAAAAGGGCGATCTTGTCGAGGAGCTTCTGGTCCTTGAAGAGGATGCCGGGATAATTCATCACCTCGCCGAGGCCGAGGACGCGGGGCTCGCGGAGGAAGGGGTACATGTCCGAGGCGAAGAGGGAGGCTCCCGCCGTGTCGAAGTCGGTGGCCGGCACGCAGGAGGGGATCATGAAGTACACGTCGAGGGGCAGGTCCTCGCTCGCCGCGAGCATGAAGCGCATGCCGTCGTAACCGAGGACGTTGGCGATCTCGTGGGGGTCGGCCACGACGAGGGTCGTGCCCCGCGGCACGACGACGCGCGCGTACTCCGAGGGCGTGAGGAAGGAGGACTCGATGTGGACGTGGGAATCGATGAGGCCGGGCGCGACATAGAGGCCTTTGAGGTCGACCGTGGCTGCCGCCCTGAGGCCGTCGTTGACGCCGACTATCCTTCCGTGACGGATGGAGATCGTCGTGTTCCGCCGGATCTCTCCCGCAAGGAGGTCCACGAGGGAGCAGTTTACCAGATTAAGGTCGGAGGGGAGGGCGCCAGCAGCCGCGTCGATGAGATCCTTGTCCGTCACCGGATGCTCCTGTTCACCCCGGGAAGGGGTGCGAAAGTATACACCCGGCCTAGGGAAGCCAACAAGCGAAGAAATCGGCCTTCAACGAAAACGCCTGCCGCGGCGGCAGGCGTTTTGCATCACGGAATCGATTTCGTCACATCGTCGAAGTTGAAGGCTTCCAGATGCCCGCTCCCTCGCAACCGGCTATGCCCCTGATCTTGGCAAGCCAGCCGTCGGCCTCGGCTTTCGTGGCGTAGGGGCCGATGCGGACGCGGTACCAGCTCTTGCCGTCGATGTCCTTGACCATGATGCTGGCGGCCATGCCCTTCTTCGAGAGGCTTTCCTTGAGGTCGTCGGCATTGCCGCGCTTCGTGAAGCTCGCCACCTGGATCCAGTACTGTTCCGCAGAGGGCTTGGGAGCGGCCGCAGCCGCGGAGGCAGAGGAGGCCTTGGGTTTGGCGACCGCAGTAGAGGTCGCCGCTGCGCCGCTCGTCGCGGGCTTGGTCGAGGTGGCGGGCCTTGCGGTGGCCGCCGCGTGAGGGGCCGCAGGCGCTGCCGCGGGAGCAGTTGCGGTACCTGCCTGTCCGGCTGCGCCGGCGCTGCTTGCGAGGGCCGCGGTGTCTGCGGCGGTAGGAGGCGCAAGGTCTTCAGGCTTGTCGCCGTAGACGATGATGACATCGCCCTGTCCCGACTGAGGCGCGGTTGCGTCGGGGGTGGTCGTGGACTGGCCGAGCTCGGGCGGCACGGAGAGGTAGTCCTGGGGGTCGGCCACCTTGGGAGCCGCGGTGTTGTTGATGGTAGCCGGCGCTTGCGCGGCGCCCTTGTGGGGCGCGAAGAGGAAAACGCCCGCCACGGCAAGGGCGAGCACGAAGGCGCTTACGGCTATACCGATCCAGAGCAGTTTCTTGTTTTCCGCGGACATCTATGAATCCTCCCATGGTCAGCCAAGCGCCCGGAAAAAGGCTCGGCGCGTCCCATCCATTCTCCCTATCGGCTGTTTCGGGCACTCGATCAAGGGATTTAGGTGACCAGGCAGTGGCTTCGCATGGCCGTTCGCGCCCGGAAGACGAAAAAGGCGGCGCGCCGGACCTGCCCGGTCCCGCGCGCCGCCTGTCGTCCACATTGGACGTCCTGACAGACCTATGAAAGCCCTTCCAGCTACTCCTTCTCGAAAGGCACGCCGAGGGCTGCGGGCGGCGTGGCGTTCATCGCGCGGAGGGCCCGGGCGATGTCGCGGCGAACGTTCTCGGGCAGCCGCGCAAGACTCCGGTCCACCCACTCCGCGTTGCCAATGTTGACGAAGAGCAGCGTGAGGATCATGAGGGGGAAGGGCGCCACCTGGAGGACCTGGGAGGGCACCGAGGGCAGGCTCGGCTGGAGTACGAGGCCGAGCCACTGGAGGATGGCGAAGAAGTAGCAGCCGATCATGGCGCGGAAGGGCTTCCAGCCGCCGAAGATCGTGATGGAGAGCGCTATCCAGCCTATGCCGTCGAGGCCGGAGATGGTGCCCTTCCAGCCTGCCTTCACGGAGAGCGAGTAGATGGGGCCCGCGAGTCCTGCTATCGCACCGCCGATGACGGCGTAGAGGTAGCGCAGGCGGTTTACGTTGGCGCCGCGGACGTAGGCGGCCGCGGGCTTCTCTCCGATGCCGCGCAGGGTGAGGCCCTGCTTCGTCCTGAAGATGAAGAGCCAGGCGAGGAGGACGATGATGAAGGAGAGGTAGGTCATGAGGTCCTGGCGGAAGAAGAGCCCCCCGAGGAGGGGGATGTCCTTGAGGCCCGGCAGGGGGATCTGGTTGATGCGCGGACCCACCTGGCCCATGATCGGGTTCCCGAGGAAGTAGGAGAGGTCGCGGCAGAGGAGGGTGAGGACGAAGCCGACGGCCACCTGCGACTGCCTGAGCGTGAGGCTCGCGAAGGACACGACGAGGGCCACGAGGGCGCCGATGAGGGCTCCCGTCACGAAGCCGAGGAAGACGCTCTTCGTGGCCAGGGCCACGCCGAAGCTGCCCATGGCGGAGAGGAGGATCATGCCGTTCATCGAGAGGTTGAGCACTCCCGCGCGCTCCGAGATGGTTTCGCCTATCACGGCGAAGACGATGGGGGCCGCGGCCGCGAGCACGCCCGCGAGGCTGATGATGGTTGCGGTATCGTTCATGATCCCACCTTCGCTTTCTTGAGGAGACGGTCGCGGACGCCCTGCCCGAGGATGACGAAGAGGACTATCGTCCCCTGGAGGACGCCTGCGAGCGAGGAGTCGAGCTTGAGCACGATGGGCAGCTGGATCGAGCCCACGTTGAGGGCCGCGAAAAAGAGGGCCACGGGAGCGGCGAGGCTCGCCCGGAAGCCCACGAGCATGGCGACCATGAGGCCCATGTAGCCGTAGCCCGAGGAGATGGACGGGATGAGGCGATGGTAGACCGCCGTGACCTGGACCGCGCCTGCGAGGCCCGCGAAGAGGCCGCAGATCGCGAAGGAGGTCATCATGTGCTGCCAGGTCGGGATGCCGAGGATGTAGGCCGACTTCGGGTTCTTGCCCACGGCCTTGAGCTTGAGGCCGAAGTAGGTGCCCTCGAGGAGGGCGTAGACCACGAGGATGCCCACGATGGCCAGGATGAGGGTCGCCGGTGTCAGCCGCGATGAGCCCTCGGCTATTGGCATCCAGAGGTTCCGTTCGAAGGGCAGGGTGCCCGACATCGAGGCGATGCCGGGCCGCTTCCAGGGCCCGAAGATGAGCCAGATGTTGAGGGCCGTGGCCACGAAATTGAGGCCGAGGCCGCCGAAGATCTCGTTGACTCCGCCGAAGGTCTTGAGGGCACCCGCGAGCATGGCCCAGAGGGCGCCTCCCATCATGCCCGCGAGGACCGCGAGGGCGATGATGATGGCCGGGTTCCAGCCCGAGTCCTGCATGAGGCGCATGGCCCAGGTCGTGAAGACGGCTCCGAGGGTGATCTGGCCCTCGATGCCGATGTTCCAGAGGCCGACCGTGAAGGTGACGAGGAGGCCGCTCGTCGCGAGGAGGAGGGGCACCCAGGAGACGAAGACGTTGGCCACGACGTCCCAGGAGCCAGCGGCGCCCAGGGCGATGTTCTTGTAGGCCGCGATGGGGTCGGCCTTGGCGAGGAGGAGGACGACCGTCGCAAGGAGGAGGGCCAGCACGATGGAGCCCGTCTGGAAGAGGGCCCTTGTAGGTTTCGTGTCACGCATGAGCAGCCTCCGGCGCGAGCTCGTCCCAGCCCTTGCCGCCGATGAGGCGGCCGAGGCGTTCGACGGAGAGGGATTCCGCCTCGAGGGGCGGGGTAACGCGGCCTGAGTAGAACACGAGGACGCGGTCGGAGTACTGGAGGATCTCGTCCAGGTCCGAGGAAATGAAGACGATGGCCGTGCCCTGGGAGCAGCGCTCCTTTAGCTTGCTCCAGATGTAGATGGTCGACTCGATGTCGAGGCCGCGCGTCGGATGCTCGACGAGGACGAGGTTCAAGGGCGTGCGCATGAGGGCGAGGAGGGCCCGCTGCTGGTTGCCGCCCGAGAGGGACTCGACCGTGCTGTCGGGCCTGCCCTTGATGTTGTAGGTAGTTATGCGCTCCCTTGCGAGCGCATCGGCCTTCTTCTTGTCGATGAAGGGCCCCTTGCGCGCGCCGAGGCCGCGCGGCCCTTCCGAGAGGACGAAGTGCTCGGTAAGGCTGAGGCCGGGCACGAGGCCTTCCTCGAGGCGGGCCGCGGGAAGATAGGCGACACCGTTGCGCTTGAAGTCGTGGTGGGTCCTGCCCGTCATGTTCCGCCCGTCGGGGCCCGAGGCTCCGTCATCGAGGCAGAAGCAGCCGTCGGTGGGCTGCGAGAGGCCGGCGCAGGCGCCGAGGAAGAGGGCCTGGCCCGAACCTTCCATGCCCGCGAGGCCGATGACCTCGCCCGAGCGGACCTCGAGGTCCACGCCCTTGATCTGGATCCGGATGCCGTCGAGGCAGACGCCCTTGGCGCAGAGGATGTTCTTGCCGGGCTCTATGTGGGTTCGCGGCGCGAGCTCGACTTCCTTGCCGAACATCATCTCCACGAGGGCCCTGGCCTGGAAGGGCGGCTTCATCGTGCCGACGAGCTTTCCCTGCCTGAGGACACAGGCCGCGTCGCAGAGGGCCTCGACGTCCTCGAGCTTGTGGGACACGAAGAGGACCGTCATGCCCTCGGCCGCGAGCTTCCTGAGGGTAGCGAAGAGCTTCTCCTTCTGGGGGAGGCTGATGCCCGTCGTGGGCTCGTCGAGGATGAGGACCCTCGCGCCGAGCCAGAGGAGCCGGAGAATCTCGAGCTGCTGGCGCTCGCCCACGGTCAGCGTGTCGACATAGGCCTCGGTATCGAGGGCGAAATCGAAGCGGGTGGCGAGCTCCCTGAACTCGCGAGCCGCTTTCTTCCTTCCGGGAAGGATACCACCCTTCCTGCCGAGGATGAAATCGTCGATCACCCTGAGAGGGGGGAAGTCCAGGGGATCCTGGTGGAGCATGCCTATGCCCTGGCGGATAGCGTCCGCCGGCGAGCTGATCGTTATCTTTTTCCCGTCAAGGACGATATCGCCCGAGTCGGGCGAGTAGAAGCCCGACAGGATCTTCATGAGGGTGCTCTTGCCCGCGCCGTTCTCCCCAAGGATGCCCATGACGGAAGCAGGGGACACGGCGAGGGATATGCTATCGTTGGCCCGCAACGAGCCGAAACACTTGGTTATTCCGCGCAACTCGACTTGCATGTGAGACCTCTGGAAACGGACAGGATTCAAGGCACGACGAGCGCTGGGCAGTTTGAAGCTTTCAGTAAAAAGCGGGGTCCAGGGGCCGCGGCGTGAGGGCTGTCTCTAAACCTTTGATGCCGCGGCCTTTGAACCCCGTCGCCCCTGGTCGTGCTTTGGAAGAGGGGGGCCCGGGGGGAGGAACCTTTCGCTCGAAACGAAAGGTTTCTTTCCCCGGACTATTACTTCGCCACCGACTGGCCCTGCATGCCCTGGAGGAGCTGGGGCAGGTACCAGATCTGCTGGTCGGTCGCGGGCTTGCCGGCCTGGACGTAGACGGAGCCGTCCTGGAGGTTGATGGGACCGTTCCAGAGGTTGAGGCCCTTGCCGAGCTCGGCGATGAACTTGTCGACCGCGGAGGAGGCCGTGGGAGAGAGGGTTCCCTTCACGAAGCCGACGGCGGAGGTGTCGGGATTGTTGATGTTCTTCCAGTCGGGGGAGTTCCACTCCCAGTGGGCCTTCCAGGTGCCGGCCATCGCGGACTTGACGGCGGCGGCGTAGGCGGGACCCCAGTTGAAGTAGGGAACGCCGAGGGAGACGCCCTTGCCCTCGTCGAGAGCCTTGGCGTAATCGTAGGGGATGGCCCAGACCTGCTTGCCCTGGGCGGTGTACTTGGCGGCCTCGGCGACAGCCTCGGTCGTGTCGATGCCGGAGATGACGACGTCGTAGCCGGAATTGAAGAAGTCGTCGGCGACCTGCGTCGGATCCGAGGTGACGCCGGGGATGTTGAACCAGAAGCCGATCCAGGTGACCTTGAACTGGAGATCCTTGGGGTCCTTCTTGAGGTAGTTGACCCAGGCGTAGCGGGCGCCGAGGTAGGCGCTGGAGGCGAGGCGGCGGGTCTCATCGTTGATGAGGGGGCCGAGGAAGCCGATCTTGCCGGTCTTCGTGGTCATGGCGGCGGCAACGCCGGCGACCATCTTCATGTACTCCATCTTGCCCATGACATTGATCATGTTCGGGAGCGGCATGTAGTCCTTGCCTTCCTTCCACTGCTTGGAGCCGGAGGTAAGGATGACGAAGATGTCCTTGTGGTCCTGCGCGAACTTGATGGCCTCGTCGGTCATGTCGTCCGAGGAGAAGATGATGAGCTTGGCGCCCTGGGCCATGAGGCTCTCGCCGAGCTGGGAAACCGTCGTGCCGGGGCGGTCGGCGGAATTGGCCTTGTCGATGTAGACGAGCTTGGTGCCCGGTACCTTGGAAAGGACATACTGGAGGCCGTCGTAGTTGGCCTGGCTCCAGCCGTGGTCATTATAGGGACCGACCATGACGAGGCCGATCGTGAGGGTGGATCCGGCGGCCTTGGGGGCGGCCTGGGCAACAAGGGGCGTTCCCGCTATCACTGCGATGAGCAGCGCGAGGACGATCGTACGGGCTTTCTGCATGTCTTTCTCCTTATACATAGACGGTTTGGCCTCCGCCTTTTCCCGTTCGCTGGCGGAGGTCTCGACTCGACATGCATTATAGACCAGCCCGGGGAGGGGACAAGCCTAAAACAGCTTGGAGCTGGCAGGGGCCTTCCTTTTTTGACGGCGAGATGACCGGCCTGAAGGGTTCACAATCCCCAATGTTGGTGGAAATGGAGAAAATGGATTAAAGGCGATTGTCGACAGGTCCCAGGTTGAGCAAGCCGTCGAGCCGGTCTTCGAGTCTCTTGCGGTCGCCGTCGTTTCGCAGGGTCCGCATGGGCCTGCCGAGGAGGCGGAGTTCCTTCCTGAAGGAGCGCTGGCTCCAGATGCGCGCGAGGACGTCGCGGATCCGCATGTTGTCTCGGGCGCAGCCCCTGATCACGCGGATGGCGAGGGGCGCCCTCACCTCGATGATGAAATCGCAGTCCTTTGCTTCCTCCATGCGGTGGAGGAGGGCGGCGTTGAGGCAGACATCGCGGCCCGCGGCCACCTCGGCCTCGAGCCTCGGCTTGAAGAGGCGGTAGACCGCGGGATGGACGATGGCCTCGAGGTCGGCGAGGCCCTCGGGATCGCCGAAGACGAGGGTGCCGAGGGCCTTCCGGTCCACGAGGCCATCCGGGCCCAGGGCGCCAGGGCCGAAGCGCCAGGCTATGGCCTCCATCGTTTCCTCGAGGGCGAGGGCCTCGTGGCCTATCTTGTCGAGGTCGAAGCAGGTGAAGCCCTTCGCCATGAGAAGCGTCTCGACGGCGTTCTTGCCGGCGCAGTAACCGCCCGCGAGTCCTATGATCAATGCATGTCCCCCCATGCCCTGGCCGATTCGACGCTGACGCGGAGCGGCACCGAGAGCTCGATGGCTCCCTCCATCTCCCTCCGCATGAGCTCGCCCACCGCCTTCGCTTCCTTTTCCGGGGCCTCGACGATGAGCTCGTCGTGGACCTGGAGGAGGAGGCGGGCCGAGGGATGGCTCTTCCTCAGGGCGGCGTCGACGCGGATCATGGCGAGCTTGACGATGTCCGCGGCGCTGCCCTGGATGGGCGTGTTCACCGCGACCCGCTCCGCCGCCTGCTTCTCCGTCTTGTTGCGCGAGTTGATCATGAGTATGGGCCTTCGCCTGCCCAGGATCGTTTCCGCATAACCTGTCCTTTCGGTCGTCTCCACGGTCTTCCTGATGAAGTCCGTGACGCCCGAATAGGTCGCGAAGTAGGAGTCGATGAAGCCCTGGGCCTCGCCGCGCCCGATCTTGAGCTCGTTCGCGAGCCTGAAGGCGCTCATGCCGTAGATCACGCCGAAGTTGATGGTCTTGGCTATACGGCGCTGCTCGGGCGTCACCGCTGCCTCGTCCACCTTGAAGAGGAGGCTCGCCGTGCGGCGGTGGACGTCCACGCCCTCGCGGAAGGCGCGCCTTAAGCCCTCGTCGTCCGAGAGGTGGGCGAGGACCACGAGCTCGATCTGCGAATAGTCCGCGGACACGAGGAGCTGGCCCTTGCCCGCGACGAAGGCCTGCCTGATGCGCCTGCCCTCCTCGTCGCGGACCGGGATGTTCTGGAGGTTGGGGTCCCGGCTCGAGAGCCTGCCCGTGGCGGTGCCCGTCTGCACGAAGTGGGTGTGGATGCGTCCCCTACGCTCGGGCGCCGCTGCGGTCGAGGCGTCGAGGAGGTCTCCCTGGGCTTCCTTTTCCACGAGGTCCACGAGGGCGTCGACGTAGGTGCTCTTGAGCTTGGCGAGGCTCCGTCTTGCGAGGATCTTCTCCGGCACGGGGTCGAGGGCCGCGAGCTCCTCGAGGACCGAGGTGTCGGTCGAGAAGCCGGTCTTGGTCTTCTTGCCCGCCGGCAGCTTGCGCTCGACGAAGAGGACCTCCTGGAGCTGCTTCGTGGACGCGATGTTGAACTCGTGGCCTACGAGGCCCCAGATCTCGCGCTCGAGGGCTCCGAGGCGCACTTCGAGCTCCGCGCCGAAGGCCCTGAGTTCGGGCGCCTCGACCCTGATGCCCTCGGCCTCCATGGCCGCGAGGATGGGCACGAGGGGCATCTCGAGGTCGCGGAAGATGGAGGAGAGCTTCGCGGCCTCGAGCTCGCTCTCCGTGAGCCTGTAGAGGCGGAAGGTGAGGTCGGCGTCCTCTGCCGCATAACGCGCCGCTTTCGCGAGCGGCACGTCCGCGAAGATCGCGCCCTTCGGGACCACCTCGTCGTAGTCGATGCCGTGGTAGCCGAGGCGGCGCTCCGCCAGGGCCTCGAGGCCGAAGGAGTCGGCCTCCGCGTCGAGGAGCCAGGAGGCTATCATCGTGTCGTAGAGGCGGTTTTCCATGTGCCGACCGAGCCAGCGCCCCATGACGGAATAGTCGTACTTGACGTTCTGGCCGATGAGGAGGGACTTCTTCGCCGCGAAGAGCCGCGATAGCTCGCGCCTGGCCGCTGTCTCGGGCATGACGGGGTCGCCTACGGGCGTGCGGAGGGGCACGTAGCAGGCTTTTTTCTCCTCGCAGGAGAGGGAGAAGCCCACGGGACGGGCTCGGCGCTCGTCGAGGGAGTCGGTCTCGCAGTCGAAGGCGAAGGCGCCCGCTGCAAGGCACTTGTCCACCCAGGCGGCGAGTCGCCCGGGCTCCGTCACCGTCTCGTATTCGCCCTCGCCCGTGAGGGCGGCGGGAATGGGCGGGGCTTCGGGCGAGCGCACGGGCAGGCCCTCGGCGGCGTCCGTCGCGCCGGCGGCCGCCGTGGTGGCGCCCGGAGCCGCGGCGCCGCCCTGGGCGTCGAAGAGCTCGCCTGCGCCTACGCCGGCCTGGGCGGCCGAGGCCACGAGGCTCTTCATCCCCTCGCGCATGAAGAGGGGATTGGCGGCGCGGCGGTCCATGCCGTCGAGCTCGAGCTCGCCTAAGTCCTTGATGGTGAGAGGGGCGTCGAGGCGGAGGGTGATGAGCCTCCGCGACAGCTCCGCGCTCTCCCTGCCCGCCGCGAGCTTGTTCCGCACGCCGTCGGGCTTGACCGAATCGAGCTTCCCGTAGATGCCGTCGAGGCTGCCGTATTCCGTGAGGAGCTTGAGCGCGGTCTTGTCGCCTATGCCCTGGACGCCGGGCACGTTGTCCGACGCGTCCCCCGTGAGCGAGAGGTAGTCGAGGATGCGCTCGGGCTCCACGCCCCACTCCGCCTTGACCTCCTCGACGCCGTAGGGCCTGAAGGCGAAGCTCGAGTCGGGCCTCAGGGCCTTGACCGGTCCGCCCACGAGCTGGAGGAGGTCCTTGTCGCCGGAAACGATCCAGCATTCGCGGTCCTCGGCCTTGCAGCGGGCGGCGAGGGTGGCTATGACATCGTCGGCCTCGAAGCCCTCTGCCCTGAGGAGGGGCACCTTGAGGGCGCCGAGTATCTCCTCGACGAGGGGAACCTGGGCGTGGAGGTCGTCCGGCGTCTTCTGTCGCGTGGCCTTGTAGGCTTCGAACATCTCGTGGCGGAAGGTGGGGCCGCGCGAATCGAAGACCGCGGCAAAGGCGCCCGGGTTCCGTTCGTCGAAGAGGTTGAAGATGAAACGGAAGAAGCCGAAGACGGCCGAGACGTTGGCTCCCGCGGCGTTGCGCAGGGGGCGCGAGAGGAAGGCGAAGTAGGAGCGGTAGATGAAGGCATAGGAGTCGACGAGGTAGAGCGGACGCTTCATGGGAAAGAGAATAACAGGTGTGCGGCCCCGCCGCAACGGCAGGTCAGCCCTGGACGTCGATGATTGCGGCTTCTCCAGCTTCGGCGTAGACCGAGCGGCGGGCCTTCATGGGCATGCGGAGGCCGGCTATCTCGCTCCGGACAGCCTCCATCCTCTTCTTGAGGAGGTGGCGGTTTTCGGCGTTTCGCTTGAGGACCTCGCCGCGGAGGTCCTCGAGGGAGCGCTTGAGCTCGGGCAACTCGCCCTGTTCCGGGGCCTGGCCGTCCGCGGAAGCGGTATACGCGGCATGGTAGAGACTCTCGAGGGGATCTATGACTTTCTGGAAGGTGAAGATCTCGGAGACGACCTGCTCCTCGAGCTCCACGTGGGCGATGAGCTTGTCGATGTCGCCGGACTCGATGTCGGCCCTCTCGTGGTCGATGACCTCGAGGTAGTGCTCGAATTTGGCCCGCTGCTGGAGGAGGAGCTCGCGGAAGCGGCGGAGGATGGCTGTTCGCTGCTCGATGTCGATCTTGTCATCCGCCGCCATGTTGGCCTCGCTTTTAATTGGCTGTCTAGCCGGCGATATTGACGCCCGCGGACTGCGCGGACATCCCGGACGATCCCTGGACCTTGCTTGCGGCTTCGGTCCAGGCGCTCCTGAGCTCGTCCATCATGGTGCGGACCGTAGCCACGAGTTTGACGTCCTTGGTCAGGTTGGCGTCGAGGATCTGGCGGCTGAACCAGACATAGAGGGAGAAGAGGTTCTCGGCTATCTCCCCGCCCGCGTCGAAGTCGAGGCCCGCCATGAGCTCGGTGATGATGTCCTGCACCTTGCCCAGGGACTTGTTGACCTTCTCGATGTCCTGCGGGTTCTTGCCGAGATCGGCCTTCATGTAGCTGAGCGCGATGTCGCACTGCTTGACCGCTTCGTCGTACAGCATGACGACAAGCTGCGCCGGGCTCGCCGTCTTGACGCGAGTCTCGCGATATGCCGCCAGCGGATTGGCATTCATTCGGTCATTCCCTCCCCTCGATCACTTCTCTCCCGAATTGTCGGCCGGCTTTCTGTCTCCCTTGAGCGGAAAGGGTCGCATCATTCCCTCGGAACGGAACCGGTAGTAGTCCAGGTTTCTATGGTCTGATATGCGCTGTTTATGCGCGCCGAGATCTCCGTGGCACGTTTCTGCTCTTCGGGAGTACCGGAATTCCTGTCCGGATGGTAGCGAAGGAGAAGCTTTTTATAGGTAGCCTTTACTTCCTTCATGGGAGCCCCATAGGTCAGGCCGAGGGTCTTGTAGGCTTCGACAACTACTGCAGGCGGGCCGCCGGGGCTGCCCTGGTAGCCACCCTGGCCACCGGCGCCCCGCGCGCGGTTCCTGGCTTCAGCCTCGGCCCTGGCGCGGGCTTCCCTTTCGCGGCGCTCGCGTTCCTGCTGCCGCTTTTCCGCCGCAGCCCTGTCCTTGTCGAGGAAATCGTCGAGCTCGTCCATGGCAGAGTCGAAATCACTGTCTCCCGAACTATGTCTTCGCTCGGCGTAATCATCGTCGCTGTCTGGAGTTACCCAGGACTTGAAGAGGCGTTCGAGCCTGTCGAATATCTGGTCCACGCTTTGATCCGCTCCCGGTTAAGGATACTGTACCGAAAGCAGGGAGGCTATTCAAGCGTAACTCCCGACCGTATTGCCTCGCCCTCCCGCTTTGGTGCTATTCTCCCAATTCCGGCTCGCGTTCAGCCAGCGGCATCGCGGGCCGGTTTCGATGGAGGAACAGTGGAGAAAAATGGCTATGTCGCCGTGGTCGGCGGCATCAATATGGATATACAGGGCAAGGCTTTCGGTCCCTTCGTCAACGCCGACTCCAATCCCGGCGAGTCCTGCATGAGTCCCGGCGGAGTGGGCCGGAACATCGCGGAGAACCTCGTCAGGCTCGGCGTGCGCGTCGAACTCGTGACCGTCCTCGGAGACGACACCCTCTCCGCTGAACTCGCCAAGTCCTGCGGAAAGCTCGGCATCGGCATCAGGGGGGCTCTACGCCTTTCCTCGACCCCCGCCTCGCAGTACATCTGCCTCCTCGAAGGCGGTACGGAGCATGCGGGCCGCCTCGTCGGCGCAGTCGCCGCCATGGACTCCTTCGACAAGCTCACGCCGGACCGCCTCGAGGAGCGAGCAGGCCTCCTCGACGGCGCCTGCCTCGTCTATGCGGATGCGAACCTCCCCGAGGCCAGCCTCGCCTGGCTCGCCGAGCGCTATGGCCGGGGCAAGCCCGCCCCCGTCCTCGGCCGGGCCAAGCCCTATTTCGCCCTCGACCCCGTGTCCGCCGCCAAGGCGCCGCGCGCCGCGTCGATAGCCGGGGCCCTCGACTTCGTGAAGCCGAACCGCGTCGAGGCGGGCATCCTCTCCGGCGTCGGGATAGGCTCGAAGGCCGACCTGCCCAGGGCCGCCTCGGCCATACGCGCCAAGGGTTCGGCCGACGTCTTCATCTCCCTCGGCTCCGAAGGTCTGTACTATGAAGGCATGGGCCCCAACGGCGAGCTCGCCCGAGGCCTCGTCCACCAGCCGGCCCTTCCAGTCGTCAACGTCTCGGGCGCGGGAGACGCCGCGGGCGCGGCCCTCGCCTGGGGCTTCATGCTCGATCTGCCTATCGCCGAGCGGGCGGCCATGGCCGTCTGCGCCTCGGCCCTCGCCGCCTCGGCCGCCGAGACCGTGAGCCCGGATACCTGCGCCGCCCGCCTCCGCGACCTCGCAAAAGGAGTAACCCATGAACAGGTATCTTGATCTCGGCGCCGAGGTCTCGTCCGCCCTCGCGGCGGGCAAGCCCGTCGTCGCCCTCGAGTCGACCATAATCTCCCACGGCATGCCCTGGCCGCAGAACGTCGAGACCGCCCTCCGCGTCGAGGCGGCGGTCCGCGAGGCCGGCGCCGTGCCCGCCACCATCGCCATCCTCGGCGGCCGCCTCAAGGCGGGCCTCGACCAGGCCCAGATCGAGGTCCTCGGCAAGCGCGGCCGCGAGGTCGTGAAGGCGAGCCGCCGCGACCTGCCCCGCCTCGTGGCCTCGGGCCTCGGAGGCGGCAAGGGCATCGACGGCGCGACCACCGTGGCCGCGACCATGATCGTGGCCTCCCTCGCCGGCATCAAGGTCTTCGCGACAGGCGGCATCGGCGGCGTCCACCGCGGCGCGGAGACGAGCTTCGACATCTCGGCCGACCTCGAGGAGCTCGCCTCCACCCCGGTCGCTGTGATCTGTGCCGGCGCCAAGTCCATCCTCGACCTGCCCAAGACCCTCGAGTACCTCGAGACCAAGGGCGTGCCCGTCATCGGCTACGGCACCGACGAGTTCCCCGCCTTCTACACGCCGCGCTCGGGCCTCAGGCTCGAGGAGCGGGCGGACAGCCCGCTTGAGATCGCACAACGCATCAAGGCGAAGTGGGAGCTCGGCCTCGTGGGCGGCGTCGTCATCGCCAACCCCGTGCCCGATGCCGACGCCATGGACCAGGCCGCCATCGACCGCGCCATCGAGCTGGCCCTCTCCGAGGCCGCGCGCGAAGGCGTCAAGGGCAAGGAAGTGACGCCCTTCCTCCTCGCCAAGGTGAAGGACCTCACGGGCGGCGAGAGCCTCGAGTCGAACATTGCTCTCGTCCTCAACAACGCGCGCCTCGCGGCCCGCGTGGCCGCGGAGTATTCGAAGATCGCATAACGTTTTTAGCTGGCAGGGAAAAGAGAGGGGCTGTCCAAGAAGGGCAGCCCCTTTTGAATTGCGATACGTCGAAGCGAAGGTGGAATCCCGGCGTGAAAGACCGGGAACCTGCGAGGGAGCGTTGAGCTATAGCCACGCCAGGCTCCTGAAGCGCTCATCGGCCCGTATGCCCTAAAGCTCGCCAAAGCCCGTGGAATGGCCGCCAGATTTAGAAGAATGCGGCATGCATGTGGCTTGCAGACGGGAACAGGCCCGGCTTCCAGACAATCGGGAAAATCCATTCGCGCCGCCGTGAGAAATGTATCGAGGACGTCTTCGGATGGAAGGCGGGGACGGGTCGATACCTCCGGGGCGTTCGAGGTCAGGGGCAATCGGGTATGCAGGTCTCCAGAATGTCGAGGTACAGGAAAAACCCGGACAGCTCTTCGTACTTGACGGTTGTTTACCTTGGGCGATTCTGGGAGGCCGCGCTATTATACGTTAGCTGATCCGGCCATGGAAGCTGGATATCTCAAAATGGCTCTCCGGCAAATTCGGGGAGTTCGAATTCAAAAGAGGTCGTATGTCGACAAAAAAAGGGAAGTTGTCCATTGGTCTCGCAAGCGTTCTCCTGATCCTGCTGCTGGTTTCATGCGGCTCCTCCGGCCCGGATGAAAAGACCATTTTTAGCGAGGCTGATGCGTGGCTCGATGAAAACGCGCTCCAGGGCTTCGCTATAGGTCCGCAGAATGCGGGGGAGATGCCGCTTGGGAGGCTCGAAACGTATCTGGGCCAGGCGAACCCCCAACTGATCGACCAGAATCAGTATCAATCGCAGGATGCGAAGCAGGATCATCGTAATTGCTATGAGAACATGACCTCCCTGGGCAAGCTGCCGCCCGACTCGTTCACCATGCGCTATTCTTCCGATGGCAGGCCTGACGAGGAAGGGCAAATCGCTTTCATCAGCAGCCCATGGACATGGAAAATCGAGGACAAGAAGGAGGAGGGCGATACCATTACCTATACCCTCTCGTGGAAGCCTTCTGCGCATTCCGACCTGCTGTCCGATGGATATGCATTATACGATTATAGGACCTACTTCCTGGATGGCGTGAAAGTCACCCAGTTCTATTCGTCGTCCAGTAATACCGGCCTGTGGAAGATTGCCTCGTATGGGCGCAAGCTCAGTCTGAAATTCGTCAAGGACGAGTCTTCGAAGAAATGGATTGTCGCTGACAAGAGCGTAATCTCCGAAGATCCCGGTACCGGTGACTGAGAATAACGCCAAAGGAATATGGACCACGGAATCGCCGATAGGGAGTACTGTTCCTCGGCAGTTGAGAGGCTACTCCCTTATTCAGCGATTGGCCTGATTTCGTCCAGATGATCGGAGGCGAAGTGCCCGAGCCGTCTGCGCTCCAGGCATTTCGCCTGTTATATCCCGCACCGATAGGCATGGTGTCCGATCGTTTGCCACGGAAGAACTTGGTGCCTCCCGGGCTGCTGCCATCATCTAGGCTGCTTAATACTGCTGGGTCCGAGCTAGGGCCGCTGCCGGCATAACGATTACTCGTGCTCGCGATTCCGGCCGCATGCCGGAGGAGGCTCTCCGATTTCGTAGCGCCGAAATATGCGCCGAGTGTCCAATAGTCATTGGATGATACGCTGTACTCATCCTTGACTACTTTCGTGAGACCCTTGTCGTCGGTGAACGTGAAGCTGAGCGTGTTTGCTCCGAGACCGAGGACATCAGCGAATTGTCTTGTAACCCAGATTGAGGATAAGCAAGTTGCAGGGCGAGAGCGTGACGGGCAGTATGGCCAGCACGAGCCATCTGGCAAGGCGATGCCTTGCCAGGCCCTGCCTGCCTGTCTTCATGGCTGTTACTCCTTGGTGGCGAAGATCTCGCTCCTGCCGTTTTCCTTAAGATCCGCCGCGACGGCTTCGCGTCCGCGCAAGAGCCCCGGCGTGCGATTTTTAGCAATCCTACGTTATTTCCATATGCCGGGAAGGGGACGATTGTCCAACCTGCGTCTCATGGCCATCGTTGACTCTTTTTCGCCTATTCGCCATATTCGTTATAGACGCTTGGACTGAAAGCGTTCCGTTTTGCCGGAACGCCACGATGCCGAGACGCGAGGTTGACCATGATGATGACTCCGCGTCCTCCTGATCCATGGAGGACGGTATGCCGCTCATAGAATTCCAAGACATCTCCTATACCTATCCCGGTTCGAAGCAAGCCGCTTTGGACAGCCTTTCCCTCTCCATCGAGGAGGGCGAGTATGTCGCCCTCGTGGGCCGGAACGGCTCCGGCAAGAGCACCCTCATACGCCTCCTCGACGGGCTCAGGCTGCCGACCAGGGGAGAGGCTTCCATACTCGACCTCGATCCGCGCGATCCCGCCAACGCCCGCGCCCTGCGCTCCGCAATCGCCCTCGTTTTCCAGGCCCCCCTCGACCAGATCGTCTCGAGCGTCGTCGAGGAGGACTGCGCCTTCGGGCCGGAGAACCTCGGCCTGCCGCGCGCGGAGATCGAAGGGCGCGTGGCCTCGGCCCTGACCGCCGTGGGCCTCGGCGACCTCAGGCGAAGGCAGTCGCTCTTCCTCTCGGCGGGCCAGCAGCAGCGCCTCGCCATCGCGGGCGCCCTCGCCATGGCGCCACGCTGCATCGCCTTCGACGAGGCCACCGCCATGCTCGACCCCCAGGCCCGCGCCGAGGTCCTCGACCTCATGGATTCGCTCAACGCCAAGGGCATGACGATCGTGCATGCGACCCACGACATGGCCGAGGCCGCGAGGGCCCGGCGGGTCGTCCTCCTCGAATCGGGCCGCATCGTCTACGACGGCGCCCCATCCGGCCTCTTCCTCGCGCAGGAATGCCGCGAGCCGCCCGCGCTGGAGCGCGGCCTCGGCCTGCCGCCGGCCGCGATGGCTGCCCTCGCCCTGGGGCTCGAGGCCCTGCCTGGCGAGAAGCTCCCCGCCCTGGCCGCGCGCATCGCGGGCGCGCGGCGCGGACAGGCTGCCTCGGCGCCGGCCGCCGCGACATGTGCGGCCGAAGTACCCGCCGTCGCTCCGCAGGCAGCAACCCCTGTGGCCGCTGATCGGAGACCGGTCTTCGTCGTCGGCGACGCAGGCTATTTCTACCTAAAGGGCACCGCGAACGAGGTGAAGGCCCTCGAGGGCGTCTCGATGTCGCTGGCAGCGGGATCGGTCACGGCCCTCGTCGGCCGCACCGGCTCGGGCAAATCCACCATCCTCCAGCTCCTCGACGGCCTCGCCTTCCCTTCGGCCGGCTGCGTCATGGCCTTCGGCGAGGACACTGTCGCGAAGGCCACCGATCTCCGCCGCCTGCGCATGAAGGCGCCCCTCGCGATACAGCGTCCCGAGTCGGCCCTCTTCGAGGTCTATGCCGGAGATGATGTTGCCTTCGGCCCGAGGAACCAGGGCCTTTCCGGAAAGGCCCTCGTGGCGCGAGTAAAATCAGCCATGGAGAAACTGGGCCTTCCCTTCGAGGAATACCGCGACCGCGGCACGCGCGGCCTTTCGGGCGGCGAGAAGCGCCGCCTCGCCCTGGCGGGCATCCTCGCCCTCGAGCCCGAGGCCCTCCTCCTCGACGAGCCCACGAGCGCCCTCGATCCGGCCACGAGAGCATCGGTCCTCGATCTCGTGCGGTCCCTCGCGGCCGCAGGCCGCACCGTGGTCTTCGCCACTCATTCCATGGAGGAGGCCGCGATGGCCGATTCCGTAGCCGTCGTGGCGGGCGGCAGGCTTGCCGCCTTCGGCAGCCCCGCCGAGCTCTTCTATGACCGTTACGATCCCGCCTGGGGCATAGGCAGGCCCTTCGCCTGCGAGCTTACCCTCGAGCTGCGCCGCCTTGGCATCCCATTGGCTCCCGATGCGCATCCCCTCGACATCGCGTCGCTCGTCACAGCCTTCGCCGCCGCCCATGGCGTCGCCGCCGCCGGCGCGGGCGTGGGAGGCCGCGCATGAGGAGCCTCGAGTTCTTCCGCAACGTCTCCATAGGCCAGTACTCGGGCGGCGGCAGCGCCGTCCACAGGCTTACGCCCGCCACGAAGTACCTCTGGCTCTTCGCCCTCTCGATTCCCGCAGCAGCCGGCGGTCCCATCGCCGTTGTACTGTCCCTCGCCCTCGCCCTCGCCTTTGCCGTTATCGCTGGCTTGAGTCCCGTTTTTTTCATCCGGGGCGTAAAGCCCGCCGTGCCCTTCTTCTTCCTCGCGGCGATAATGCAGTTCCTCTTCGGTTGGCCCGGCGACAGCTCCGCCGTCCTCGTCGCCATAGGCCCCATCTCGGCTACCCTCCACGAAGCCGAGGCCGTGGCCATGGCCATCGGGCGCACGGTATCCCTCATGGCGATAATCGGTCTCTTCACCTCCGTGACGAGCGAGGCGGAGATAGCCCATGGCGTGGAGGACTTCCTCTATCCCCTCGCGAGGCTCGGCCTTCCCGTCCATCGCCTCGCCCTCGTGGTGTCGGAGACCTTCCGCTTCATCCCCGTCGTCGCCATGGAGCTCGAGTCCATCGTGAAGGCCCAGGCCTCGCGCGGCGCCGACTTCGGGACGGGGAGGGGAGGGCCCCTCGCCAAGGCGCGGGCCTACCTTCCCCTCATCGTGCCCGTCACGATCAGGGCCCTCGAGCGCGCGGAGGCCCTTTCCGAGGCCATGGAGGCGCGCTGCTACACGGGGAGGGGAAGGACGAGGCTCGTCGCCTATGCGCGGCAGAAGGGCGAGCTCCTCGTCGATCTATCGGCTTTCATCGCGGTCGCGGCGCTTTTCGCCGCGGACGCGCTGTTGAAAGGGGTCCTTTGACGCGTTGTGCGACATTGGACGATTTCTTCCCGTGCCGGATACGACCCGCCTCGATGCGGGCGGATACCGGCCACGGGCGCGCCGGCCATGCAAGGCGGCCGGCGGGGAGGTTTTGATATGGGCAAAGGTTTCAGCGTGCGGAAGATCGTGGTGACGGGCGCCCTCGGCGCCGTGGCGGTCGCGCTTTCGATCTCGGGCCTCGGTTACATTCCCTGGTTCGCAGGGGCCTCGCTCTCGGTCCTGGCCATCCCGGCCATCGTGGGCGCCGTCATCGAAGGGCCGGTCGTCGGCATCCTCGTGGGCGCCATCTTCGGTCTCACGAGCCTCGTGCAGGCGGCCGTGAATCCCGCCAAGGGACCCCTCGACGTGTTCTTCGTGAATCCCCTCATCTCGGTGCTGCCGCGGCTCTTCATCGGCCTCGTCGCCTGGGCCGTTTTCCGCCTTTTCTCTGCGAAGTTCCGCGCCGCGGGCGCGGCTGTCGCGGGCATCGTGGGCGCCCTCACAAACACGGTCCTCGTGCTCGGCGCCCTCGTCGTGGCCGGAGCCATCCCCCTCGCCCTCGCGGGCACGGTCTTCGTCTCGAACGGCCTCATCGAGGCCGCCGCCTCGGCCATCCTGACCGCGGGCATCGTGGCCGCCTGGAAGGGCGTCGAGGAGAGACCGGGCAAGTCCCGCCTCGCCGACGAGGGCAAGTGACATGCTCCTCGCCGTCGATGCGCGCAACAGGGCCCTCTCGCTTGGCTTCCGGGAGGGCGGAAGGTGGCTCGCCATCACGAGGCTGGGCATCTCGCCGGAGCGCAGCGCCGACGAGTATGCCTTCTTCATGGATGCGGCCCGCAAGAAGGCCGCGCGCGAAGGCGGCGGGGCGTCTGGCGATGGCGCGCCCGGTAGCGGCGCGTCCGCCGGCGTCGTGGATAGCGCCTGGATCTCCAACGTGGTCCCCTCCTTCACGACGCGCGTCGTCGAGGCCATTCGCCTCGCCTTCGGCCTCGAGGCCCATGTCGTGGGCCCCGGCGTGAGGACGGGCATCAAGATCCGCACCGACCTTCCGAGCGAGGTGGGCAGCGACCTCGTCTGTGCCTGCATAGCCGCCCGCGAGATCGTGGGTTCTCCCTGCATCGTCATCAACTTCGGCACCGTCCTCTCCTTCTCGGCCGTGGACGCGTCGGGCGATTTCGTCGGGGCTTCCTTCGTGCCTGGCCTCGTCTCCGCGGCCGAGACCCTCAAGGCCTCGGCCGCCCAGATCCCCGATGTCCGCATCGCGCGGCCGGAGCGCGCGATAGGCCGCAACACGATACAGTCCGTGCAGGCCGGCCTCACGATAGGCTACGGGGGACTTGTGACGCGGCTGGTGGAAAGGATGTCGGCCGAACTCGCGGGCAAGGACGATGTCCGGGCCGTCCACGTCGTCGGCACGGGCAGCGAGGAGGGGAGGGCCATCCTGGAACTCGAAGGCTTCGGCTCCTTCATCCCCGATCTCGCCCTCGAGGGCATAGCCATCGTCGCCTCGCGGAACGCCTCCTAGCTGGACATTCCGGCCCCTTCTCCGCCTATACTGGCCGCCGCACGGAAGCGAGCCTGCGCCGCTCCGCGCCAGCCCGCCTCGCGTCCGCGCGGGCCGCATCGAGCGAGCCGTGGAGGAATCGTGTCAGAAGGGAATGCCTACAGGGGAGTGGACCTCGCAAAGCTCGTCATGGCCCTCCTCGTCGTGGCCATACATGCGGGCTTCTTCACCGATATCGATGGTGGCCTTGCCTTCGTCATAATTCAGGTCTTCGCGCGCATGGGAGTCCCCTTCTTCTTCATCGCCTCGGGCTTCTTCTTCTCTAAGGGCCTTGCGAAGCGCCCAGGAGGAGAGGCCGGCTACCTCCGCTCCTACGTCGCAAAGCTCCTCGGCATGTTCGCCTTCTGGTGTCTCGTCATGCTGCCCTTCTGGACGAGGAACCTCGTGGCGAGCAAGGGCTTCGGCCCGACACAGGCCCTCATTCTCTTGAGGACTGTACTCTTCGATCCCGGCGTTTTCTGGTACCTCGAGGCCCTCGTGGTCTGCGCCCTTGTTTCCTGGCCCTTCTTGAAGAGGGGGCGCGAAGGCATCCTCCTCGCCCTCGGTGCAGTCTGCTATGTCTTCGGGATGTTCGGGGATTCCTATTACGGCCTCGTGAAGGACTTGCCGATCCTGGGCGACCTCTACCGGGCCTACTTCACGGTATTCGTCCATGTGCGGAAGGGCCTTCCCTTCGGCCTGCTCTTTTTCGCGACGGGAACCCTCCTCGCGCGCCGCGAGGACAGGCTCGGCGCCGGCCTTGGCCCCCTCGGCGTAGCCCTCGCCACTGCCCTCGGCCTCCGCGGCCTTGAGCTCGCCCTCGTCTCAAAGGGAGGGTTTGCCCTCGACAACAGCGTGTCACTCTTCGTCGCGCCTCCCGCCATCCTTGCCTTCCTCATCGCTCTCAGGGCCAGTCCCAGGATCGATGATGCGAAGGCCAGGGACCTGCGCTCGATGAGCTCGACCCTCTTTTTCTCGCACCAGTTCATGCTCGAGCTCGTCATCCTCTTCGTCCGGTACACCGGCATCGGGATAGGCGGGACCCTGCGCTGGGTCATCGCCGTCCTCCTCTGCCTGGCCCTGTGGAAGCTCGCCAGCGCGCGGGGCCCCGCCTTCCTCAGGCGCATGCTGAACTGCTGATACGGGCTAGGACCGCGCCATGGCCGGCCGCGCCACGGGCGACAGGCGGCACCGGGGCTGCGTCCGGACCGATGCCGCCCAGAGAGGCCGGCCGGCCTCCTTCATGGTTTTTTCTCCTCGACTTTTCTTTTTCGCCCCTCCCATGCTATCATAATGCCAATCATGGCACAGAGATCTTCAGGCTACGACGAATCCAAGATAAAGACCCTTTCCTCCCTCGAGCACATCCGTCTCAGGACCGGCATGTACATCGGCCGCCTGGGCGACGGCTCGAATCCCGATGACGGCATCTACGTCCTCTTCAAGGAGGTCGTGGACAACGCCGTGGACGAGTTCATCATGGGGGCGGGAAAACGCATCGTGACGAAGGTGGAGAACCTGCCCGAGGGCGGCGCCTCGGTTTCGATCCGGGACTACGGCCGCGGCATCCCCCTCGGCAAGGTCATCGAGTGCGTGTCCGTCATCAACACCGGCGCCAAGTACAACGACGACGTTTTCCAGTTTTCCGTCGGCCTCAACGGCGTGGGCACCAAGGCGGTCAACGCCCTCTCCTCCCACTTCCGCGTGGCCGCCTTCCGCAAGGGCGAGTACTTCGAGGCGGTCTTCGAGCGCGGCGTCCTCGTCTCGAAGAAGGGCGGCAAGACGAAGGAGAAGGACGGCACCCTCGTCGAGTTCCATCCCGACCCCAAGATCTTCGGCGACTACGCCTTCAACATGGAATTCGTCGAGAAGCGCGTCTGGCACTACGCCTACCTCAATTCGGGTCTCGCCCTCGAGCTCAACGGCCAGGAGTTCAGCTCCACGAACGGCCTCCTCGATCTCCTCAAGGACGAGATAGGCGATGGCGCGTTGTACGACATCGGCTATTGGCGCGGCGAGCGCATCGAGTTCGCCTTCACCCACACCGGCGACTACGGCGAGGAGTACTTCAGCTTCGTCAACGGCCAGCACACCTCGGACGGAGGCACCCACCTCTCGGCCTTCCGCGAGGGCTTCCTCAAGGCCGTGAACGAGTTCTTCCAGGCATCCTACAAGGGCGAGGACATCCGCGAGGGCATCGCCGCCGCCGTGGCCATCAAGCTCAAGGACCCCGTCTTCGAGAGCCAGACCAAGAACAAGCTCGGCAACTCCGACGTGAAGCCCTGGATCATGCAGGAAGTGAAGCGCGGCGTCGACGACTACCTCAGGCGCAACCCGACCGCCGCGAAAAAGCTCCAGGACAAGATCATCTCCAACGAGAAGCTCCGTACCGAGCTCAACGTGGTCAAGAAGGAGGCCAAGGAGGCCGCTCGCCGCATCGAGCTCAAGATCCCCAACCTCAAGGACTGCAAGCGCCACCTGGGCGACGGCCCCGAGGGCGATCTCTCCACCATCTTCCTCACCGAGGGCCTCTCGGCCTCGGGCTCGATGGTTAGCTCCCGCGACGTCATGACCCAGGCGGTCTTCTCGCTCAGGGGCAAGCCCGAAAACATGTTCGCGCGCAAGCGGACCGCCATCTACAAGAACGAGGAGTTCTACAACATGATGATGGCCCTCGGCATCGAGAACAGCCTCGATGGCCTCCGCTACGGCCGAATCGTCATGGCCACCGATGCCGACTACGACGGCTTCCACATCAGGAATCTCCTCCTCACCTTCTTCCTCTCCTTCTTCGAGGAGCTCGTCACGCAGGGGCGCATCTACATCCTCGAGACCCCCCTCTTCCGCGTGCGCAACAAGAGCGAGACCTGCTACTGCTACAGCGCAAGGGAACGCGACGAGACCCAGTCCCGCCTGGGCGCGAACGCCGAGGTGACCCGCTTCAAGGGCCTTGGAGAGATCAGCCCCAAGGAATTCGGCCAGTTCATAGGCGAGGACATGCGTCTCGTGCGCGTGGATGTGCAGACCCTCAAGGCAGTGCCGCAGGTCCTCGAATTCTACCAGGGCAAGAACACGCCGGAGCGCCGCGACTACATCATGAAGAACCTGATAAACGACCTCTAAGGATCCGACATGGCATACGTCAAGAAACTGTTCGAAGACAACTTCCTCTACTATGCGTCCTACGTCATCAAGGATCGCGCCATCCCCGACATCGAGGACGGCCTCAAGCCGGTCCAGCGCCGTATCCTCCACACGCTCTTCGAGCAGGACGACGGCAAGTTCCACAAGGTCGCCAACATCGTGGGCGCCTGCATGAAGTACCACCCCCATGGCGACCAGTCGATCTACTCCGCCCTCGTGGTCCTCGCGAACAAGGACCTCTTCATCGACCGCCAGGGGAACTTCGGCAACATCTACACGGGAGACGAGGCCTCGGCGCCGAGGTACATCGAGTGCCGCGCCACGGCCTTCGCCAAGGATGTGCTCTACAATCCCAAGACCACCGAGTACGTCGAGTCCTACGATGGGCGAAACAGGGAGCCCGTGGTCTTCCCCGCCAAGCTCCCCATCGTCCTCCTCACGGGCGCCGAGGGCATCGCGGTCGGCATGAGCACGAAGATCCTGCCCCACAATCCCCTCGAGGTCATCGACGCGGAGATCGCCTGTCTCAGGGGCAAGCCCTTCAAGCTCTACCCCGACTTCCCCACGGCGGGCATCGTCGACGTCACGGGCTACGAGGACGGCATGGGCAAGGTCAAGGTCCGCGCCCGCCTCGACACCTCCGACCCCAAGCGCATCGTCATCCGGGAGCTTCCCTTCGGTTCCACGACGGAGAGCCTCATCGAGAGCGTCGAGGCCGCGGCAAAGGCCGGCCGCATCAAGATAGCGTCTATCAGCGACTTCACGACGGACAAGGTCGAGATCGAGATCAAGCTCCAGCGCGGCGTCTACGCCGAGGAGGTCATGGATTCGCTCTACGCCTTCACGGAGTGCGAATCCTCGATATCGTGCAACTTCCTCGTCATCAAGGACGGACTTCCCGTGCAGATGACGGTCTCCGACGTCATTCGCCACCATTCGAAGCGCCTCATCGGCATCCTCAAATCCGAACTGCAGATCGAGGAGGGCGAGCTCCTCGACGAGATCCACGCGCGGACCCTGGAGCGCATCTTCATCGAGGAGAGGGTCTACAAGGTCATCGAGAACAAGAAGACCCAGGAAGGGATCGCCAAGGGCGTCATGGACGGCCTCGACAAGTTCAGGAAGGAGATCGGCCGCGAGGTCACCCTCGAGGACGTCGAGCGTCTCCTCAAGATTCCCATCCGCCGCATCTCCCTCTACGACATCGAGCGGGCCAAGGAAGAGATGACCCGCCTCCAGACGAGGCTCAAGGAGGTGCGAAGGCACCTCGGGCACCTCACGGACTATGCGGTGAGCTACCTCGAAGGCGTAGCGAAGAAGCTCAAGTCGCAGTGGGAGCGCAAGACGGAGATCAAGCGCTTCACCCTCGTGGATGCCAAGGAGGCGGCACGGCGCGACATCGGACTGCGCTACGACGGCCAGTCGGGCTACATCGGCACGAGCGTCTCGACCGGAGAGCTCAGGGGCCAGGTCTCGAGCTTCGACAAGATCCTCGTCATCAGGCGGAATGGCATCTGGTCCGTCGTGCCCGTCCCCGAGAAGCTCTTTGTCGACCAGGGCCTCCTCTATTGCTCCATAGCGGAAAAGGAAGCCCTCGCCAACGTGGTCTTCTCCATCGTCTACAAGGATGCGGAGAACGGCTATCCCTACATCAAGCGCTTCCAGATCGAGGCCTGGATCATGAACAAGGACTATCCCCTCCTTCCCGAGGGGACCCAGGTCCTCTGGTTCACCTCCTCGTCCGCCTCGCCCTTCACGGTGCGGTATACGCCCAAGTCGAGGCAGAAGATCCATGACGAGGAGTTCAACGTCGAGGACTTCGAGCTCAAGGGCATCAAGGCCAACGGCGTGCGACTTTCGAACAAGGATGTCCTTTCCGTCACCGGTCCCGCGGAGCCGACCGAGCCCGAGCTCTTCGACCTCTCCGCCCTGTCCGGATCCGAGGATGGAGGCAGGGGCGGAAGGGAAGAGTACGACGAGGATGAGGGCGAAGCGACCCGGAAGCCTGCGTCAGCCGGAAAGAAGGCAAAGACGGGCAAGGCCGTCGAATCCGCTCCGAAGCCCAAGGCTTCCCGGGGGAAAGCAGCCTCTGGCGACAAGGTCGGCGCCAAGGGCGGTCTCCTTGCCGCCGCCGAACGCGCGATGTCCAGGTCGGGCGGATCGGCCAAAGCGACGGGCAAGGCCGGAAAGGCCAAGGCGCCGAAGACCTCTTCGAAGGGTGGAAGCTCCGGGAGCAAGGCCAAGACCCCGGGCGCCGCGAAAAAACCCACGACCAAGAAAAAGTAGGGAGTGCAAGTAGCGGGGAATCTTGACATTTTTCCGGTGCCACTATATATTCAACCCGCTTTTGAGCTTCTGTATTCCCCTGTAGCTCAGCTGGCAGAGCAAGTGGCTGTTAACCACTGGGTCCCTGGTTCGAACCCGGGCGGGGGAGCTAAGAGGTCCGAGATCACCGAAGGTGGTCTCGGACCTCTTTTTTTCGAGCCCGGGTTCGAACGGTCGGCCGCGCCGAACGAAGTCTAGCGAACGAAGAGAGCGTTAGCGGAGCGAGGGAAGGCGCGCATGGATGCGCGCCGCCAGCGGCCGACCGCGGCCCGGAAGCGCGAAGCAGGAAGCTGAGCGCTGGAGGGCGAACCCGGGCGGGGGAAGCGAATGGAAGTTTTTATAAAAAGAAACAAGCCTCCGTATTCCGCGGTCTTTCCCTTTTTCCCTGCCTGCAGGACGCAAACCGGAGGAATCCCCATGGCCTTCCCGCGGCTCCGTACTATATGCGTGTTTCCATAGCAGAGCGTAAAAGACATCCCGACCAAAAAAACGCGTTTTATTGTCGCTGCGAGTAGTATAATCGCTGGAGAGATTATGCGATCCCGTTCCATCTGCCGCGGCTAACGCAACGGCAATCGTTACTAATCGAAAAACGGAGGATCAAGTGAAAAAAGCTCTTCCCTGCCTTGCCTGCGGACTCCTCGTCCTGCTGCTGACCGGCTGTCCCAATCCCGCATCGTCTGGCTCAGGGGCGGATTCCGGCATGGCTCTTTTGAAAGACTACGGCGTGAAGACGAGCCTCGGCAACCCGACGGACGCAAACGGCAACGCGTTGCCGGATACCTACAATCCCCTCGGCTACAAGACCGCCACGGTGATGGAACGGAATGAGCTGTTCATCTCGGGCTTCAATCCTCCGTCGGGAAACAGCCATGGGGTCCTGGTCGACGAATCGAAGTCGAACTCGTTCGGGAGCATACTCGCCTCGGACTCGGACGATTCGTGGGCCAAGTTCCCCCACGCGACGGCTGCGGGCGACATCGACGGAGATGGCGTCCAGGAGGCCGTGTCGGTCGCCTTCAAGATGAGCTCGGACGACCTTCAGGATTTAGCGAAGACGGATAACAAGGCTTCAGCAGAGCTGGTGATCGTCTCCGGCCCAGGTTACGCGCGGACTACCGCGGCTCTCTCCGGTACCTTCCACCTTGTGTTCGGCGATAATAACGAGAGGCACTCCCTGATGAGCATCGCCCTCGGCGACATCGACGGGGACGGCAGGGACGAGATCGGCATCTGCGTCGGGAACACCTTCGAGATCCTCGATGACAAGACAGCCAGCTACGGAGTCCTGTTCTCCAAGGACTACCGTAACGGTACCTACACCGACTTCACCTACCGCACCACGACGGTGGCTGCCGGCGATATCAACGGCGATGGCAGGGACGAGTTCATCGTCGCTGATGGCATCGACAAGTCGAGCAGCGTCTGTTCCTGCTACGTGTACGGCGGCTCTTCTCCCGCCCTCCTCGGCTCAGGCTCGGTGACGAACGGGTCCAACTCGATACGCTACGCGTCGATCGCAACCGGGGACATAGACGGGGATGGCGCGACGGAAGTCGTCTTCGCTGGCCCGATCGGCAGCTCCGACAGCACGTACAACGTCCTCGCCGCCAAGTGGAGCGGCTCGACCCTGGGCTTCCTTTCCGCCGTCTATCAGGAAGGCTTCAGCCAGGATACGAACCTGAGGCTGCCCCTCGTCTGCTTCAACCCGGCTATGAAGGGGACGTCCTCAAAGGACTATGTCTACGCCGAGGAGCACGCCCTCCTCTACGATACCAGCTCAGGCAGCCCGACCTTCAAGGCCGACGCCGCTTTCGAGGGCATCACCGGTTCAAGGCGTCAGGCATACCGGAACTGCGCGACGGCGGGAGACTTCAACGAGGATGGCCAGGAGGAGCTAGCACTTCTCTGCTACGACGATCGTGACCTCTTTATCATTGGATACGGTTCCAGTGCCACGTTTAAGCAGCTGAGCGCTGCAGTCGACTACGGCGAAAACGATCACTACGATACGACGATCTGCGCCGTCGACGTGCGGGGCAACAGCTCCGTGGTGGAATTCCAGAACCGGGACCTCAAGTTCACCAATCCTGAGGTGATCGCCGTCCTCGCATCGCCGCCGTACTACGGCAAATATGTCGATTCGGGAAGCCTGTCGAATTATCAGACGACTTTCGGCAAGACAAGGACTTCCAGCACCGATGATTCCTACTCCTTCACGGTGAACGCCTCGTTCACCGTGGGCAGCTCCGTGGAGGCCCCGCTCTGGGGCAGCGCCCTGTCGGTCACCTCTACGGCGACCTTCGGAGCTTCCTTCACCTACGCAGCGGCGACGACGAAGGAGCGTGAAACAGAACAGTCCTATTCGACCATCGGCGGCGAGGACCTCGTCATCTTCACCTGCATACCGATCGACGTGTATACGTACAAGGTGCTCAAGGCCGCTGACCCGAGCACGGTCGGCTCGACCGTCACCATCAACATGCCGCGAACGCCCCAGCTGATACCGATGGAGAGGACCGTCTTCAACGCCCTTTCAAACGTGCCGGTCAATATCGGCTCGTCGGTGTTGACCCATACAATGGGGAATCCGGCATCGTACCCGTCGTACGCGACGATCAAGGCCCTCGAGAGCGATGCGGACACCAGGGGACTGTGGGACCCGAATGGCATGTCGATCGGCGTGAGCGGCGCCTTCGTGACGGACGAGGTGGCCCAGTCCACCAGCAAGTCCTCCACCTATGGAGCCGGCTTCTCCTATGAGGCGTCCCTGGAAGTGGTCGCCGGCGGGGCCCTTTTCGGGACGAGCTACGGCTTCGAGGGAGACTACAACTACACGGTGTCGACCTCCGAGGGAACGATCATCGAGGGCATCGTGCCGAACCTTCCAACGACGGCAACAATGAGCGATATTTTCAAGTTCGGAATCTCCGCTTACAAGGCGAAAGCTACGGGACAGAAAACATCGTTCATGGTCGTGACCTACTGGGTGGATAAATCGTAAGGAAGATCCTGCAGGGCAGACCTGACTTCATGTGTGGTCTGCCCTGATCTCTGTTGACAAGGTCAATGGGGCACTGATTGGCGGCATCCGCGCGAGAGCCGGGCTATGGCCGGGACCGGCGTTTTTTCGTCGCCAAATTCGAAAAGGAGAGGCAAGAACATGGGCTACGAGGCAACCTGCAAATTCTGCCGTACCCGCTACGAGATTGGATGGGGGACTTGGGACACCACCAGTTTCTGCTCCCTTGACTGCCAGCAGAAATACAATGAGATGCGCGAAGAAGAGGAAGCTGCCGCCCGGACCCGCGATGAGGCTGCCCGCGAAGTGGAAGAGCGCTGGCGCGATGAGGACCGCGAGGAGGCTCGACAGCGACGCGAGGAGGCAGAAGAGCGACGCGAGGAAGCCCGGCAACTCCGTGAGGAGGCAGAAGAGCGACGCGAGGAGGAACGCGAGGAACGGCGGGCTCGTATAGCGGAGAAGGAAGAAAACCGTAGGAACTTCCTTCTGAACGCCGCCGCCGAAGGCGACGTGGAGGAAGTCAAGCGCGTCTTGCGCAGCGGAGTAGCACCGGACTTCGAGCTTGATGGCAAGACGCCCCTCATCGCCGCGCTGCGCAATAGAAAATTGGAAGCGGCCAAGACCCTGCTCGCTCTGGGTGGAGCCGACCCGAATTTCTGCGCCAGGAATTTTTCCCCGCTCATGATCTGTCTTTTTGATTCGAATACGCGCGGGCTCGATTTGCTTGCATCCACGAGAGGCTTCAGGCGCCGCCTCGAGAGTCCCCAGCAAGTAATCTGGCTGTGGCGGTCCATGAGCAAGCCGGAGAACGAGCCTGACTGGCCTGCAATCCGCGCCATCTTCACTGACCCGGCCCTCTATCCGCCCGAGATCAGGGCAGGCTTGGAGCGGCTGGTGACCCAGGACGAGGCAGCGAGAAAAAACCTTCTGACCTACGTCGACGCCGCGGCTGTCAAGGACTATCTGGGCATCGACGTGGCAGAGATCCAGGCCGAGCTGGAGCGGGTTGCGGAATCGAAACGGCGAGCCCAGGAAGAAGAGGAAGAGAAGAACCGAAAGGAAGCTGAAGAGACAAAACGAAAGGAAGCCGACGAAAGAATCGATTCCACGGGAATAAACAAGTTGCTGGCTTCTGTCGAAGGTCCGCCGTCCCTGAAAGCCCTACCTTTGATAGCTATTGCCAGTTTTTGTTTTGACCGCTACATAAAAGACTATAAGTCAGTTCTTCCCCAAAAAGTCGAGGAATTAGGCGGCAGGATTAGTTCGTTGAAAACCAACGCAGAGGGACAAATTCCCTACTCCAAGTTCTATAAAGTCTGGGGGAAATACTGTACTGAAGTGGAATATATACGATGGAAAAATCCAGCAAGGAATCAATCGAGACTCCCCAGTGTCGGAATTGTATGCGGAGCCATTGCAGTCACTTTCTTGGGCTTCCCTGCCTTTAATCTCTGGAAGAGCGTATTTTTCGGGCATCATTTTTTCGGACCATCATCTATACGGAACGTTGTCGATTTCCTGTGGTTGCTTGTCGGTGGGCTCTTTAGCCTGGTATATGGATTGACAGGATGGGCGATTAGCGGACTGATGATACTGGGCAGTATCCCGTTGGCCGTATACTTCATTAAAAAACGGATGTGAAAAACCCGGATTAGTTCGATAGTCTAGACATATTTCGGAAATTAATGTTATCGAAACGAGATGTCCTCGTCTGGCTTCGTTGTGATATCGCACATCGACGGTCAGAAGGAGGGTGTCACGAATCAGGACGGTTTATAATGAGGGATTATCCGAATCGATGAGGGCGGACGTCCTTCTGGACGCACAAGGGAAGCAGATCGGAACAGATATCATGGGAAAAGCTATCTGGAGCTATTCATCTACGGCTTCTGATACAGGTTCCGGACGAGTTCCGTCCGCGATTTCACTCCTATCTTCTTGTATGCCGAGCTCAGGTGATTCTTTACGGTCGATTCCGTGAGTTTGAGACGTTCGGCTATCTGTTTGGTTGAGAACCCGTCTTTGACCAGGAAGATGATTTCTTTCTGCCTCGAGGATAGACCGCTCAGCCTGATGATGGAATTCCAGATCGCGACGCTCTCTCCGCTGACCTGTCTCAGGTCTTCCGCGAGGTCTCTCGCGGCTTCGGCCAGACGTTCGATGTCCTGTTGCCGTTTCCATTCGCGTATATGCTCGTCGATGAAGGTCAGGATCCACGTCGGTTCCTCTACATGATCGTCATAGAGGGGCATGTTCAGGAAGGAGCATTGCGTGGCATTCCCATCCTTTCGCAGCACCTGGACGGTCCCTGCCAAAAAGCCCTGTTTCTGGTAGGCCTCTTCGGCCTTCTTCCCCATCTTTCTGAAGTATTCGCCGTCCATGTAGATCGAGCTTGTCGATTTTCCGCAGACTTCCTCGCTCGTCCATCCGAAGAGCCGCTCTATCCCGGGACTTACTCCGATGATCGTTCGCGAACGGGCGTCGCTGATCATGATGGGAACGGAACTGCGGTTGATGTCGAAGTGCGGCGATAAGTAGTATTGAGGTTCCGGATACGACTGCGGAGATCCTCCTTCAAGGGGCTTCGACGAAGCAGCCTGCCGGCCCCATAGCAGCCAGAGCTTGTCAGCTGGAGAGTATCGGAGCCTGAACAGGTATTCCGCGAGTGTACCGCCGCGCATCCGCACCCATAGGACGACCGTCGAGATATCGTGCGGATGGCCTGCGGGAAGAAGACGTCGGGCAACCGAGAGCTCGGTCGCGACGCCGAGCGCTTCCTCGAGCTCCCCTGGCCGGTCATCCTCGCCGAGCACCATCCCGATCTGCATCCCGATGAGACCGTCCCCTCCCTCGAGAAGCCGCCTTGCGGCAGCCCCTGTCTCGACTATCCTGCCATCGCCATCCACGACAAGCGCCAGGCTGTCAGGGTCATCGAGGAGCATCTCGTGATATAGTTCTGGAAGGGCGGGACCGTAAAGCTTTCCCTGCGACTCCATTTCACTACCCCCTGGGGAGCGGCTCAACAGCCAGTTACATCGTTGATCGCACGGGAAGCCTGCTCGACGGCCAGCATATCATGGCACTGGGCATTCACGAAGCCCTGATGTGCCGCTCGAATCCACGCAACTTCACGAACCCTGACAGCACGTCCGCTGCATTGTCGTACTCATCCGATTCGATGCTCAATGATAGCAATGGCATTTGCCGCGATATTAAGGAGAGCTGGATGCATTGTTCCGGCGAAAGCTGTCCACGGCACATGGGGCGGTGATATCCCTCGCCACCGCCAGTAAGCCGACAACCTTCCCCTTGCCGTCGAAGAGCGGAAATTTGCAGGTGTCAAGGACTATCTCCTCGCCTCCTGCGATATGTTCCCTCTCCTTGAAGTGGCGCTTCGGAACGCATGAATCCATGACCGACCTGTCATCTTCAAGAAAGCCTTCGACTTCCTCCTGCGTGAAAGGGAGGTCGCTGTCACGTTTTCCGATGATTTCGGCCGAGGAATTGAAGCCGGACCTCTTTGCGAAGTTGGCATTACAGCCCATGAAGACCGAATCGGTATCCTTCCACACAACGAAGCCGGGGAAGGTATCGATGACGTTTTCCAGAAGCTCGCGGTTCTGGAGCAGCTTCCGGTTCGCCTCGAATAGCCTGAGGGCCATCTTTATTGATTCGCCGAGCGTGATCATGTTGGAGTTCTTCATGACATACCCATATGACGTTACCGAATCCGTCTTCTGGACCATGTCTTGTTCGCCATGCGACGAAAGGAAAACGATCGGCACATCCCGTCCTTCCAGTATCGTCCGGGCCGCCTCTATTCCATCAATGCCTTTTCCGAGGTCGATATCCATTAGAATCATGTCGATCAAAGCGCTGCCTGCCGCGACGGCAATCGCCTCTTCCCCGGAAGCCGCGGCAAAGGCTCGGTATCCCATACTTTCAAGGGAAAGCTTCGTCGCGAAGGCAATGATGGAATCATCTTCGACAAGAAGGATCGTTCTCTTGTCGTTGTTCATGGCTCATTCCCTCCTGCGGAATTGAAATCTGGCTATTCTTCGGGGAAGCATCCCGGCTCGCGGTCTCTCCGAGCCGCGAACCGGGATCCGTTAAGCTTGATCTAGGCCGGGAACGATTCTGGATCGGCTCCCGCGCCGAGGATGGCTATTTCCTCCTCGTCGAAGATCCGGTCGGTGTTCAGGATGACCACAAAGCCCTCATCTTTTCGGCCAATGCCGGCCATGAACTCGGCATCGAGACGCGAACCAAGGCGTGGTGCGGGCTCTATGTCCGCTTCGTCGAGTTCCACGACCTCCTGGACAGCGTCCGCCATCGCTCCGACGACGAGTCCTTCGCCTCCTACCTCGAGCACGATGATGCTCGTGTCCTTCGTCACCTCTTTCTCCGGCATGCTGAATTTTGTCCTGAGATCGATCACGGGTACGCCCTTGCCTCGGAGATTGATGAGGCCCTTCATGAATGCCTCGGTACGGGGAAGCTTCGTGATGGTGTTGTACTCGAGCACCTCCCGCACTTGGCTGACGCTGACCGCATAGAGCTCCCCATCAAGAAGGAAGGTCAAATATTGTCGTGACATAGCGGTGTCCAATGCTGCCCCTCCCGCCTAGAACTCTTCGAAGTCGCCGTCGGAATCGTCCTTTGCGGCGGGTGCGATCGCAACGGTTTTGTTCTGTTCACGCTGGCTGCGCGCCTTTTCCTGGGAGGGGCGACCCGCGGGGGTCGCGCTTCCTGCCGGAAGGGCGGCCTGGGCCGCGAGTCGGCGTCGCCCGAGCCCGCCTTCGACCTGGCCGGCCGCTGCCCGCCCCGTTTCCCCGCCCTTGAGCTTGAAGAAGGCGATGGCGGTCTGCAGCTGCTCGGCCTGGCCCGAGAGCTCCTCCGCCATGCCTGCCATCTCCTCGCTGGCGCTCGCGTTCATCTGGATGACGCTATCGAGCTGGGTCATGGCCTTGCCGATCTGCTCGGCGCCGACGCTCTGTTCCCGCGAGGCCGAGGAGATCTCCATGGTGAGCTCGGAGGTCTTCTTGATGTCCGGCACCATCTCGCTGATGAGCGAACTCGCGACCTGCGCCTTTTCGGTCGTCTCGCTGGAGAGCAGGGTAATCTCGCCGGCGGCCTTCTGCGAACGCTCGGCGAGCTTCCTCACCTCGCTCGCGACGACGGCGAAGCCTTTGCCCGCCTCTCCTGCGCGGGCCGCCTCGATGGCGGCGTTGAGGGCGAGGAGGTTGGTCTGGCGGGCGATCTCCTCGATGATGCCGATCTTGGACGCGATTTCGCGCATGGCCATCACCGCGGCGTTTACCGCCTCTCCGCCACGCTCGGCGTCATGGGCGGCCTTGGCGGCGATCGTCTCGTTGGCGGCCGCGTTGTCGGTATTCTGCTTGATGGTGGCGGCCATCTCCTCGATGGAGCTCGAGACCTCCTCGGTGCTCGCGGCCTGCTCGGTGGCGCCCTGGCTCATGGACTGCGCGGTCGAACTTATCTGGATGCTCCCGGAAGCGACGCTCGAGGTCGCGCTCTCTATGCTGGCGACGGTTTCCGAAAGCCCGCGGGTCATGAGATCGAAGGCGCGGGCGAGGTCGCCGAGTTCGTCGGTCCGGGCGAGGAAGCCCGCAGGTACGTCCTCCGTGAGGTCGCCCGCGGCGATTTTCCGGGAGTGGTCGACTGCCGCGCTGAGGGTCTTGGTGATTGAGCCGGACACGAAGAGCAGAACGAGGGCGACGATGATGATCATCGCCGCCGAGACCAGGACGGCAAGGTAGGTCACCGTCCGCACGCCGGCGAGTATCTTGGATATAGGCACGGCGATGGCGAAGCTCCAGGCGGCAGGCGAGCCGCCGATGTGGAAGGGGCTGTAGTTATAGAACGATCTCTCGTGCGTCTGGAGGTTGTCCTTCGTCTCGGAGAAGCCCTTGCCCTCGCCGAGGGTGGCAAGGAGGGCCTGCCTGTTTTCTGCCGAGGTATAGTCCCCGATGTTCTTCCCGAGGAGCTCGGCATTGGGGTGGGCGATGATCGTGCCCTTGGGTGAGAGGAGGAAGCCGTAGCCGGTCTCGAAGGGCTTGATGCCCGCGACGATCCCCTGGAAACCGTCGATGGACATATCGATCCCGGCGACCCCGACGATGGACGAACCGTAGTAAATCGGCGAGCAGAGGGATACGACGGTCATCTGCTTGCCTGCGATCTCGTAGGTTGTCGGCTCGGTCACGAATTCCTTTCCCGAGGTGAAGGGAATGCGGTAGTACAGGCCTGTGTCGCCCGGATCGTCGTAACCCATCGCGGGCTCGAGGGATACGCTGCCGCCAAGGCGGTTCCAGTAAGGCGCAAAACGTCCGTCTGCGGCGGAGCCGGGCGTCCCGGCCTTGGAGGAGTCAGCGCCGTCGAAGGCATTGGGGGCGAAGACAGCCCAGGCCCCGCCGAAGCCGGGATTCCTTTCGACCAAGGGCTTGATGAGGGCGATCACCGTACTCCGGGAAGGCTTTCCGCCATCCTTCAGCACCCCTTCAAGTATCTGGGAAAGGCTTCGCGAGGCATCCATCGCGACTTCCATGTCCGCCTTGATCACCGTCCCGTAGCGTTCGGCTGATTCATTCGCGAGGAGCTGGGCCAGGTTTGTCGCCAGTTTCGAGGACTGCGATACGATGAGGTACACGGTACCCGTGACGCCGGCCAACATGGCGAGGAGAACCGGCAACACCAGCTTTCCACGCACACTTTTCAGACTGAACATACATCCCCCTGCCATATTCGCTGTATCTTATCTTCATTGCTGAAGAACCAACCAATTATGACGAACCAAGGCCGTTTCGCGGGAAGCTGGTCCGTCCCGCGCTTTTTAATATCGTAACAATCCACATAAACGACGTCAATGGGCTCCTCGCGGGTTTCGGCCTGGCAAGGTCGAACAAGGACCTTTCGCCGTGGCTCGATTCTCATGGATTGTTTCCTGTTATGATTTTTAGCGAGGCCGGCATGTCTCCATCGCGGCGGGACGCCTTCCAGCCCGGCCATCGCGTACGTCTGCTGCATCACTGTTGCATTCTTCATCCCAATTGGCAACTAGATTGTAGTACTGCCTTTTGCGACTTTGTTACTGTCGTTCGGTTGATATTGACGGCTGGAACTTTCAGTGACGGCCATAGTCTGCTTGCTGGTGATGTTTGGCTGATTATGGCCCGAGCTTGACACGATGCCTCTGTTAGTCTAGGCTAACAATGGCTCGGGCAGGAGCCCGGGCCGAAAGCAAGGATGATCGATTGGAACTCACGGTAGCTGATCTCAAGCCAGGCGAGCTTGCGAAGGTACGAAGGCTGGAAGGCGGGCGGTCCTATGTGGCGCGTCTCGCTGCCCTCGGTTTCACGATTGGCGCGCCCATCAAGGTCATCAGGAACAACGGCCGCGGCCCCCTCCTCGTCGGCCTCAGGGGAACCCAGATAGCCCTCGGGACCCGCGAGGCGACGGGCATCGTCGTGGGTGCGGTCGAGGAAGAAGCCGCCCCCCGCAAGCCCCTCGACACGAACTACTCGATTGCCCTTGCAGGCCAGCCCAACGTCGGCAAATCGACGGTCTTCAACCTCCTCACCGGCCTGAACCAGCATGTCGGCAACTGGACAGGCAAGACGGTCGAGAAGAAGTCCGGCACCTACCAGTACAACGAGAAGCAGTACGAGATCATCGACCTTCCGGGCACCTACTCCCTCTCGGCCAACTCCGAGGAGGAGCTCGTGGCGCGAGAGTACATCCTCACCGAGAAGCCCGACCTCGTCGTCGCCGTCGTGGATGCCGCCACCCTCGAGCGGAACCTCTACCTCGTGACGGAGCTCCTCCTCCTCCCTGCGCCGGTGGTCCTCGCCCTAAACATGATGGACGTGGCGGAGCGGGAAGGCATCAAGGTCGAGCCCGAGGTCCTCGAGAAGGCCATCGGAATTCCCGTCGTGCCCATGTCGGCCTCGAGGGGGCAGGGCATCGAGGCCCTGGAGTCGGCGGTGGAGGCCCTCCTCTCGCATCGCGCCGACTACAAGCCCAACCTCCCGGCCATCCTTCCCGCCCACGAGCCCATACTCGAGGCGGTCAAGGACATGGTCGCCGCCTACGTGCCGGAAGACTATCCGGCCAGCTGGGTGGCCCTCAAGCTCCTCGAAGGTGACGAGGCCTTGTCCTCCCTCATGAAGGCGAAGCTGCCCCCCGCGGAATGGAAGGCCGTGGACGCCCTCCTCTACAAGCACGAGGACGCGGTCCTCGACATCGCGGGCGCGCGCTACCAGTGGATAGGGCGCATGGTCCGCGCCGCCGTCGTGGAGCCGCCTGTCTCCCGCGTGGGCTTCACGAAGAAAGTCGACCGCTACCTCACCCATCCCGTCATCGGGACCCTTGCCCTCATCATCCTCATGGGAGGGGTCTTCTGGCTGACCTTCTCCGTGGGCTCGCCCGTACAGGGCGCCCTCTCCTCCCTCATCGGGGGCTTCGCGGGGACGGTCCGGACCTGGATGGCCGGCGCGCCGCACTGGCTCTCCGAGCTCGTCGCGGGCGGCCTCCTCGGCGGCCTCGGCATGGTCCTCACCTTCCTCCCCATCCTCGCCATCTTCTACCTCGCCCTGGGCTTCCTCGAGGACACCGGCTACATGGCCAGGGCCGCCTACCTCACCGACCGCTTCATGCACATGATGGGCCTCCACGGGAAGAGCTTCATGCCCATCGTCCTCGGCTTCGGCTGCAACGTACCCGCGGTCCTCGGGACGCGCATCATCGAGTCGAAGCGGGCCCGCATCCAGACGGCCCTCCTCGTGCCCTTCGTGCCCTGCACGGCGAGGCTCGCCGTGGTGTCGATCATCGCGCCCATCTTCTTTGGTCCCGCCGCCTTCTGGGTGACCTGGGGCCTCGTGGCCTTCAACCTCCTCGTCCTCGCCGTCCTCGGCCTCCTCCTCCACCGCTTCGCCTTCGAGGACGAGCACGTGGCCTTCATCATGGAGCTACCCCTCTACCACCTGCCGAACCTGAAGACCATCGGCATCTACGTGTGGCAGAACCTCGTCGGCTTCCTCAGGAAGGCCGGCACGGTCATCCTCATCGCATCCCTCGTCGTCTGGGCCCTCTCCTACTTCCCGACGGGCGAGATCTCCACGAGCCTCCTCGGCGTCTTCGGCCAGTGGCTCGAGCCCGTGGCCCGCATCCTCGGCCTTCCCTGGCAGGTCTTCGTGGCCCTCCTCACGAGCTTCGCGGCCAAGGAAAATACGGTGGCTACCCTCGCCGTCCTTTACGGCAATATCAACACGGCCCTGCCCGCCGTGGTCTCCACTGCCGCCGGCCTCGGCCTCCTCGCCTTCCAGATGCTCTTCGTCCCCTGCGTCGGCACGATAGCTGCACTCAAGCAGGAGACCAGGTCGCTCAAGTGGACGGCCTTCAGCGTCCTCCTCATGGCCGTCCTGGCCTTCGGAGTCGCCGCCGCCGTCTTCCAGGTGGGGAGGCTCCTCTGATGCTCAGGCAACTTCTCGCCATCCTCGCGGCCGGTGGCCTCGAGACTCCCGCGAGTCTCGCAGCCTCCCTGGGCACGGGCGCCGTCGCCGTCGAGGCGATGCTCGGAAAGCTCGAGGAACTCGGCTACATCGAAGACCTCTCGGCGGAGCTCCAGGCTTCCTGCTCCGACGCTGGACACCAGTGCTCGGCCTGCAAGGGTTGCGCTGCCTGCGGCGCGGGCCGCGGGAAGCTCGCGAGGGGAGGGCGGGTCTGGTCCCTCACCGTCAAGGGCCTCGGGGCGGCCGGGCGGGGCTGGGGACATATATAAAAGCATATATTGACTAAATCATATAAAGAGCCCATTGTTATCGATACGTAATGATCGGACACTGGAGGTCTGCAATGCCCAGATATATCATCGTCGGTGGAGTTGCCGGAGGCGCTACCGCGGCGGCCCGGCTCCGGAGGCTCGACGAGAGCGCCGAGATAATCCTCCTCGAGCGGGGAGACTACATAAGCTATGCGAACTGCGGGCTTCCCTACTATGCGGGAGGAGTCATCAAGGACCGCTCGAAGCTCTTCGTGATGACGCCCGAAAAGTTCCACGCAACCCTCGCCGTCGATGTCCGCACCGGCCACGAGGCCGTCGCCATCGACCGGTCCAGGAAGGAAGTCAGGATCAGGGAGAGGTCTTCGGGCCGCGAGTACGTCGAGGCCTACGATGCCCTTGTCCTCTCTCCCGGCGCCGAGCCTGTGCGCCCGCTCATCCCCGGCATCGAGGGCCCCGGTATCTTCACCCTCCGCTCCGTGCCCGACATCGACGCCATCAAGGACTTCGTTGACGCGCGCCGGCCAGAGCGGGCCGTCCTCATCGGCGCCGGCTTCATCGGCCTCGAGATGGCGGAGAACCTCCGCGAGCGCGGGGTCTTCGTCACCATCGTCGAGGCCCTGGACCAGGTCATGGGCGTCATCGATCCCGAGATGGCAGCCATCGTGCACCAGCACATGAAGGCCAAGGGGACGGAGCTCTACCTCTCCGACTCCGTGGCCGCCTTAGAAAGGGCCGAGGGCAGGACCGTCGTCAGGCTCGCCTCGGGGAAGAGCCTCCCCGCCGACATGGTCATCCTCTCCATCGGCGTCAGGCCCGACACGAAGCTCGCCCGCGAGGCGGGCCTCGCCGTCGACCAGCGCGGCGCCATCCTCGTCGACGGCGCCATGCGCACGAGCGATCCCTCCATCTACGCGGTGGGCGACGCCGTGGCCTGCGAGAGCCCCTTCACGCACAGGCCGGCCACCGTCCCCCTCGCCGGGCCCGCCAACAAGGAGGCCCGCATCGCGGCCGACGCCATCGTCAACCCGGGATGGAAGCCGGCCTACGCGGGCACCATCGGCACCTCCATAGCCAAGGTCTTCGACCTCACCGTCGCCTGCACGGGCCTTTCCGAGAAGGCCTGCGAACGCGAGGGCATTCCCCACGACGCCGTCATCGTCCACCCCTCGAGCCATGCCGGTTACTACCCGGACGCCAAGCCCTTCTCCCTCAAGCTGGTTTTCGGCACCGCCGACGGGAAGATCCTCGGCGCCCAGGCCGTGGGCTACGAGGGAGTCGACAAGCGCATCGACGTGATAGCCGCCTTCATCTCCGTCGGCGCGGGCATCGAGGCCCTCACCCGCTTCGAGCACGCCTATGCCCCTCCCTTCTCGAGCGCCAAGGATCCGGTCAATTATGTGGGTTTCGTGGCCGAGAACCTCAGGAAGGGCCTCTCCGCCCAGGTCCGCTGGAACGACGTGGAACGGCTCAGGGCCGCGGGCGCCTTCATCCTCGACGTGAGGACTCCCGAGGAATTCGCCCTCGGCCACATCGAGGGAGCGGCCAACATCTCCAACACCATCCTCCGCTCCCGCCTCGCGGAGGTCCCGAGGGACCGCTTCGTCCTCGTCTACTGTGGCGTCGGCATCCGTGGCTACCTCGCGGAGCGCATCCTCAGGCAGAATGGCTGGACCGAGGTGGCCAACCTCTCGGGCGGCTGGAAGACCTACGAGTCCGCCACCACCCGCCAGACCAACGAGGGCGTCTATCGCCCCGGCCTCGCGGGCATTGTCAGGGTCCAGTCCGAGCCCCTCTCCTACGCCGAGGGCTCGGGCCTGCCGGAGCAGCTCGCCGCGCGCTCGACCGAGGTCCTCGCGATCGACGCCTGCGGCCTCCAGTGCCCGGGCCCCATCATGCGCCTCAAGTCCGAGATCGACCGGGTCGCGGTGGGTGCCACCCTCAAGGTCCGCGCCACCGACCCCGGCTTCGCCCGCGACGTGAAGGCCTGGTGCCACATGACCGGCAACTCGCTCCGTGGCATCGAGGAGGATCGCGGCGTCTTCGAGGTGGCCATCGAGAAGACGGCCGGCCAGCCGTCTTCGGGGGCCGCTGCGGCCCTGCCTGCCAGGGCGGGCAAGGCGGCGACCCTCGTCGTCTTCTCCGACGACTTTGATCGCGCCCTCGCGAGCTTCGTCATCGCCAACGGGGCCGCGGCCTCGGGCAAGGAGGTGACGATGTTCTTCACCTTCTGGGGCCTCTCCGTCATCAAGCGCAGCGATAAGGTCCGCGCGAAGAAGGACATCATGGGACGGATCTTCGGCATGATGCTCCCCCACGATTCGCGGAAGCTCTCGCTCTCGAAGATGAACTTCGCCGGGGCCGGGCCCGCCATGATGAAGGGCCGTATGGCGGCGAAGAAGATCGCGCAACTCGAGACCATGATCGCCGACGCCCTCAGGGCGGGCGTGAAGATGACAGCCTGCCAGATGTCGATGGACATCATGGGCGTGACCCGCGAGGAGCTCATTGACGGCGTCGAGATCGGCGGCGTCGCAAGCTACCTCGACTCAAGCGATTCCTCGAACTTGAACCTCTTCGTCTAGGAAGGGACACAACAGCCAAGAAAGTCACGGCAGGCGGTGGGGTGTATCCCGCTGCCTGCCGTGACGTATCGGGGGCGGCAGGGTTCATTGCTTGTGTTCCATCCAGCGCCGAAGGTAGAATCTACGGCACCATGATCCGATATTCGCCACGGAGGGAATCCATGCGACCATCAAAGCCCTTGATTCCCGTCCTCCTTGTCTTCTTCCTCGCCCTGCCGTCCCTCGCCTTCGCCCACCCCCACATGAGCCTCAGCTCGAGCTACGAATTCGTCTGGAAGGGGACTGCGCTTTCGGGCGTGTATATCGATTGGGCCTTCGATGCCTATTTCAGCGCCGACATCATCCGCGGCTATGACTCAAACCGGGACGGGAAGTTCAACGCTGCGGAGACCAGGGCGGTGTACGACAATGCCTTCCAGAATCTCAGGAAGTATTACTTCTTCACCTTTATCAGGCAGGGAGACTCGAGGACCAATCCCAGGTCGGTGAGCGACTTCTCCGCCTACCAGACGGGGGAGACCCTCCATTACCGCTTTTTCGTCGATCTTTCCCAGTACAAGGGCGAGCTCTGGTTGGCCGTCTATGACTATACCTATTTTTGCGCGATCGAATATGACAAGGCCAATCCCGTCACCCTCCGCTTTGACGGGGAGGCGATCAGGCCCGCCTTCTCGATCGCGGAGAACCAACAGTATCCGGTCTACTACAATCCTCTCGGAGCGGTGGACGATACCACCATCTATTACAGCTGGAAAAAGGGCCTTGTCACCTTCTATCCGCGGGAGATCCATGTCAGCTACTAGGAAGGCAGACAGGGCCATTTCGGGGCCCGCTTCCGTACTTGTCGTCCTCCTGCTCTGCCTCGCGCCGGCCCCGGCCATGGCCAATCCCTTCATGGGCAGTCAGGGGCAGCCTTCCATCGCGCCCGTGCAGGTGGGCGGGCAGGGGCAGCCCTCCCTCGTCCAGGGCCAGCTCGATCTCCGCCAGAAGCTCGCCGGCTACCTTTCCCAATGGAAGGGAGGGAGGAGCGCCTCCCTCCTCCTCGTGATCGTTGGCATCGCCTTCGCCTACGGCATCCTCCATGCCCTCGGGCCCGGACACCGGAAGACGGTGGTCTTCTCGATCTACATCGGGCGGAAGGCCCCCTGGTGGGAACCCATCGCCTCGAGCCTCGCTTTGGCCGGCCTCCACGGCGGGGCGGCGATACTCCTCCTCATCATCTTCCGCGGGGTTTCGGGAGCCGTCTCCGCTGCCACGGACTCGGTCGCCACGATCATGGAGGGAAGCGCCTATTGCCTCCTCATCGTCATGGCCGCCTTTCTCCTCGCCAGGGCCACCCTCGACCTCGTGAAGGGGCGGGCGCGCTCTGCTGATGGCATGGGCCTCGGAACCCTCATCCTGACGGGTATCTACCCCTGTCCCGGCGCCATACTCGTCCTCGTTCTCTCCCTGAGCCTCAATATCGTGGACATCGGCATCGTCGCCGTCCTCGCCATGTCCCTCGGCATGAGCCTCCCCATCCTTGGTTTCGCCTACCTTGGATGGTTCGGGCGCTCCGGCCTCCTCAAGCGTCTCAGGAACCGGGAGGCAGACATCCAGAAGGTGGGCGCCATCCTCGAGATGGCGGGCTTCTCCCTCCTCCTCGCCTTCTCGGTCTACATCGCCCTGCCCTTCATCTCGAGCGTCTCCGGCCTCGTCTTTTAAGGAACGCGGGTTGCCGCAGAAACGAAGAAGGCCCCCACGCGGGGGCCTTCGCCATCTCTTCTACCTCGGATCAGTGATCGTGCTCGCAGCCTTCGTGGTGCTCGTGGCAGTTCGCTCCGCCGTCGAAGGGCTTGCCGGCGAGGTAGTCCTCGACCGCCTTCCTCGCGGAACCGTCGGCGCCGCGGAGGACTTCGATGCCGTAGGATGAAAGTACGCGCACGGCGCCCTCGCCGATGTTTCCGGCCACGAGCTTCGTGACGCCCATGCGGGCAAGATCGCCCGCGATGCCGCTCTTGCAGCCGCAGGTCTCGGGCGATTCGACCTTGTCCTCGGACTTGATCTCCTTGCCCTCGACCGTGAAGACCGAGAAATAGGCGCAGTGCCCGAAGTGGGCGTCAACGACTCCGTCGCGCGTGGGAACAGCTATCTTCATGATCTTGTCTCCTTCCGATTCGCAGATCGGTCCGCCCCCTATCCTGAGGGCCTTTCCTTCGACGAGGGCTGACGCCGTCTTGCGGCGGGCCGCCTCCACGATGCGCCCGAAGGTCTGGCGCGATACTCCCATCCTCAGGGCCGCGGCCTCCTGGTAGAGGCCTTCGTAATCGGCGAGCCTCAGGGCCTCGAGCTCGTCGAGGCCGAGGGCCACCTCCTCGAGGTCCTGGGCGGGAACGCCGGCGGGCTTGTAGAGACCCGCTGCCGGGCTCCGCAGCACGCGGCGTTCCGCGAAAGGCCTTGGCACGGCGCGGCTCCTAGTGGCCGCAGCCGCCGCCGGAGCAGCCGTCCGAGCAGTCCCCGGTACAGCCGCAGCCTTCGCACTTCTCGTGTTCGCCGCCCTCTTCGGCGCGCTTCGCCTTCTCGGTCGCGATGACGGCCGCGGCCTTGGCTGCGGCGCTGAGGGCCGAGTCGGCGAAGGCGGTCGCCTCGGCCTTGAGCGCTTCGGGCAGCTCGTCCCATCGGATTACGCCGCGTTGCGCGATCTCGGGTCTGAAGGGGAAGCGGCCGAGGAGGGGCAGTCCGCGCCGGTGGGCGCCGTTCTTGCCGGCCTCTCCCGCGGAGAAGAGGGGGTGCTCCTTGCCGCAGTCCGGGCAGATGATGGTGCCCATGTTCTCGACGAGGCCGAGAACGTGGGCCTCGGCGGCCTGGGCCATGCCCACGGCCTTGGCCACGATCATGGACACGAGGTCCTGGGGCGTGGCCACGAAGACGACGCCGGTGACGGGGAGGGCGGTGAGGGCCGTGATGAGGACGTCGCCCGTTCCCGGGGGAAGGTCGACGACGAGGACATCGAGGTCGCCCCAGACCGTGTCCGTCCAGAACTGCTCGACGGCGCGGGAGAGGAGGGGGCCTCTCCAGATGACGGGAGCATCCTCGTTCTCGATAAGGAAGTTGATCGACATGACGCCGAAGCCCTGGTCCGACTCGATCGGGATGAGGTGCTCGCCGTCGGACTCGGCGCGCATGGTGTCGAGGCCGAGGAGGCGCGGCGCGCTCGGCCCCGTGATGTCGGCGTCGAGGAGGCCTACTTTGAGTCCCTTGGCGGCGCAGGCCTCGGCAAGGAGGACGGCGCTCGTGGACTTGCCCACGCCGCCCTTGCCGCTTCCGACGCCGATGACATACTTGACCGTATTCTTGGGGGCCGTGCTCGGGGTAGTTCCCTCGGTCCCGGTTTCCTTGTGCATCATGAACCTCTCACTAACGGGAATAGGAGGATGATAACGAGCATATGCCTAAATAGTCAAGCTCCATCCGCGAGGGGCCGGATTGTCAGCGGAGGTCGGAGGGGCAGTCCCGCTTTTGGCAACAGAGACCGGAGTCTTCGAGCTCTCCCTGGAAGAAGCTCCGGGCCGCCTTTCTCGCGTCGCCGGAGGCTCCCCGGATGACGGCTATTCCCTGAGCCCTGAGGACATGGAAGGCGCCTTCTCCGATATTGCCCGCAAGGACATGGGTGACGCCCGCCTTTGCAAGGACGGAGGCTATCCCCGACTTGCAGTCGCAGCTCTGGGGATTGGGGATGGAGGCCTCCTCGATGAGGCGCTCGCTCCTGAAGCGGAAGACCCGGAATTCCTTGCAATGCCCGAAATGGGTTTCGACTAGGCTGTCCCGGACAGGGATGGCTACCCTGGCGGGGAGATCCTCTTCCTGTATCCTGACCTCGCCGCCTTCTATCCTGAGCGCCTTGCCGTTCAGCACGGCGTCCGCGATCTTCTTCCTCGCCATTTCGACGATGCGGCCGAAGGTCTGGCGGGACACGCCCATGGAACGGGCAGCGGCTTCCTGGTAGAGCCCCTCGAGATCGGCCAGCCTGATGGCCTCCGCTTCGTCGAGACCAAGGCGGACTTCTTCCAGCTCCCGGGTCTGCACGCCCGCTGGCTTCATGAGTCTCGTGGGTATGGGCGCGTCGAGGATCCTCTCGTTGATTGGGCGGGCCATGTTGTCCTCTTTTATACTTCGACCGTCATGCCGCAGGCAAGCCAGACCGTATTCCCGGGCATAGCCCGATAAAGCGCGGAGAAGCCTTTGAGGCCGGTGCAGTGGGAGCATGCCACCAGACCGGGGGAGCATGCTGCGATGGCCCTTGCCGTTATGTCCATCTCCTCCTCCGATGCGTCCACGAGGTGGAATCCGCCGATGACAGCGGCCAGGGGCCTTTCCGGGAAGGCCATCCGCGCAGCGTCGAGGATGTTCACAATTCCGCGATGAGCGCACCCTGCCACGACAGCGAGCCCGGAGGGAGTGTCGAAGACCAGCGATAGCTCGTCATCGAATTCATCAAGGCTTTCGGTCCCATCCATCCGGCGCACGAATCGCTTCGAATACGGCGTCCCATCCACGCGATCGACCGCAGGAAGGATGAAGATGCTCTGTGCCAAGGGTTCAAGGCTGGTGATCGCAATCGCCTTCGGGCTGCCAGTCGGCAGTACCGGACGGCGGATCCCTATTTCCCTGAGTCCGTCCTTGCCCCGGGAGTACCGATGGCAATCGAAGTCCCTGCCTGTAAAGAATGGTGGAGCCGAATCCCCGAAGGCCTCGTAAAGGCTCCGGAGGCCGCCGCCATGGTCGTAATGCCCATGGCTCAGGATGACGGCATCGATCGATGAAAGGTCCATTCCGAGGACCCGGGCGTTGCCCATGAAGGCAGGTCCCTGACCGGCATCGAAGAGGAGGCGCTTGCCGCCAGTCTCGATGAGGAGCGAAAGCCCGTGTTCACCCTGGAGGCCGCGCCGGGGGCAGTAATCGTCCATCAGCGATGTGATCACCATGGGCACCAGTGATCTGCCTTTTCCCCCTTCCTGTCAAGCGGAAGACCGGCACGGCAGCTCCCCGCAGCCGCCATGCCTGCGGGGAGGGGAAGCGAAGGACTCAGTGCTTGACGATCCTTGCGAGCACCTCTTCCTTCGTGATCTTTTTCGTGCAGAAGAACCAGTCCTTGCAGGTGACTCCTTCTTCCTTGCCGTCCATCCGGTTCTTGGCCACGCCGCAGGATCCCGCCGTCGGGACGATGACCTCGTCGCCGGGGCGCCAGTCGGCGGGCGTGGCTATGGAGAAGGCATCGGCGGTCTTTAGCGCCTGCACCACGCGGAGGAGCTCGTCGAAGTTGCGGCCGGTGCTGAGCGGATAGTAGATGATCGCGCGGATCATCCCCTTGGGGTCGATGACGAAGACGGCGCGCACCGCCTTGGTCGCGGCCTCGCCTGGCTGTATCATCCCGTATTTCCGGGCCACTTCCATGGTTATGTCCTCTATGAGGGGGAATTTCACCTCGACGTTCTTCATGCCCTTGTACTCGATCTTCTCCTTGATTGTCCTGAGCCAGG
>Ga0209099_1000160_pt1 | contig 77368 bp, 93 predicted proteins | sample AD_JPNHW2_MetaG_FD_184430 | JGI IMG/M metagenome (GOLD analysis project Ga0209099, IMG submission 184430) | Active sludge microbial communities of municipal wastewater-treating anaerobic digesters from Japan - AD_JPNHW2_MetaG (SPAdes) (version 2) | ecosystem: Engineered > Bioreactor > Anaerobic...
TTCTTCCTTAATCCTTTTTAAAATTTGGTCCTTAGTTTCCTGAGAAACTTTAAATGATTTTTTCATATATTTTCATTATATGAACTCATAGAGAAAGTGTCTAGGATTTGGGGTACCTGCCATTATGATACTTAGCACGGACTAAGTATCCCTAATATACGGGAAGTTATAAAGAAGCTACTTAACAAAAAAATCTGTAAAAATGGGTAATTTAACCAAACAACAGATTCCTGTGCTCGCTGCCAGATTAGTTGAGTTTCAGGAGACATTTTCTTCAATGTCAAAAGAAGATGGACAATGGGTGATCCAAAATACATCCGAAGCAATCAATTTATTTGTTGAGGCCGTAAAGAACAAAAGGTTGCCGAATAAACCCTTACTCTTAGCGGAAATCGGCGGCCCCCAGCTCGGTATTAAAGCCTTGAGTGGTAATCGTTTGATTTGTGAAGCTAAAAAAGTTTTCAAAGCCAATATCACTTCTGACTTTGCTCGTTGGGGTTTAGACAAGACCGGTGTTGCCACTCCGGAAACCTTGATACGGGTTAATGAGGTTATAGCTATTGGCACCTTTCTGAAAATATTTTGCTCTCTGCCTGGTACCTGGGACCAGAAATGGTTATCGCAAGACCAAATTATAGAGTTTTGTGAGGGGCTGCCCGATTGGTTAAGAAGGCCTGATAAAAGTGCTATGATGTTTCTTAGCAAGGTAGATGAGAATAAGCCGATTAATGAAGATAAACCTGAAGATAATCTGGTTGTGGTCGTGGTTGTTGTCCGCTCCGGCCAATTGGGCGCTTTCGTTTATTGTCTTGGTCATAATGAATTGGGCGGCGAAGATCGTCTTTGCGTTGTTTCTCCAAAACGTAAATTACAGAAAACATAACATTTGATTTACTCTCTTTATCCCTCGGATTCCGGGGGATTTTTAATTTGGCGGGAAACGATTTGTCTGTTTATGGCCGATATTTATCGCATTGACTATTAGCCAATTATGGTATAGAATTGTCATATATTACTAGAAAAACCTTATGTTTATCAAGAGAATTGGTATCGATTTAGGCACTACCTATACTTTAGTCTACCTCCCGAAAAGGGGGGTGGTGATTAACGAACCCTCAGTGGTGGCGGTTTCGGTTGAAGACCGGAAGGTTTTGGCAGTGGGGAACGAAGCTAAAGACATGTTGGGTCGGACTCCGGACAGCATTGTGGCTTTGCGCCCTTTGAAGGATGGGGTGATTGCTGATTACAAAACTACGGAAGCGATGATTCGTTATTTTATTAATAAAACTTTAGGCGGCGTTCGTTTTTTCCGACCGGAAGTAATGGTGGCTGTTCCGGCTGGTATTTCTTCTACCGAAAGGCGGGCAGTTATTGAAGCAACCTTAGCCGCTGGCGCCAAGGCGGCCTATATTATCAAAGAGCCGGTGGCCGCGGCAATTGGCGCTGATATTCCGATTAGTTCCGCTACCGGACATATGATTATTGATATCGGCGGCGGTACCGCGGAAATGGCGGTGATTTCTTTGGGTGGCGTGGTGGCTTCCTCTTCGGTGAAGGTGGGAGGCAATCGTTTTGATGCCGCGATTTTAGAATACATCAGAAAAAAACATAATTTGGTAATCGGCGAAAGGACTGCCGAGGAAATAAAGATTAAGGTGGGCTCGGCGCTCTATTTGCCGGAAGAAGAAAAGTTGAAAATGGAAATTAACGGCCGCGACGCTATCTCCGGCTTGCCGCGCACGATGATTATCACCAGCGACGATGTCACCGCCGCTATTCAAAATGAATTGGAAGAAATATTGAACGCCACCAAAAAGATTTTGCAAAAAACTCCTCCGGAGTTAGTGGCGGATATTATTGACAAAGGAATTGTGATTTCCGGCGGCAGCGCTTTGTTGCGCAATATTGATCAGCTTTTTTCTCGCGCCATCGGCGTTTCGGCTTATATCGCCGACGATCCCTTGCTCTGCGTGGCCAAAGGGACCGGCATTGCCTTGGACAACCTTGATTCCTACAAGCGCAGTATTTTAGCGACTAAATAAAAAATATGACCATCGGTATAGACGCTTCGCGAGCCAATCGCGAGTTTAAAACCGGCACGGAATGGTATTCTTATTATCTCATCAAGAATTTAGCGGAGCTTGATCAAAAGAACCGCTATATTTTATATGGTCTAGATGCTTGGCGTCCGGAATTGGCGAAGATTATCAAGGAGCATAAAAATATTCGAGGCAAGATTTTAGGTTGGCCCTTCACTTATTTTTGGACCCTAGGCCGTTTAAGCTTAGAAATGCTTTGGCGCCGTCCTAAGTTATTATTTGTTCCGGCCCACGCTCTGCCTTTAATTCATCCTCGCCGCAGTATTGTCACCATTCATGATATCGCTTTTAAAAAAGAGAAGCAGGTTTATAACGAGCAGACGGTGGAACGAGGCGGCAAATTTTTGCGCCGGATGGTGATAGTATTAGTAAAATATTTTTCTTTTTTAGTCGGTCGGGGATTTAAATATGAGCCGACTACTTATTTGGATTGGTCCACTCGTTTCGCTTTGCGCCATGCCAAAAAAATTATTACCGTTTCTCAATTTACCAAGAATGAATTAATCAATACTTATCGGGCTCACCCGGATAAAATAACGGTGGTTCATAATGGCTATAATGCTGAGGCTTATCACTTAATTAATAATCAAGAAAAAATTAACGCCGTGGCGGCCAAGTACGGTTTGGATTTTCCTTATTTGCTCTATGTCGGCCGCTTGGAAAAGAAAAAAAATATTCCTTTGTTGGTGGAAGCTTTTGCCTTGCTTAAAGAACGCCACCCGGAGATTAAGGAGAAATTGGTTTTGGTGGGGCAGGCCAGTTTCGGCTATGATGAGATAAAATACATCGTGGAAGAATATAATTTGAATAAAGAGGTGATTATGCCGGGCTGGATAGAAGAAGAGGATTTGCCTTATCTTCATAATCGGGCCAGCGCTTTCGTTTTTCCTTCCCGTCATGAAGGTTTTGGTATTCCGGTGATCCAAGCTCTGGCTTGCGGTTTGCCGACGGCGGTTTCTGACTTGCCGGTGATGCGGGAAGTGGTGGCCGAAGCGGCAATTTATTTTGATAAAGACGACAAAGAAGATATGACTCAGAAACTTTATACACTGCTGTCTGACAAGTCTTTACGCCAGGAATTACGGGCTAAAGGACTGAGCCGCGCCAGCCAATTTAGCTGGGAAAAGTGTGCTAGGGAAACTTTGAAAGTGTTCCAAAGTGTGATAGAATAATATATTATGAAAAGATTTATCGCTATATTATCCTTAATGGTTTTCAGTCTACCGCTCGCCTCAGCTCAAGCGGCTTTTTTTCCTGATGACGTTTATTACGGCCGCCAATGGTATTTGGAGAAAATTCAAGCTTATGAAGCTTGGGACAAGATTAATGCGTCTCCGAGCGCGGTTATTGCCGTGATTGATTCCGGTGTGCAAATTAGCCACCCGGAATTAAAAGACAATATTTGGGTTAACAGCCGGGAAATTCCGGGTAATGAAATTGATGATGATCATAATGGATTTATTGACGATATCAATGGCTGGGATTTTGTTTTAAATACTCCGAATCCTGAGCCAAAGTTTAGTGAAAAATATAATGACTCCGGTATTTCTCATGGCACGATGATCGCCGGCGTTATTTCCGCTACCGGCAACAATAGCTATGGCGTAGCGGGTGTTACCTGGCAATCAAAGTTGATGGCACTGCGAGCTTTGAATGATTCCGGTGAAGGCCGAATGGCTGACGTAGTGAGAGCTATTGATTACGCGGTGAGCAACGGGGCGGATATTATTAATTTGAGTTTTTCTACTCCTAGTTATAGCGAAGCTTTAAAAGGAGCCTTGGAGCGCGCCTATCGCGCCGGGGTAATTGTGGTGGCGGCTGCTGGCAATGAACAGGCTTCAGGGCAAGGATATAATTTAGATCAAACGCCGCTTTATCCGGTTTGCTATCAAGGTGACAATGGCGAGAACTTGGTAATTGGCGTCGGCGCTACCGATGCTTTGGATCAAAAAACTCCTTTCTCCAGCTATGGTTCGCAATGTATTGATATCTCCGCTCCGGGCGTCAGTTTTTTTAGCACCGCTACTTACAACCCTGATGCTTATCAAGGACAGTTTAATAAATATTTTGACGGCTATTGGTCCGGCACTTCTTTAGCCGCTCCTTTGGTTTCCGGCACCTTGGCTTTGGTGCGAGAAGCTAATCCGAATTTGAGCCGCGATGAGATTATTAATGTAGTTTTGCGCAGCGCGGATAATATTAATGCTTTTAATCCAGAATATATTGGTAAGTTAGGCACCGGCCGTTTAAACGTCGGCGCGGCGGTTAATTGGGCGACGGAAAGATTAAATGACCAATCCGGTCGCATCGTGGTTTCTCCTTATTGGAATCGGACCAGTCCTTTCTATTACCGTTTTGCTAGTCATGTAAATAAAATTGATTGGCGCTTGAATGATGGCAGTATAGAAAAAGAAGTTAGCTGGGGAGATAAGGCCCGCTTGGGGGTTAACGTTAGCTCCGGAGATATTAATGGCAATGGCCAGAGTGAAATAATTTTAGCGCCCGGCGCCGGTTCAGATCCTTATGTGACGATACTTAATCAATCCGGCCAAGTTTTATCTAAATTTTTAGCTTATAGCAAAACTATGCGCGGCGGAGTGAGTGTCACTAGCGGTGATATCAACGGTGACGGAAAATTAGAAATCATTACCGCCCCGGCATCGGCTGCTTATCCGCAGGTTAAAATATTTAACGCGCAGGGAAAGTTAATTAAAGATTTTTTGGCCTATGACCGTCGTTTCATCGGCGGAGTTAATGTGGCCGCCGGCGATGTTAACGGCGACGGGACAGCTGAGATCGTAACCGCTCCGGCTTCCGGCGGCGGGCCTCATATCAGAGTATTTGATTCTCAGGCTAGGATTCTTAATCAGTTCATGGCCTATGACAAGAATTTCCGCGGTGGCGTGAATATTAACGTCGGCAATATTGATGGCCGCTTGGATCGTAGCCGCGATGAGATTATTGTCGCGCCGATAAAAGACAGCGAACCGCGGGTTAAGGCTTTTGCTAATGACGGCCGCTTGAAGTTGAGCTTCTTGGCTTATGACGAAAAGTTTAAAAACGGCGTCAGCCTAGCCAGCGGCGATGTGAATAATGATGGCCGAGTGGAGATTATCACCGGGGCCGGTCCGGGCGGAACGCCGCATGTCAGAACTTGGAATAATCGGGGGGATTTAATAGATTCTTTCTATGCTTATTCGGACAGTTTTGATAAAGGACTGACGGTCGGCTTTATTTTATCGGCTAAATAAGCTATACTAAGATTAGCTAATATTTTTATTAATCTATATGCCTCAAGTTATTTTTGATAAGAAAAACATCCTAATTATCGGCGGCGCCGGTTTTATCGGTTCTCATTTATGCGAAGAATTAGTCAAAGAGGCTAAAGTCATTTGCGTAGATAATTTTGCTAGCAGCACCGAATCTAATATTGAGCATCTCTTGCCTAATCCTAATTTTGTTTTTATCAATCACGATATTTCTTTGCCCTTGGATTTGGAATCTCATTCTGAATTGAAGAAGTTTAAGGTCGCTTTCCAGGGGGTTCAAGAAATCTATTATTTAGCCTGTCCGACTTCGCCTAAGCATTTTATGGAGAACCGTTTGGGCATGCTTTTAACCAGTTCTTTAGGCATCAAGAATGCTTTGGATTTAGCTTTGAAGTATCAGGCCAAGCTGGTTAATTTTTCTTCCTCGGTTGTTTATGGCCCCCGACCTTTGGGCACTAGTTTCAAGATCAAGGAAGATTTTAAGGGAATAGTGGATAATCTGTCGGAACGCAGCGCTTATGACGAGGGCAAGCGTTTTGCCGAGACCATGGTCAAGAATTACCGCGATATCTATAATCTGGATGCCAAGATAATCCGCGTATTTAGAACCTATGGCCCGCGAATGACTTTGCACGACGACCAGATGCTGCCGGACTTTATTCTTAGCGCCATGAATAATGAAGATTTGGTAATTTTCGGAGATGAAAATTTTTCTTCCTCTTTTTGCTATGTTTCCGATGTGGTGGATGCGGCGATTAAAATGATGGCTTCCAGTTTAGCCGGTCCGATCAATGTCGGTTCTGACGAAGATGTAAAACTGTCGGAAATTGCTCAGTTAATTATTAAAGAGCTGGGTTCCGAATCTAAGGTGGTTTACAGTGAGCAGAAATTATTCATGAGCGAATTGCCTTTGCCCGATATTACCATCGTCAAGAATGAGTTAAGCTGGATGCCGGTGGTGACCTTGGCTAACGGACTTAAAAAAACTGTTTTTGATCTTCAGGCTAAACGTCAGCTCAAAGAGTTCCAATCCTAATTATTTAAATTTGCTTATTTAAAAACCCTCCGCTCGGAGGGTTTTTTGTTTAGGAAGATATTTTAGCTAAGAGCCAAGCGGCGTAATTATCAGGCGGAAGAGTTTTGACGCTGAGATTATTTTTGAGATGTTTTTGAATAGCGGCCAATAGTTCAGCTTCATTGCCAGGGGAGAATTCGCCGCCGCCGCAAAGTTTTATGAGCTCCGGTATGCCGCCCAGACGGCTAGCAATAGTGGGGGTAGCTTGCGAGGCGGCTTCGATAATCACATTAGGAGAGTTTTCATAGGTTAGAGAGGGGAGAATGAGTGCTGAGCTTTGAGCCAACAGTGGGAAAACCTTTTCCATTTCTAGGCGGCCGGTGAATTCAATGTTAGTTATATTTTTTTCTTGGGCCAATTTCTGCAGTTTCTCTAGCTGGCTGCCGGAGCCCACCATGATTAATTTATATTCCGTCGGCATCTTCTGCCAAGCGGAAAACAGGAAGGGAGCTCCTTTAGATTCTTCCATTTGGCCGACGAAGATAAATTGTTTTTGATTCCGCTCGCTGACTATTTTCGGTATAGTCTTAATGGGATTTAATCGAACGGCTGTTTGCGAGTGGGGAAAGAATCCTCTTTGTTGGTGGAGGTCTAAAAGCCAGCGGGAAGGCGAAACGACTAAGTCGGGCGAGCCCATTAGTTTCCGGGCTAGGTTCTGGTATTTTTTAGCTAGAGTTGAGTCTAATCTTTTTTCTTGGCCGGCTAAAATAATGCCGGAGGGGTAGAGCAGTTGCAAATCGTGAAGAATATGGACGTGTTTAGCTTTTATTTCTTTGATGAGCCTCGGGATTAATAATCCCAACCCCATTAGGTTGTGGGTGATTACTAATTCCGGTTTTTCTTTTTGGAAGATTTTTTTTATTTCCCGGTATTTAGTTTGGTTATAGAGATTATTCATCTGCCACAGCAGGCGATAGGGCCAGCTTTTTTGGCTGAGCTGATAATATTGCGAGGCAAGGTAGTAATTGGCATTAGCGCTATACGTTCTGGGGGCGGTAGAAACGGTAAAAACGGTATGGCCTAAATTTCTCAGTTCAGCGCTCAAATTGGCCGCCGCTTTCTCAGCGCCGCCTTTTTCATGAGGGAAGTAAAGGTTGTTTAAAATGGCAATTTTCATTTTTCGGAGTTTTTAGCTATAATAAGTGTATGAAAAACATTTTTAGATATTTGCAAATTAACTATCATTTAGCGCTATTGTGGCTTCTGGGGTTGGTTACCTTTTGGGGAGCGGCAGTCTATTTGAGCTATCAGCTTAATAGTTTCGGTGTATTTTTAGCCCTAATTTTAGGGTTAAGTTCCACCTTTTTTATTATACGCTATTTCAGCCGCCAGAAGCAAGTTGAGACCAAAGAGATAACTCGTCAGCCGAATTGGGGATTAAGTCTGGTTTATATTATTTTGTTTTTAACCTTTTTGGGACTGATAATTTCCTCGCGCACCGGCCGGTCTTTGGTTTCGCCTTTTGAAGCTTTGCCGTCCTATGCTTTATTGATTTATTTTGTTTTAACTTTGGTAGTCGCCATTTTGGCTTATCGCCAGGCTAAATATAGCGGCTGGTTCCTGGGCGGCCATATTTTTTTATCTTTTATTGTTCTGCCCTTGGTTTATAGCGCTGGCTACGGTTATGATCCTTTTTTACATCGGGCTGCTTTGGCGGTGATAGATAAGCAGGGGGCGATTCATCCTCAGACTTTATATTATTCTGGCCAATATGCTTTAGAGATAATTATCCATCGTTTGAGTTTTATTGATTTGCGCTGGATTGATAATTTCCTGGTGCCGGTTTTAGCCGGCGTTCTAATTCCTTTGACTTTCTTCAAGGTATCGGTGAACAAGAACAAATATTTCGTTCTCTGGCTCTTATTGCTTTGGCCGTTTGCTTTCTTAACCTATACTGTGCCGCAAAACTTGGCCTATCTGTTTTTATTGTTAGTGATTATCTTGTCTTTAAAGCAAAAACAGGGAAGACCGTCTTCGGAAACATTAACCGCCATGCTGATTTTATCTTTGGCCGCAATTTTTATTCAGCCTTTGGCTGGTATCCCGGCTCTGGCTTTTACCGCTTTCTTGATCTTAAAAAAGTTTTCCCGCTGGGCGGGGTTAATATTTTGGGGCCAAGCTATTTTCTGGCCGTTATTTTTCTATTTCTTTTTGCCGGTGAAACTAACCGGACCGGAAATAGCTTTTAATTTTTCTTGGGCTAATGCCGACAGTTGGTGGAGTAATATTATTTACATTTGGCAATTCTTGCGGCCCTGGATTTTAGGGGCAGTGGCGATAGCGATGATGTTGTGGACTTACAAAAAAAAGCCGGAATGGCGATCTTATGTTTTAGCCGGCGCTAGTTTGTTTCTAGCCTATATTTTTTGTTTGTTCTTGCCTCTAACTAATTTAGCCACGACAGAGAAATATGATTATGCCGTTCGTCTGCTCTTGGCCGGCAGCTTGTTCTTGCTACCGGGTTTGGTATTAATTGGGGAGAGAATAGAGGAGAAGATAAATAATGAAGGCTGGTTGTTTAAAGCAATTATTCTTTTGTTTGTTTCCTTTTTAATTACCGCTTCTTTTTATTTGGCGTACCCTAGAAATGATATTCATTTTAATTCCAAGGGCTATTCAGTTTCAGCCAGCGACATTCAAGCCGTAAATTATATTCATACTCAGGGAGCAGGGAAGGATTATATTGTTTTAGCTAACCAGCAAGTGGGAGCAGCCGCTATTTCTCAGTTCGGGTTTTATAAATACTATGGCCCCTATTTTTATTATTCCACCCAGAGCGGCGGTGAATTACAGGAGTATTTCCGCAGTTTAATGGCTGAACCGAAAAGAGAGACGGTGCTGGCCGCTTTGAGCTTGGCTGGAGTTGATGAGGGCTATGTGGTGGTTAATAATTATTGGTGGGATTTTGATCGGGTGGTGAAACTCTTGAAACATGAAGCTAATTCCTGGGAGAAGATTGATAATGGCGAGGACTATGTTTTCTGGTTTAAAAAATAATTTGCTGAGTTAATACTGATTACCAAAAAAGAGGCTTAAGCCTCTTTTATTATTTCTCTTAATTGTTTTTTTATTTTCTCGGTATCATATTTCTCTAACGCCAGTTTTCTTCCGGCTTGTTTCCGGGCAAGGAGTTCTTGAGGATCAGAGAATATTTCTGTTAGTTTTTCCTTTAAATTTTCTATATCATTAGGAATGGCTTTTAATCCTTCTGCTTCGTTAAAGACGCTTCTCACTCCCGGCAAATCAGAGGCTAAAACAGCTAGACCGCAGGCCAGGGCTTCAATTAAGACTATGCCGAAGGCTTCATGACTGTTAATGGAAGGGAGGACTAAGACGTCATTTTGCCGATAGGCGGCGATTAATTCTTCTTGGTTGTTTAATTTTCCCAAGAATTTTACCCTTTCGCCCACGCCTAATTTTTTAGCTAGTTCCTGATATTGCTTTTCCAACTCTCCGGTGCCGGCAATGGTTAATTGCCATTTTGATAATTTGGAACGGCTCAGAGCGATTATTAAATTATCCACGCCTTTGAAATAATGAGCTTTGTCTAAACCGCCGACGAAGATAATGTTTTGAGTGTCAGCACGTTGAATATTTTCTTGCGGACAAAAAACTTGGGTATCAATGGCAAAGGGGACGGCGGCGAATTTGTCCGGATGTTTTTGATAGTATCTTTTTATTTCACTATTTTTGGCATAGTCTAAACTAGAGACAATAATTTTTTCGGCTAAGTTAAAAAGCCGGTAGCTGATTATCCTTTCCGGCCAGGCTAGGATTTTTTTCATGCCTTTTAGGTCCCCGGTGTCCATGTGATATTGGATGATGAGACGAGTTCGGGGATGAAAAAGTTTGAAGAAAAAAAGGATTAATCCGGCGCCAAAGAAAGGATAGTGGAAATATATTAGATCGTATGGTTTTAGTTTGCTAAACAAAGAGAAGGGCAAGGCGGCATGGCCAAATCTAATCAGAGGAGATAGGTAGCTCACTCGGTCAGCGGGCTGGTTGGCGCCCTGGTTTAGGGTAATGGTATCCCAGCTAAAATAACGGCTGAGATTAAAAGCGCTAGTGCCAATGCCGCCGGCATAGGGAGGATAGACGCAGACTAATTGCACTGTTTTCATAATTGATATTATTTGAGGGCTTCGTCGCGAGTAATTTGGGTAATGTCTTTTTCAATTTTGACGATTTTTAATCGGGTGCGGAATAAAAGATAGAACAGGAAGAGGACAGCAATGTAGAGCAGGTAATTGATACCGGCGCCGGAAAGCCCTAATTGGATCACTAATCTGTCTATCATCTTTAATCCTAAGATCGCCAAGGCGGCTATTAGCCAGAAGGTGAGCCAGAAACGGAATTCGTTGCGGCTAATTTTTTTATTCTTCTTTTGCAAGCTCAGGCGCCAGATGAAGAAGAGGATAATGACTAGGGCGATAATTTGTTGCCACATATTATTTGGTTATTGCTTTATAAATTAAATCTTTGATGATTCTTAATCCGCCGCCGAAGTTTTGGCCGAAGCGGTGATAGATTACGGTTATCGGCACTTCTTGGACGCGGTATTTATTGCGATGGGCTTTGATGATGATTTCACTGCAATGGGCCATGCGGTCATTTTCAATGGTGAGAGTGTCGGCTACTTTTCTGTTGAAAGCCCGGAAGCCGCTTTGGGGATCGGTTAATTTAATGTTCCAAATTAAACGGCTTAAGGTTTTGGCTAAGGGCATGATAATCTTGGCTTTAGCCCAGGGTAGTTGGTTGTCGGATAAAAAACGGGAACCGAAAACGATGTCGGCTTGACCGTTGATAATTGGAGCGCAGACTTTAGCGATGTCTGAGGCCAGAAATTGGCCATCGGCATCAAAGTGGACGATTATCTCGGCGCCTAAGGATTTAGCTTTTTGATCGCCGGTTTCTAAAGCGGCGCCCTGGCCGCGGTTTATTTTATGAGTTAAAACTAAAGCCCCGGCGTCTTGAGCCAGTTGGCGGGTATTATCGGTGGAACCGTCGTCAACCACGATTACCCATTCGGCTAAGGGTTTGACCGAGCTCACTACTGCGGCTATGGAACGGGCTTCGTTTAGTCCGGGGATGATGATTGCTATTCTTGCCATAATATTCAAAATGTGGTCTGAGGGGTTAATAAAATTGAGTTCCGGTTAATTATATCACTATTTTATATTATTTTAAAATGTACTATAATGGAAGGGAGAATTATTTATAAAATCTTTATTTTATGCTTCTAGTCGGCAAATTGGCGCACTATGCGTCTTTGGGGAAAACGAACTTGAAAATAGCGGCTAAATTAGCCTGGGGCTTAACTTACGTCCGAGTTTATATTCTAGTGGCCGGCATTATCAATCTTCTAGATTGGGTGGGGTCATTTCTGCTTTATCGAGCCATGGGACCGAATTTGACCGTGCTTCATTATAATGTGGACTTTGGTATTGATTTGGTGGGCCAGAGGCAAAAATTATTTTTAAATCCGGCTATCGGATTAACTTTTATATTATTGGATTTCTTGTTTTTGCTTTTTTGGACTAAACAGAAAAATCTTAGCTTAGTCTCTCATGTGCTTCTGGCAACGGCCATTTTGGTCAATGCTTTGTTGTTGTTATCGCTGCTAGCGGTTTACCTTATTAATTTCAGATAATTGTTCTATGGACTTCTATATCATCAAAATCATCTTGCTGTCTACTTTGGCTTTTATCTTTACTATTGCCTGGACGCCGCTTTTGACTAATTTTTTGTATAAATACCGGATGGGGAAGCGGATCAGAAATAATGGTAATACGCCGATTTTCAGCCAGCTTCATGCTCACAAAGCCGGCACCCCCACCATGGGCGGCATGTTGATTTGGGTGACGCTATTAATTTTTATCTTGGTTTTCTATTTAGCCAGCCGCTTCGTTAACTGCAGTACTCTTTGTCAGATGAATTTTTTGACCAAGAAAGAAACCCTCTTGCCTCTAATTGCTCTAATCGCCTCCGCTTTAATCGGATTATTTGACGATTGGCTGGATGTTCGCGGCAAAGGAGAAAAAGGCGGCGGGGGACTGAGAATGAAACATCGTTTGTTAATTTATACCGCTATCGCCTTGGTGGGCGCCCTTTGGTTCTATTTTAAATTGGATTGGACGGTTTTGCATGTTCCTTTCTTGGGTAATTTTGAAATTGGTTGGTGGTATATTCCAATATTTGTCTTAGTGATTGTGGCTACTTCTTTCTCGGTCAATGAAACCGATGGTTTGGACGGTTTAGCCGGCGGCACTTTGCTGATGTCTTATACCGCCTATGCGATTATCGCTTTCTCTATGGGGCGCTATGATTTAGCCGCTTTTTGCGGGGTAATTATTGGCGCTTTGATCGCTTTTCTGTGGTTTAATATTGCTCCGGCCCGTTTCTATTTGGGAGATACCGGTTCCATGAGTTTGGGGGTGACTTTGGGCGTGATTGCCATGCTGACTAACAATATGTTTATTCTGCCGATTATCGGCTTGGTGTTCGTGGTGGAATCAGCTTCGGTGATTATTCAGATGATCTCTAAAAAGTTGCGCCACAAAAAAGTTTTTCTCTCCAGCCCCTTGCATAATCATTTGCAAGCCGTGGGTTGGCCGGAAACTAAAATTGTGATGCGTCTCTGGTTGATAGCCGCTATTTGCGCGGCTCTGGGATTAATGATTTTTCTTTTGGACAAGCATATATAATTTATGACCTGGCGCGGCGGAGCTTTAGCTCACCCTAAAACCGAACAGTTGGCCGATAAGAAGCTCGTTATCACTATAATTGGGCTTCTTGTTTTCGGTCTGGTGATGCTCTTTAGCGCTTCCTTGGTGGCCGGTTATGTCAAGGGCGGCAGCAGTTTGTATTTTATTAAACACCAGCTTTTTGGTTTGGCTCTGGGTCTGCCGGCGATGATCATACTGTCCAAAATTAATTATCATTATCTCAAACCCTGGGCGCTCTATGCTTTAATCGGTTCTTTTTTGCTCCTGTCATTAGTTTTTATTCCCGGACTAGGAGCCGGCTATGGCAAGGCCCAGAACTGGATTAATGTTTTCGGTTTTTCTGTTCAGCCCTCGGAGTTTGTGAAATTATTGTTTTTAATTTATTTAGCCGCCTGGCTGGAGGTCAAAGCCGATCGCATTAATAGTTTTAAAGATAGTTTAGGCCCCTTAGTTTTTATCATTGCCGCTATTTCTATTTTGATGCTCAAGCAGCCGGATTTAGGGACTTTGTCCATTATTTTAGGCAGCTCTTTGATTGTTTATTTCGTGGCCGGCATCAAATGGCGCTACATCGCCGCTATTTTAGTGATAGCCGCAATGGCGTTATTGATCTTGCTCAATCAGAAAAGCAACAAAATGGACAGAATAGAATGTTTTCAGCATCCAGAAATTAATGCCGGAGAGCAATGTTATCAGATTAATCAATCTTTAATTGCTATTGGTTCTGGCGGATTCTTGGGGCGCGGATTAGGAGAAAGTCGGCAGAAGTTTATGTATTTGCCGGAAGTTTGGAGTGATTCTATTTTTGCAGTCATCGCTGAAGAGGTCGGTTTCTTGTTTAGTCTAGCTTTAATCGCCGCCTATTTTTTCTTAGCCTATCGCGGCCTAATGATTGCTTCCAGGGCTCCCGATTTATTCGGCCGTTATTTGGCGGTGGGTATTTCGGCTTGGGTGGTGGTGCAGGCAATTTTGAACATTGGTGGGGCGATGAATTTTATTCCCATGACTGGAGTGCCTTTGCCCTTCGTCAGTTCCGGCGGTTCGGCTTTGTTGGCCCTCTTGGCAGCGATGGGAATTTTGATTAATATTAGTCGGCAGACGGTTAAATCATAATTATGAAAAAAATAGCGCCAAAATTAATTATTTTATCAGGAGGTGGGACCGGTGGTTCGGTGACCCCGCTTTTGGCCGTGGCCGATTATTTAAAAAAATACTCAGCCAGCCGCTATCGTTTTTTATTTATCGGTACCAAGCATGGTCCAGAGGAGAGGTGGGCTAAAGCTTCCGACATTCCGTTCCAAGGAATGTTGTCAGGAAAATTGCGCCGTTATTTTTCTCTCCGGAATATTTTTGATATTATTTTAATCGGTTTAGCTTTCTTTCAGTCTTTCTATCTATTATCTAAATATCGTCCGGCGCTCATTATTTCAGCCGGATCGTTTGTGAGCGTGCCTTTAGTTTGGGCAGGAAGAATGATGGGAATAAAATCAATTATTCATCAACAGGATTGGCGGCCGGGATTAGCTAACAAATTAATGAAGGGGGCAGCGAAGACAATTACCGTCACTTTTGAAAAATCTTTAGCCGATTATGGTTCCAGAGCAGTTTGGATTGGCAATCCTATCAAGGAAATAGATCCAGAACAATTGGCTGCTGATCAAGCGGCGGTGATAACAAAATATAATTTGTCTCAGGACAAGCCGTTAATTCTGATTATGGGCGGCGGCACCGGTTCGGTGGCTCTTAATAGATTGAGTCAGGAAGCGGCCGGAGAATTGGCTAAATTGGGAGAAGTTATTCAGATTTGCGGTTTAGGAAAAAGCTTTGCGGCGGTACCGGGATTTCAAGTCTTAGAGTTTATTCCTCATTCCGAATTATTAGCCCTAGAGTCTTTGGCTCAAGTGGTGGTTTCTCGCTGTGGATTAGGAACTTTAAATGAAATCAGCTATTTTAAAAAACCGGCGATACTTATTCCTTTGCCTCATTCTCATCAAGAGGACAACGCCGGTTATTTTTCTCAGAATCAGGCGGCGGTAGTTTTAGCCGAAGATAGTTTAACCTCCGGCGATTTGGTGCAGAGCGTTAAAAAAATGCTGCAAAATGGTGATAAGTATTCCTATTTGATGGGCAAGATGATGAAAAGAGAAGCTAGTCAGAAAATGGCGGAAATTATTAATAATTTGCTATGAAAATTTCTAATTTAGGTAAATCAGCTTATTTTATCGGCATTAAAGGAGTGGGCATGACTATGCTGGCTCAGTTTTTGGCCGGACAGGGAATTAAAATAACCGGAGCGGATAATTCCGAGGTTTTTATGACCGACGCGGTTTTGCGCCGGGCTAAGATTAAGGTATTGTCACCTTTTGCGATTAAAAATATTCCTGCCCAGGTTGATTTTGTCGTTTATTCTTCAGCTTATAGTGAAAAAAATAATGTGGAGATGAAAGAGGCTCGGCGACGCGGATTAAAGATGTATTGTTATGCCGAAGCCTTGGGCTGGCTCTTTAATTCTTATCAAGGGATTTCTGTCTGCGGCAGCCACGGCAAGACTACCACTACCGCTTGGCTAGGCTATGTCTTGTCTCGCGCCGGCAAGTCGCCCAATGTTTTAGTGGGAGCCAGAGTACCGCAATTTAAGGGCAGCGCTTTACTGGGAAAATCAAAATTATTCGTAGCGGAATCAGATGAGTATCAGAACAAATTGCAGTATTTTTCTCCGCGCGGAGTTTTGCTTAATAATATTGATTATGATCATCCGGATTTTTTCTCTACCGAGAAAGATTACATCCGGGTTTTTGCCGAATTCATTAAAAAGATTCCGCGCTCGGGATTTTTAGTGGCCAACCTTGATGATCAAAAAATCAAAAGCATCTTAAAGTATAATCCGGCCAAATTAATTAGTTATAGCTTGGTTGATTCTCAAGCTGATTACTACGCTCAGGCCATTAGCCTTAATCACGGCCAGCAATCATTTTTGGTTTATAAACGAGGACGGCTTTGGGGGAAGGTGAAGACTAAATTAACCGGAAAACATAATATTTCCAATGCTTTGGCGGTGATTGCCGCCGCGGAAAAATTGGGAGTGAAGAAAGAGCAAATTATCAAAGGTTTATTTTCCTTTCAGGGCACTGAGAGAAGATTGCAAACCTTGGGCGTTTATCACGGAGCTAAAATTATTGATGACTATGGCCATCATCCGACTGAAATTAAAGCTACCTTAATGGCTTTAAGGAATCTTTATCCGCAAAAAAGATTATTAGTTTTGTTTCATCCGCATACTTTTACTCGCACCAAGGCGTTGTTTAAAGATTTTAGCAATAGTTTTAGGGAAGCTGACCAGGTTTTTGTTTTAAATATCTATGGCTCAGCCCGGGAAAAGCAGGGCGGGGTATCGGCTAAAGATTTAGCCGCTGCTATTAATATTCATAGTCAAGTGCCGGCCAAACATATCAAGGATTTGGCGGCGGCGGTTAAATACTTACGGATTATTTTACGCCCGCAAGATTTGTTATTACTTTTAGGAGCGGGCGATGTCTTTAGAGTGGGGCAAGAATTAATCTATGGAAAAAGAAAATAAGCCCAACAACGAAGGTCAATATTGGCGCAATCTTTGGCGCCTACTCCAGCCGATTCGCAAAGGATTGCTGGGTATTTCGGTTTTTGTAATTTTTTTGACTTTGTTGGCTGTGGTTAAGCCCTATGCTTTGAAATTGATAGTGGATCGGTTGACGACGGCCGGGTTTCAAGATTGGGGCTGGCTGATTCTCTGGGTGATGATTTTTTGGGGAACTGATTTAATTCGGACCAGCCTGCAATATTTTGAACGGCAGTTGTTATTCAAAGTTATGGTGGAATTGGAATATTTTTTGCCGATTAAGGCTCATGAAAAACTTTTGCAACTCAATTTATCCTATCACGAAAGAGAAAATACCGGGGCCAAGATTGTCAAAATTGAAAAAGGAGTTTTTAAAATATCCAATTTAGTGGGAGATTTCTTTTTTGAAGTGGTGCCGACTGTTATCCAACTGTTTGTCACCACCATATTTTTAGGAGTGATTGATTATCGTTTTGCTATCGGTTTTTTGATATTTACCATACCGTTTATTATTCTAAACTACACCTTTAACCGCCGTCTCTATCCGGTGCGCCGAGCGCGGTATCGGCAGTATGAAAAGGCTTCGGGGAAAATGGCTCAGGCGGTGATGAATATTAATGCTGTCCAATCTTTTTCTCAGGAACGCCGGGAATTGCGTGATTTTACCAATCTCAAGCAAGATATCAAAACTAAGGAAGACAAAGAGTGGCTGACGGTGAATCGTTTGAATTGGTTCCGAAACTCTTTGATTGATACCGGTCGAGCCGTGGTTCTGATTTTGAGCGCTTATTTGGTGTTTAAAGGCGAGATTAGCATCGGTTCTTTAGTCTTTGTAATGAGCTTAAGCGAAAGTGCCTATACCGCTATTTATCGTTTGAGCCATGTCTATGACATGATGGCCGAAGGGCGAGAAGGCGTTTCCCGTCTGCAGGAGTTGATAGAGGAGAAACCAGAAATAACTAACCCGGAAAATGGCCGAAAGTTGAAAAGTATCAGCGGCGAGATTGAATTTTCTAATGTCAGTTTCAACTATCGCGCTAATGAGAATGCGGTTTTGAAAAAGATTAATCTTAAAATTGCCGCCGGCGCGGTAACCGCCCTGGTTGGTCCTTCGGGATCGGGAAAAACTACTTTGGCTCGCTTAATTTACCGTCATTATGACCCGACCACGGGGGATATCTCAGTTGATGGCCATAGTCTGCGAGAATTAGATCTTTATAACTATCGGCGCTTTTTGGCTATCGTGCCACAGGAGGTGGAAATCTTTGATTTGAATATTAAGGACAATATTGCCTATGCTAATCCGCGGGCTAGCCTCAAAGAAATTAAAGCCGCGGCCAAGATGGCTAATGCCGAGGAGTTCATCGTCAAATTAAACAAAGGATACGAAACATTAGTCGGGGAACGGGGCGTGAAATTGTCCGGCGGTCAAAGACAAAGAATTGGTATCGCTCGAGCCATTTTGGCCAATCCCCAGATTTTAATCTTTGACGAGGCGACTTCTAATTTAGATAGTTATAGTGAAAAATTAATTCAGGAAGCCATTGAAAGGGTACGTCAGCATCGCACTATGATTATCGTGGCGCATCGTTTGTCCACCATTCGCAAAGCCGACAAAATAGTGGTTTTGGAAAATGGTCGGGTGATTGAAGAGGGGAGTCACTTAGAATTGTCCCAGCATGGCGGTTTGTATCAAAAACTGCTAAGCTTGCAGGCGGCTGGGGATATAGTTAATAAATAATATGTTAAACATCCAAGAAAATATCAATTTGTCTGCTTATACCACTTTTCGCATCGGCGGCCCGGCGCGTTATTTCGCCGTGATTACTAATTTAGAAGATTTGCGGGAAGTGATGGCATGGAACAAGGAACGGAATTTGCCGCTCTTAGTTTTGGGTCGGGGGGCTAATATGCTGGTGAGCGATGCCGGTTTCCCCGGTTTGGTGATTAAAAATGAAATAAAGGGACGGGAAATATTGGAGGAAGCTGAGGACAAGGTCAGCTTATTAATCGGCGGCGGGGAAGATTGGCCGGAGTTAGTGGTTTATACTGTGGATAAAGGTTGGAGTGGTTTAGAGAACCTGGCTGCCATTCCTGGTACCGTGGGAGCGGCACCGGTGCAAAATATCGGTGCCTATGGCGTAGAACTGAAAGATCATTGTTCATTTGTGAAATGTGTTGATTTACATGATCCGGAATTAAAATTGCAGACTATAGCTGCCTCAGATTGTGATTTTTCTTATCGCCAAAGCCGGTTCAAGAAAGCCGGTCAAGGGCGTTATTTCATCGTTTCAGTGGGTTTTTCTTTAGATAAGACCTGCAAACCGATTGTGGAATACGGCACCCTTAAAGATTGTTTAGGAGATAAGGAACTAAATCAGCGAAATATTTTTGAAACCGTGGTCTCGGTTCGGGGCGCCAAGCTGCCTGACCCGGCAGTTCTGCCTAGCGCCGGTTCGTTTTTCAAGAATGTGGAGCTTAGTCCGGAGGAATTTGCTCCAATTTTAGAGAAATTTCCGGAAATTAAGCATTTTGAAACTAATGGGAAGATAAAAATACCAACAGCCTGGCTAATTGAGCAATGCGGCTTTAAAGGATACCGCGAAGGAGATGCTGGGACCCATGTCAATCAACCCTTGGTTTTGATTAACTATGGGCAAGCTAACCAGGCTGATATTCTGGCTTTAGCACAACGAATTATTGATAAAGTCAAGAATAAATTTGGGGTAGTCTTGGAGCCGGAGGTTAATTTGATAAAATAGCCTAAAACCCGACTTTTCCCCTTGACAAGAATAGGGGGCTTGGTTATAATGAAGGCATTATTAGAAATTTGTATCAGAAGATTTTATTTTTTAGATATTTGATAAGGCTGAGGGCATAGCTAGCCTATGCTTTTTAAGTCTTTATCAATTTTTTTTGCTTTAATGTCTAAAGGTGACAATCAAAACATTGATTCTAAGAATTTCATTGAAACCGAAGGCGAGGTTTTAGAACTGATGCCGTCCGCCACTTTCAAAGTGGCTTTGGACAGCGGTCATGAAATATTGGCTCATTTATCTGGCAAGATGCGGATGAATAAAATTAAGTTGCTGCCGGGAGACAAGGTAAGGGTGGAAATGAGCCCTTATGACTTGACCAAAGGACGGGTGACTTATCGCCTCTAATTGCTAAGCTTAATTTATTTTTTACTTAATTTTATATGAAAGTTAGAGCTAGTGCTAAAAAAATCTGTAAAGATTGCAAAGTTGTCCGCCGCAAGGGCCGAGTTTATGTTATCTGCAAAAATCCTAAGCACAAGCAGAGACAGGGTTAATAATTTTTAATTTTTACATAATTCTATGGCAGTCAGAATAGCCGGTGTTAATATCCCTAATGAAAAAAGAGTCGAAACAGCTTTGACTTATATTTATGGCATTGGCCCGACTCAGAGTAAGGCAATTTTGGAAAAGGCCAAGATTGATCCGAGCATCAGAGTTAAAGATTTAAAAGAAGAGGATGCCAACCGTATCCGAGAAATGATTGAAAAGCAATATGTCGTGGAAGGCGATTTGCGCCGAGAAGTGGCTAGCAATGTGAAGCGCTTGAAGGAAATCAATTCTTTCCGCGGCGTGCGCCATAACCGTCATTTGCCGGTTAGAGGACAGAGAACCAAGACTAACAGCCGTACCGTTAGAGGTAATAAGCGTCTAACCATGGGTTCCGGCCGGGCTAAAGCAGCTCAGAAGACCTAATATTCAATAATTAATTTGTTATATATGGCAGAAGAAAAGCAAATTGAAGAAGAAAAAATGGCTGAACAGGCCAAAGATTCAATGGACGAGGCAACCGCCCCGGAAGTTTTGGTTGATGACTTTGAAGACAACGATGAAGCTGCAGTTAATAGCTTGATGTCTGAGAGCGAAGAATTGCCGGCTGAAATTAAGGAAAAACTAGAAAAGAACAAAGCTGCTCGTGCCAAAAAGAAAATTATCAAAAAGAAAAAGAAGAAAGTGGCCAAGACCGTTAAATCCGGCAAGGCTTATATTAATGCCACTTATAATAACACCATCATGACTTTGACCGACAATAACGGCGATGTTATTTCTTGGGCTAGCGCCGGTATGGCCGGTTTCAAAGGCGCCAAGAAAGCTACCCCGTATGCCGCTCAGATCATTACTAAAATTGCTGTTCAGAAGGCTAAGGAAGAATTCGGTTTAGAAGAAGTTAAAGTTTTTGTTTCTGGCGTCGGTACCGGCCGCGAAGCGGCTATCAGAGCTTTGAATGCCAACGGCTTGAATGTAGCCGCCATTAAAGATACCACTCCGATTCCTCATAATGGTTGCCGCCCGAAGAAACCGAGACGTGTTTAATTTAATCTAATTATTTTGTTTATATGGGAAGAAATTTATCTCCGAAATGCAAACAATGCCGCCGTCTGGGCGAAAAACTGCTTTTAAAAGGCGAGCGCTGTACTAGTGCTAAGTGCGCTATTTTAAAACGCAACTACGCTCCTGGTATTCATGGTCCGAAGGGCAAAAAGAGAGGTAGCGACTATGGAGCTCAATTGGCGGAAAAACAAAAGGCTAAAAAGATGTATCATCTAATGGAAAGCCAATTCCGTTTGACTTTTGATAAGGCTAAGAATCAGACTGGCGATACCGGTTATAACTTCCTAAAATTGTTAGAAATGCGTTTAGACAATACTATCTGTCGTTTGGGTTGGGCTACTTCTCACTCTCAGGCCAGGCAGTTGGTTAACCACGGTCATTTTACCGTGAACGGCCGTAAGGTTGATATCCCTTCATTTAATGTTAAAACCGGCGATATTATCAAAATTAAGAAAACTAGCGTTAAGAGCAAATTCTTCAGAGATCTAACCGAACGCTTGAAGAACGTGAATTTGCCGAGCTGGGTTAATTTTAACGCTGAAGATTTGAGCGCCAAGGTTTTACATGAACCGAAGAAGGACGATATGCCTCAGCATATCAATGTCCAGATGATTATTGAGTTCTACTCCAAATAAAAATTTCTCATAATAACTCTCATAATAAAATTATGGAAAAAATCGCTCTGCCTAAAAAAATTGAATTCCAAGCTGGAACCGAGTTAAACGAAGGTAACATTATCATCGAGCCTTTGTTTCCTGGCTATGGTATGACTTTGGGCAACTCTTTGCGCCGCGTGCTTTTGTCTTCCTTGCCGGGAGCAGCCGTTACCGGTGTCAAAATCAAGGGAGCTAGTCATGAATTCATGGCTTTGGAGAATATCAAAGAAGACATTTTGGAGATTATTTTAAATTTGAAGCAATTGCGTTTGAAAATTCACGGTGAAGAGGAAGTGAAATTAGATTTGTCAGTTTCTGGTAAGAAAATCGTCACCGCCGCTGATATAGCTAAGAATAGCCAAGTAGAAGTCGTTAATCCTGATCTAGTTTTAGCTCAGATTACCGATCCGGCCGGCAATTTAGAAATGGAAATTTATGCCAAACCAGGCCGCGGCTATCAATTATCCGATACCAGTGAAAAGGGCAAGGGAGAATTAGGATTCATTGAAGTGGATGCTATCTTCTCTCCGATTTTGTCTGTTTCCATTGAAAATGAAAATGTCCGCGTCGGTAAAATGACTAACTGGGATAAATTGATCTTGAAGGTCAAAACTGATGGTACTATTACTTTTGAAGAAGCTTTTAATAAATCAGTTGAGGTCTTAATTGATCAATTCAACGCTTTATTACCCGGCGCTTTAGAAGTGGAAGCAGTGGAAGAACCGGTAGCTGAAGTAGCCGCCGAAGAAGAAGTTGTTGAGACTGAAGAAAAACCCAAAACCAAGAAGAAAAAATAAGTTTTAAATATCCATTTATATGAGACACGCTAATAAAGGAAAAATTTTAGATCGCGACAAGGCCTCTCGGGAATTAATGCTCCGGAATTTGGCTTCCAGCGTGATTTTGTATGAAAAAGTGAAAACTACCGAAGCTAAGGCTAAGGTGGTGAGACCGATAGTGGAAAGATTAATTACTATCGCTAAGACCGGCAATTTAAATTCTCGCCGGAGATTGATTCAGGTGCTTTTACAGAAAAATGCTGTTAAAAAATCAATGGAAGTTTTAGGCGCCCGCTATCAAGATCGCCAAGGAGGCTATACCCGTATCGTTAAATTAGGTTTCCGCCAAGGTGATGGGGCTAATATGGTTCAAATTGAATTAGTATAAAATTATATGGCTGATAAAAAAGCACAACCAATCAAGAGAGCTATTCATCATTTAGATGCCGAAGGACAGGCCGCTGGTCGTTTAGCTACCCAAATTGCCATTTTATTACGTGGCAAGAACAAAGCTAGCTATTTGCCGCATATTGATGCCGGCGACATCGTGGAAGTCAAGAATGTGAAATTGATGAAGTTTACCGGTAAGAAGTTAGAGCAGAAAGAATATAAAAGCTATTCTGGCTATTTAGGCGGTTTGAAGCGCAAGAAATTGTCGGTGGTCATGAAGACCAAGCCGGCGGAAGTATTACAGCGCGCTGTCAAACAGATGCTGCCGCCTACCAAGTTACGCCCGGCCATGATGAAGCGTTTAATTATTAAGTAAAGCACTAAATTATATGGCAGAAAAAGTAAAGAAAACTACCACCGTTAAAGCCGCTCCGAAAAAGGTTGTTAAGGAAAAGGAAGTAAAGGAGGCTAACGAGTTTGCCGGTAAATATATCGCCGCTATTGGTCGTCGCAAGACTGCCACTGCTCGCGTTAGACTATATTTAGAAGGCAAGGGAGGCGTGGTGGTAAATAACCAGAAACCGACTAAGTATTTTTCTGAAGATCAGGCCAATTTGATTACCCAACCTTTGAAATTGACCGGCCAGAACCGCAATTTGAGCGTTTCTGCTGTCGTTCATGGTGGAGGCAAGAATGGCCAAGCCGAAGCTATCCGTTTAGGTGTGGCTCGCGCTTTGTTGAAGATTGACGAAAACTTAAAGCCGGCTTTAAAAGCTGCCGATTATTTGACTCGCGACCCGAGAGAAGTGGAAAGAAAGAAGCCTGGCTTGCGCAAAGCTCGCCGTGCTCCGCAATGGTCCAAACGTTAATTTATCTATTCCGTTTATATATTTCAAAACCCGCTTATCTGGCGGGTTTTGTGTTAGTTGACATTTCAAGTATTTTGTTTTAATATAGACGGAATGTTCATTAAAACCCTTTATCATGGAAACATATATTGCTGCTATTTTGTTTTTGATTATTCATTTGGGAATAATTCTATCCTTTCTTTTGTACATCAAAAGGATTAGACGGAAATTTAAGTTTTGCCAAGACATCCGTTTGGTTTCAGATTCTACTCAGGATGACTGTTGGGATTTCCTGGGCACCTTGTCTGAGGCGCCGACATCTTTTCTAATTGAGTTTAAGGACGATATTGCTGCACAATTGCAAGCAAACCTGTTTGGTCCTGGAACTGATGAAGAAATGCAGGCTCACTGCTTAGAGGAGCTGGGAATGGATTTAAAATCATGCTATGCCAATACCCGGAAAGACGCTTATTGGAGCTTTATCTTCCAAGCCCTAATTGGGGCTGGTTCGTATAAAGTCGGCTTGCTCTATGTTCACCTCATGAAAATTAAAATTGAAGAGAATGATGAACTGTCCAATGCTATTGGGATATTAGAAAATCATTTTGTTCGCTTGGATCAGTGCAGTAGCGAGGTTCGGTATAATTTGAGAGAAAGTATTTGCCAAGAAATGGATAAATATATTTCTATAATCTCGCCAAAAATAGAATGGATGACTCTAATGAGAGATGAAAAGATTAAATTCAGGGAAGCCTTCAGAGTTTAATACTCTTTAAAACCCGCGAAAAATCGCGGGTTTTGTATTTGGGGGAAAGTTTGGTATGATAATAATATGGAAAATTTGATTAAGAAAATTGAAGAATTACGAGAAAGACTGACGCGAGCCGAGGCTCTTTTAGACTTGCCGCAAATGGAAAGCGAAGCTCGGGAATTGAAGCGGGAAATGAGTCGGCCGGATTTTTGGAATGATCAGAGAAAGGCGGCGGATATTTCTCGTCAGGCTGAGGGCCTGGAAAAGGAATTGTTGAAATGGCAGTCTTTATCTAAAGAAATTAGAGAGTTGGAAGAATTGGCAGCTTTGGCGGACAAAGAAGGGGAGAAGGATTTAAATGAAGAAGTGGAAAAGAGATATTTAGATCTATTAGCCCAATTTTCTGATTTAGAGTTTTTGTTATTATTCTCCGAGAAATATGATGCGAGCAATGCCATTGTTTCTATCCATGCCGGCGTGGGCGGAGTGGATGCGCAAGATTGGGCGCAAATATTAGAAAGAATGTACTATCGCTATAGTGAGAAGCTGGGGTTTAAGGCAGAGATAATTGACCGTCTGGAAGGGCAGGAAGCGGGTATCAAGAGCGTTTCTTTTCGAGTGAGCGGACATTTCGCCTATGGCTATTTCAAGAGCGAAAACGGTGTCCATCGCTTGGTGCGAATCTCACCCTTTGATGCCGAGTCTATGCGCCACACCTCTTTTGCTTTAGTGGAGGTTATTCCGGAATTGCCGGAAAGCGAATCGGTGGAGATCAGAGACGAAGATTTAAAATGGGAGTTCTATCACTCTTCCGGTCCGGGTGGACAAAATGTCAACAAAACTGCTTCGGCGGTGCGATTAATCCATTTGCCGACTAAGATTTCCATAACTTGCCAGAGCGAAAGATCCCAGCTCCAGAATCGGGAAATTGCTTTGCGGGTTTTGCGGGCTAAACTAAAACATCTAGAAGAAGAGAAGAAAAACAAAGAAGAAAAGAAATTAAAAGGAGATGTAAAAGTGGCTGAATGGGGCAAGCAGATTAGATCTTATGTCATGCAGCCTTATCAGTTAGTGAAAGACCACCGCAGCGATTATGAAGAAACAGATATCAATTCGGTTTTAGACGGTAACTTAGAAAAATTCAGCGAAGCCTATTTACGGTTTATTAAATAATTTTTTTCGTGCTATACTGCCAGATAATTATATTATTTTTTAACAAATAAAAAATCCCTTGGTTGAGGGATTTTTTTAATTTCTAAAGTAGAAAACTCTGAGAGTTGCTCTACCCAAATCATAAAGAATTTCATTGATTAGTTGGCTAGCGTTCATTACCGATACGACTAATTCTGAGAGAATAGGGTAGTCATCCCAATTTAAGTCGTTAATTACTAAATTGGCTTCGGCTTGATTAATCTCAACAGTAATTCTGTCCAGGAAGAAACGAATTTCAAATGAGGGTTGAAAGGCATCTTGAATCTTGTCCATCATAATATAATCCTCTCTGTCCCGGGCTTCTTCCCAGACATGACGCAAGGGAAGCCTAATGTTTTGCGCCCAGGTAATCATTTTCTTGATATAATCTAATGATTCCCGATTGATGGTGTTGAAATCATCCGGCGCATCGCCTAGCTCTTGATTGGCCAGAGAAAGCTGGTCTCGCCAATCACTTTCTGTATTGTTAGCCATTTTTCAAGGGTTTAAAGGTCCTATGGTTATTTTCCTTCATTATCCGGCGCTTGTCAACTACTCTTTATCCTTTCTTCATCACCGCCTTGTTATGATTAGACAATGCGCTTTCTACTATTTGGTAATCAAAAATTACAATTGATGTTTTTGAGTTTTATTTTAGGACTATCTTTAGCCCTGGTTTTTAATAATGTTGTCGCTCTAATCGGATTGTTATTTTTGGTGTTATATTGTTGGCGAACAAAGACAAAGTTTTGGCTGATGAGCTTGGCTTATATTTTGGGAATAATGCGAATTAGTTTAATTCCCATGCCGCCTGATTTTCAACCGGGGAAGTATGAATTTGCCGCTACTATTTGCGCTGAACCGGATTTGAGATTGGATCAACAAAAATTAGTGCTTTGCTTTGCTAAGCAAAAGGTATTGGCCACGGTGGGATTATATCCGCCGTATTATTATGGCGACCAGGTTAATTTCCGGGGAAAGATAGAGCGGCCGGGAGAAATTGATGGTTTTCGCTATGACCGCTATTTAGCTAAACAAGGAATATATTTAATTTCTCGCCAGCCCAGCTTGGAGAAAGTGGCTGAGGAGAAGAGAGGATTCTTTTCGGTCTTATTTCGCCTCAAAGATAATTTAAAAAAGATAATTGATAAATCAATGCCGGAGCCGGAGGCGGGTCTGGCTAATGCTTTAATCTTAGGATACAAGAATACGGTCAGTCGGGAATATTTAGATTTGTTTTCGGAAATTGGTGTTAGTCACATGATTGCTATTTCCGGTACCCACATTACTATCATGGCCATGATTTGGCAGAAGATAATGGGAATATTTTTTCGCCGACCCAAATTAATTTTAACCATCAGTTTTTTGTCCTTCTATGTTCTGCTAACCGGCTCTTCGGCCGCGGCTTTAAGATCATTGGTGATGGGTATTTTGGCTTTAGTGATTATGAGTCAAAAGGGAAAACAGAATGGGACTTGGCTCTTAATTTTTTCGGCGGCTTTCATGCTCCTCATTAATCCATTGTGGCTGACCGCCGACTTGGGGTTCCAACTGTCTTATTTGGCAATGATTGCTTTAATTTATATTTATCCTTGGCTGAATTCTTATTTTGTTAATTGGCCTAAACAGCGTTGGGCTCAAGGAGTTTGGGAAGTATTTGTATTAACCATCGCCTCTCAGCTTTTGACAGCACCGCTAATAGCTGTGAACTTCGGCCGCTTCTCGGTGATAGCGCCCTTGGCTAATATTTTATTGCTGTGGATATTTCCATTTCTGATGGCCACATTGCTAGGAGGGTTATTACTGGCGGCATTATTGCCGCCACTTGTGAAGATATTTTTTCTGCCGGCCTATTTCGGTCTGCTCTATATTTTCTCAGCGGCGGAGATAATCGCCCGAGTGCCGCTGGCTACTGTGGACTGGCGTTGGAACTGGGGCGGGGCAGGACTGTTTTATAGTGGTTTCTTTTTAGTCTATTATTTTTTTAACAAACAAAAAAATCGAGCTTGACTCGATTTCTTTGTAATAATTGAAAATAATTATTTGTCGTTCTTCTTCATGCTTCTTAAGCAGGAGGTGCAGAGTTTAACTTTGATACCGCCGATATTCTTAGGTTGCAGATTGATATTCTGACGTTTTAAAGTTTTTCTTTTAGAGTGAGAGCGGGTAGCACCTCTAGTTGAGCCCCGGCCGCACAGATCGCATTTCTTAGCCATATTTTTTTCTTTTCTTATTTATCAGCTTTGGCTATCATAACATCCTTTGATAAAAATATCAAGATGTGATAAAATTAGCTCTATGATTCAATTATTTCAGATTATAGTCCTAGTCTTTTCCGCCATAATCCATGAATATATGCATGGTTTTATGGCTTATCGCCTGGGAGACCATACGGCTAAAGATTTGGGGCGATTAACCCTTAATCCGATTCCGCATATTGATCTCTTTGGCTCTATTATCATACCACTGCTCATGGTTTTATCCGGCACTGGTATTATTTTCGGTTGGGCCAAACCGGTTCCTTTCAACCCCTATGCCTTGCGGGATCAAAAGTGGGGAGCGGCTAAAGTAGCTATCGCCGGCCCTTTGGGGAACCTAATTCTAGCTCTATTATTCGGTATAGTCATCAGATTTTGTCCGTTTTTGGGAGAAAATATGCTGGGATTTTTAGGAATAGTGGTTTATATCAATATTTTACTAATGATTTTTAACTTGGTGCCCTTACCGCCCTTAGACGGATCTAAAGTATTGGCAGCTTTTTTGCCTCCTCTATGGCAGGAAAAATTTTTGAGCTTGGAACGTTATGGTTTGCTTCTGGTTTTGATTTTTGCTTTTATGGGATATCAATTAATTGTACCGATAATTAATGGCCTCTTTGCCTTAATTACCGGTTATAGAATATTTTAATATGTATACTACAGCCCATTTAGCCGCCGGATTGATTATCGGCAAATTAACCGGTGATTATCCTACGGCCATTATTAGCTCAGTGGCGATTGATTTGGACCACCTGGTCCCTTATGCCCGGGAAGGGGCATTGGGTAGCGTGAAAAAGTTTTTGGCCCGGACTAAAAGTGTCCATGGCAGCGGCCGCAGCTATTTGCATAGCTTTATCGCTTGGGGGGTAATTACTGGTATTTTGTGTATTTTTAGCCTAAAAATCGGGTTAGTTTTTGGTTTAGGTTATTTGGGACACTTCCTGCTGGATGCGGTAGATAACTCTGATTTTTATCCTCTTTTTCCTCTCAAGAAATGGAATACTAAGGGATTCATCGGTTATTATTCTCGAGCGGAGCTGATTTTTACTATTGTTCTCTTTGCCATTTTCTTTTTGATATAAAAAAACCTTGCTTTGTGGCAAGGCTTTTTGAAAAGATTCTTGTGGTATCAGTTAGAGGTGGACGAATAAATATCCACAGACTGATTTGTTTTCGTGCCTATATCCCAGGCAAACGAGTCCGTTGACCCATTTACTGGAAAAGGTTTTGAACAGACCAGTTTCCAACCGTTTTACTTCTTTGGTGTCAATCTGATAGCCGAAATCTAAATACCAGCAAATGTCTTTCTTCTTGTTAAGTTCAACATTTGTAAAGTTGGCGAAAAAGTTTTCGGCAACTTTATTTTTAAATACGGTGGTATTATAGACCGGACCAGCTTTGATTACCGACACTCCGCCGAATTCCTGGGAGGTGGGATTAGCGAATACCGAGAGATCAACTACTTTAGAACCAAAACGCAGATGATATTCGGCTTCTTTGTTCCTGGCGCATACCCCGGCGGAAAGCGTGGTGGTTTTACCAATTTTTACCCCGGTTTTTATGCCTAAGGCACTACCGGGAATATTGGCTTCGGTGAATGTTTCAAAATGTCCGGCGGCGCTGGGAGGCAAAGGACGGCTTTCGGTGGCGGGGGTGGCCATATAACCCAGTTCAACTCCAAAACCTTCTTTCTTGTTATGGAATTTTACTGAGAATGAATTAATTGGCGTGGCTGTCCCGTCGCTATAGTCCAAAGTGGCAAAAGCCTTCACCTTCATCCATTTTGTGGTCTGCCAGGTAGCCATGGTGCCAACCCTGAAGCTAAAATTGTTGGTGACTGTAGCTGCTTCGGTGTTGAAGGCCGTGGTATTTAAGATCCCGACATAGATCTTGTTAATGGTGAGGTTGCTGTCCAGTTTTACATCATTTATCTGGCTAAAGGCGGCAGTGCTGAAGACTACCAATAGGGCAATGCTGATCAATTTTTTCATTTTTCTGGATTTTGTTGTGAATGTTCGCGACTATTTGTCTGTATACTATAGCATATTTGTCTAATTATGTCAATATTAGGCAATTTATGAGGCGATAAAGGGGATTTCCCCTTGACTTCATTAGGGGTTTTTGTTAAAGTAGGGGACAGATAAATTATCCTGTTTTCAGGATTTATTTAATATTTTTTAATTAAAGCGAATTATAGCTGATTCGCCGTTTTAATTTCATTATGCCAACTATTAACCAATTGGTACGAAAAGGGCGCGGAGAAAAGAAAAAAAGGACTAAAACCTTGGCTTTACGCACTCGTTTTGATTCCTTGCATCGCCGCAAAAAAGTGGATAAAAAGGGCTCTCCGTTCAAACAGGGGGTCTGCTTAAAGGTGACCACCATGACTCCGAAGAAACCGAACTCCGCTTTACGAAAAATTGCCAGAGTCAAACTGTCTAACGGCATGGAAGTTACTGCTTATATCCCCGGTATCGGTCATAACTTGCAGGAACACTCCATCGTGCTCTTGAAGGGTGGAAAGACCAAAGATTTACCTGGTTTGCGCTATAAAATCATCCGCGGCGTCTATGACACCCAGGGTGTAGAATCTCGTCGCCAGGGCCGCAGTCTTTACGGCAACAAGCGTCCGAAAAAATAATTAGTCATTAAATTTACTTAATATCGGTTTTATTTACTTATAGCTGAGTACTTAAAATCACTTAATCTATGCGTGGAAAAGCCGCCCCCATTAGAAAAATTGAAGGGGACTTAAAATATAGCGATCCTAGTATTGCCAAATTGATCAACTACTTGATGAAGGACGGCAAGAAAGCTGTAGCTCAAAATATTATCTACAGTGCTTTTAATATTATCAAAGACAAGACCAAGCAAGACCCGCGCCATATTTTTAATAAGGCGATCAAGAGGGTTTCTCCTTTGGTGGAAGTCAGAAGCAAGCGCGTCGGCGGTGCCAACTATCAGGTGCCGGTTCAGGTTCGCGGCGAACGCCGTTATTATTTGGCTTGCTATTGGTTGATAGACGCTGCTAACGAACGCCGGGGTCATTCCATGGAAGAAAAGTTGGCTGCGGAAATTCTAGATGCTTCTAATGGTGAGGGCAACGCTATCAAAAAGCGTGAGTCTGTTCATCGCATGGCTGAAGCCAACAAGGCTTTCGCTCATTTCTCTCGTTAATTAATCAATAATTTTTACATAATTTTATGGCCCGAGATTTTTCTCTTGATAAGATCAGAAATATTGGCATCATGGCTCACATTGACGCTGGTAAAACTACTTTTACCGAGCGGGTTTTGTTTTACACCGGCAAGAAACACAAGATTGGCGAAGTGCATGAAGGCGCCGCAGAAATGGATTGGATGGAACAAGAAAAAGAAAGAGGCATCACTATTACTTCCGCCGCCACCACTTGCTTTTGGCGCGACAATAAAATCAATATTATTGATACTCCCGGCCACGTAGATTTCACCGTGGAAGTAGAGCGCTCCTTGCGCGTTTTAGACGGCGCTATCGCTGTTTTTGACGGCCAGGCCGGTGTAGAACCGCAATCGGAAACTGTTTGGCGTCAGGCTGATAAATACCAGGTGCCGCGCTTATGCTTCGTCAATAAAATGGATAAAATGGGCGCTGATTTCTATATGAGCTTGAAATCTATTCAAACTCGCTTGAATTCCAACGCTTTTGCCATTCAATTGCCGATAGGCGCTGAATCTGATTTAGTCGGCGTAGTTGACCTTTTAGAGATGAAGGCTTTTCATTTTGAAGGTGCTTTCGGCGAGAAATTAATTGAAGTTCCGATTCCGGAAGACATGAAGGCTGACGTGGATAAATATCGCGCTTTGGCCGTAGAAAAAATTGCCGAGTTTAATGATACTTTGACTGAAAAATATTTGAACGGGGAAGAGATCACTCTAGAAGAATTAAAATCCGCTTTACGCAAAGGTGTTATCGCTAATGGTTGCTATCCGGTAATCTGCGGCACTGCTTTGCAGAATATCGGCGTGCAATTAGCTTTGGATGCAGTTTGCGAATATTTACCTTCTCCTTTGGACGTTCCGGAAATTACCGCTAATGATGTTAGAGACGAAGAGAAAAAATATCCGGTCAAACCGGAAGACAATGCTTCTTTCGTTGGTCTAGCTTTTAAGATCGCTACCGATCCTTTCGTGGGCAAACTTTGTTTCGTCCGCGTTTATCAAGGCGTATTGCAGTCCGGTTCTTATATTGTCAATGCTTCCACCGGCAACAAAGAAAGAGTTGGCCGTTTGGTGCGCATGCACGCTAATCATCGGGAAGAAATTAAAGAAGTTTATGCCGGCGATATCGCAGCGGTAATTGGTTTGAAAGATACTACCACTGGCAATACTTTATGCGCCGAAGATAAGCCGATGCTTTTGGAAACTATTAAATTCCCGGAACCGGTGATTAAAATCGCCGTGGAACCGAAGACTAAAGCTGACCAAGAAAAGATGGGTGTGGCTTTGGCTCGTTTGGCTGAAGAAGATCCGACTTTCCGTGTGGAAACCGATGAAGAATCTGGACAGACTTTAATCTCCGGTATGGGAGAATTGCATTTGGATATCATTGTTGATCGCATGAAGAGAGAATTCGGTGTGGAAGCTAATATCGGCAAACCGCAGGTATCCTATCGTGAAACTATTAGAGACAAGGCTGAGGCTCAGGGCAAATATGTTAAACAGTCCGGCGGCCGTGGTCAATATGGTGATTGCTGGCTCAGAGTTGAACCGCAAGAAGAAGGCAAGGGCTATGAATTTGTGGATGAAGTTAAAGGCGGTGTTGTGCCGCGAGAATATATTCCGGCTATTGAAAAAGGTGTCCGCGAGGCTATGACCTCCGGTGTCTTGGCCGGCTATCCGATGGTGGACGTCAAAGTGACTGTTTTTGATGGATCATATCATGAAGTTGACTCTTCTGAAGCTGCCTTTAAAATGGCTGGTATTTTCGCTTTCAAGGATGCTTGTCAAAAAGCTAAGCCGGTAATGTTAGAACCGGTGATGAAAGTGGAAGTTACCACTCCGGAAGAATATATGGGCAATATTATTGGCGATTTGAATGCCAAGCGCGGTCAGATTGATGAAATGTCCGATCGAGCTAATATCAAATTGGTGCGCGCTAAAGTGCCGTTAGCTGAAATGTTTGGCTATGCCACTTCTTTGCGCTCCATGAGCCAAGGCCGAGCTAATTACAGCATGGAGTTCTTGCATTATAGCGAGGTTCCGCGCAATATTTTGGAGCAGATCAAGGAGAAAGGCGCTAAATAATTTAATTTAGAACTTTTATGTCCGACAGATTGCAAAAAGTACTAAAATTAGCCAAGAAAACTGGTGATAGGGTAGTGGTGTTTGATAACTCCGTCCCGGACACTAGTTTTGTGGTCATGCCTTTAGATGAATATGAGGGTTTATTGGGCTTAGCAGTGGAAAACTCTGCCTTGACAGGGGGAGATATTGCTGATAAAATAGTCCAAGTGAGTGAAAAACCCAATAATAATACTGGGAGCGGTGAAGGTTTTCCTAAAGAAAACATTTATTCTAGCGCCCAAGTGTTAAAAAATCGCTTTAAAAGCAACAATTGGCAGATCCCGAAAGAGATCAAAGAGGTTGCTTCCGAAATTGACGAAGCGAAACAATAAATTACTAATAAATTAAAAATAATTAACGATAACGACTGGTTGTCTTTAAAAGGCAAATAACTCTTTATTTTAAGGAGGTCGTTAATAAAAAACATGGCAGAAGTTTTTCAAAGAAGTAAGCCCCATGTCAATGTCGGTACTATCGGCCACGTTGACCATGGCAAAACTACCTTGACCGCCGCTATTTTAAACGTAGCTACTGCTCAGGGTATGAAAGCTACCAAAAAAGGTGTTAATGACATTGATAATGCCCCGGAAGAGAAACAAAGAGGTATTACCATTGCTACTTCTCACCAGGAGTATGAAACTGCTACTCGTCACTATGCTCACGTTGACTGTCCGGGACATGCTGATTATGTCAAAAACATGATCACTGGCGCCGCTCAGATGGACGGTGCTATCTTGGTGGTCGCTGCTACTGACGGCCCTATGCCTCAGACTCGCGAACACATCCTATTAGCTCGTCAGGTTGGCGTGCCTTATATCGTTGTCTTCTTGAACAAATGCGATATGGTTGAAGACAAAGAATTGATTGATCTAGTGGAAGAAGAAATCCGCGATTTATTGAAGAAATGGGAATTCCCGGGCGATACCACTCCGATTATCCGTGGTTCCGCTTTGAAAGCTTTGGAAAACCCGACCGGTCCGGATGCTCAGCCGATCCTTGATTTATTAAAGGCTTTGGATGAGTTTATCCCAGAACCGAAACGTGAAACCGACAAACCGTTCTTGATGCCGGTGGAAGATATTTTCTCCATTGAAGGTCGTGGTACCGTGGTAACTGGTAGAATTGAAAGAGGTGAAATTAAGATCGGCGAAGAAGTTGAAATCGTCGGTTTAATGGACACCAAGAAAACTACCGTTATCGGTATTGAAATGTTTAACAAGCAGTTAGAAAAAGGTATGGCTGGTGATAACGCTGGTTTATTAATCCGCGGCACCAAGAGAGAAGATGTAGAGCGCGGTCAGGTTTTAGCCAAACCGGGTTCTGTTTCTCCGCATACTGATTTTGAAGCTGAAGTTTATATTTTGGGTAAGGATGAAGGTGGCCGCCATAAACCTTTCTTCAAGGGTTATAAGCCGCAATTTTACATCCGCACCACTGATGTTACCGGTGAGATTGAGTTACCGGCTGGCACCGAAATGATTATGCCTGGCGATACCGTTAATTTGACTGTCAAATTAATCGCTCCGATTGCTCTTGAGGAAAAGCAGAGATTTGCTATCCGCGAAGGTGGTCGCACTGTTGGCGCCGGTGTAGTTACTAAGATTATCAAGTAGTCACTTAGGCTCGCTCTAATTTCTAGAGCGAGCTTGTAGTGTTTATTTAAAAGCACATTATATCTATGGCAGAAACTAAAAAAACCAAAGAAAAAGAAGGCGAAAAACAGCGTATTCGCATCAAGATCAAAGCGTTTGATCACAAGATTATTGATCAATCCACCAAGACTATTATGGAAACTGCCCAACGGACTGATGCTCAAATTTTTGGGCCTATCCCGTTGCCGACCGAGAAACGGAAATATACCGTTAATCGTTCCACTTTCGTCCATAAGAATGCTCGGGATCAGTACGAAATGAGAGTTCATAAACGCTTGATTGACATTGTTGATCCGAACCAAAAGACAATCGAGGATTTAACCAATCTGAGCTTGCCGGCCGGGGTTGACTTGGAGATTAAAATGCAGTAAACTATATTCGTTGAAATATTTTAGCTTTTTTATTCGTTTAAAGTAATTCTATTTTTGGAAAATGCTTTAAATTAAGGGAAAAGCTCTTAGGAGGTAAACCAAACCAAAAAATTAAATAACATTTGCGCCGGTCGTTTCCGGTTCCCAATTGTGTTTAACAATAATGGTTCAAGCTGGTTTACCCAACCAGTTTTTATTTTTTCTAATCGCTTGTTATGAAATTCATTTTAGGAAACAAATTAAATATGACCCAGGTTTGGGTGAATGATAAGGTGGTGGCAGTTACTCCGGTAGCCGCCGGCCCTTGTGTGGTCACTCAAATTAAGAATAAAGATAATGACGGCTATGAAGCTTTGCAGTTAGGTTTTGGTTTCCGCAAAGAAAAGAATATCAGAAAACCGCAGTTGGGCCATTTATTAAAATCTCAATCTAAAAATATCCGCCATTTGCGCGAATTCCGCGTAGAATCTTTGCCGGAAGTAAAATTGGGTGATGTGGTGAAAGTTGATACTTTTGCTGCTGGCGACATTGTCGCTGTGACCGGTGTTTCTAAGGGTAAAGGTTTCCAGGGCGTGGTGAAGCGTCATGGCTTCCATGGTTTCAGAAAAACTCATGGTAATAAAGATCAAGAAAGACATTCCGGTTCTGTAGGTCCGAAGGGTCCGGCTCACGTTTTCAAAGGCACTCGCATGGGTGGCCATATGGGAGACGAACAAGTGACTACCAGAAATTTGGAAGTAGTTTCCATTGATGAAGCTAACAACATTTTATATATCAAAGGTGCTTTGCCGGGTGCCACTAATTCCTTAGTGATTGTTAAAGGAGCTGGTGAATTAAAAATTGCTCAGCCTCAAGAAGCTGTCGCTCCGGTAGAAGTAAATGAAGAAGTGGTAGTTACCGCCTCAGAAGATGTTGTCGAGGCCGCTCCGGTAGTTGAGGAAACTCCGGCAGCAGAAGAAGCTAAGACCGAAGAAGCTCCAGTTGAGGAGCAGGTAGAAAATAAAGAAGCTTAATTTTATGGCTATCAAGATTAATTTATACAATTCTAAAGCAGAATCGGTCGGTAATTTGGATTTATCGGAAAAAATTTTTGGCGTTGAAGTGAACAATGATTTAGTTCATCAAGCTATGGTGGCTCAAATGGGCAATGAACGCCAAGTTCTAGCTCATACTAAAACTAAGTCTGAAGTTCGCGGCGGCGGTAAGAAGCCGTGGCGACAAAAGGGAACTGGTCGCGCTCGTTCCGGTTCCAGCCGTTCTCCGTTATGGATTGGTGGCGGTATCACTTTTGGTCCGCGTAAAGATCGCAATTTTAAAAAGAATATCAACCAGAAGATGAAGCAGAAGGCTTTGTTCATGGTTTTGTCTGATAAGGTTAAAACCAACGGTTTGGTAGTTTTGGATAGCTTGGAAGTTAAAGAATTTAAAACTAAAGCTATCAATACTTTGGTGAAGAATTTAGAAACTAAAGTTTGGCAGAATCCGCGACGCAGTGTTTTGATGATTAACGACGACAAGTCGGAAGCTTTAAAATATTCCACTCGCAATTTGGCGGATGTTGAAATTATCAATTTGGAAAATATTAATATTTTAGATTTGCTCCATTACCGTAATTTGGTTTTGAGCCAAGCTGGCCTCAAAAAACTAGAGCAAACTTATCTTAAATAATCCGGCATATGGCAATATTCAACAAAAAAACTAAAGAAGATGACAAGCAGCCGGCCGCTAAAGAAGCGGTGAAGGCGGAGAAGAAAGATTCTTCCATGAAGGATTTGTATGCTGGTGAAAAAGCGGCTAAGAGCGCTGTATCCAAGAAGAAGATCGGTACCCGGGCAGACAGAATCTTATTGAAGCCGGTGGTGACTGAAAAAGCTACCAACTTGAGCGCTCACAACCAATATGTTTTTATGGTGGCTAGAGGCGCTAACAAGATTGAAGTGGCTAAAGCTATTACTGCTGTTTACGGTGTTAAACCTTTAAGCGTTAATATTGTTAATATTAAAGGCAAGAAAGTCTATCGCGGTCGCACTGTCGGCGTGAGAAGCAATATCCGCAAAGCGATTGTTACTTTAGCTAAGAACGATAGCATTCAAATTTACGAAGGTGTTTAAAGAATTATCAATATGGGTATCAAAAAGGTAAAACCAACTACTCCGGGCCGTCGCCAAATTACTTTCGACGATTTTTCCGATATCACTAAAAAGAAACCGGAGAAGGCTTTGGTAGTTATTAAGAAAAAGACCAGTGGCCGCAATGCTCAGGGTTCTATTACTGTTCGCCATCGCGGCGGCGGTGTGAAGCGCTATTTGCGCGTGGTTGATTATAAACGCGAAAAATTCGGCGTACCGGCAACTGTAAAAGCTATTGAATATGATCCGAACCGCGGTGCTCGTCTAGCTTTGTTGGCTTATGCCGACGGCGAGAAGCGCTATATTATCGCTCCGGTAGGTTTGAAGGTTAATGATGTTATTCTAAGCTCCAATGAATTAATTGAAATCAAGACTGGCAACGCTATGCCTTTGAAATATATTCCGGCTGGTATTGGAGTCTATAACGTTGAATTGGAACCGGGCAAGGGCGGTCAAATCGCTCGCGGTGCCGGTAATACTGTGGCTGTAATGGGTGTGGAAGGTAAGTATGCTCAATTAAAATTACCCTCTGGTGAAATCCGTTTAGTGAAGAAGGACTGTTTGTGTACTGTTGGCCAGGCCAGCAATCCGGATCGGATGCACTTGGTTATTGGTTTCGCCGGTCGCAATCGCCGCTTAGGCATTCGTCCGACTGTCAGAGGTACCGCTATGAATCCGAAAGATCATCCGCACGGCGGTGGTGAAGGTAATCAATCTATTGGTTTGAAATATCCGAAAACTTTATGGGGCAAACATGCTTCTGGAGTTAAGACTAGAAAGTTCCAGCATTCCAATAAATTGATCGTGAAGCGTCGTTCTAGAAATAAATAATATTTATTAATATGGCGAGAAGTTTAAAAAAGGGACCATACATCAACGAAAGATTAATCAAAAAATTACAGGCTTTAACTCCCGGTGATAAGACCGTGGTGAAGACTTGGGATAGATCCTGCACTGTTACTCCGGAAATGGTCAACTACACCATCGGCGTTCACAATGGCAAACAACATATCCCGGTTTATATCGTGGAAAATATGATTGGTCATCGCTTGGGTGAATTCTCCCATACCAGAAAGTTCGTCTCTCATGGCGGCAAAATGGCTAAAGAGCAGAAAAAATAATTTTATTATATGGAAATCAAGGCTAGATTACAAAATTTACGCATCTCCGAACGCAAGGCTCGCTTAGTCGTGGATCTTATCCGCAACCAGAAAACCGACAAAGCTTTGGCTCAATTGGCTTTCACTAACAAGAAGGCGACTGATCCGATTGCCAAGCTGATTAAATCAGCCGTTGCCAATGCGGTAAATAACTTTGAATTGGACGCTAATAATTTATATATTAAAGAAATTAGAGTTGATCAGGGCAAGACTTTGAAGCGTTGGATGCCGCGAGCCCATGGCCGCGCCACCACTATTCGCAAGCGTTCTTGTCACATTGATTTGGTCTTAGCCGAAATTAAAGATAGCGGTAAGCGCGAGGCTAAGAAAATGAAGACTGAGAAGCCGGTGAAGTTGGAGACTTTGGTTAATACCAAGGCCGCTCCGGCTCCGGAAAAAATAAAGTCCACCAAGAAGTCAGTTAAAGCCAGCGAGGAAGTGGTGAGCGAAGAAGATCCGAGAAACTTTGGTCGTCGTGGCCATGCTAAGATCGAAGGTTCTTCTAGTCGCGGTTTCTCCGGCCGATTGTTTAATCGCAAATCTGGTTAATTAATTATTTCATATGGGTAAAAAAGTAAATCCAAAAGCAATACGTATCGGTGTGGTCAAACCTTGGCCTTCCTTGTGGTTCGCTAGAGGTGATAAATATATCGATCAGTTCAGACAGGATGTGAGAATCCGCAAGTTTTTATTGAAGAATTTCAAAGAAGCTGGCGTGGACAAAGTGGAGATTGCTCGCGGCGCCAATAAGATAAATATTGATATCCATACTGCCAAACCGGGCGTTTTGATCGGCCGCGGCGGCAATGGTATTGAAGAATTGAAAACTAAATTACATCGCCAATTTTTATCCAACCCGGCCGGTATCCGTCCGAGCGATGTGAATATTAATATCAAAGAAGTCACTCAACCGGGTTTGAGCGCTCAAATTGCTGTGCAACAGATGATTTTAGATATTGAAAAACGTACCCCTTTCCGCAAAGTGATGAAACAGATGATTTCCAAGATTGAAAGAGCCGGCGGTTTAGGTGTGAAGGTTTGTATCGCTGGTCGTTTAAACGGAGCAGAAATCGCTCGCACCGAAAAGTTGACTGTCGGCAAATTGCCGCTCAGCACCATTCGCGCTGATATTGATTATGCTCGCGGTACCGCCGCCACCACTTATGGTGCGATTGGTATTAAGGTTTGGATCTATAAAGGTGAAATTTTTGATAAAAATAAAAAATAAGGAGTTTAAATATGTTAATGCCCAAAAAAACCAAATTCAGAAAGAGTCACAAGGGCCGCCGTGGCGGCAAGACTAGCTCCAAGTTAGAGGTCAGCTTTGGTTCCTATGGTTTAAAAGCCTTGGAGAGCCATTGGATTACTGCCCGCCAAATTGAAGCTTCCCGCCGCGTGATGACTAAATACACTAAAAAGAGTGGTAAGATTTGGATTCGGATTTTTCCGGATAAACCGGTCACCGATCATGGTAATGAATCTACCATGGGTGGTGGTAAAGGCGCAGTGGACTACTATGTAGTAGTTATTCGTCCGGGCATGGTATTGTTTGAAATGGACGGCGTATCAGAAGAGATGGCTAAAGAAGCTTTGGAAGCCGCCGCCTATAAATTACCGATTAAATGTCAATTTGTTAAACGCAGCTAGCTTATATGGAATATAAAGAAATCAAAACTAAAACTGAAAGCGAATTGAACAAGATGTTGGCCGAAGAACGGTCTAAGCTTACCGAAATGCGCTTTAAAGATTCTAACCGCCAATTGAAAAATGTGCGTGCTCTTCGAGCGGGCAAGAAATTGGTAGCGATGATCATAACTGCTTTAAATGAATTAAAAAAGAAAGCTGTTAAATAAATTATTATATGAAAGAAGCAAAAGCCACTAAGGCTCCGATAATCAAAAAGAAATTTAAAGGCGAAGTCGTTTCTGATAAGAACGACAAGACTATTATCGTCCGCGTGGAAAGAGTTAAGATCCATCCTAAATATCACAAGCGCTATACCGTTAGCTCCCACTATAAAGTTCATGATGAAAAGAATGAATATAAAGTTGGTGATGTTGTAACCTTCGTTGAGTGTCGGCCTTTAAGCCGGGACAAGCGTTGGCGAGTAGTTAAAGCTTAAATATATGATTCAAGTTCAAACTATATTAAAAGTAGCTGATAATTCCGGTGCCAAATCCGTCTTATGTATTAAACCTTTAGGCGGCTACAAGCGTCGTTATGCTCGCGTGGGCGATATCATCGTCGGAGCTGTGAAAACTGCTACTCCGCATGCCGCTGTCAAGAAGAGCGATGTAGTTTATGCCGTTATTGTTCGCACTAAAAAAGAAATCCGCCGCGCTGATGGTTCTTATCTGCGCTTTGATGATAATGCTTGCGTGATTATTGATAAGGAAAAGAAAGAACCGAAGGGGAGCCGTATTTTTGGGCCGGTGGCTCGAGAATTGCGCCAAGCTGGATATATGAAGATTATTTCCTTGGCCCCGGAAGTATTGTAATTTAGATTCATTTATTATTTTATGAATATCAAGAAAGAAGACAAAGTGAAGATTTTAACCGGCAAAGACCAGGGCAAAACTGGTAAGGTTTTGCAGACTCTTCCGGCTCAAAAAAAATTGAGTGTGGAAGGCTTGAATTTGCTGATTAAGCATTTGCGCCCGCAGCGCCGGGGAGAAAAGGGACAGAGAATTGAATTCCCGCGTTTTATTGACGCCTCCAATGTCGCTTTGATCTGCCCGAAATGCGGCAAAGTTACCCGCGTGGGTCATAAGTTAGTAAAAGGTGAAGATGGTAAAACTAAAAAATTCCGAGTTTGTAAAAAATGCGAACAAACTATTGATTAAAATATATGCGTTTAAAAGAGAAGTATCAAAAAGAAATAGTTAAAGCCTTAAAAGATAAGTTTGGCTACAAAAACGCGATGTTAGTACCGCGAATGTTAAAGGTGGTCATCAACGTCGGTTTCGGTAAGCAGGCTAAGGAAAAGGAAGTGATTGAGAGCGTGGAAAAGACCTTGCTCAAGATCGCCGGCCAGAAACCAGTCTTTACCAAGGCTAAGAAATCAATTTCCGCTTTTAAAGTCAGAGAAGGAATGGTGATTGGCGCTATGGTTACCCTGCGCTCTGACAGAATGTATGATTTTATTGAAAAATTAGTAAATATTACTTTCCCGCGAGTACGCGACTTTCGCGGTATTTCTGATAAGGCAGTAGATAGAAATGGCAACATGACTGTCGGTTTTAAAGAAAATTTGCCTTTCCCGGAAATCCATTTGGAAGATGTGGTTGCTATCCATGGCTTAGAGATTATTATCAACACCAATGCTAAAAATAGGGAAGCCGGTTTAGAATTATTCCGCTTATTAGGCTTTCCGTTTAAACAGAATTAATTATATTTAATTTATATGGCTAGAACTGCCCTAATTGTAAAATCTAAGTTAAAACCGAAATTTTCCACCCGGAAAATCCATCGTTGCTGGCGCTGCGGCCGTTTGCACGGCTACATGCGTGATTTCAAGCTTTGTCGTATTTGTTTTCGGGAATTGGCGGATAACGGTGATTTGCCGGGCATCAAGAAGGCCAGCTGGTAATTATATTTTTAATTAATGTAAAATTATGACGGATCCAATCGCAGACATGCTAACTCGTATCAGGAACGCGGCCATGGTAAAAAAGGCGGAGGTCTGTTTGCCATTCTCTAAAATCAAATTAGAGATTGCCAAGATCTTAGAGCGCGAGGGCTGGATTGCTAAAACTGAATTAATTAAAAGCCAGGCAGTAAAGAAGAATGGCTCAGCTATTTTTGACGAAATCAAATTGGTTTTGAAATACGATGCCGAAGGTTTTTCTAAAATTACTTGTTTGAAGAGAATTAGCAAGCCGGGTTTGAGAATTTATGTGCCGGCTGATAACTTGCCGCGAGTTCTAAACGGCTTGGGTATGGCTATTATTTCTACCCCCAAGGGACTGATGACTAACAAGCAGGCTTGGCGGGAAAAGATCGGTGGCGAAGTTCTCTGCGAAATTTATTAATCTTTAATTTAATTATATATGTCTCGCTTAGGAAAATTACCAATTGAATTAGTCGCTGGAGTTAATCTGACTTTGTCCGGTTCTTTGGTGAAAGTTAAAGGCCCTAAAGGCGAGCTTAGCTTTGAGTTGCCGAAAAAAGTTAGCCTGGAAATTACCGAAAAGGAAGCTATTGTCAAAGTGGAAGATGCCGAAGATGTAAAACAAAGAGCTCTTTGGGGATTATGCCGCAATTTGATTAACAATATGGTTTTAGGCGTAACGGTCGGCTTTGAAAAGAAAATGGAAATCAAAGGTGTCGGTTATCGCACCCAGGTGAGCGGTCAGAAATTGACTTTGAACCTAGGTTTCTCCCATCCGATTGAGTTTCCGTTGCCGGCTGGTATTTCCGCTGTTTCTGATGGCAATTTCTTGACTATTCAAGGAATTGACAAACAGGCCGTCGGAGAAGTAGCCGCTCAGATTCGCCGCTTGCGTTTGCCGGAACCTTATAAAGGCAAGGGTATTAAATATATTGATGAAGTTATTAGACGCAAGGCTGGTAAGACTGCCGCTAGCAAATAAGCATAAACTTATATGAATAAGCAAATCGCTAAAAATTCTAAATTAGAAAGACGCCATGTTCGGGTCAGAGCTAAGATTGAAGGTACTGCCGCTCGACCGCGCTTGAATGTTTTTCGTTCTAACACCGGTTTATTCCTCCAGTTAATTGACGATGTTAAAGGTGTGACTTTGGTCAGTGCCGACAGCAAGGAATTGAAGGATGTCAAAAAGCCGAAATTAGAGTTAGCTAAAACCTTGGGTGAATTGTTGGCTAAGAAAGCTCAAGACAAGAAAATTAGCGCCGTAGTCTTTGATCGCGGCGGTTATCGCTATCATGGCCGAGTTAAAGCAGTGGCTGAAGGAGCTCGCCAAGGCGGATTGCAATTTTAATATTATCTAACATATGTCCGAAGAATTAAAGACTCAAGACAATCAAAATACCGAACAGAAAGTGGCTGAAGCTGTCGCTAAGACTGTCTATGGCCAGAGACCGGGTGGTGATCGCGGCGGTTTCCGTGGTCGCAATCGTGGACCGAAACGTCAGGAAGAGTTTGAACAAAGAATGCTGGACATCGCTCGGGTAACCCGCGTGATGCAGGGCGGCAAACGTATGAGCTTCAGAGCTTGTATTGCTTTGGGTGACAAGAATGGCAATATCGGTATTGGCTTAGGCAAGGGCGCTGATGTGACCTTGGCGGTAAATAAAGCCGTGAACCAGGCCAAGAAGAATATGGTGCATGTTAATTTGATTAACGATACTATTCCTCACGAAGTCCGTAAAACTATGGGTGCTTCTTGGATCGTCTTCAAACCGGCCAAGCAGGGCAGCGGTGTTAAAGCCGGCGGCGTGGTGAGAATCATTTTAGAATTAGCCGGTGTGAAAAATGTCACCAGCAAGATTTTAGGCGGCGGCAATAAGATTAATAATGCTCGTTGTACCGTAGCGGCTTTAAAGAGCTTGAAGAAGGTAGAACCCCGCGCCAAAAAAGAAGAAACAGAAACAAAATAATGTTTAATTAATTTTTATAAATATGTCTTTAGGACTAAATGCCATCAAAAAATCCTCTGGCGGATTAAAGAAGAAAAAAAGAGTCGGTCGCGGTAACGCTTCCGGTCATGGTACTTATAGTACTCGTGGTTTGAAAGGGCAGAAGTCTAGAAGCGGCGCTTCCGGTTTGAAGCGTTTGGGCATGAAGAAGCAACTATTGCAGATTCCGAAAGCTCGCGGTTTTAAATCCCAACACCCGAAGAACCAAGTTGTTTCCGTGACCATTATTAATGCCAACTACAAACCTAATGAAATAGTTTCCCCTTTGACCCTCAAGGAAAAAGGCTTGGTGAAAGATGATCATCAACCGGTAAAGATTTTAGGCAAAGAGAAATTGACCGTGAAGGACCTAAAATTCCAGAGCGTCAAAATGAGTGAAGGTTTAAAAAAGCAACTCTAATTTTACCAATATGGAAAAATTGAGACAGTTATGGAAGGCCAGAGATGTCAGAAATAAGATCCTTTTTGTTTTAGGCATGTTGGTTATCTTCCGTTTGATTGCCCATATTCCAGTTCCTGGCGTTGACACTTTAGCTCTACGTCAGCTTTTTAGTTCCAATCAATTGCTTGGCATGATGGACTTATTTTCCGGCGGTGGCATGAAGAATTTCTCCATTGTCATGATGGGTGTCGGTCCTTATATCACCTCTTCTATTATTTTCCAATTATTAGGCATGATTGTGCCGAAACTAGAAGAAATGCAGAAAGAAGAATCCGGTCGCCAAAAGATTACTACTTGGACCAGATGGGCTACCGTGCCGTTGGCTTTACTGCAGTCTTATGCCATGATCAATCTTTTGGGACGTTCCGCTACCGGTGTTTTAAACAATGTTTCCAGTTTTGATATGATAGTGATGATGGTGGCGATTACCGCCGGCACCATGTTCCTGATGTGGTTAGGCGAATTGATTTCTGAAAAGAAGATTGGTAATGGTATTTCCTTATTAATCTTCGCCGGTATCGTCGCAGCTTTACCGCAGGCGGCCAGCCAGCTATTTTTGACTTTTGATAAATCTCAATTATTCTTATTGCTAGGTTTCGTGGTGATAGCTTTAGTGACCGTTATCGGCGTGGTTATTATCAACGAAGGCCAGCGCAATATTCCGATTCAATACGCTCGTCAAATCAGAGGTTCCCGCGCTTTTGGCGGCACCAATACTCATTTGCCGTTACGCGTCAACATGGCCGGTGTGATTCCGATCATCTTTGCTATTTCCATTATCATGTTCCCGTCCATGATCGCTCAATTCTTCTTGCATGCCAAAACGGCTTGGCTGGTAACCGGAGCAGAGAAGACTATCGCTTTATTCCAGAATCAATTATTCTACGGCATCATCTATTTTTTGTTAGTTTTTGCTTTTACCTATTTCTATACCGAAGTTATTTTCCACCCCAAACAGATTGCGGAAAACTTGCAGAAGAATGGTGGCTTCATTCCTGGTATTCGTCCGGGTCAACAGACCGAAGAATATTTGGGCAACACCACCCACAAGATTATTCTAGTCGGCGCTTTGTTTTTAGGCATCATCGCTATCTTGCCTTTAATTATGCGCTACTTCACCGGCATCCAGTCTTTGGCTATCGGCGGCACCAGCTTGTTGATCGTAGTTTCGGTGGTGATTGATATGGTCAAACAGATTAAGTCCCAGCTGACCATGCGGGAATATGATGGATTATAATCAACTGAAGTGAATATAGAAAAAGCTGCCTCTACAGGCAGCTTTTTTGTTTTTCCTGTTGTCAGAAGGGGAGAAGTGTAGTAAAATAGTCTTAGATAAACTTTATTTTTATTTATGATGATAAAACAAAAAAAGGGCTTTACCCTGGTGGAGCTGTTAGTGGTGATTGCCATTATCGGCCTCCTGGCGTCTCTATCGGTAGTTGCTCTAAGCAGTGCCCGAGCCAGATCTCGCGATGCTAAAAGAGTTGGAGATGTGAAGCAAGTTCAAACCGCCTTGGAATTGTTTTTTAATGACCAGGGTCGTTATCCGACTCCAGAGGAGTGGGAAACTGGTTCTATTATGTCTAGCTCTAGTAACCCGCTGACTACTTATTTAAAAATAATTCCCGCCGCTCCGACTACTCCGGACGGCAACTGTACTTCTGATCAAAACACTTTATATTATCAACAGACCGAAGACGGCGCTTCTTATACTTTATCTTATTGTTTGGGAAACAATACTGGTTCTCTAGCTTCCGGTCCTAAATGTGCCACTCCGGGAGGAGTGTATAACAGCGATTGCAGTTTGAGCGGTTCTGCCGGCACTTTGCAAGCGACAATTACCTGGTATTTATCTCCGGCCACCAATCCGGTTGGTACTATTAACTATGGCAGTGGAAATTATACAACCAATGGTTCCAATCAATCTATCCAGGTTTATGCTTATAAACTTATTGATGGCTATCGCTATGTTAGCGATGCGGCCAGCATAGATGTTACTGATGATAGTTCTAGCGGTAGTTATAACATTGATTGGAGCTGGACGGCTTCACCGGATGCCGATGGTTATTTAGTTTTAAAAAGTAATTCCTCTCAGGCCTCGACTCAATATGATATTATTAATAAATGCCAGACAGCTGAAGGAACCTTGCAGGGCATCAATGATCGTTTAACCCGAATCAGAGAGCTGATGGTGATGATTGAGGGCGGTACTTTTTCATTAAATGATATTAGATCCATTACTCAAGAGGCAATCTATGCCAGTATGGATATAAACGGTCAACTAGAATATCTTTTGAGCCTGGATTTAGGCATGGCCCCTTCGGTCACTACTGATTTGCAAGATATGGTGAATAGAAATAATGCTCTTAGAACTCAGTTGGATTTGGCGTATAATGCCGCTACTACCGGCGCCGCTCAGGGGTATGCCACTGCCGCTCGAATTTTAGTTGATGATTTTATCACCGATATTATTGGTCTGCTAGAATATCTCGGCGGAATTCAAACTGCTGCCGAAACGGCCGCTAGTGCAGTTTATTACAAAGATATTACTACTAACTCCATTCAGGACAGTGGATATTCTGCCTGGGATATTACGCCGCCCGATATGTTCTATTTCTCTTATGGCGCTTATGGTATCTCCCGAACTTTCAATGCTTATTCTTATCACACTGAAAGTGGGTTAAAAGTATTCTCTAGCACTCCTTTAGCTACCACCTTGATTGACGATGGCTCTTACCGCTATTATGATGTTCTCTATAGCTGGGAGCTAGAACCCGGAGAAGAAGGCGTCCGATTAATGTATCGCTGGAATACCGATCCGCCTACCGCCTGGTATTATACTGATGTTTCTGGCACTTCGGTCTATGATCACACTCTAACTAGCTGGGCGGAAGGGGCTAATCCGCCGGCTAATGAAGAACCGAGCAAATAATAATTGAAAATAATAAAAGCTACCTGGAAGGGTAGCTTTTTTGTGGGTATTTTTAAACTTGAATTACATAATAATTGTTAAATATTGTCAAATGGTTGAAGAGGGCGATAATTGGTGCTAAAATGAGGCTATATGATTAGACTGAAGAATGAGGCGGAAATAGAACTAATGCGGCAAGGAGGGCATAAATTAGCCCTAATTTTGAGGCATCTAGTGAAGATGGTGAAGCCTGGATTGAGTACGGCGGTTTTGGAAGAAACAGCCTTAAAAATGATTGCTCAGGCGGGCGGGGAACCAGCCTTTAAAGACTACCCGATGGGCGGGGGAATATTCTTTCCTACCGCTTTATGTGTTTCTATAAACGACGAAGTGGTTCATGGTCCAGCTTTGCCGGAGAGGATATTGCGTTCCGGCGATATTGTGGATTTAGATATTGGCATGAAATGGCCGAAAGGCAATGGTTTGTTCACCGACACTTGTTATACCGTGGCCGTGGGGAAGGTGGACAAAGCCACTCGCAAACTTTTGAAAGTTTCCGAACAATCTTTGTATCGGGGTATCAAGATGGCTCAACCGGGCAATACTTTAAATGATATTGGTAAGGTAATTGAAGAATATTGCGTCAACCAAGGATATGGCGTGGTGAAGGATTTTGTTGGCCATGGCGTCGGCCACCAAGCCCATGAAGAGCCTGATGTCTTTAACTACGAAATCGGACCGCGTTCTCCGGAAAATATAGTTTTAGAGCCGGGCATGGTTTTGGCGATTGAGCCGATGATTAATGCTGGTTCTTGGCGAGTGAAAATAGCTAAGAATGGCTATACCGCTTTGACCGCTGATGGATCGCTAAGCGCTCACTTTGAACATTCCGTGGCCATTACCAAAAAGGGCCCGGTGATCTTAACCCAATAATATGGAAGAGAATATTAAATATTTAGGAGTTGATTGGGGAGAAAAACGAATTGGTTTGGCTTTAGCCGATAGTGAAACCGGTTTAGCTTTGCCGTTTAAGGTGGTTGATTCTTTGTTCGCGGTTTTAGAGGTGATAAACAGCGAAGGAATAGATGAAATAGTTTTGGGAGAACCGAAAAAAATGTCCGGCGCCGAGGCTAATCCTGATTTTTTAGCTTTTAGGAAAAAGTTAGAAGCCGAGGCCGGAGTGAAAGTGAACTTAGCCGATGAACGGCTTTCCAGCTTAGCCGCTGATGCCTTAGTGGGAGAAAAAGAGGATAAGGCGGAAAGGGATGCCGTAGCGGCGATGTTAATTTTGCAAAATTATTTAGACGGATTATTATTAACCTAATGGAAGAAACATATTCTACTCCCGCGATAGTTTTGAAACGCGAGGCGCATCGAGAATTTGATGGCCGCGTTTTAGTATACAGTCCTCAAAAAGGAAAATTGGATTTAGTGGCTCGCGGCATGCTGCGTCCCAGTTCCAAGCTGGCCGCTCACTTAGAACCGATAACTCTGATTAATTTAATGGTCATTCGCGGCAAAAATCGTCATTATGTCGGCAGCGCCATTAATGTTGATGCTTATAGCGGTATTAAATCAGATCTGAATAAAGTCTATTATAGCGGTCTGGGTTTTAACCTTTTTAACCGCCTAGTCCATTTAGAGCACGCCGATGGCGAGCTGTTTACACTATTAATTTCTTTTTTACAGGCCATGGAAAAGACCGCTGATCCGGAGTGGCTGCTTCAGGCTTTTAGTTTGAAATTAATCGCTCTCTTGGGATACCAGCCAGATCTATATCATTGCGCCCATTGCCAGCAGGAGCTAGTGGCCGGGGCTAATCATTTCAAGTCTGAAGGAGGAGAAATTGTTTGCGTTCATTGTCGTCCCGAAAGGGAAGCCGGGATAGTAGTGGCTTTGTCTGACGGAGCGATTAAGGTGATGCGATTAATATTGTCCGAAGATTCGCCATTTTTAGAGAAGTTTCAACTGCCGGAAGAGATTCGTTTGGAAATTATCGGAATTATCCCCAAAATAGTGGAATATAGTGTTTTTTAGGCTTGATAAAAGGGAATAGTTAAGCTATAATTTAAGTATATTTATCAACAATTTTAAATATATGATGTCTATCAACCAAGCTAAAAGCCAAGGCCAGGGAGAGGTGGTATTATCTGGTTTTGTGTATAACAAACGTGCTCATAAGGGGGTGGTTTTTGTGGATTTGAGAGATTTGTCCGGAGTGATGCAAGTGGTGATGGCGGCCGATCATGAAGCGGTCTATAATCAAGCGGAAACCTTGACTCTAGAAAGCTATATCACCGTCACCGGAACCTTGCAGGCTAAACCGGCCAAGAAGGGGGAAGAGGATAAAAAAGATTTTGAATTATTGGCCACGGAGTTAAAGATTGAATCTTTGGCTTTGGAGCAATTGTCGATTCCGGTTTTGAATAAGATTGATAATGAAGCCGATATTGACTTACGTCTGGATTGGCGCTTTTTAGATTTGCGTCAGCCGGAAAAGCAAATGATTTTTAAGGTTTGGACCGAATTGGAAAAAGGCTGCCGTCGTTATTTTGATGAGCATAATTTTTTGCAGATCTATACTCCGACCTTAATGAATACCGCTTCGGAAACCGGCGCTGATGTCTTTGAGGTAAAATATTTTGACCGCAAAGCTTATTTAGCCCAATCACCCCAATTTTATAAACAGATGGCCATGGCCGCCGGCTTAGAAAAAGTTTTTATGGTTGGTACTGTCTATCGCGCCGAAAAATCTTTCACTAACCGCCATGTCACCGAGTTCACCGGTTGGGATTTTGAAATAGCTAACATCTCATCTCACGAAGAGATTATGGACCAAGAAGAGGGTATGTTAGTGGCTGGATTTCAGCAGGTCAAAGAAAAATTAGCTTTGGATATTACTGTCCCGACTCAGCCTTTCCCGCGCCTTACTCTTGCTCAGGCTAAAGAGAAATTAGCGGCCAAGGGAATTAAATCGGAAGCCAGCGATGATTTTACCCCGGAAGAAGAGAGGGGAATTTCTGAAATTATAAAAGCTGAGACCGGCCATGATTTTGTTTTTGTCACTGACTATCCGGTTTCGGCCCGCCCTTTCTATCACATGGTGCGCGAAGATAATCCGGAGTTAACCAAGAGTTTTGATTTGCTCTATCGCGGTTTAGAAATCACTACCGGCGCCCAGAGAGAGCATCGCATTGAGATTTTAGAAAAACAAGCTCAAGCCAAGGGTATGAACTTAGAAGAGCTGTCTGACTATCTGAATTTTTTCCGCTACGGCATTCCCAGCCACGGCGGCGTAGGTATTGGTCCGGCTCGCATTGTGATGAAGCTTTTAGGTTTGTCTAATATCAAAGAGGCTAATTATTTGCCTCGTGATGTGAAGCGCTTAAGACCATAATTCAATTATATGACTTACATCAAGGATTTATATAAACAGACAGCTGATTTTTTGGATCAAGAAATTGAGGTTAAAGGCTGGATTAGAAATAGTCGCTCTTCTAAAGAGTTTGGTTTTATTGAATTAAATGATGGTACCTTTTTTAAGCCCCTGCAAGTGGTCTATGAAGCTGCTTTGTCTAATTTTTCCGAAGTGGAAAAAGCCGGCCTGGGTTCGGCTTTAACCGTCAAAGGCAAATTGATTAAGTCTCCGAAGGCTGAACAGGATTTTGAATTGCAGGCTAAAGAAATAATTATTGAATCATTGTCTCAAGCTGACTATCCTTTGCAGAAGAAGCGCCACTCTTTTGAATTCTTGCGGACCATCGCTCATTTGCGTTCCCGGACTAATACTTTTTCTGCGGTCTTCCGCTTGCGGTCTGGGTTGAGTTTTGCTATCCACAAATTTTTTCAAGAAAAAGGTTTTGTTTATGCCCACACGCCGATTATCACTACCTCTGATTGCGAAGGGGCCGGGGAGATGTTTAATGTCACTACTTTGGATTTATTAAACACTCCGCTCAACAAAGAGGGTCGAGTGGACTATAGCCAGGATTTTTTCGGACGCCAGGCTGGACTAACGGTCAGCGGCCAATTGAATGCCGAAGCCATGGCCTTGGCTTTTAACCGGGTCTATACTTTTGGGCCGACCTTTAGAGCCGAAAACTCTAACACTACGCGCCATGCGGCTGAGTTTTGGATGTTGGAGCCGGAGATCTATTTTGCCGATTTAAACGATGACATGGACTTAGCGGAAGAGATGATGAAATATCTGATTAACTATGCTTTGCGAGAATTGCCGGAAGAAATGAAATTCTTTGATGAGTTTATTGAAAAAGGTTTAATCGCTCGTTTGGAAAAACTAGCTCAGGCTGATTTTAAGCGTTTGACCTATACTGAGGCGATAGGTATTTTAGAGAAATCCGGCCAGAAGTTTAGCTATCCGGTGAAATGGGGAATTGATCTGCAAACCGAACATGAGCGTTATTTGACCGATGAGGTTTTTAAAGGACCGGTTTTTGTGACTGACTATCCGGAGAAAATCAAAGCTTTCTATATGCGCTTAAACGATGACGGCCAAACTGTGGCCGCTATGGATCTCTTGGTGCCGGGGGTGGGAGAAATTATCGGCGGCAGCCAAAGAGAAGAGCGCTTGGAGAAGCTAGAGGCTCGAATGAGACAATTCAACCTTTGTCCCGAGGACTATCAATGGTATTTGGACTTGCGCCAATATGGCGGCGTCAAACATGGTGGTTTCGGTTTGGGCTTTGAACGCTTAGTGATGTATCTAAGCGGTATGGCCAATATTCGCGATGTGATTCCTTTTCCGCGGACTCCTAAAAACGCTGAGTTTTAATTAATATTTAAAAATATGAATCAACACAACGCCAAGTATGCTTTTTATTACTTGCTCTCGCTGTTAGCTTTGATCTTCATGGCTGTCTCCGTGGGCATTGTTTCTTTTCAGTTGATTAACAAGTATCTGGTGGACGCTTTGAATGCTTCTTCATCCATTGTGTCTAGCGAGGCTTTGCGTTTTGCTATTTCCGCTCTGCTGATTGCCGCGCCGTTGTTTTATGTTATCTCTAGTTTGATTAGACGGGGAATCAAGAAGAAGGAATTAAGCCTGGATTCTCCAGTGCGCCGTTGGTTGACCTATTTTATTCTCTTAGTTTCTTCCTTGGTGGCTATTGGCGCTTTGATCGCGCTAGTGAATAATTTCCTATCCGGAGAAGCCACTTGGCGTTCCGCTTTGAAGATTATCTCTGTCTTGATTTTGGGAGCGATAGTTTTCTCTTTCTATTTTCAAGAAATTCGCCGCAAGGATGCCGGCGCTTTGAAGCTGGTGGTGCGAATTTATTTCTGCGCCTCCCTGGCTATCGTGGTAGCTGCTTTCATCAGCGCCTTCTTCTTAGTTGATTCGCCGCGGGTGGCTCGGGATAAGCGCTTGGATCAGATTTTAACTAATAATGTCTATAATCTAGAAAGCTACATCAATACTTATTACGAGCGTAATAAGCGGTTGCCTAATGACTTGGCAGAACTCCAGGCAGATAAGTTCTTCAATATTAGTCCGGGCCAATTAATCGATCCGGAAACTAAAACGGAGATTAAATATAAGAAAAAAGGCGAGAAGGAGTTTGAGCTTTGCGCTCAATTTAGAACTGACAACCGAAATAACAACGGCGATCAATCCAGCTATCCGATGTCCGGATCGGGCTATCATAGCGCCGGAAACTATTGTTTTCAGGGCAACCTCTGGGCTGACGTGAAACCGGGAGTGAAATAATTATGATGGAGTTTCAAACGGAAAAATTTAACGGTCCGCTGGATTTGCTGCTTTCTTTAATCGAGAAGGAGGAGCTTGATATTACCGAAATATCTTTAGCTAAAATAGCCGACGAGTATGTGGCCTATATTAAATCAGCCCAGAGCATCAATCCGGAGCAAGTGGCTGATTTTTTGGTGGTGGCCGCCAAATTGCTCTATATCAAATCTAAAGCCTTGTTGCCATATCTAGCCACTCCGGAAGAGGATGAGGATGTGGAGGACTTAACCAGGCAGTTAAAGATGTACAAGGAGTTTTTGGAGGCGGCCGGGGTGATAGAGAAACGCTTAGCCAAGAAACAATTCCTGTTCATGCGCGACTATGGCAAAAGCGGCAAGCGGCGCAAGGTGTTTTTAGAAGCTAGTTTTTCGCCGCCTAAAGGATTAACCAAGGAGAAGCTCCGCGAGCAATTTCAATATCTCTTGGGCATGATTGCTAATGAGGAGGAAGAGCTGAAAGAAGAGAAGATGGAATACAAGATTAGTATTGAAGAGCGCATCGCTTATATCCAGCAGGCTCTCTTGGAAAAGATTCGTTTCAATTTTTCCCACATTATCGCCGCCGCTCAATCTAAAACGGAAATCATCGTGAATTTTTTAGCAGTCTTGGAATTAGCCAAACAGCGGGAATTGAGATTTGAGCAAGAAGATTTATTCCGCGAGATTATTATTAATAAATTATAATATGAAAAACTACCCAGCCGCCCTGGAAGCCGTCCTGTTCGTGGCTAACAAACCTTTGGCCGTCAAAGAATTGGCCGACTTATTAAAAGCTAAAGAGGCTGAAATTGAAACTGTTTTAGAACAGATGATTTTAGATTATCAATCTCGATCTGGCGGTTTGCAATTAATCAAAAGCGGCCACAAATATCAATTGGTGACCTCGGCGGAAACAGCTGGCGTAGTGCGCGAGTTTTTACAGGCTGAAATGAGCGGGGAATTGTCTCGCCCTAGCTTGGAGACTCTGACTATCATTGCTTATCGCGGTCCGATTGCCAAGATAGACTTGGATCGGATTAGAGGCGTCAATTGCGCTTTGATTTTACGCAATCTATTATTGCGTGGCTTAATTGAGGAAGAAGCCGACAAGGAGAAAGGGGAGAACTATTATCAGGTTTCCTTGGACTTCATTCGCCATTTAGGGGTTAATCGAGTAGAAGAATTGCCGGACTACGAAAAACTGCATCAAGATGAGAGTATTGATCAATTAATTGAAAGGGCGGCTGCCGAAACTATCTAACCTATGTTCATATATATCGTGAAAATTGTCATGCTCTTTTTATCTGGGATTAATTTTGCCTCCACGCCGCCGTCTTTAGAAGCAATTGTTGAGAAAGAGGCTAATAACCAGAAACCGCAATTATCGGCTGAGGCGCCGCTGATGATTATCAATGCTGATGCGGCCGTGGTGTGGGATATCAGAAGTCAGAGCGCTATCTTTTCTCAAAGAGCTAATGAACAGCACGCCATCGCCAGCATCACTAAGCTGATGACGGCTTTAGTATTTTTGGAACATAATCCGGGTTGGGACAGTGTCTATGAAATCAAAAGCACCGATTTGGAGACTGGCGGCAAATTGTATTTAGGAGAAAAGGTGAAAGTCAGGGATTTATTCTCGGCGATGCTGGTGGGCTCGGACAATACCGCCGCGGCGGCTTTAACTTCAGCTACCGGATTGAGCCGAGCGGATTTTGTTAAAGCCATGAACCGCAAAGCTTTGGATTTGGGATTAAGCCAAACCAATTTCATTGACCCTATTGGTTTAGAAAAGAATATGTCCAATGCCTTGGAGGTAGCCAAATTGACTAAGGCGGCTTTAGATAATTTAGAAATCGCCCGAGCGGTAGCTAGTCCGGAGATAGAGTTCAGTACCGTCAGCGGCGAGAAAAAGAAGTTTTCTTCCACTAATTATTTGTTAAACAGCTTTTCGGAAACCGGCATGCAGATTATCGGCGGCAAGACCGGCCATACCGATGTCGCTGGCTATTGCCTGGCCGCTAAGTTCAGCGATAGTGCAGGGCATACCACTATTTCTGTGGTTTTAGGGGCGGAAAGCGAAGCGGATAGGTTCAGCGAGACGGCCAAGTTGGCCCGATTTGCCTATCGCTATTTTAAATGGTAATTTATTATTATGAAGATATTTTTACACTTTTTCTGCCGGATTAAGGCTTGGGGGTATCATCGTTATCCTCGGATTTATAGTATTCTGCACCGGCATAAATCTTTAGTGAAATTCGTGATGAGCGGCGGTATCGCTGGCGGAGTAGATTTGGGTGTCCTGTACATCTGCCATGGCTTGCTTAACATCAATGTCATCGTTTCCACCTCCATTGCCTATATCCTGTCTTTCTGGGTCAGCTTTTATTTACAGAAGTTCTGGACTTTTAATAACCAAGACCAGCATCGGGTTTGGAGTCAAATTTGTATTTATATAGTGATTGCTTTTATCAACTTGAACCTAAACGGCTACTTAATGCATATCTTTGTTAATCGCTGGCAAGTCCATTATCTTTGGTCCCAGTTAATAGTGAGTATCTTGATTGGCTTGGAAAGCTTTGTGGCTTACAAATTTATCGTTTTTAGAAAAAAAGATAAGGCGGAAGTTAATCCTGGTTTATGAAAATTACCATCCCGAAAAATTCATTAAGCGAAAACCCGGAATCTTGGTTGCGCCATGCCGGCTATGGTTTGATTTTTGACCGCCGTCGCGGCGTGCAAAGTTTTGTCCGCCGTCTGGGACAGAATTTCTATCCCCGAATCCATTTATACGTGGAAGAGGGCGGCGACAATTGGGTCTTTAGTCTTCACCTGGATCAGAAACAGGCTAGCTATGAAGGCTCTCATATGCACAATGCGGAATATGACAGTGAAGTAGTGTCGCAAGAGGTGGAGCGCCTCAAGTCTTTATTATTATTCACCCTATGAACCCCTTAGAAGAGATAAAATCAAAATTGGATATTACCGAAGTCCTGGGAGAATATATCAACCTCCGGCCCGCTGGTTCTAACTTGCGGGCTTTGTGTCCGTTCCATCATGAGAAGACGCCGTCTTTCATGGTTTCGCCGGAGAAACAAATTTGGCATTGTTTCGGTTGCCAAAAAGGCGGCGACATCTTCGGCTTTGTCATGGAAATGGAGGGGCTGAATTTTGTGGAGGCGCTCAAACAATTAGCTCACAAGGCCGGGGTGACACTACAAAAAAATGATTGGGAAGACAGCTCTAAGCGCAACAAGCTAATTGATGTTTTATCCGCCGCCAAGGAGTTCTATCAACGCCAGATGTTAGGCAACAACAATATCAAAAACTATCTCAAGGGAAGGGGATTGGATGAGAAATCGGTTAAGGAATGGCAGGTGGGGTATAGTCCTAATAGTTTTGACGATTTAATTAATCATCTCAAGAAAAAAGGGTATAGCGATGAAGACATCTTTCTTTCCGGCTTGTCTCAGAAGAAAGAAGGGGCGGGAAGATACTTTAACCGTTTTCGGGATAGAATCATGTTCCCGATTAATGACGCTGCCGGTTTGACCGTAGGTTTCACCGCGCGCGTTAATCCGCAAACTGTCAATCCGGAAATGGAAAAGATGGGCAAATATATTAACACTCCGCAAACCGCTGTCTATGACAAAAGTCGGGTGCTTTTCGGGCTGGACAAAGCGCGACGGGAAATCAAAGATCAGGACTTAGCCATAGTGGTGGAAGGGCAAATGGATGCTATCACTTCGCAATCCCGCGGTTTCAAGAATACCGTGGCCTCATCGGGCACCGCTTTGACCTTTGGGCAGGTGAAGCTTTTGAAGCGCTATACCAACAACCTAGCCCTAGCCTTTGATGCCGATGCCGCCGGGCAAATTGCTGCTGACAGGGGAATTGTGGAGGCTCTAGCTCAAGAAATGAATGTGAAGATTATCATCATTCCTCAAGGCAAAGACCCGGATGAATGTCTGCGGCATAATCCGGAAGAGTGGCGCCAAGCGGTGGAAGCCGCTAAGCCGGTTTTGGAATATTATTTTGACAAGATTACCGCCGGGGTGGATTTGAGCGATGTCAGTCAGAAGCGATTAATCATTCCCAAGATGCTCACCATGATTTCTAAGGTGAAAAATAATATTGAAGCCGATCATTGGTTGAAGAGATTGGCGGCCAAGACTAATTCTGAAGAGACAATGATTCGGGAAGAATTGGCTAATATAAGGAAAAATATTAAGGAGGACAAGCCGGTGGTGAGCGCGGAATATGAAGTGGTTTTGGAAAAAAACCGCGATGAAAAAATGGCGGAACTACTTTTATCTTTGATTCTTAAAGAGCCGCAATTTTTAGATTACGCGGTGAATAATCTTTTGCCGGAACATTTACCCAATGACTCCTTACGCGCGTTTTACAATGCTTTAATAATCTATTATAATACTAAGCAGGGATTAGACTATCCCGGCCTAAAAGAGGCTTTAGCCTCTCAAGGCGAAGAACAGTTAGCATTATTAGACACTTTGTCCCTGTTGTCCGACAAAGATTTTGCCGAATCCGATGCCTTGACTATTAAGTCAGAAATCATTAAACTAGTGGTCGGACTAAAGCATGATTGCTATAAGAAAAGGATGGGGCAAATAGAGGCTCTTTTGAGCCGTTCGGAGGAAGCCCAGGATGATCTGGATACCGTCAAGTTGATGGAGGAGATGAAGGAGCTGTCCGCTAAAATGAAAGAATTAAATCTCTAAATATGAAAGTTAAAAAAAATACTAAAAAAATAACGGTCAAGAAGAAACCGGCTAAAAAGGCTGTGGCCAAAAAACCCATGATTAAAACAAAGGCCAAAGCTAAGGCTGTGGTTAAGGTTGTTCCAAAGAAAAAGATTGAAGCGAAAAAAGAGAAGGCCGTGAAGGTTAAAAAAGTTTTTAAAATTGAACCGCGGGAAGTGATTAAACCGACCGAAGAGAAAATGCAGAATGTCATCAACAAAGGACGGACTCGGGGTTTTGTCACTGAGACCGAATTATTATACTTATTTCCGGAATTGGAAGAATATGTTTTTGAATATGATATTTTCTTGGGCAAGCTGCAGGAAGCGGGTGTCAGAATAATTGAAGACTCCGGCAACGTTTTGGGACAGAATACTGATATGCCCTCCAAAACTAAGACTCCGACTTTCGGTTTGGATTTAACCAAACTAAGCGCTGATTCCATTCAGATGTATTTAAAAGAAATCGGCAAGATTCCGCTTTTGAATTCCGAAGAAGAAGTGGAATTGGCGAAACGGAAAGAAAAGGGAGACAAGGAAGCCGAGAGAAAGATTATTGAAGCCAACTTGCGCTTGGTGGTATCCATTGCCAAGAAGTTTGCCAGCGCCAAAGGATTGGGACTATTAGATTTGATTCAAGAGGGCAATATCGGACTATTTAGAGCCGTGGAGAAGTTTGAACACCGCAAGGGTTTTAAATTCTCCACCTATGCCACCTGGTGGATTCGCCAGGCCATTACTCGTGCTTTAGCCGATCAATCCCGCACTATTCGCATCCCGGTTCATATGGTGGAGACTATTAACAAATTCCAGCAGGTCCAGAGATTCTTGATTCAGGAATTAGGCCGCGAACCGTTGCCGGAAGAAGTGGCCGCGGAAATGGGAGAAGAGCTAGAGAAGGTGCGATACATCATCAAGATTTCCCAAGATACCATATCCCTAGAAACCACTATTGGCGACGATGAAGATAATTCCACCTTAGAAGACTTCATTGAGGATGTGAAGAATGAAACTCCGGATAGATCGGCCGCTTTGCAGCTTTTGAAAGACTACGTCAAAGAAATTATTATTAACCTTTCTCCGCGCGAACAGAAGATTCTGGAAATGCGCTTTGGTTTAGTGGACGGCGTGGCTCATACCTTGGAAGAGGTGGGGCAGGAGTTTGAGGTGACCAGAGAAAGAATTAGGCAGATTGAGGCCAAGGCTTTGGAGAAGATTAGAAAGCTGAAGGGCTTGGAGAAACTGCGGGATTACTAATTGACAGCCGCGGTTTTTTGCGATATTATAGCTTATGTTTTGAAAATTTAATATATTCCCGGGTAGCGCAGCGGTAGCGCAGTTGACTGTGAACGCACTCTCTTATTTTGCTATAACTATTTTATATGCGAAAAGAAAAGAGAAAATATGCCGATAGAGCCGAATATATGAAGGCGGCCGTTGACAAAAGACGCAAAAAGATTCGTCAGATGGCGGTTGAACACAAAGGCGGAAAGTGCATCATTTGTGGTTACAATAGATGCCTAAAAGCTTTAGAGTTTCACCATCTTGAATCGGGGGAGAAAGATTTCGGTATTTCTGCTAAAGGATACACCAGAAGCTGGAAGTCCGTAGCAGAAGAACTAAAGAAATGTGTTCTCCTATGTGCCAATTGTCATCGCGAAGTACATGAAGGCATTACGCAGCTTTCTCAAGTAATTGAGATCGAAGAACGAGGTGAATTGCTGGAAGCCTAAGATCGAAAGATTATGGTAATCAGCAGCCAAGCCCGCATAGGATTATGTGTGGAAGGTTCAGAGACTATCCCGAAAGGGAGTAGGGCTATAAGTTATAGCTCGAAGCGCCTCGCGCCCATGTTGTATGGGCGATGATATAGTCCACCCCATTAGGAAACTAGTGGATAAGTGTAATCAATTGGTCGTGGGTTCGAATCCCACCCCGGGAGCAACATCGGAAAAGCAGACTCGAAAGAGCCTGTTTTTCTTTTATATTCGCCATTTTTCATTGGTTCTAACGCTTCATTTTTCGCGTGTAAATTTTGCGATAAATTTTTGATGTGTATTAGTGGTTTTTGCAATGAAATCTCCAATTTTCCGTTGATTAATGTGAGGTTCGAACCTAAGCAGGAAAGTATTATTCCTTTGTCCTTTAAATCTCCATTTATAAATTTTTCACAAATCTTTTCTGCGAAAAGGAAAAGGCTGTTCGCCTTTTCGGTGTAGTTGTTTTCATTTTCTTCTACATCCTTTAAAAGTTCTTGTAATTTCTCTTTTTCTCGGCTCAGCTCTATTTTACGCTCATTAAATTCTTCGGCAGTTAGCTCTCCAGCTGATCTCATGTCTATTATACCGTTTATTTTGGTCACTACAGCGTCGTATTCCTTTTTATGCTTAGATATGAGCTGGGCTCGATCTTGACCGTTTTCGCGGGTTTCACGGCTTAAAACTTCTAGCGCCCAACTACAGAATTCTTTAGGTAAAAATATTTGTTTTATTTCTTCGCTTATTTGTTTCTCTAAGGTTTCTACTCGAATGCATTTCTGAGAACAATTCGGATTTTTTCTTTTTGTGCAGTGGTAGTAAGTATAATTATGAATATTTCCATTCTTATAACTTTTAACTTTAGCTTCGGCAGTTATAATAGCTCCGCATTCGCCACACCGCATTAATCCTGTAAAAGCAAATTCTTTGTTATGAGGACGCGCACTTGTTTCTTTGCCTAATAGTTTTTGAATGCGCTCAAATTCATTTATAGTAATCATTGGTTTATGTTTTCCTTTATACCAATTTCCGCTGCCTTGAGGATATTCAAAGTTACCATAATAGAAGGGGTCTGATAGAATTCTGTAAAAGGTGCTTATAGCAACCTTTTTATTTTTTTTATTTCTCAAGCCCCATTCGTTAGTTGCAATATCAAGAATCTTTTTTACTGGATAATGGCCAGTTAGCATTAGGTCAAACATTTTTCTCAGTAAATGAAACTTTTCCGGATCATCAACTATTTCTTTTTCTCCTTTTATCTTTAATGGATTGTGTTTGTAGCCTAAAGATGTGAATGTCGGATACCAGCCACGCTCAGCCTTAGCCCTTAAACCTCTTTTTGTGTCGACACTTAGGTCCTTAATAAATTGATTGGCCATTCCTAATTCAACGGCCATCATTAAAACATTATCACTAGGGTAATAACTTCGACCAAAGGTTTGTATGTGTTTAATAGTGCCTTCCTGAAGCATCCAGGATACTTTCCCGCCGTCGATTGGGTTTCTTGCTAAACGATTAATTTTCCAGCATAAAACACCAGTTGCTTCGCCTTTATAAATTCTTTCTAACATTGAGTTAAAGACGGGGCGTCCCGGCTTCTTGGCTGATTGTGATTCTGATAGGATTTCAACTACCTCTAAATTATTTTCTTTAGATATTTTTTTGAGCTCATCAATTTGAGCATCAATAGAAGCCACTTGCTTATCTTCACTTTCGGACGACTTTCTTGCGTAAAGAAAGTATTTAATATTATTGTTTTGATTTGTCATATTATGTTTTTAAAAAGACCGCCTTGGAGCGGTCTTTTATGGTTATTCATTTTTATTTAAGTTCCTGAACTTCTATTTGGCAACTACCATTTACTGTTTTGATATCCAAGTAATAGTTTCCATCGGATTTTCTCATCATCGTTTCGTCGGCTTGTTCGCCGTCGATTGATACAACTGGCATTCCGCCGTTCTTGTCTAGCGTTGCTCCTTCCTTTAGAACGTAGACATAGCAGAGTGAGCTGTTGCCGGTAGTCTTATATACTATTTTCTGTTGTCCGCCATCAAGGGAAAAGTTTTCAGTTTGTTTGTCTGAGTTTGCTGTTACTTTGTAAACGCTAGTCCAAGTCTTGGGTTTTTCTGGCTCCTGGACCGGTTGCTTTTCTTCTGGTTTATTAGCTTCAGGATTTGCGACGATATTGTTATTAGTGCTTTTATCTTCCCCCATGGCACTACCGATCAGTCCGATTACGAAGATAATTATAATGGCGGTTAAGATCTTGTGTTTCTTAACCCAATTCATGATGGACGATTTTTTAGCTCCGTCCAGGAGCTTGTTTTCATTGCTCATAATTTTTATTTTAATTATAATCTGCCCAACAAAAAAGGGCAGTCAAACCTGACTACCCACTGTTCACGAAGGCCCAAAGGTCTCGCTTGTGGAAGGTTAACTGCCCATCTTTATCCGCAAGTGCGAGACAAAGACGGGCTAACCGTCAAACGGGCCTTAGTTTCGTGAACATTTAATTGGGTAGTCGCTTATAGATTATCACAGAAAGCACTAGTTATCAAGCTAATTTGTCAATTTTAGGGCCGCCCCATGATCTAATAAAAAGCTTTGATTTAGGCTTAATTTTGTCGTTATATTGTTGTAGTTTTTAAAACTTTTAAAGAACGTGGGTATTTTTTACTATTTTCTAAACTCTTAAAATGTTCTCATTGTCTCGTTTTATTGTCCGGTTTTGTCCGGTTATATTCTCGAAAAAAGGGTACTAAGTTTTGCTATATTTAGTTTAATATTTAATAAGAAAATTATATTGTTAACTCTTTTTGTATTGGTTACTCGCTGATAACACGATTTTTTAAGTTTTGATTTCTTCTATTAAATTTATTTGTCGCACCTTTGTCGTTATTTTTTTAACTTAAAATATTCCTTGTCCGCCCAAATGTCTTCATGATCAATAACTTCTTTAATAAACTGTTCCATGATTTCGTTTCTTGCGCCACCGGTGCAATCAAAATTTGGCCAGCAAAGACTTAGGCGGTTTAATTCCAGGTTACTTAATCTTCTTTTAATTGTAGACTCGGCACAACATTGAATTATTTCTTCATCAAATAACATAGTTATAATGATTTTTTCACTGTTTTTCATATAATTTAAATTAATTTATAAATTTACCCCACGGTATCACTCACTATACATTGTGGGTCTAATTAAAATTGAGCGACCATCTTTAGGGTCTGGGTCCTCTGAAATTAATCCGGCCACCTTTAGGGTCGGTATTATTTGTTGTCTTAATTGATAATCCGGAATAAAACTCCCATTTCGTTTGTAGTATTCTGCCAATATTTCTTTTTTTGTTAATCCATGATTATCAGACGAAAGGGGCAGAATTATTTTTTCGTATATATCTAAAATGTAAGGAGAGATATTTAATTCTTGGCTTTTTGATATTTTGTTCCAGATCAAAAAGGCTAAGTCCAAATCATCATTATTAGAAATAATAGATGGTCCAACTTTTTCCCTGAGCCACAGGTTTATAAGAGCGGAAACTTTTATTAATGAAATTATGCGCCCAACATCTCTTTGGTGACGTGGTTTTAGTTTAATTCTGCTTGCAAAAAATTTTTCTAATATTATTTCTGGGTTGGGCACAATAATATTTTTTATTTTTGCTGCCTTGATCGCCAGTATTCGTTCTCTTAATTTTATTCTTCTTGGGTCTTGTTCGAGCCAGGTAGCATATTTTTCAATGTCAGTATCTTTAAGTACTTTCTCTCTTATGGATTCTCGTAACTTGTCTTGATCCACTTCTGGTGAAAGCACCATAAATCTAGTGCCTTCCTGTTCGTCTATATTCATGTTGGCGCTACAAAATATAACACTAGGATACCCCTTTATTATGATGTTTTTGGTTTTTAAACCACCCTTTTGTGACTTATCAGTAATCTTAAGGTTAATTTCTTTGGCATCATGAGAAAGTAGCGGCCTAAGTTTTTCAAGAAGCATCAAGTGAGGCTGGTCTAAAAAAATAATTATTTTATTAGATAGTTCCATTATTATTGAGTTTCGTTCTTTGTCATATTTTCCGTTCTCATGAAAAAAAGCGGTTGGGGAGCAGTAAGCGATTTCTATAACATCTTCTGCTGGGAAAAGTTTGGCTATTTCTGTTGGAATAAAACTTTTTCCAGTTGAAGATGGAGCATTAAAGATTAAATTAAATTGGGAATCTTCTGTATAAGCAGATAAGGCACAAAGAAAAGTAATAAGCTTATTTTTATTATCTTTTTTTATGGTAAGTCCTAGAATATCCGTTAGTTCCTCGGCTCCCAAATATTCGAATTCTTTGTTCATATAATTTTAATTTTTTAGAGCGATTCTTAATAAGTTTATTATGGCTATGCCTTTTCCAAGCGCATCATCAGAGCTTATTTTCTCGTTAAAAATATCCTGATAGATTTTTTGAAAGCGCTCGATCTCTTTTCCGGTAAGCTTCATAAACTGTAAAGGCGATTTTTGAGCATTTTTAGGTTATCAAAAATTGTTCGGGCATCAACCTGCAGATTGCCGTTAAAATAGCTATTAACTGTATTCTCGATACCTGTTTCACGCTTAAAAATAAATTTTGTCTTTGGTTCTCCTTTTTCTAAAGCCCAAAGCTCGTATCCAAAAGAAACCAAGGCCGCAGCTAAACCTATATCGTAAGTAGAAAATTCATCGCGATAGTCGATGTATTCCAGTTTGTTTTTGTCGGTAATCATAATTTTAATTTTATTATTAAATTACCAGTGCACCGGATTAAAAAGCTTTAATTATACTTTGCCGTATTTTAGAATTTTTTATCATTGGTTTTTTATTGACCTTAATAAACAAAAAAATGGCCTATTAAGCCATTTCCAGAAAGTTATTAACACCAACTAAAGGTTTTTTGTTTTTATTCAAAATTTATATCAAAAAAAGTAATATTTAATTCATATCCGCCCGTGTTAGCTTTTTCGATTAAATTTTCATTTAATAAAAGTTTTTCTTTAAACAGGCTGTTAATTTTTTTAATCTCCTTGCTAAGCTGGGAGAGGCTATTGTTTGCGTAGGATTTTGCTAAAGCAGGTCCACTTTTTTGTTTGTTTTTCAGACATTTGATAATCATGAATCTTTTAGTATTTATCCCTATTTCATAAATACGAATTGTCTTATTATCTTTGCGCCATATCCCTCGATTATCGGAAATATTAATTTTTATTTTCTCGGTATTGTTATTTTGTTTTTCTAATAGTTTTTCAGAAAAATATTTTACCGTTTCGCGATGATTAGTGATTGCTTCATCTATTTGATTAAACAATGGACTCCATAAATCAATACTAAGTACTTCTTTTTTGGCTCCTATTGTTAAACAGTAAGAATTAATTTTGCTAGAAAAATTATAAAGCTCTTCCTTATATTGATCCCACTCTCGGTCAATAAAGTTTATTTTACTTGTTATGTCTTTATAAAAATCTGGCACGAACGTTTTAAGCTCGGAATAACAGGATTCTTCTAGAATTTTGTTAATAGATTTGACTAATGATATATAACATTGATTTAGGTTTTCGTCGGTGTATAAAATAAGTCCACTTTTAATTGCCTCAAAAATATCAATGATTCTAGAGTATGATTCGTTTAACAGAGCTGCTGAAACTTTATTTTTTGTGTCATTTTTTATCATTGTAATTTCAATAGTAATAATATATACTAATGTTAAGTTATATTAAGTAGAAAATCAAGATATATATGGAAAATAATGAAGAAATATTAAAGTTAAGTCAGGCTTGTGAACTATTAAATTGTCACCCAAACACCCTTAGACAATGGGAGAAGGATGGCCTGGTTGAATGTATTCGCTTTGGTAAACGAGGCGATCGACGTTTTAGAAAAAGTGAAATATTAAAATTACTTAAAAAATAATATGGCAAAGGATAATAAAACAGAATCATTTGAAAAGACTCTTTTTAAGGCGGCTGATAAATTACGTAAGAATATGGATGCAGCTGAGTACAAGCACATTGTGCTTGGGCTTATCTTTCTGAAATACATTTCAGATTCATTTGAGGAGTTATATAACAAAATAAAAGTAGGTGGCGATGATTTTGCAGGGGCAAACCCTGAAGATGCCGACGAGTATCGCGCAGAAAATGTTTTTTTCGTGCCACAAATTGCCCGTTGGTCTTATCTTCATTCTCGATCAAAACTACCATCCATTGGGAAGGACTTGGATGATGCGATGGAGGCCATAGAAAAAGAAAACCCGACGCTTAAAGGTATTCTCCCGAAAGTATATGCTCGTCCTAATTTGGACAAAGCCTCACTTGGTGGACTTATTGATCTTGTGGGTAATATCGCCCTTGGTACCGAGGCTGCAAAAAGTAAGGATTTACTTGGGAGGGTATATGAATATTTCCTCGGTGAATTTGCTAATGCAGAGGGTAAGAAGGGTGGCCAGTTCTACACGCCAAAATCAATTGTTCGCATCATGGTAGAGATGATTGAGCCGTACAAAGGCAGAGTATATGACCCGGCGTGTGGTAGTGGCGGAATGTTTATCATGAGTGAAAAATTTATCAAAGAACACCGCGGAAATGTTGAGGACATTTCTATTTATGGTCAAGAAAGCAACCAAACGACTTATCGCTTGTGCCGAATGAATCTTGCTATTCGTGGTATTGATGGCTCTCAGGTAAAATGGAATACCGAAGGCTCATTTTTAAATGATACCCACAAAGATCTTAAGGCTGATTTTGTTCTTGCTAATCCACCATTTAATGACAGTGATTGGTCCGGACAACTTTTACAAAACGATCCTCGCTGGCAATATGGTATACCACCCGCATCTAATGCCAATTATGCGTGGCTCCAGCACATGATTTACCATTTATCACCACACGGTGTTATGGCGTGTGTGTTAGCCAACGGTTCACTATCAAGTCAAACCAACAACGAAGGAGATATTAGAAAGTCGCTCGTTGAAAACGATTTAGTGGATTGTATTGTCGCGCTTCCGAAACAACTTTTTTATAATACTGGAATTCCAGCATGTATTTGGTTTATTTCTCGCAAACGCACAGGCAACGGTGACCGTAAACGCACCGGTGAAATTCTTTTTATAGACGCAAGTGAAGTCGGCCATATGTCAGACAAGACGCACCGCGAATTTTCCGAAGATGACATGGCACGTGTTGCTGGCACCTACCACGAATGGCGCAAGCAAAATGGAAAATATGAAGACATAAAAGGTTTTTGTAAATCCGCTGGTATAGATGAAATAACTAAACATAACTTTGTTCTTACCCCGGGGCGCTATGTTGGCAATCAAGATGAAATTGATGATGGCATTCCTTTTTTTGATAAAATTACAGGGCTAACTGCTAAACTTGCAGAGCAGATAGCGGAGGAAAAGAAATTAAATGAAGAAATAAAAAAACAATTGAAAAATATTGGATTTAACTTGGAATAATTATGATAGATCAAACCTCTACAATTCCAAAAGGATGGAAGATGACGACACTAGGAGAAATTGTTATTTTACGACAAGGTAGATACATTCCCGATGATATTTTATCTATAACAAAAGACACTAAGAGAATATTCCCAGTTTTCGGCGGCGGCGGATTAAGGGGGTATACAGACTTTTTTGAATATGAAAAAAGACAGCCAATTATTACTTGTCGTGGTTCTGGATGCGGTTTTATTCAAAGAACAGATGCGAAATCATCAATTACAAATTCTTCCATTGCTTTTGAGGTAAACGAAGACTATTTAGACGCTGGTTTTGTTTATTATTGGGCGCTGGGAAGAGATTTTTCTGATGTTATAACAGGTTCAGCTCAACCTCAAATTACAATAGGGGCGTTATCAACTAAACTAATCCTTACTCCCACTTTACCAGAACAACGCGCGATTGCTGCGGTATTGTCGTCTTTAGATGATAAAATTGAGTTTTTACGGAAGCAAAATAAGACCCTGGAGACCACTGCTCAGACAATATTTAAGGAATGGTTTGTGAACTTTAATTTTCCTGGTGCTAATGGAAAATTAATTGATTCTGAACTCGGTAAAATCCCAGAGAGGTGGAGGACTGGGAAAATTGGAGAAGAATTTGATATTACAATTGGTCGCACCCCGCCAAGACTGGAAACTGAATGGTTTTCGAATAAGCCGATTGGTAAAAAGTGGATTTCTATAAAAGATATTGGAAATAGTGAAATGTATATTTCAAACACTTCCGAATACTTAACGGACGAAGCAATTGAAAAATTTAATATTCCAGTTATTCCAGAAAACACTGCTATTTTGAGTTTTAAAATGACAGTGGGAAAATTAGCAATTACAACAGAGGAGATGCTTTCGAATGAAGCGATTGCGCATTTAAAGATAAAAAAGAACTCAAATTTTTCTACTGAGTTTATTTATTTATTCTTGAAAGATCTGGATTTTAATAGTTTGGGTAGCACTTCATCAATTGTCACCGCTATAAACTCAACCATGATAAAGGCACTTGATATATTAGTGCCAGAAGATGAAATAATAAAAAAGTTTAATGCAGTTATTCAGCCGACATTCAAAAAACTAAAAAATAACAATTCTCAAATACAAACTATTTCTACTCTTCGCAGTATGCTTTTGCCTAAATTGATGAAAGGTGAGGTTCGGGTTGTGGGATTTAATGATTAAATTATGAAATACAAAGTAGTTTTTGATACAAATTCAATAAGAAACGCCGAATCAGTTGCTGATTTTTTAGGCGGTCGTTCTGAATTGGAGCGTTTTTTGAAAGTGTCAGAAATTATTATTCCAGACATTGTTATCGAAGAAATAAAAAACCAAAAAAGGAAACACCTTATTTCTAAAAGAGATTCGTTCCTATCGAATCCGTTTCATTTTTTAAGAAAAATTGATGAAGACGAAACTAAAAACTTTGATATAGAAAAGTGGATTTTGGAACTTGCTGGAATTGAGAGCTTGCCTTATTCCACCATTGCTTTAACAACAAATGTTTTAGAGGACATTAAAAAACTTGCGCTTGGCAATCTTCCGCCATTCGACGAAACGTCTGATAAAGGTTTCAAGGACGCTTATATTTATTTTTCGATTTTAGAGTATCTCGGAAATATTGAAGGCGAGAGTATTTTTGTAGTAACCAAAGACGATAGGCTAAAACTGGCTCTTAATGACAATGCACGCGTAACAGTAGTAAAAGATTTTGATGAGTTTGAAAAACGTATAGATGCATATTTTAGAGATGATTATTTTATCAATAGGCTTAAGGAGGAGGTATCTGAAAATGTTAAAGCGGAATGTATAAATGAGATTTGGTTGAATTCGGAAGAGAATTGGGTGATTAAGTTTACATGTAACGATGTGACTCATTTTGTAGAAGTTGATTTTTCTTCGCGGGAAATAATAAGTTCTACCAATTTTGATTTTTCAGTATTTGTAAATGAGCTTATTAACTCAGGTTCTTTTTCCACCACTCATTCTATGGTCTCTTCTCTGAGTGCTTATGTTAAATATCTCTCAGATCAAGAAATTGTTAATATTATTGAAGCCTCAACAGATAACAGTCAGATTTACTCAATAGCAACAGACGAGGATGTGAAGGAATTTTTCCTTTCTATGTATAGATCAAAGTCTCAAATAATAACTGACGATGAGGTTATTTTTAAATTTAAGCAGATTTTTAAGCAAGATTAATTATGAATAAAATATTTGAATCAACAATTGAAGAATTTGTTATTGAGCTTTTGGAAAATCAGGGCTGGCAGTATTTGTCGCCGGAAGACCAAGAAGTAGAGCGTGCGGATTTGGGGCAGGTGGTTTTGAGAAATCGCTTGAAAAAAGCGATTGATATACTTAACCCTACTATTGCCGAAGAAGCCAAAGATCAAGCACTTCGCATGGTTTTAAATTTACCGAGTCAAAACTTGATGGATAACAACGAAGAATTTCACCGATTACTCACCGAGGGCATAGAAGTAGAAGTAATGGGCGCAGATGGCATCAAAGGTGATAAGGTAAAACTAATAGACTTTAATAATGTTGAAAACAATGAATTTATAGTTTGCAATCAATTCACCGTTACAGAAAATAATATTACTAAGCGTCCGGATGTTATTCTGTTTGTAAATGGTTTGCCGCTTGTCGTGATTGAACTTAAAAATCCAATAGATGAAAATGCTACTGTTGCTAAAGCATTTACACAATTACAAAACTATAAAAACGCTATTTCATCACTTTTCTACTACAATGCTGTGCTTGTAGCTTCTGATGGACTTGATGCCAAGATAGGTACAATATCTTCTGATATTTCTCGTTTTCTTGCTTGGAAATCGAGTGACGGGCATAAGGAAGATAAGACAACTGTTCCGCAGATTGAAACACTAATCAGGGGGATGCTAAATAAACAAGTTATCCTTGATCTTGTTGCTCACTTTGTCGTATTTGAAAAAACAAAGAAGGAGGACATCAAGACTGGCCTAGCATCAGTTACTACTATTAAGAAAATCGCGGCTTATCATCAATATTTTGCGGTTAATAAAGCAATTGAAAAAACATTAGTGGCATCTAGTGAACATGGAGATAGAAAGGCTGGCGTCGTTTGGCATACACAGGGAAGTGGAAAATCTCTTTCGATGGTATTTTATACCGGTAAAACAGTTTTAAAATTAAACAATCCAACCGTAGTTGTCATCACTGATAGGAATGATCTTGATGAACAGCTTTTTGATACCTTCGCTGGATGCAAGCAGCTTCTAAGACAAGACCCGGTTAAGGCTAATAATCGTGATAACTTAAAAGAGTTATTGAAAGTGGCTGGTGGTGGAATTATTTTTTCGACTATTCAAAAGTTTTTTCCTGAAGATGGCGCGGCTAACTTTGATCTACTGTCTGACAGAAAAAATATCATTGTAGTAGCAGATGAGGCTCATCGTAGTCAGTATGGATTCGGAGCTAAAACAACTGAAAAGGATGGTGAAATATTTACTAAATATGGCTTTGCAAAATATCTGCGCGATGCTCTACCGTCGGCATCTTTTATTGGCTTTACTGGAACACCAATTGAGAAAGAAGACGTTAACACTAAAGCGGTGTTTGGTGAATATGTTGATGTCTATGATATTGCGCAAGCAGTTGAAGATGGTGCTACTGTACGGATATATTACGAATCACGATTGGCTAAGGTCCATCTTAAGCCCGAAGAGACAGCTAAATTAGATGAAGAAGTTGAGTCAATTACTGAAGGAGAAGAAAATAATGCAAAAGATAAGGCTAAAGCAAAATGGGCTCAGCTAGAAGCAATTGTTGGTCACCGAGATAGATTAGCGGTAGTAGCAGCTGACGTGGTTGATCATTTCGAAAAACGTCGTGAAGCGTTTGAGGGCAAGGGGATGATTGTTTGTATGAGTCGCCGAATCGCAGTTGAGTTGTATGAGGAAATTGTAAAAATTCGTCCAGACTGGCATGATACTGATTCTAAAAAAGGAGCCATAAAGGTTGTTATGACTTCATCTTCTTCTGATCCGGAAAATTGGCAAGTCCATAGCACAAGTAAGCAAGATAGAAAAGCGATTGGTGAGCGATTTAAGGATGAAAAAGATCCACTTCGTTTAGTAATTGTGCGTGATATGTGGTTGACTGGTTTTGATGTGCCGTGTTTGCATACTATGTATGTAGATAAGCCGATGCGCGGACACAACTTAATGCAGGCCATTGCTCGTGTAAATAGAGTGTTTAAAGATAAGCCAGGTGGCTTGATCGTTGACTATATTGGTATTGCTTCTGATTTGAAGACGGCTCTCGCAACCTATACTGCGAGTGGCGGGCAAGGCGCGCCGACTCTTGATCAAGGTGAAGCTGTGGCAGCGCTGCTTGAAAAGTTTGAAATTGTTGAACAGATGTTTAATGGCTTTGATTATAAAAATTATTTTTCTAGCGACACTCGCCAAAAGTTGGTTATTATTCTTGAGGCACAAGAGCATATTTTGGGGCTTGAAGATGGAAAAAATAGATATACCAAGCAAGTTGGATTATTATCCCAAGCTTTTGCGCTTTCAGTTCCGAATTTAAAAGCAATGGAGCTTAAGGATGAAGTCGGTTTTTTTCAGGCAATTAAAGCCCGTTTAACTAAGTTTGAACCGGAGGGGGCTGGAAAATCTGATGCTGAAATTGAAACGGCTATTCGTCAGATAGTAGATAAGGCGGTAGTTTCAGAGGGGATTGTAGATGTGTTTGATGCCGCTGGTATAAAGAAGCCAGATATCTCTATTCTTTCTGATGAATTTTTAGAAGAAGTTCGGCACATGGAAAGAAAGAATTTGGCCTTTGAACTTCTAAGAAAGTTATTAAATGATGAAATAAAGACCAGAACAAGAAAGAATTTTATTCAGGGTAAAAAATTATCTGAAATGCTTGAAAATTCTATTCGTAAATATCAAAATAATCTGTTGACTTCAGCGCAAGTTATAGAAGAATTGATTAAAATTGCACAAGATATTAGGCAATCAGACAAAAGAGGCGAAGGTCTAAATTTGAACGAAGATGAGCTTGCTTTTTATGACGCGCTAGCAAATAGCGAAAGTGCTAAGGAGGTATTAGGAGACAAGCAATTAGCTGTAATTGCCATGGAGGTGCTCAAAAGTGTTAAAGGAAACGCTACAATCGATTGGACTCTTAAGGAAAATGTACGCGCTAAATTACGTCGTGACGTGAAGAGAATTTTAAATAGATACGGATATCCGCCGGATGAGCAACTAATTGCAACTGAAAATGTTTTGAAGCAAGCTGAATTATTAGCCGATGGATTAAACTAATATGAAAGATGACGAAATAATAAACAAATTATTAGATTTGCGCGCGGATAATATTCGCCAAGAAAGAGAGCTATTTAAACATATAGCAATTCTTTCCTCTGCCGTTATTGGTATTTTTGCTTTTTCCGGCAGTCAGGAATTAGGCGTTCTATCTAAAATCGGCGTAGTCGGTTTATTTTTCGTAATAATTTTATCGGTATTTTTGTTATTTTTTGTTTTAACATTAGAAAGAGTTAGGTCTGTTAGGGCCCAGGACATGATTACTGATGTTAAGAAATTGAAGAATGATGCAATATTGAAAGCTGCTATAAGTTTATTTGGTAATAAAAAAATTATCTCTATTTTTAAAAAGATAATTAGTGGCAAAGAGGTGAGGGATTCTTTAGAAAGCATTATTCCAATTTTAACTGAGGCTTGGTCTAACCTTACTTCATGTGATGAAAATATTAATACTAAGAAAAATGAACTTTCAAACGACAAAGAAAGAAGAAAAGATGTCTTTTATAGAGTTTTGTCTGCTATAGGCATCTTAATTTTTATAGTATCTTTAGGATTGATTATTGTTGATATTTTAAGATTTTAATTATGGGGCCATGTTTAATTTTTGATAAATCATTTTTGCAAAGTTTAAATCCAGACGAATCTCTTTGGCTGGATAATTTTTTTAATACAAACATTACCCCTCTTTTTTTTGTTGAGACGCTTGCTGATCTTGAAAAAGAGATTAAAAATGGGCGTTCACAAGAAGATATTGTTGGCAGTTTAGCTTATAAAACTCCGGATATGAGCGCTAGACCAAATGTTCACCACATTACTTTATTAGAGGGTGAATTAATGGCTCATAAAGAGGTACATATGACTGGCAAGCCAATTATATCTGGAGGTCAGCCAGTTAAAGTTGGCGATAAAGTTGGCGTGATATTTGATGAGTCTCCAGAGGAAAAAGCTTTTTCTAGATGGCAAAAAGGGGAGTTTATGGAAGCCGAAAGACTATATGCAAAGGCCTGGAGGGAGGTATTACTAAATATTAATTTAAGCGATAAATATATATTGTTTCAAAAATACTTTACCGAAGCTAGGCCCAAGACTTTAGCTGATGTAAGAGTTATGGCTGAAAAAATAATAAATTCAGAAGAAGACACGGAGAATACATTAATTTTTGGTCTATGGCTTGTTGGAGTTCCTTTTTCTGATCATAAGAACATTGTTGATTATTGGAAATCCAAGGGCTCTGTTAAAATTTCCGAATTCGCACCTTATTTTTATTATGTTTTTTTAGTTGATATGTTCTTTTATCTTGGTATCGCAGCTGATTTAATTAGCAGGGGGAGGGCGAGTCACAAGATAGATCTTGCTTATTTATATTATTTGCCATTTTGTAATATATTTGTTTCCGGAGATAAATTGCATAAAGAAATTGCCCCACATTTTATAAAGGGTGATCAAATTTTTATTTATGGACCAGAGTTGAAGGCAGATTTAAAACTTATTGATGAGCATTACTCTGAGCTTCCAGACGAAATAAAGGCTAAGGGGGTGTCGAGTTTTGCGATGTTTCCTCCTTCGGATAAACAATTTATCGTTTGTAGTTTATGGGATAAATATATGGCTAAAGACTGGAGAAATAGAAATTTTAATATGAAACCACAACCAAGGACTCCGGCTGCTGAATTTATAAGCAATGAGATAAAGGAGATGCAAAATAAGGCAAATTTTCTTGGACCGGAATCAGTTGTAGATCTAGAAGATGCTAATAGTATTGTTATAAAAAGAATGGTTAGAGGCACTAAGGGAAAATGGAAAAGATTCCCTCCCGAAGTGATGAATAGAACAAAAGATGAAAATGGTGACTGGGTTGATAAAAATATATAGTGAGAGCTACCGTAGGGTAAATTCCGGCTTATTAAAGAGCAGTTTAATGGCTTCATAACCCTCAAATTCATTTAAACTGGTTCTAATCTCGTCTAGTTCGTGGAGCTTTATTGACAAAAGCATATTATAATGATATGCTTTTTTGTTACTAAGATATTATTTTTGAACCTTAAAAATTTATCATAATGAAACTACTTAATTTAATAGTAAATAATACCAAGGGCTACCCTTGGATTGGATTTGAAAAGGAGGATGATCTTCCTTTTATCTTGCCAGCGGGAACAATATTTGAAGCCGTTGAAAATTATCGCGGCGAAGTAAAGAATCATTATTATGATATGCAAAAGCATAAATTTATAACGAATATTAGTGTCGCAACCGTTTTGCATTTTCAATTAGAGTATTTCAAACAAGAACTTTTAAAAGAAGGTTGGAAGGTCAAATTTGAACAAACCGCCCAAATGGTTCGTGATAATTGCTCATAATACTCGAGTAACTTCAAAAGAAGGTTAAGATGAGGTTGATACTACAAAAATGGAGAGAACTACAAAATAGCTCTCTTTTTTATTTCCCAATAAATTTCTATAAGTTCGTGAAGCAAGACACTGGGGGAGCAAGTGTTGACAAAAGTATATTATAATGATATACTTTTTTATTACTTTAAAAATTATTAAACAAAAATAGGGGGACAAAAAATGTACAATACAGTTTATTTTATTATTGCGGTTATAGTTTGTTGGATTATTTATCGCTTAACAAAGACAATAGTTTTACATAATATTTTTCCAACTAATAGCGGTATTAGCTATTACGGCAATAAAGCAGAGCTGAAAGAAATACTATCAAAAAGAGAATGCTATCACGCCAGGATTTATAGATATAAACCACCAGCAGGCGCCTATACTTTTTGTCCCGGCGTATATCATAAAGGCATGTATCGTCTTGAATTTTGGCCCAGACAAAAGTATGTGGTTGGGGGAGATCCGGACAATCAAGGTTGATAGAATATTTTTATAGCACCAAAAGGAGAGTCTAAAACATCAGGCCTCCTTTTTTATTTCTCAATATATCCTTATAAGTTCGTGAAGTAAGACACTGGGGGAGCTAATTAAAATCACCCTAAAACTGGGTGATTTTTGGTATACCGTTGATGAGGGTTAGAGCCCTCAAGGCAGAATTATCGATGCGTGTGTACATTATTGGAGTGCATTGACAAATATACGTCTCAATGGTACATTTTTTTATTGACGTTCGCTCTTTAAAAATGGTTGGATAATGTTTTGATTTCGGTTTCGGTAACCCTTTTTTGTCTGTTTTTTAGAAATTGACAGAAAAGGGGAACCGAAAACCTTATAGAGTAGGAAAAATTAAAAACAAAACGTTATGCAATCCGAAGAGATAAAGCACGTTATGAATAAAAATGGGGTGGCTTTGGCAGAATTAGCCAGAAAGCATGGAATTCCAAGAGCGGATTTTGTTAAGCTCCTCAAAAATGAAAAAGAGTTTGTTAATTTTATTTGGGGGTTAAATCCTAGCAACGAAAAATGGTTTAATGGCCTTAAAGTAAATGCAGAAAAGAAAGGATATCGTGTCCATCTGATTCCATATTTAATGGTTGATTATTCTAAGCCATTACTCAAAACGATTATGTTGGCCGGTCCTGATTCAAATCCTGAACATAATCACATTAGGCACGTAGATGAGCATCATTACCATTACGAACTCGAGAAAATTGTAAAAGTTGAGACAATTGTATTATTAAATGTCTTTAAAGGAGTGAAGGACAACAATAATGAGGAGGCAAGGTTAAACAAGGGGAATTATTACAAAGTGTTAAATTTCAGAAATGAAAATATTTTGGATAATATTACCCCTCACGCACTTTTTGCCTTGGGAATAAAACACCCAAAGCTAAATGATGAATTGGGTGTTGAATATGCTTATGCGGTAGAAACACAGGGAGTGCTCAGTTGTCATGTGGGTGAATATGATATCAATTACGCGGTGCTCGTAAACAAACACAGAAGAGAAGTCACATTAGTTTACAAAGAACAGAGTATGAATTATCCTGGAATGTGGTTTGCCCTGAAAAGAGGTAAATGACAAAATCTAAAACGGTGAGGTTAATACCAACATCCGTTTTTTTATTTCCCAAACAACTTCTAACATTCTCCAGTTCCTGGAGTCAGCGTTGACAAAAGTTTATCGCTATGGTATTATTTTGTGTCATATAGAACTTTAAAATTGATTATTAATCGAATAATTTTGTAATTTAAAAATACCTAAATAATGAAAAATTTGAATATTTTTGTCTTTGGGTCTGACTCGAAAATCGAACTGGATCTTTGTGATAATGTGTTGCCATCTTTGGGTTCGGTTAGGATTTTTGCAACTGATGGAAGTGACCAAGAAGTTCTTTTTTCGACACTTGAACTTATAAGACTACACCCTGAAATAAAATATCAGGATATGTTAGTTCTTTATTCTGGTAATAATTGCCATATGCTTCAGGCTAATTTGCCTTGTGATAATTTGGATATGGCTCTTTTGAGAAATAAACTGGTTGAAGTCGCAGGGGGTTATAGCACCCCACAGCAAAAACATGTAGTACGCTGTTTGTTCGCAGGCGGTATTTTGCATCTATGCAATAAATAAAGAAATAACAGAAAGGAGCAATAAAGCTCCTTTTGGAGGGCACCCCTTTTGTTAGACACATTGTCTATGGAGTTCGTGATATTGCCGACTGTATAAAACAGGCGGCATTTTTAGTTTAGTATGGATTCTAGTGTGATTATACCGATAGATA
>Ga0209099_1000161_pt1 | contig 77321 bp, 76 predicted proteins | sample AD_JPNHW2_MetaG_FD_184430 | JGI IMG/M metagenome (GOLD analysis project Ga0209099, IMG submission 184430) | Active sludge microbial communities of municipal wastewater-treating anaerobic digesters from Japan - AD_JPNHW2_MetaG (SPAdes) (version 2) | ecosystem: Engineered > Bioreactor > Anaerobic...
ACAACACCGGCGCAACACAACTTACATGTGCATTAACCAGTATAAATGTTACGGCCACACCTGCCGGAGCAACTTCTTATGCCTGGAGTGGTGGAGCAACACCAGCCACTGCAGCTAATACCTTTACAGCTCCCGGAACATACACAGTTACTGTAACTGCAGCAAATGGTTGTACAGCTAATTCCAGTATTACTATTACGCAGGATATCACGCCACCAGTTGCTGGAATAACAAACAACACCGGCGCAACACAACTTACTTGTGCATTAACCAGTATAAATGTAACGGCAACCCCTGCCGGCGCAACCTCTTATTCATGGAGCGGTGGAGCAACACCAGCCACTGCAGCTAATACCTTTACAACTCCCGGAACCTACACGGTTACAGTTACTGCAGCTAATGGTTGCACAGCTAATTCCAGTATTACTATTACACAAAATATCACACCGCCAGCTGTGGCTATTACTAACAACACCGGCGCCACTCAACTTACTTGCGCATTAACCAGTATAAATGTTACGGCCACACCTGCAGGAGCGACTTCTTATGCATGGATTGGAGGAGCTACGCCTGCTACAGCAGCTAATACTTTTACAGCTCCCGGAACATACACGGTTACCGTTACTGCTGCAAATGGTTGTACAGCTAATTCAAGTATTACTATTACTCAGAATACCACGCCACCTGCTGTTGCCATTACAAACAACACAGGTACTACCATCCTAACCTGTACAACAACATCGATAAGTGTTACGGCAACACCTGCCGGCGCGGCTTCTTATGTATGGAGTGGTGGCGCTACTCCTGCAACTGCAGCTAATAGTTTTACGACACCCGGAACTTATACGGTTACCGTTACTGCTGCAAATGGTTGTACAGCTAATTCAAGTATTACTATTACTCAGAATACCACGCCACCAGCTGCTGCTATTACAAACAACACAGGTACTACCATTCTAACCTGTACAACTACCTCGATTAGTGTTACGGCAACACCTGCCGGAGCAACTTCTTATGCTTGGAGCGGTGGTGCTACCCCTGCCACTGCAGCTAATAGCTTTACGGCACCCGGAACATACACGGTTACGGTTACTGGAGCTAATGGTTGTACAGCTGCTTCAGGTATTACTATTACTCAGAATACCACGCCACCTGCTGTTGCCATAACAAACAACACAGGTACTACGATCCTTACCTGTGCAACGACGTCGATTAGTGTTACGGCAACACCTGCCGGCGCAGCTTCTTATGCATGGAGTGGTGGAGCAACTCCTGCCACTGCAGCTAATAGCTTTACAGCCCCCGGAACTTATACGGTAACTGTTACTGCAGCTAATGGTTGTACGGCTAATGCAAGTATTACTATTACTCAGAATACCACACCACCTGTTGTTGGTATTACTAACAACACTGGAATCACTCAACTTACTTGTGCATTAACTACGATAAATGTTACAGCGACACCTGCCGGAGCAACTTCATATGCCTGGAGCGGTGGAGCAACTCCTGCCACTGCAGCTAATAGCTTAACGGCCCCCGGAACTTATACGGTAACTGTTACTGCAGCTAATGGGTGTACGGCTAATTCAAGTATTACTATTACTCAGGATATTGTACCACCTGTAATCACATTCTCTCCAATGCCACAGTTATGTGTTACTTCGCCTGTATTAACACTTACTCAGGCTTCACCTACAGGTGGCATTTATTCAGGTACTGGTGTTGCAGGCACTACTTTTGATCCGGCTGTTGCTGGTGCTGGTTCGCACACGATTTCTTATAGTTTTACCAATCCTGTTAACGGTTGCAGCAATACCGCAACAACGCAAATAGTTGTCACTAACGGCCTTACAATTACCGTTACTCCGAATAACCCATTTTATTGTGCAGGCGGAAACACGCTTCTTTCAGCGGCCGGAGCTGCTGATTTTAACTGGCAGCCGAATATTGGCCTGTCTGCTACTACAGGAGGAAACGTTATTGCATCTCCTACGAGTTCCACCATTTACACGGTACAAGGAAGTAATCCCGATGGTTGCAGTGGCTCAACAACAGTTGCTGTAGGTGTATACACAGTGCCTACATTAACTATTTTGGCATTCCCTGACGAAGGATGCAGCCCACTGGATGTTACGTTCAGTTATGCGCCTGCCGGATTAATAGATACTAATTCATTACATTGGAATTTTGGCGATCTTGCATCAATAGATAATAATTCTGATTTAATAAATCCGGAACATATTTTTAATTATGAAGGTTCCTATACCGTTTACCTAAGTGCTGCGACCAATGATGGATGCCCTGTTGCTGCAACCGATACGGTGAGGGCATATCACAAACCAATTGCTGATTTTTACTTTAATCCCGAGGCTGGCTATATGGATGATCCGGAAATCGGATTTGTGGATATATCAGTTGGTGCTAATTCCTGGAATTGGAATTTTGGAAATCCTGCTTCGAACAATTTGAATTACTCGGTGCTGCAGAATCCTTATCATACCTATACAGACACGGGTACATACATGGTAGAACTCATAGTTTCCAGCAGCCATAATTGTTCTGATACCGTTGAAAAGCCGGTAACCATTTATCCTTCCCTGGTGATATACATCCCGAATGCCTTTACACCAAATAATGATATCTTGAATGATATATGGAAGCCTGTTATTTCCGGAATTGATAATGAAAATTATCATTTATATATCTATGATCGCTGGGGAAAAGTAATGTTTGCAACCGAAGATGTAAACGAAGGCTGGAATGGAAAATATGATGAAAAGGAATGTCCGGAAGCCGTGTATGTTTATATGATAGAGTATCAAACAAAGCCTGGTAAAGAACATAAAGTGATCAGGGGTGGAGTAACATTAATAAAATAACGATTTTAACAAAATAATCATGAAAAAGCACATTAACCTAATAATTGCATTGTTGATCATCAGTGCCAGTTCATTTGGACAAACCGCGGATGATGTTATCTGTGTATTTACCAAGAAAGAAAACGGTAAAGTGTTTACCAAAAATGAAGATGGTTCCCGTTTTGTAAACTTTGTTATATCCGGTATCAAATCTGATCAGCAGGCGTTTGTCCTGAAAGAGAATGTGAAAAAAAGCGCTTTTATAAGTGAGTTTACCATTTCGGATGAGATGAAGAACAATGAACGAAAGGCATACATGAGCATTAAAAAAGGCACAAAGGTGGATGCCTTATCGAAATTGTTGATGGATAATGGGATCAATTACATCAAACTGGATGATAAAATATCAAAGGTTTCTGAGCTGAAGTCAAAAGCAGAAAAGAAACAAGAGAAAATGAAGGACCCGAATAAGCCCTGATTCATTTACGCCGTTGTTATTTAAAAGGATGGCCTGGAGATAATTCAGGCTATCTTTTTTTTTATATTTGCAAAAGAAAAATCATCATGGAAGAAAATAAATCCGAATTCAAAGTTACAGGGGAGAAACTCCTGGAAAAAATTAAACAACTGATACACGAGGGCAATATCCGCCGCATCATTATCAAAGATGACAAAGGCCGAACCTTTATGGAAATTCCGGTTACCGTAGGGTTTGTCGGGATCGCGCTGCTTCCTGTATTCGCGGCTGTCGGTGCGCTGGCTGCTTTGGTTAATGATTTCACTATTGTTGTGGTTAAAAAGGATGACCCTGAAAAGGAGTAGCCGGTATGATTTTTAAAAAAATTCAGGATATTGAAAAATTGAAGGAGATTTCCTCCGATATCCGTAAAGATATTTTGTTGAGTATTGCTGAAGCCCGCTCCGGGCACACAGGAGGCTCTCTGGGCTTAGCCGATGTCTTTACCTGCCTGTATTTTTCTGTGATGGACCATGATCCTCAAAATCCATCCTGGAAAGAGCGTGACCGCCTTGTTTTGTCCATCGGGCATGTGGCACCGGTTTTATACGCTGCGCTGGCTCATGCAGGATATTTTCCAAAAGAAGAGTTACTGACGCTGCGCAAGTTCGGCTCGCGCCTGCAGGGGCATCCGGGCAGGGATTACGGTTTGCCGGGTATTGAATTATCCGCAGGATCGCTGGGGCAGGGCCTGTCCGTTGCTGTAGGAATGGCGCTTGCGGCCAGGTACGACAAGCGAAACCATCGTATCTATTGTATCATGGGTGATGGGGAACTGCAGGAAGGCTCGGTATGGGAAGCAGCCATGAGCGCTGCGCATTACAAACTGGATCAGCTGTGCGTGTTGGTGGACCGGAATAAACTTCAGATTGACGGGAAAAATTCGGATGTGATGGAATTAGAACCCCTGGCTGATAAGTGGAAAAGCTTCGGCTGGCAGGTGCTTGAATGCAACGGCAATGACCATAATGAGTTATTAAACACTTTTGGTTTAGCGAAAAAGGTTACGTCTAAACCGCAGGTAATTCTTGCCCACACGCTGATGGGAAAAGGAGTTGCCGATATTGAAAATGATTACCGCTGGCACGGAAAGGCGCCTTCAAAGGAAGAAACACTAAGGTTTATTGAGTGCCTGAATAAAAAATGAAAACGATAATGGATTTGATCAACAGAGGAAACAAACCTACCAAGGCCGGATTTGGTGAAGGTATTTATGAAGCAGGTAACCTTTATCCCGAACTGATGGTGCTTGGTGCCGACATCACCGCATCTGTAGGCCTTGATATGTTTGCCAAAGCCTTTCCCGAACGCTTTTTCTCTCTGGGAATTGCCGAACAGAATTGTGCCGGCGTGGCTGCCGGCCTTGCCCTCAGTGGTAAAATACCCGTGTTTTCAACCTATGGAGTTTTTGCAGCGCTTCGTTCTGCCGATCAGATAAGGGTTTCCGTATGCTATAATAATTTGCATGTGATCATCGGCGGCGCACACGCCGGGATTTCGGTAGGCCCTGACGGCGCTACCCACCAGGCCTTGGAAGATATTGCCATTATGCGCGTGCTTCCTAACATGACGTTGCTTTCCCCTTGCGATGCCACACAGGCGAAATTACTGACATTAAAAGCTGCCGGTGAACTCAAGGGCCCCGTGTATATCCGTTTCGGGCGTGAAGCCGTGCCTGATTTTATTCCTGAAACCATAGAAACTGAAATAGGAAAAGGACAAATTTTAAAAGATGGGACTGATGTCAGCCTTATTGCTACCGGCCACATGGTTTGGGAAGCGTTGCAGGCAGCGTACATGTTGGCAAAATCCGGTGTTGAGGCTCGCGTGATAAACATTCACACCATAAAACCTATCGATAAACAGATTATCATTGACGCAGCCCGCGAAACCAAATGCATTGTTACTATTGAAGAGCATCAGGTGTATGGCGGCTTCGGAAGCGCCGTCGCAGAAGTCGTGGTGCAGCATCATCCCGTGCGGATGAAAATGATCGGAATAAACGATACCTTTGGCGAATCGGGGCAACCCGCCGAACTGATGAAAAAATTTAAACTCAACGCCGAAGATATGTGCGCCACCGTTACACAGTTTTTGAATGACAACCATTAATGCCGATATGAAAATTTTTAAGGGAAGCGCCGTTTTTATGTTGGTGGCAGTCGTGCTGCTTGTGGTGTACTATCTTGCACTGCACCATAAAAATAACAACAATAACGCTGAAGTATCGCCTGTAAGTAAAACTGATACGGTAAAAACAGAAAACAAAAACGATGCAGCCAAAGCCGACACCACGATCAGCATCGAATACCTTATGGGAAAATTCAATCCCGCCAAGGATAAATCGTTTACCGAATGCGACCTTGAATATGCCAACCGTGAAGGCATCTATCTTCAGGAGGAAACTTACAAGGCTTTTATCAAAATGTTTTACGCGGCCAAAAACGATGGTGTTAGCCTGAAGATCATTTCAGGAGCAAGGAATTTTAATTATCAAAAGTCGATATGGGAACAAAAGTGGAACGGCGGCCGCCTGGTTGACGGTAAAAACCTTGCCAACATTGTAAAAGATCCCGTTGAACGTGCGACAATAATCTTAAAATACAGTTCCATGCCCGGCACTTCGCGCCATCATTGGGGCACCGATATGGACCTGAACAGCATGGAAAACAAATACTTTGAGACTCCCGCCGGAAAAAAGATCTACGACTGGCTGTGTAATAATGCAGCTAAATACGGATTCTGCCAGCCTTTCAGCGCTTTGGGCGATAAGAGAAAAAACGGTTACCAGGAAGAAAAGTGGCACTGGTCGTACCTGCCGCTGGCAAAAATTTTCTTAAAGGAATACCAGAAAAAAGTCACGTATGATCATATTACGGGCTTTGCCGGCAGCCAGACAGCCAAAGAACTCAAGGTGATAGACAACTATGTGATGAGTATTAATCAGGGGTGTGAGTAAGTTTTTTTAGTGTCGGGGTGACTTTTCTTCAACTTTCAACTTTCAACTTTCAACTTCCGATAGCTATCGGAACAACTTCCTACTCACCTAACCAGCGTAATATTTCCTTTCCGCTGCTCCGTTATACCATCGGCAAAAGTAATGGAAACATAGAAAATATAGACATCCGCCGGACACGCTTTGCCTTTGTATGTGCCATCCCATCCGGTGTTTTTATCTTGCGTTTCAAAAACTTTTTCGCCCCAGCGGTTGTAAATGCACAATGATGCTTCTTTAATATTTTCTCCCCGTATATACAGCACGTCATTTTGCCCGTCGCTGTTAGGCGAAAAAATGTTGGGTATGTATAACACCCGGCTTGCAGTGGTATCAAGGGGCGGCGTGCTACAGTCTATGACAGTAATGGTTACCTCGTCTGAGGAATAATAGGAGTTGTAATAACTTTGCATTAACTGGTAAGTGGTTGTTACTTCCGGCATTGCATAAGGGTTTTGTATGCTGGAATCGCTTAATCCTGCAGCCGGCGACCATACAAACTGATAACCGTTTAATGTATCATTTGAGCCAATCCGAATACTATCTCCTAAGCATAAAGTTGTATCTTTTCCGGCAGCAGCATACTTGATATTACTATCACATTCTATAACGGATACCATATCAATATGATAACAAGCGCCAGCATCATAACCACTGATATCAGGCAGCCAGACATAATTTGTATTTGAATCTGTTTTAAAATTTCCGATGGTCATAAACTGCTCGCCTCCGTTTGCAGTAAAAGTACCCGAAACCTGCTGCCAAATATTTCTTTTATTGAAAAAATAACCCGGCGGGCTTACAATTTGCGGATTTTCTAATAAATAGCAAGGCGGATTCCCGAAAGGATTATGTCTTAAAAGTGAATCGTTAGTAAAACGCGCACCAATTTGATCTATTGCAATATAACAAGAATCTAATATTGTGATGTGAAAACTTACGCAATATTCATGTCCGATGATTAGAGGATTATTAAGTTTAATTTTCAAATAGTTTCTCAAACCTTCATTAGCAGAATATGTAAATGATGTAAAGCCGGACTGTGCATTACCATCATAAGGATAGGTATAACTCCATGGATTTTGGGGTACACCATACCATGAAATACCAGTGCTCAACGTATCAACATTATTTAATAAAGAATTAAAATAAAATGCGTAACTACAGTCAACAGGCACAAACCAATTTTTAGGCACATATACATATTTGTAAAATATTGAATCCCATCCGTAAATAGGTATGGAATCATACTCTTCAAAACTAGGGTTTGGAACGTAATTATATTGTGCAATGGAATTTTTACATGGAAAAAACAAAAATAAGAGAAAAAGGAGGAGGAGTTTTTTCATAGTTATTACAAAGATAACTATTATTTATCATAATATACGGCCTGTTTTTCATCTATGAATTTATCAAAAATTAAGTTTTGTCAAATAAGCTCAAACCCTGAGCCGGATGAATTAGAAATGATAATAAATAATATGATGAGTGTTAATAAGAATTGCGAATGAGGCTTTTTGTGTCTGGGTTATTACTTCTCAAAAGTTCCTTCGGCGCACACATGCTAAACCCTTTTAGTAGTCACTCCGAAAATTTTTACAAAATAATCAGGGTTGTAAAACCGCATGATTTATTAGAAACTGTTTGAATTTTATGTTGAATAAGATTTATGATGGATTTTTTAGCGAAACGAGGCAGATTTTGCAGACATAGTTTATCCTATGTCGAAAAATCTAACGAAGTTGCAGCAAAAAAGACGCATAAAGATATTAAAAGATATCCGCCGCGGCGGATCCAAACAATTTCTATTTGATTTTTCCCTGACCGGAGCAAATATTCAAAATATCTCTGCTTGTATCGGGGTTGATATGCATTTTTTGGAAAGAAATCATTTTTTCTCTGTACGGCTTATCATCACATAACCGCAATGCCTGCCGTACCTGTTCTTTAATGTCACTGGTACTGTATGACATGCCGTGGTAATGAAAAAATTCAGCGTTCCTTGTTTCGCATCCCGGAATAGGAGCAGTGTGGATAATAGGAATATTCTTGGCTGCCGCTTCCGTACTCGACAACCCACCCGGTTTGGTAAAAAGCACATCACATGCATCCATCAACGCTGGAATTTTATCGGTGAATCCTAAAACGGTTATATTTTTGTTATTCGCAAATTCCTCAGTCAGTGTTTTTTGCAATCGCGTATTATTTCCACATACCAGGAAAAGCTCCGCATCCATACCGCATTCGCTGATGGTCTGTTTAACCAGGTCTTTTAAATTGCCGAATCCCATGCTTCCCGACATGATCAGCAGCCATTTTGCATTTTCATTAATTCTTTCTCCGAAAAGTTGTTTGCATTCTTTTCTGGCCAGAACCCTGGATTGTGATGAATAGAATATTTGTTTTACCGGTATCCCGTAAGGAAGCAGCTTGCTACGTTCCAGTCCCTTTTTAACACATTCTTCGATTAGATGTTCGTGAGGAATGATATAATGATCCAGTTGGGTTTCACTCACAAATGGAATGCAGGTGTAATCGGTAAATACAAACACGGTTTTTGCTGAAAGCTCTTTCAACCTGATAAGTGCGGTAATTGCCTCTGCCGGGAACAAATGAGTGCAGATGATGGTGTCGTATTTATTTGTATCTATATATTCGAGCAACCTGCCGCAATAGAGTTTATTTGCAAAATAGACCGGGGACTTTGATTTTTTCCGGCTTACCAGGGCACCTGTATTATAAATCAACTCGAATAATTTTGTTTTTGTGCTGAACACATATATATCAGAGGCTTTTTGAGAAACAGCCGGACTAATCAATGACAATGTGTCAACCACATCACATTCGGTATGGTGCATCTGAAAATACTCATAAATAGCCTTGGCTGCCGAGTTGTGGCCTTCTCCTGTTGCACATGACAAAATTAAAACTCTCATATTAACGTATATTTTCTATTCGTTGTAAAAATAATTTCTTGTTCATTAATACTATCATTAGAATACAACAATAATGCTTTTCAGGGAAATGTTATTTAACGGATTTTTCAATTTAGCTTATTCAATATTTTCAAATAGTTGCGGCGGATATTCGACTTTTGTCAAAAACAATCCCTTTGCCGCTACTGACATGCCTGCTTCGGAACGTGAACCTTTTTCAATGATTTTTCTGAATTCTTCCAGGCTGATCTTGTGCAGGCCCACATCCAGCATGGTGCCGACAATAGCGCGGACCATATTGCGTAAAAAACGGTTTGCCGTAATCGTGAAAATATACCGGCTGTCCTGTGTTTCCCATCGGGCTTCATAAATCGTGCAAAAGAAATTATTTACCTGGGTATGAGTTTTTGAAAAGCACGAGAAGTCTTTATGTTCAATAAGAATGTTGCAGGCTTCGTTCATCAGTCCCATATCTAATTTCCGGAAGAAAAAATATTCATAATCTTTGCTGAACGGATTGCGTTTGGAGTTGATAAAATACCGGTAGGTTCTTTTTGTTGCCGAAAAACGGGCGTGGGCTTCGGGTTTGACTTTAAAAATGTTGTCAATCACAATGTCGTCCGGCAGCAGGCTGTTGAGGTTATACACCATCTTTTCGCCGGCTTCAACAGCTTGTTCAGCGTCAAAATGTGCATAAAATTCTTTGGCATGCACACCCGCATCGGTGCGCCCGCAACCGGTAATTTTCACTTCCTGCCGCAGTATGGTGTTCAGCGCAACGTTGAGTTTATGCTCAATGCTCATGGCATTATCCTGCTGCTGCCAGCCGTGGTAGCGGCTTCCGTCATAAGAGAGCTTTATAAAGTAACGCTGTGGCATAAGAGAAAAAGGATTTGCATTTTTTTAGTAAAATATTAAACAGTTAATTTATCAAAAGTACTAAAAAACAAAATTTATTTTTACATTTGTTCGCAGTAAAGTTTATGTGCCCATGATAGTCGATTTGTTTATACCGTGTTTTATTGATCAGGTTTATCCGCAGGTCGGCATGAACATGGTAAAGATATTTGAAAAACTCGGTGTCGGCGTGGATTACAACACTGAGCAAACCTGCTGCGGGCAGATGGCTTTCAACAGCGGTTTCTGGGAAGATGCCCGCAAGATGGGAGAGAAGTTCATCCATGATTTTTCAAATAACCGGTACATCGTCGCGCCTTCGGCATCCTGCGTGGGCATGGTTCGCAATTATTATTCGGAGTTGTTCAATAATACGTCCTTGCATAATCAATGCAAGCAGATTCAGAAAAATATTTATGAGTTTACCGATTTTCTGGTCAACGTGCTGAATGTAGGAGATCTTGGTGCAGAATTCAATGAGTTGATCACCTACCACGATGCCTGTGCTGCCCTGCGTGAGTATGGGCTTAAAAAACAGCCGCGGCAGCTTTTAAGCCATGTGAAAGGTTTGGAATTGATCGAGATGAAAGACAATGAGGTGTGTTGCGGATTTGGCGGCACGTTCTCTGTGAAGTTCGAGCCGATCTCAACGGCCATGGGCCAACAGAAAGTTCAGAATGCCATCGACAGCGGAGCATCCTATATTGTTTCTACAGAAGCCTCGTGCCTGATGCACCTTCAGGGTTACATTTCAAAACACAAACTTCCAATTAAAACGATCCATATTGCTGATGTCCTGGCAAGCGGCTGGTAATCGCTGGTTTTGTCTTATGATGGTATTCTCTGTTTATATAATTTTTCATTATTGACCGACAAATAATATTTATTACAATGCCACAAAGACGCTAAGGCACTAAGTTGTACTAAATCAAAAATATAAAATAATAAAAACTTTGTGTCTTCGTGACTTGGTGGCAAAAAAATGGACAACCTCATTTAAAATTATATATAATGAACAGCTTGTTTGTCAGTAAGTCAAAGCATTTGTATGATTTTTAGCCGGACAGTGATGATAGCTTTTTATATTCCTATAAATACCATTGAAGTTGAAATAGTAACATTAAGACTTTTCGGCATTTTATCCGATGGTAATCATAAAAAAAATGCTACCTATAAAATGTAAGGGGAATAAAATGAACTGGAACAGTTATATCAAAGGCTTTCGCTCATTTTTACTGCTGGAAAAATCCCTTTCGGTTAATTCTATTGACGCTTACCTGCATGATGTAGAAAAATTAATTCAGTACCTGGAATATACGCAGCAGGAATGCAGCCCCGAAAAAGTAGAGCTGAAACAGGTGCAGGGCTTCGTCAAATGGATCAATGAGCTTGGTATGAGCCCTTATACGCAGGCACGGATCATTTCGGGCATCCGGGCATTTTATAAATACCTCATCATTGAGAATATCGTAAAAAACGACCCGGCAGAATTACTTGAATCGCCGAAAATAAACCGCAAATTACCCGATGTGCTCAGCATAGACGAAATCAACCGGCTGATGGACGCTATAGACAGAAGTACCCCGCAGGGCGAACGCAACAAAGCTATCCTTGAAACATTGTATGGTTGCGGGTTGCGTGTGTCGGAGCTGGTAAACCTGAAAATTTCCGACATATATTTTAATGAAGGTTTTGTCCGTATCATCGGCAAAGGCAATAAAGAGCGGCTGGCGCCCATTGGTAGTGCTGCTATGAAACAGATCCGAATTTACCTCCAAAACGTGCGTAACCATGTAGAGATCAGAAAAGGTAATACGGATATTTTGTTTCTGAACAGCAGGGGCAGCAAGCTGAGCCGGCAAATGATTTTTCTGATCATTAAAGGGCTTGCAGAAAAGATCGGCCTGAAAAAGAAAATCGGGCCGCATACGTTCCGGCATTCTTTTGCCACACATCTGATTGAAGGAGGCGCCGACCTGAGGGCCGTCCAGGACATGCTTGGTCACGAATCCATAACCACAACGGAGATTTACACGCACCTCGACCGGGAATTTTTAAGAGACGCAATTATACAATTTCATCCGAGGTCTTAGAATTTAGGAATATTATTTTTTTCTATGATACTTTTTATTTTGGACAATCAAAAAAGTAAGTTGAATTTTTATTATTTTATCTAAATTAGCAGAAAAAATCAACCTATGAAGCTCAAAGACCTTTACATGATATTGTTTATCGCAGCCCTGTTCCTGCCTTTTGTAATTTTTCCGGCGCTGTATAATTTTTATATTGATGCCAATACAAAACATGGAATCCTTCTGGCCATGCTGAAGTTTGGCGTGCTGGCGACCACCGGCGAGTTGGTTGGCTTACGAATAAAAACCGGAAATTATTTTGAAAAAGGTTTTGGAATAATTCCAAGGGCTGTTGTGTGGGCGTTTCTTGGCGCTACCATTGCCATCGCCTTCAAAATATTTTCTGTAGGAACCCCTGCCTGCCTCGAATACCTTGGTGTTCCGGGCGCCGTGGCTGCAATGAAAGGCGGCTTTACCGCATTGAAACTTTTATCAGCTTTTTGCATAAGCGTTTGCCTGAACACGGCTTATGCACCGGTCATGATGACGTTTCACAAGATCACCGATACGCATATTTCCATGAACAAAGGGAGCCTGAGGTCGCTGATAACGCCCATTCCGTTTGCGAAAATATTTTCTGGCATCAACTGGGATGTTCAGTGGAACTTTGTTTACAAAAAGACCATACCCTTGTTTTGGTTTCCGGCGCACACCATTACTTTTTTGCTACCGCCGCATTTCCAGGTGTTGTTTGCCGCAATTTTAGGAATTGTTTTGGGAATCATCCTTGCTGTGGCCGCTGTGATGAATAAGAAAATGGTAGAAGTGCCCAAATAAAAAAGCACTCATAGTGAGTGCTTTTCCGTGACAATGCTGGGATTCGAACCCAGGACCCCTGCCTTAAAAGGGCAATGCTCTACCAGCTGAGCTACATTGTCTATCCTTTTTTTGAGGGTGCAAAAATACTGACTTTATTTTAATTACCAAAAGTTTTTGTAGATAAAATGTTGTTTTTAATTTAAGGGTTTGGTTTTCAATTTATTATTTATAGTAATTTTCTTGTTGTAATGCAGTACCATCGTAAAAATATGATATTGGCTGCCGAAAATCTGCCTGAAAATACTATAACCATTTACAATGGGAAAAATTATAAATAAAAACCCTTATTACTGTTAACGAAAAAATTAAAATGCGTATCTTCGCATGCTCAAAAAAATAAAACATGTTAACGCTTTTTGTCAAAGAAATAAACAGTTTTCTCAGTTCCCTGATAGGATACATCGTCATTATTGTGTTTTTAATGATAAACAGTTTATTCCTTTGGGTTTTCAACAGCGATTTCAATATCATGGGCTTTGGATTTGCCAATATCGACGGGCTGTTTATTATTGCACCCTTTGTGTTTATGTTTCTTATCCCAGCCATCACAATGCGTTCTTTTGCCGACGAAAAAAAATCCGGCACCATCGAATTGCTGCTCACCAAGCCGCTGAGCGATTTGCAGATCATCCTGGCCAAATATTTTGCCGGACTGGTATTGGTACTTTTTTCTTTATTACCAACCCTAATCTATTTTATTTCCGTTTACTGGCTTGGTTTTCCGGTCGGAAATATGGATGTCGGAGCCACATGGGGGTCATATATTGGCTTGCTGCTGCTTGGCGCCGCTTTTGTTGCCATTGGGCTTTTTTGCTCTTCACTGACGGATAAACAGGTCCTCGCCTTTGTGCTGGCGGTTTTTTTCTGCGGATTTCTTTATATCGGGTTTGATTTTATTTATTCACTTGACCTGTTTGGAAAGATCGACCTTTTTATTAAATCAATAGGAATGAACGCACATTATGTTTCGTTGAGCCGGGGAGTGGTTGATACACGAGACATCATCTATTTTCTCAGCATCATAGTATTGTTTGTTTTACTTTCGAAGATTTCTATTGAAAAACGAAAATGGTAACAGGTATGAGCAAGCGTAATAACAAAATCAAAAAGAACAACCTGCTGCAGCTTCTGCTGAGCTTGCTGATATTGGTGTTCATCAACATAATATCCTATTTTATTTTTACACGTTTTGACCTGACGTCCGAAAAGCGTTACACCTTATCCGAATCAACAAAAAAATACCTGAAACAAATTGATGATGTCATGTATTTTCAGGTGTACCTTGATGGGGATTTCCCGGCCGGTTTCAAACGGCTGAGGTCCGAAACCAAGGAAATGCTGGATGAATTCAGGGCATACAACGACAATATCCAATACACCTTTATCAACCCTTCGGAAGGTGATGATAAAAAGAAAATTCAGAACACCTACCAACAGCTTGTCAACAAAGGGATACAGCCTACCAATATCAAAACTAAGACTACCGAAGGCAGTTCGCAGCAATGGATCTTTCCCGGTGCATTGGTTTCATACAGACAAAAAGAAGTACCCGTTCAACTATTCACCAACCAGCTTGGCACACCGTCTGACCAGGTGCTGAATAATTCCGTACAAAGTCTTGAATACAACCTTATCAATGCCGTCCGTAAACTGTTAGTTAAAAACAAACCGCGCATTGCCTTTACGAGGGGCCACGGAGAGCTTGGCCTGGACCGGCTGGCAGATATCATCTATTCATTGTCGGATTATTATGCTGTTGATACCGTAAATATTGATGGAAAGATCAACAGCCTTATGGTTCGCGGAACCAAAGACAAACCGTTGCTGAATAAATATACTGCATTAATTATCGCCAAGCCTGACAGCGCCTTCAATGAAAAAGACAAATATTTTATTGACCAGTTTGTGATGCATGGCGGCAAAATATTGTGGATGCTGGATCCTGTCATTGTCAGCATGGACAGCCTGCAGCGTTCGAGTGAAACCCTTGCTATCGCCATTGACCGCAACCTTGATGATATGTTGTTTAAATACGGGGTTCGCATCAATACCAACCTGATCCTCGATATGAATGCGCTCCCCATACCGGCTGTTACCGGCCAGTACGGCGGACAACCCAAAGTGGAACTGATGCCGTGGTATTATTTTCCTGTGCTCATGCCTACTGCAAAACATCCTATAGTGACAAACCTGAACGCCATAAAAACAGAATTTGCCAGTTCTATCGATACGGTTGGAGGTAAAGGGATCAAAAAAACAGTGTTGCTTACCAGCTCAAAATACTCCAGGGTGGTGAACACACCGGCCCGCATCTCACTTGATCTGCTGCAATCTGTTCCGGATGAGCGGGTATATAATCAATCGTACCTGCCGGTAGCTGTGTTACTCGAAGGCAGCTTTCAGTCCCTGTACCTGAACCGCCTGCCGCCTGAAATGATCACCGATAATAAAAGCTTCGACTTTAAAGAGAAAAGCCCGGAAACAAAAATGATCGTGGTGTCCGACGGCGATGTGATAAAAAACCAACTGGACAAAAAAACCGGCAACCCTTACCCACTGGGCTTCGATCAGTATACCGGCGAAACATTTGGGAATAAAGACTTTATTCTGAATTGTATTGATTACTTATGTGATGATTCCGGAATAATTTCCGTACGTTCGCGTGAAGTTAAAATGAGGTTGCTTGACCCGAAAAAACTAAAAAATGAAAGCACAAAGCTTTCTATGCAATTGATTAATACTATTGGCCCGGTGCTTCTTATCCTGATCTTTGGCATCATTCAACTGATCGTGAGAAGGTACAGGTTTGCCAAAAAATAACACAAATACTTTTTAATAATGAAAAAAAACCGCCTGCCTGTTTTATTGGTTGTAATTTTAGCTGCCATTACCGCTGCCCTCTTGCTTTTTAAAAACCATAAGAATACACTGGATAAGCAAAACAGCAGTTTTGCCATTGAAGACACCGCCAGCATTACTAAAGTTTTTTTAGCCGATAAAGAAAATAATACGGTGACCTTAACCCGCCTCAGCCCGTCTCAATGGAAGGTCAACAACGAATTTAATGCAGCCAAAGATGCGATCAACATGCTACTGAAAACCTTGATGAGCGTGGAAGTTAAAGAACCTGTATCCAAAGCAGGCAGGGAGCAGATCGTAAAGCTACTTGCCACCACCTCCGTTAAGGTCGAAATTTATCAGAAAGTCTATCGTATCAACCTTTTTGATAAAATTAAATGGTTCCCGCACGAGAAACTGACCAAAACGTATTATGTGGGATGCGCCACACAGAATAATATGGGCACCTACATGTTGATCGAAGGTACTGATGATCCTTATATTACCCATATCTTTGGTTTTAACGGGTTCCTTACAACACGATACAGCCCCTTGGTGAAGGATTGGCGCGATCATGTGGTTTTCAACCTGAAGTATCCGCAAATCAAATCGGTCAGTGTTAAAATTTTGGATGACCCGAAAAACTCATTTAAAGCCATAAAAAAATCTCCGAAAGACTTTGAACTATTTGCACTTGCTGATAACAAGCCAGTAGCAGGTTTTGATACCATAAAAATGATGGAGCTTTTTTCTGCCTTTGAAGATGTGCGTTTTGAAGCATTGATAAATGACCTGGACAGGCTGAAGAAAGATTCGGTTATTTCATCAAAGCCTTATATCATCATTGATGTGGAAGGCTCCGATGGAAAGGTTTACAATGTTACTTCCTTTTTGCGTAAAGCTCCGGAAGACGAAATTGACCAGCAGGGCAACCCGGTAATTTATGATCGGGATCGACTGTATGCGTTGATAAACAATAAAAAAGACCTGGTGCTGATACAGTTTTATACCTTCGGCACCATTTTCAAACCATTGGATTACTATAAAGGTGTTCAGCTACAGAATCAGTAAGTTAGTTAAAAAATAAAAATTTTTAAAACAATCATTTTTTTTTATATTTTTGTAAGTTAGTTAACCATCATTTGATAATTAAGTAAAATCTAAACTATATGAAATTTATCGTATCAACGTCAGTTTTATTAAAGAACCTCCAGGCTATCAGCGGCGTGCTTACATCAAGCAACACACTCCCGATATTAGACAATTTTCTTTTTGATCTTAAAGAAGAAAACTTAAGGGTGACGGCCTCCGATCTTGAAACAACCATGACAGTTGTTATTCCGGTTACCAAAGCCAGCAACGAAGGCATTATTGCTGTTCCGGCCCGTTACCTTATCGATATACTGAAAACGTTTCCTGATGTTCCGATGGCATTTAACATTAACAATGAAACCTTCCTTATTGAGATTTCTGCCGGAGACGGTAAATATAAACTTACCGGATTTAACGGAGACGTTTTCCCTCAGTCGCCTGTGGTTGACAACGGCACTAATATTTCACTTGATTCACAAACCCTGGCTAATGCCTTTAATAAAACCCTTTTTGCTACAGGAAACGACGATATGCGTATCGTGATGACCGGCGTATTCTGCCAGTTGTCCGACAAAGACATCACCTTTGTGGCTACCGATGCCCATAAATTGGTGCGTTACCGCAGGACCGATGCCAAAGCCACTGAAACAGGTTCATTTATTCTGCCTAAGAAACCTTTGAACCTGATCAAAAATATTCTCAGCGCCATTGATGTGCCTGTAAAAATTGAATATAACAATACGAATGTACTTTTTGAATTTGAAAATATTCTGATGATCTGCCGTTTGATCGATGGAAAATATCCTAATTACGAAGCCGTAATTCCCGCCAATAACAACAAAAAACTCACCATCAACCGCCAGCAGATTTTAACTTCCATAAAACGCGTGTCTATTTTTTCAAACCAGCTGACACGGCAGATACGTTTCTCCATCAACGGTCAGGAATTAATCATGTCTGCCGAAGATTCAGAATTGTCGAATGAAGCCAAGGAAAGACTGAGCTGTAATTATTCCGGAGAGGATATCGAAATTGGTTTCAACTCAAAATTTATTCTGGAAATGATCAACAACCTTGATTCAGAAGAAATCTGTATCGAAATGTCCGCATCCAACCGCGCAGCGCTCCTGTTCCCGGTTGTTAAAAACGAAGGCGAAGACATTCTGATGCTGGTGATGCCCGTGATGCTGAATCAATAAACCTGACAAAATATCCATAAAAAGCAAGGTTCAAAAATCTTGCTTTTTTATTTTAATAATAGTTCTTCATTATGTAACGCATCAATAAATGGATTCATCAGAAGTAAATAAGGAGCTGGCAGCTTTGGTAAATCTTATTGATGAACCCGATGAACTGATTTATAAACAAATCCGCGACCGCATCCTTACCTACGGAAAAACGGCTATCCCTTACCTTGAAAAAGCCTGGGAAAACAACCTTCAACCGCTGCCCCAGAAACGTATTGAGATTCTCTTGCATAAAATCCAGTTTGAAACCTTGTGCGAAGACCTTAACAATTGGTACAGCCTTGGCGGGACAAACCTGCTGACGGGCTATATCATTGTCAGTAAATTCCAATATCCAAACCTGGACGAACAGAAAATAAAAAAAGAATTGGAACGGCTCAAACAAGGCGTATGGCTTGAGTTCGGCCCTGAATTGACTGCCTTTGAGAAAGCATTTGTGGTTAATAAAATACTTTTCACCGAAAATAAATTTGAGCCCGACAGGTCTGATTTGTTTTCCCCGCTGAATTATTACCTGAATAATATTCTAGAAACACATAAAGGTAACCACCTGTCTCTTGCACTGATTTATCTGATTATTGCCGGCCTCGCCGAATTACCTGTATTCGGAGTAAATCTTCCTGAACAGTTTATTCTGGCCTATATGGACGAACACAAATGCCTGCCCGGAATGCCTGTATCAGAATCTGAGGTGTTGTTTTATATTGCACCTTTCAACAAAGGTTCCTTCTTCACTCATGAAGAAATTGATGTTTTTCTAAAGCAGAAAAATATTGAACCTAAATACGATTATTACCGGCCTTGCAGCAATATTGTGATAATAAAAAGGATGTTGCAGGAACTGTATAATACCTATAAGGGCTCAGGAAATACGGTGAAGTCGGGCGAATTGGAACAAATACTGGCTATTTTCAAATAAAAAAAAAGCTCCTCAAAACTGAAGAGCTTTTTCCAAAAATAAATTGTGCGGATCAATGAAAAGATAATATGGACTTTTTAATGATTGCAACGGCTTCATGAATCTGTTCTTCGGTAATTACCAAAGGAGGTGCGAAGCGGATGATGTGCCCGTGGGTTGGTTTTGCGAGCAATCCATTGTCGCGCATCTTTAAACAAACATCCCATGCTTCCTTGCCGTTCCGTGGTTTGATAATGACAGCATTCAGCAAGCCTTTTCCACGAACCAGTTCTATCATGTCTGAATCGATCTTTCTGATTTCTTCACGGAAGATCTTTCCTAATTTTTCTGCACGTTCGCACAGGTTTTCGTCTTTCACTACCTGCAAAGCTGCAACAGCAACCTTAGCAGCAACGGGGTTTCCACCAAACGTAGAGCCATGTTCGCCGGGTTTAATGGTAAGCATAATGTCATCATTAGCCAGGACGGCCGATACTGGTAATACTCCTCCTGATAAGGCTTTGCCCAGTATAAGAATATCTGCTTTTACATTTTCATGATCGCAGCAAAGCATTTTTCCGGTGCGGGCAATGCCTGTCTGTACTTCGTCGGCTATGAACAATACGTTTTTAGCTTTACACAATGCATAAGCTTTAGAAAGATAACCATCATCCGGAACATAAACTCCGGCTTCACCCTGAATAGGTTCAACAAGGAAACCGGCAACATTAGGATCTTCAAGGGCTTTTGCCAGGGCATTGAGATCATTATATGGAATTTTTATAAAACCGGGTGTGAAAGGCCCGAAACCTGACGTAGCATCAGGGTCAGTAGACATGGAGATCACCGTAATGGTCCTGCCGTGGAAATTATTTTCACAGCAAATGATCTTTGCCTGGTTTTCAGGAATGCCTTTTACTTTGTAAGCCCATTTACGGCAAAGTTTCAACGCGGTCTCGTCACCTTCAGCGCCGGTATTCATGGGTAAAATCTTGTCATAGCCGAAAAATTCTGTAACATATTTTTCATATGGCCCCAGACAATCGTTATAAAATGCACGTGACGTCAGCGTGAGGGTTTTTGCCTGTTCTATCATAGCGTTGATGATCTTCGGATGGCAATGTCCCTGGTTAACTGCTGAATAAGCGGAAAGAAAATCAAAATATTTTTTGCCTTCAACATCCCATACAAAAACGCCTTCGCCCTTGCTCAATACGACCGGCAGGGGATGATAATTGTGAGCGCCGTATTTATCTTCAAGATCCATGATGGCCTGGCTGGCGCTGTTTGTTTTAACTGTTTCTTCCATATATTTTTAGTTTTAAATGAATAGATTCTGACGCAAATATACTAAATTAGCCCGTTCAAAAATCAGTATGTGACTTAAATTCTTTTAATTATCATAAAGAATTATGTATACGTTTGAAGCACAACTTAAAAAAGGTATCAATCGTCAGGGGTGGACCTACGTTGATATTCCGGCAACTGTGAGCAAAAAATTTAAGGATAAAGGCCGCATTCCTGTGGCCGGATCTGTCGATCATGAATCGTTCCGCACTTCGATCCTGTCAAAAGGCGATGGCACCTATTATTTATTTGTAAGCCAACCTTTGCAAAAAAAAATTGGTAAGACAGTCGGAGATTATATAAAAATACAAATTGAGGAGGATGTTAAACCGCGCACTGTCGATGTTCCCGCCGACATTATTGAAGCATTTTCAACCAGCCGGAAAGCAATAACCACATTCACAAATTTTTCCTATTCGCACAAAAAGGAATTGACGGAATGGATCAACGAAGCAAAAAGGACTGAAACTCGTGAACGTAGAATAATCAAAGCAATTGTGATGCTCGAGAACTATAAAAACCCGCGTATATGAAAAAATGTCTGGCTGTGATAATTCTTTTTTATTCGTATAACCTGTGCGGACAGGTCAGCAATCCCTTTTACCAGTCTGTTGTAAACAATGTTTCTTACGACAGTATTTTAAGCCACCTTCAGCATTTCGAAAGTCTGGGTGTAAAATCCCCGGGAAGCTCGGCATTGACGAACACAAAGAATTGGCTCATCTCAAAATACCAGGCCTACGGATATACCGACATTGTTCAGGATAATTTTACCTATGTAAGCAACACACTCACCAATGTGGTGGTGACAAAAACAGGAACCTTATATCCCAATACTTTTGTAATAGTAAGCGGCCATTACGATACAAGCTCCGGAACGGGCACAAATGATAATGGCTCCGGAGTTTCGATCCTGCTTGAGATTGCCCGCCTGCTTGCGAACATCAGCACTGAATATTCGGTGCGTTTCATCAATTTCAGCGGAGAAGAAGCCGGGCTGCGTGGAAGTAAACATTATGCGGATGATATTGCCGAAGCCCAGGGCATGGATATCCGCCTTGTTTTCAATATTGATGAAGTCGGCGGAATTGCAGGAATGGCAAACAATACCATCAGTTGCGAACGCGACCAGTCGTCGGGGTACCCTTCCGTTTCCTCCAATAATGCGGCATCATCAGCATATACCGACACGCTGGTAACATTAACACAGCTTTATTCGACGCTGAGTACAGAAATTACAAACGCTTATGGTTCGGATTATATGCCGTTTGAATACAATGGCGAAATTATAACCGGATACTATGAAAATAACGAATCCTCGGTGGTGCATACTTCCAGTGATAACCTGGCACACCTTGACACCAGCTATGTTTATCAGATTGCACAAGCAGCTACAGGGGCTACATTATATTTTGCTGTTGCTTATGATGATGTAACCGAAATAAGTGAAATTAATCCGGTCAGCAGTCCCTGCATTTATCCGAATCCTTTTACAGCTTGGGTGCAAATTCGGAATACTTCGGAAAGCATACAAAATATTAAGGTTTTTGACTTGAGGGGCATTAAGGTTTCCGGTTTTGTTGTTCCGGGGCTATCTGAATTATCCTATGATTTTTCATTCCTGAATAGCGGCCTTTATATCATTGAAATTTCGGATACGGAAGGGACTATTTTAGAGCGCAAAAAGATTACAAAGTTGTAATAAATATATCTTATTCACTTTTTTGTTTTATTGAATTTTCAGATCTCAGCCGTTTAGTTAAATTCATTGCTAAACAAAGAAATCCTATTGTGAATTCTCATCAGTTTTTATACCTTTGTGTAACAAACTTAAAATGATAAAGATATGATAGACCTCATGAAAGAAGAAGTAGTCAAGGCAATTCTTCAAGCCATACCCATTGAAATCACTGTGATTGACGCCAACGACGAAGTTATTGGCTGGAACAAAAATGAAGGCAGGCTTTTCAAAAGGCCTCTTACATCGCTGGGGATGAATTTCAGAGATTGCCATCCGCAAGCCAGTCTTGATAAGGTTGAAAAAATTGTATCGGAAATGAAAGCCGGCACCCGGAAAAGTGCTCGTTTTTGGATTGATATGCATGTGAAAGAAGGTGAAACCCCTCATAAAATACTCATTGAATTCTTCGCCCTTCACAGTCCTGAAGGCAAGTACCTGGGCTGTCTGGAATGTACGCGGGATGTGGAAGATATAATGCATTTGGAAGGTCAAAAACGTTTACTCGATTAATGTCCCCGGGCCCGGTTTTTTATGTCCGGAATTACTAAAATTTTTCCAAATATTTGATTTTTTTGTAGACGATTTGAAGTATTAATTTATTCGGTCAGGTCAACAGTGATGCCTTTTTCATTGATGCAATGTGATGTGTATTGCTGGATTAATAGTCAAGGTAATAATCATCATATTCGTAATCGTAGTCGTAATCGTAGTAATAATCAGTAAAGATTTTTTCAGGGATCACTATTGTTTTGGCGCCGCCATTGGTGTAGCTTCCGCCGGGCAGGGAGTCATAAAATTTTGCTAGAAACTGTTGCAGGTTTGCCGTAGTGTTAATGTTTTTTACGAATTCTTCAATTGGTGTTGCATCCTTCAAATTTCCCAGCGATGTTGGGGCCCAGAACGTTTTAAACGTATATGAACCGGGGGTTGATATTTCAAAACAATAGGCATTTCCTTCACTGCCCTGGCTCCATCCCGAATTTTTTTCTTCAGATGAAATATTTTTGATGGAATCTCTTAGAAAAAGATTGTAAACTGTCCTTGCCTGTAAGCCATCTAATGCGTACTGGTTTGAATACAATTTGCCTGGTTTTAGCTTCTTCTTTTTCCAAATGGTTGTTTTGTTTTCCCAAACATAATTAGTGACCTGCCCATGAAGCGTTTTATTGTCGACGGACCAAATATCTATCGCCTGTCCGTCCTGCCAGAATCTAAAATGAACAGGGTCACTGGAATATCTGAGCCGGTTCATTTTTAGTTTTACTTGTATATCAGTGATCCATTTATACAATTGAGTGGTGTCACCATTATTGTTTACAGGAATTTCTACGGATTTTTTTATTTGTCCGTAAGAAAAACCTGTCAGGAACAGAAGAACCAGCAGTAAATAAAATCTTTTCATAGTTTTGTTATTAAAGTTCACAGGATTCCCTTTTTCTAAGTTTTAAAAAAGCTAACGGGATTAACCTGTCAAAGTTCAAATTTATAACAAATTTACCAGATTGCAAGGTAAAAAGGGGAGAACATAAACCCGATTATCGGGGAATTAATTTTCAACCTACAACAGCAATAGTATCCGGTTAGCTATGCAACGATGATTTACTAATTGAAATTTCACGATTTACCTGAGGTCAATTACTTCAACACCGGGATGGTCAGCGGTTTTGAAAGTAAATTTTGTGTCGGGGATGGATTTATTCGTAACAAATTTTGTTATGGAATAGGTATAGGTATTAATCCCGTTTTTATCATAAATAATCGCATTCACCACTTGTTTTGCTGCTTTATCGATTTCCAGGCGGACTTTATAATATGATTTGGGCTTGACAGGAGTGAGGTCTAAAATCTGAATTATCTTTGGGCCGCGGGTTTCTTCTTTTATGAATTTTGGCGTGTAACTTTTATCATAATCTGTAAGTAATTTCACAGGGTTTAGCGTCATATCGTTGTTGGGGTCATTTACATTAACCTGAACTTCATTATTTTCTTTGATATAAGTCCAGACAGTTTGCCCGTCACAGGAAATTTCCTGGCCATTGTATGACATCCAATACTTTTCACCCTTCATACAAGCCGCACCCGTTTTGGTATCCTTTGTTTTTTTGGCCGTATTCTGCATTGTAAATGTAAATGTAATGTCGATGGTGGCGTATGATTTTGTCTGTTTGGAAACGCCATCTAAAATCGCCTTGGCTTTTGAATTATCCTGTGCGTTTAAAAAGACTGCTGAGCTTAGCAGTATCGCGGTAATGAGTATTTTTTTCATGGGGTTCAATTATTGTTCCGCAGCGTATCCAAAAACTGTTCCAAAGCTTCCATGTCTTTGTAACGGACTTCCCTGGCTTTACTGCCTTCAAACGGACCTACAATGCCAACGGATTCCAACTGATCGATGATACGGCCGGCACGGTTATATCCCAGTTTTAATTTGCGTTGCAACAGCGAAGTGGATCCATGCTGATGTGTAACAATCACCCTGGCAGCTTCATCAAACATTTCGTCACGTTCTGAGGAGTCAAGGTTTTTGGCATTTTCATTTTCTTCATCGGGACATTCCGGTAATTCATAAATATCGGGGAATGCACGTTGCTGCCCGATAAAATCAGTAAGGGTTTCGACCTCCGGTGAATCAATGAATGCACATTGAAGCCGCACCATTTCGTTTCCGGTTGAAAGGAGCATATCGCCTCTTCCGACAAGCTGGTCGGCACCGCCGGTATCTAAAATTGTCCTGGAGTCAATCTTTGAAATAACACGGTAAGCCAGTCGGGCCGGGAAATTTGCTTTAATAGTACCCGTGATAACATTCACCGACGGGCGCTGTGTGGCCACGATGAGGTGGATCCCGATGGCGCGGGCAAGTTGCGCCAAGCGCGTGATGGGCGCTTCCACTTCTTTCCCGGCAGTCATGATCAGGTCGGCAAATTCATCGATGATCACCACAATGTACGGCATAAAATCATGGCCGTCGGTAGGGAGCAGTTTACGGGCAATAAATTTGGTATTGTATTCCTTGATATTACGGACATTGGCAAGCTTCAAAAGATCGTAACGCGACTCCATCATGATGCAAAGGGAGTTGAGCGTACGGACAACTTTCCGGACATCGGTGATGATCGCTTCTTCAGAATCGGGAAGTTTGGCCAGGTAATGTCGTTCAATTTTTGAGAAGAGTGTCAACTCCACTTTTTTCGGGTCGACCAACACAAATTTGAGTTCAGCCGGGTGTTTTTTATAAAGCAGTGAGGCGATAATGGCATTCAGCCCTACTGATTTTCCCTGTCCCGTAGCACCGGCCATGAGCAGGTGAGGCATCTTTGCAAGGTCAGCGACATAGCTGGTGTTTGAAATAGTTTTCCCAAGTCCGATTGGCAGATCGTAACTATTATTCTGGAATTTTTCAGACGCCAGGATAGAGCGCATTGAAACGATTCTGGGATTCTGATTAGGAACTTCGATGCCGATGGTGCCTTTGCCCGGCATAGGCGCTATAATACGGATTCCAAGGGCTGACAAGCTCAGCGCAATGTCATCTTCAAGATTTTTAATTTTTGATATACGAATTCCCGGCGATGGGACTATTTCATACAGGGTAACGGTTGGCCCGATGGTGGCATTTATTTTGTCGATCTGAATGGAATAATTATTCAGCGTTGTCAGGATGCGGTTTTTGTTTGCTTCCAGTTCATCGTTTTGTACAGAGATATTTCCCGAATCGTATTCTTTGAGCAGGTCAAGGCCGGGAAACTGGTATGAACCTAATGAAAGCCTTGGATCGTATGGTGTGTCGATGCCGTGATGTTCGGGTTCATCATCGCCATCCTCATCAACAACATCAACAGGAACTATTTCGGCAGCCGGGTCAATTATCTCTTCAGAAGGAGTGATGGTAAATGGAATCCCTGATGTTTCCTCCTTCACTTTTGGTTCAGGTTCCACAACATTATTAACGAGTTCAATGGGCTCGTCGGCAACGGGAACTGTCTTTTTAATAAATTCAACATCTGGCATTTCATCCCCCGTATTTGCTACGGTTTCTTTGAATTCATTTTTATGTAAAGAAATATCAGGTTGTTGTTCTTCTTCTCCTCCTTCTCCTTCCTCAACGGTTTCTTTATGCCGCCTTTGCCAGTATTTGTGGATGTTGTATTCGATAATGAGGAAGCTTAAGATAAGGAAGAACAGTAAAATGCCAGTGCCGATTTTTCCAAGGATACTGTTCAGCCATAAATTAATTTGGTAGCCGAAGGCGCCTCCCAGGATGAGCAAATTTTCGGTATGCAAAATAAATGATAAGGTTACAGAAATCCATATCAGGCCGAAGATAAGATATTTTGTGGCTTTTGACACCGGAAACAAGCGAATGTTGAGGAACATTTTGAACCCGATAACAAACATCCAGGCTACAAATAAAAAAGAAGCAATACCGAACCATTTTTTTATAAAGCAAAATGACAGCACCGCACCGATTTTTCCCATCCAGTTCTCGGATTGCAGGCTGTTGTCGGTCAATACCCTGAAAAAAGAATTGTTAAAAATATTATCATCAGCCTTCCAGGTGAAAAGATATGATATGAAGGCTATTAAAAGAAAAAAAGCCACCAGGATAAAGAACAGCCCTGTGACCTTTTGAAATTTTTCACTTCTTACGGTTTCGATAATCCCATTAGGTTTATTTTCTTTGATTTTTTCCTTTTTAACCTTCTGGGGTTTGGCTTTCTTGACCGGTTCCTGCTTTGTTGATGATTCATTATTCTCACCAGAAATGCTTTCTTCTTTAAAAGTATTCTTAGAAAAAGTTTGTTCTTTCCGGGGCATTTTTCGTGGTTTATCAAAAAAATAAAATCCCCTGATGGCAGGGGATTTTATTGAAAAAAAATTACATATTATTCTTCACCCTTCATTTGGTTCATCATCTGCTGTTTTTCTTCAGCAGTAAGTTCAACATAATCATCAGGAATCAGAAAATCAGTATCTTTTACTTTACCTTTTTTAACTTCAGTAGCTGTGAAGGTGGTAATGATACCGTCAGGAGTTGTGATGACATATTCCAAAGGTACGCCTTTAAGCTTGTTAAACTGTCCGCCGTAATTCAGCAATTCACCACCAAGATCTTCTGTATAATACACAATAGTAGTGGATTTTTCATCGTCTTTTGTTTCTGAATATTCGGCTTTTTTGCAAGTGTACCCTGCCACAGTTTTGGTTTCTTCTTTATAAGTGATAACAGGTTCCGGGTTTTCAGAAATTTGTTTTTCGATTTCCTCCGTGGTCATTTTATAATACTTTTTTTCACCCATAATATCCAAAAGAGTGGTACTGGTTTTGGCATCGCCGTCGGTAATGATGTCAATATTTACCGGACCCATCGGGATATTCATTTTTTGCTTGTTTTCGTAAATGGAAAGAATCATCGCTTTAGGCTGCTGGGCTGCAGTGGCCGGATCTATTGTTCCGGAGTAGGCGATAGTGTAATTTACGATTCCTTTGAATTTTTTCTGAGCGTAACTGTTAATGCCGCAAATTAATGATACGGTCATAACGATTACTAATGCACTGATAGCTTTTTTCATGATTGTTTTTTTTAAATTTACGACGCGTTTGCAAATATAATACCATTTATAATAGTGCAAAAGTATCAAATTAGAATTATCAATGATTTAACACCTGGTAAAAGTTATCAATAAAGAAATTAACAGGTGTGTCATCGCTAATATCCCAGAATTTTGAGCATGGACTTATAACTTTGTTCTTTTGCGAAAAGCCTGGGATAAACTTCACCGTCATCATCTTTCTCGAGTAAAATATGCTTGGGCGCCGGTGTCAGGCAATGTTGTATTCCGCCATAACCACCGAGTGACTCCTGATATGCTCCTGTGTGGAACAAGCCAATATATAAAGGTTGGTTTTCATCGTATTTCGGAAGAAAAACAGCATTGGCATGTGCTTCTGCATTATAGAAGTCGTGGCTGTCGCAGGTGAGCCCGCCCAGATGGACACGCTGGTATTCCCTGTCCCAGTTATTGACTGCCAGGAGGACAAAACGCTGGTTGATGGCCCATGTATCCGGTAAGGTGGTCATGAAAGAACTGTCGATCATGTTCCATAACTCACGGTCGTTTTGTTGTTTTTGTCCGATAATAGAGTAAAGAATTGCACCGCTTTCACCGACGGTATAGGATCCGAATTCACTAAAAAGGTTAGGTTCAACGGTATTGTTTTGCTGGCAAATGTTTTTAATCTGCAATACAATTTCTTCGGCCATATATTCATAATCATAGTCGAACGCCAGTGAATTCTTGACCGGAAATCCACCACCGATGTTTAATGTGTCGAGTTCTTTGCAGTATTTTTTCAGTTCACAGTACACGTTGACACACTTGGTTAACTCACTCCAGTAATACGCAGAATCCCTGATGCCGGTATTAATAAAAAAATGAAGCATCTTAAGTTCAAACTTTGGATTATTCCGGATATAGGTTTTATAAAAGTCTACAATGTCATTATAGCGTATGCCAAGGCGGGACGTGTAAAAGTCAAACTGTGGCTCTTCTTCAGAGGCGATCCGGATCCCGAGCTTGCATTTTTTCTTGGCGTATTTCTCCACCTGTTTAAGTTCTTCTTTGTGATCGAGTACGGGAATGGTGTTGATAAAATTGTTGTTTATCAGCCTGCAGATGCTTTCAATATAACCTTGTTTTTTAAAACCATTGCAAATAATATATCGTTCCTTATCGATCAGTTTCTTTTCATAAAGGCTTTCGATAAGATTAATATCGAACTCAGAAGATGTTTCCAAATGGATATCATTCTGTAATGCTTCTTCTAAAACGAAAAGGAAGTGAGAGCTTTTGGTGCAATAGGCATAATTGTATTCGCCCTGGTAATCTGCCCTGGCAATAGCCACGTTGAAAAGCGTCTTTGCTTTCTGAATCTGGGAAGAAATTTTAGGCAAATATGATATTTTTAATGGGGTTCCATACTGTTTGATAAGGTCTGTCAGGCAGACTCCGTTGAAATAAAGTTCATTTTCTTCAACTTTAAATTCATCCTGGGGGAAATCAAAAGTTTGCTCAATTAAATCAATATATTTGTTTTTCATTTTAAAAGTAAGTTAATTACATTAATAAAAAAAATGTGAAGTAAGTAATTCGGATTGCAAATTTAATGCAAATTCAGGAAAATTCATTTTAATTATTATTTTTTTTGTAAGTCATTTGAATTTCTTTTTGCTATGAAAATCATCATTTTTCGATTTTATTCATATGATTTGAATTAAAACGTTGGCTTTTAAGATGATAGGTATTTTGTGTAATTTTTACTAAGTAATATACTGAATTGCTTGCAATGTTCAGATTATTAACTATTTACAAATTGTACACCTGGTATAGAAAAATCTTTAAAACAATGTTTATTTTGAAACAGTATTATATTTGTGCAAAATAATTTTTATGAGAATAGCAAGGATATCTAAAAATGAAAAGGAGGTACAGCAATCTGAAGTTGACCTTAGCCTGATGGATGCTGTTATAGAAAAATATAAGAATATAAAGGGAAATATGATCCCTCTTTTACAAAATACCCAGGAATTGTATGGATATATTCCCCGTGAAGCATTCAAAAAACTGGAACGTGAAACTTCATTGAAGCTTAGTGATATGTATGGGGTTGCCAGCTTTTATGCTCAGTTCCGGTTGAAACCTGTGGGAAAGGTCATTATAAAGGTATGCCATGGAACCGCCTGTCATGTGCAGAATGCCACTGCCATTACCGATGCGCTTGAGGAGGAACTGGGGGTTAAAGATGGTGAAACCACGGCTGATCATATTTTTACGCTGGAATCGGTTGCATGTTTGGGTTGCTGTTCGCTGGCGCCGGTCATGATGATCGGTGAAAATACTTATGGAAAGCTGACAGGTAAGCATGCAAAAGAGGTGATCCGTGAAATCCGGGAAAAAGAAACAGGTAGTAATTGTAGTCATTGATTTTTGAAATAAAATTTTGTGCCATGGGAAAAATAAAGGTGATTGTCGGTTTGGGCAGCTGCGGACTCGCAGCCGGTGCCGGTAAGGTTTTCGAAGTTATTAAAAAGGAAAAAGAAAAAAAAGGCCTCGACTTTGACTTGAAAAAAACCAGTTGCATCGGTATGTGTTACCGTGAACCATTAGTCGAAGTTGTGGACGATGATGGATCATATCTTTATGGTGATATTACCGAAGCAAAAGCAATTCAGATACTGGAAGAACATGTCGGAAAATCATTACCGATAAAGGACTATGTAGTGAAAACAGATCTTTTTGAAACAAAAGACAATAGTTTTTTCGAAGGCCAGGTGAAGATAGCGCTTCGCAACTGCGGGTACATAGATCCGGAATCCATTGAGGAATATGAATCGAGGAAGGGTTACGAATCCATAAAAAAAATTGCAGCCGAAAAGATACAACCGGTCGATGTCATCCAGCATGTTTTGGATTCCGGAATAAGAGGCAGAGGCGGCGGTGGTTTTCCCACCGGATTAAAATGGAGGTTTGCATTCAACAATAAGGCTGACGTAAAATATATCATCTGTAACGCCGATGAGGGTGATCCCGGAGCTTTCATGGATCGTTCTGTCCTGGAAGGTGACCCGCATTCTGTCCTTGAAGGTATGATGATAGGCGCCTATGCCATCCAGGCTTGTGAAGGCTGGATCTATTGCCGTGCAGAATACCCGCTGGCAATAAAACGTCTGAATATAGCCATTGACCAGGCCCGTGCTAGGGGTTACCTCGGAAAAAATATTCTGGGTATTGAAGGTTTTAATTTTGACATTCATATTAAAGAAGGTGCCGGCGCTTTTGTGTGTGGTGAAGAAACCGCCCTGATGGCCTCCATTGAAGGTGAACGGGGTATGCCGCGCAAGAGGCCTCCGTTTCCTGCCGAATCCGGGTTGTGGAAGAGGCCGACGAACATAAATAATGTGGAAACATTTGCTAATATCCCATGGATTATTCTAAACGGTGCACAGGAATATGCCAAATATGGAACGGCTAAAAGCAAGGGCACCAAGGTGTTTGCACTAACCGGAAAAATTAAAAATGGCGGCCTGGTGGAAGTTCCTATGGGAATTACCATCCGTGATGTGGTGTTTAAAATGGGAGGCGGGATCATCGGTGATAAGAAATTTAAGGCAGTTCAGATGGGTGGGCCTTCAGGAGGTTGTATTCCCGAATATCTTGCCAACACCGTGGTTGATTATGACTCGGTAAATGCCACAGGGGCGATCATGGGATCCGGCGGTATGGTGGTGATGGATGAAACAACTTGTATGGTTGATATGGCAAGGTTTTTCCTGGATTTTACCAAAAAAGAATCCTGTGGGAAATGTACTTTCTGCCGGATCGGCACGCAACGTATGCTCGAAATACTTACCCGCATCACCGAAGGTAATGGAAAAGAAGGCGATATTGAAATGCTGGTGGAACTTTCAAATCAGATCAAAGACAGCTCCCTGTGCGGACTGGGCCAGACAGCGCCCAACCCGGTTCTTACAACAATAAAGTATTTCCGTGATGAATACGAGGCGCATATCCGTGATAAAAAGTGCCCGGCGAAAAATTGCAAACCGCTGTTAAAATATGAGATCAATCCCGAAACATGCACCGGATGTATGCTTTGCAAGAAAGTTTGCCCGGTGTCTGCCATTTCAGGTGAGAAAAAAATGCCACATCTTATTGATCAGTCCTTGTGTACCAAGTGTGGAATGTGTTATTCCAAATGTAAGTTTAATGTAATCAGTATCAGCTAACAACTGTAATCCGAAAAATCAAGAAGTATGAATGAAGTAAATATCGTATTAAACGGTAAGATCGTAAAAGGATCTAAAAACGAAACGATACTATCAGTTGCCAGGCGTAATGGCTACAACATCCCGACCTTGTGCAACGACGACCGCCTTGAACCATATTCCTCCTGTTATGTTTGTGTTGTTGAGATCGAAGGTTTGAGGGCCTTGCAACCTGCGTGTTCGACAAGGATAGCGGAAGGCATGAAGATAGAAACCAACAACGGCAAGGTTTATAAAGCAAGGAAGACGGCTCTTGAGCTCCTGCTGAGTAATCATTATGCCGATTGCACCGGCCCGTGCAAGCAGACCTGCCCTGCGGGTGTGGATGTACAGGGATATATTTCTCTGATCGAAAAGGGAATGTATCACGAAGCTGTGGCCCTGATCAAAGAAACCAACCCGCTGCCGGCCATTTGCGGGCGGGTATGTGTCAGGCCCTGCGAAGCAGCCTGCCGAAGGAACCTCCTGGAAGAAGGTACCGGCGTAGGTATCGATTATTTAAAACGTTTTGCTGCCGATCAGGATCTGTTGTCTCCTGAAAAGTACAGGCCTGTCATAAAGCCTTCCACAGGGAAAAAGGTTGCTGTAATTGGCGCCGGCCCGGGAGGTTTGTCTGCCGCATTTTTCCTTCAGAAAGAAGGACATCAGGTGGATATTTATGAAGCAGCGCCTTATGCGGGAGGATGGCTGCGTTATGGAATTCCGGAATACCGGCTGCCTAATGACATCATTCAGAAAGAAGTCGATAACATTACGGAAATGGGTGTAAAAATATTTTACAACCAGAAACTTGGTGAAAACCTTTCATACAAAGGGCTTAAATTTAAATATAATTCCATTGTCTTAGCCATTGGATCTCAGAAAGGAACTTCCATTGGCTGTGAAGGTGACGATGCCGGTAACGTACTTTCGGGGATTGATTTTCTAAAAACCATGGAATTAACCGGAAAGCGTTATGATTTCAACAATAAGACCGTTGCCGTTATTGGCGGGGGAAATACTGCGATGGATTGTTGCCGTTCATCCATGCGCTGCGGAGCGAAAAAAATATATATCATATACAGGCGTACCGAAAAGGAAATGCCTGCAAACCCCATAGAAATCCATGAATCAAAGCTCGAAGGTGTTGAATATATGTTCCTGACAGCCCCGGTGAAGGTTAACAAAGACGAAGCCGGGAATATAAAATCCCTGCGATGTGTAAAAATGGAACTTGGCGAACCTGACGCATCCGGCAGAAGAAGGCCCGTGGTGGTCGAAGGTTCCGAATTTGATGTCGATATGGATTATGCCATAGCGGCCATCGGCCAGAAAACAATAGCTGAATTTGTTTCGGAAGTAAATGCCGCTACGAATAATGGCGAACTGAAAACTACCAAATGGGGCGATATTGAAGCAGATCCTGCAACGCTGCAAACCGGTGTGGCGCGTATCTTTGCCTGCGGCGATGGTGTTACCGGCCCTGCCACACTCATTCAGGCTGTTGCTCAGGCACGCATAGCAGCACGAAGTTGCAACCAATTTTTATCCGGGTTGCCACTGGAACCCGAAAGGAAAGAATTTATCAGCAAGAAAGAGAATTTCCGGATTCAAAAAACGGAAGAATATGTGGAGAAATTCCTTACCCAGATGCGTGAAGAAATGCCGACCCTGGAGCCTTTGGCAAGGAAGAATTTCAGCGAAGTGGAACTTGGATATGAAGGCGAGGAAGTGGCATTGCATGAGACACAGCGTTGTCTTGAATGTGGTTGCGTGGAATATTACACCTGTGATTTAAAGAAATTTGCCACCGAATATGATGCCGATCAGACAAAGTTTGCCGGTAATTTTAAGGAGAGGGAGATAGACTTCCGTCACCCATTCATTGAGATCGATAATAATAAATGTGTGTTATGTTCGCGGTGCATCCGGATTTGCCGCGAGGTGGTGGGCGCGAACGCACTTGGCCTTGTGAACCGTGGCTTTGAGACCTACGTGGCGCCGTCGATGGGTGATAAATTGCAGGATACCCTTTGTGAATCCTGCGGGTTGTGTATTTCGGCATGCCCGACTGCTGCTATTACTGAAAATGTGATCTTCAAACCCGGCCCGGTGAAACTTGAAAAGGCTGAAACAATTTGCAATTATTGCGCTGTCGGTTGCGCGATAAACCTTCATCATAAAAACGGATTTGTGATGCAGGTAACCGGTGGCAAAGGAAAAGTAAATAAAGACGGCAACCTTTGTAAATACCCGAAATTCGGATACCATTACATTAATGATCATAGCAGGATAGTAAAGCCGCTTTTGAAAAAAGGAGACACCTTTACTGAAATATCTTTTAAGGAAGCGTACGAACTGATTTTCCAAAAAATCAAATCGGTAAAACCGGATGAAAATGCGTTCTTTGCTGGTGCACGCCTTTCGAATGAGGAGCTATACCTGGTTCAGAAACTGGCCAGGGCCGGATGTAAAACAAATAATATTGCGAGCTTCCATTACCTTGGACGAGGCGATGGGTATCTCAGGAACGCCGATGCCAATGTGCCGTTCCATCAGTTGAAAGAAGCCAGCCGTATATACCTTATTGGCTCTGAGATCAACAGGGACAATGCCGTTGCCGGATTTTTCGTGAACAACGCACGCTTTACCAAGAATATTCCTGTGGAACTGTTTACGACCATGGACAACAGCCCAATGAAACACAAGGTTGACAGGCAAACCAGGATAAGCTCGTATTATTATTTCATAAAGGCGATCAATTATTATTTGCTTGCCAAAGGAAAAGAAAACGTTATGTTCATTAAGGATAACTGCCTGGACCTTGATACATACAAAAAGGCATTATTAGGTGAGAACTATGAGAGTCTGGTAAAATTGTCGGGAGTATCTGACAAAAAGTATCTGGAAAGCTTTGCGGAAGAACTCAATAATGAGATGAACGCCATCCTTGTGTTTTCTGAAAAAGAACTGTCTTCAAATGCCTGTACCGAAATGGTCAACCTGGCTATAATAACCGGAAAGATTGGTAAAACGGCCAACGGGATCATCTCGCTGAAAGAAAAAAATAATGCTCAGGGCCTGATGGATATGGGTGTCTTTTCAAAAATCGGAATAGGAGGGATTCCTATAACAGATAGTGATTTGCAGAAAAAACTTATGGCTAAATGGAACCTTTCGGATTTAGCCCAAACAGTGAACGAAGATCAGAAACAGCTTCTGGAAAATGGTTCGGTTAAGAACTTATTTATATTTGGTGAAGATCCACTGGGTTGTGCTGTTGATAAGAATGTTGTAAATAACTGGCTTGATAAGGCTGATTTTCTGGTTGTTCAGGATTACTTTATGACAGAAACTGCCGGAAAAGCGGATCTGATACTGCCGGCTTCGTTGCCTGCCGAAACAGGTGGCAGCTATACAAATACACAAAAAATCATTCAGAAATTTGATAAGTGCCTGCCCCCGAAAATTGAGGATGACAATATCAAGCAGTTACTGGCACTTCTTAATAAATTTAACAGGAGCGATTTAAGCGATGTTGTTGATGTCATGATGGAAGCGATTTCCTTGCTGCCTGTTTGCCTTGATGGGCGCAAGCATATTCTTGTCACTACTGATAAGGATAATTCTTGCAGAATGTTTGATCATGGAGGAGATTCAGTGGTAAAATATTTTGATACAGGTTTGTGAAGGTGATCGTGATTAAAAGCGCTGACGATCAGATTTTTTAAGTGCTGATTTATTGCTAATTACCTCTAAAAAGCTTATATTTGTATAACATTTACAACTAAAAAAGGAGAAACAATGAATAATTTCAATTTCATATCAGTAAATGTAAAATGCCCCCATTGTGGCAAATCATTAATGGATCCTGAACATAAAGTCGATAACGAACCCGGAATAAAATTATTAATAAGCACGCCGCAAAATTCAGGTAAGATTTATCTGAGTTCAATTTACGGTAGCTATAACTTTATATGCGATTTTGAAATAGAAGATGGGACCATTGCTTCCTTTTCTTGTCCGCACTGCAAAGAGGAACTCCAATCGGAGGAACTATGTGAAACCTGTGGCGCCCCAATGTCAAAGGTCAATCTCGACATAGGCGGAAAAATTAGTTTTTGTTCACGCCGGGGCTGCAAGAATCATAATATTGGATTTGAAGATCTTTCACATGCGCTGACAAAATTTTACCAGGAATTCAGCATTGGCAAGCATTCTGTTGATACAACCACGCATGAAATAAAAAAAACTGTCGTACCCGAAGATGAAAGCAAAGAAATTATTGCCAGCGGCACCTTCCTGCAGTCATATTGCCCGTATTGTAAAAAAAGCCTCATCATAAATGATATGATCAAGCTTAAGGTTATGAGAAATGACGGGGAGTCCGGTGAAATTTTGCTGAGCCCTTATCTGAATGTGTTTTCGTCAAAGTCGACGATTTTTCTGCCGGAAGCACAGGAAGTCGCTGATATCAGATGTTTCCATTGTGATAAAAGCCTGATCGTGCCCGATGGGGTGTGCGGAAAATGCGGAACCAAGATTGCTAAAATCCTTGTAAGCGCACGTACCAAGATGATTGATTTTTACATATGTGCCAAAAAAGGGTGTACCTGGCACGGATTGTCAAAAAATGACCTGAATGAGATAAGACTTGAAGACAGCATGGAATGGTGATAGTTGTTTAATTAATGAACCGGTTATGTACCTTTTAATCTAAAAACAATAATATGTTTCAGATTGTAAGAAAACAGGAAATGGCAAAAGGTACGATAATCAGGTTTGATATCAGTGCTCCAAAGATTGCTGCAAAGATCAAAGCAGGCCAGTTTATTATTTTACGCGTTAATGAAACAGGTGAACGGATACCACTGACCGTTGCTGATAAAGATGAGTTTTCCGGGATCATTACCATTATTTTTCAGGTGGTAGGAAAGACAACTGCTTTGTTGCGGTCACTCCATGATGGAGATACCATCAAAGATGTGGCAGGCCCGCTCGGCAAGCCGGCAGAAGTTCAAAAACTTGGAACCGTGATCATGGTTGGTGGCGGTACGGGTATAGCCATTTTACACAGCATTGCCAAAGCGTTTAAGGAGGCCGGCAATTTTGTGATTGGAATAATCGGTGCCAAGGAAAAAGAACTGCTGATCATGGAAAGTGAAATGAAAGCCATTTGCGATGAATTGGTCGTAACCACGGATGACGGGAGTTACGGACAACTTGGCTTTGTCACGCAACCCCTGCAAAAATATCTTGAAGAACGGTACGACATAAAAATGGTTTATGCCATCGGCCCGATCATCATGATGAAAAACGTCTGCGGCCTTACCAAAAAATTTGATATACCTACCATGGTAAGCCTGAATCCTGTGATGATTGACGGAACGGGAATGTGCGGGGGCTGCCGGGTGAAAGTGGATAACAAAATGAAATTTTGCTGTGTCGATGGCCCCGATTTCGACGGACATAAAGTTGATTTTGACGAGCTCGAAAAGAGAAATGCCTTGTACCTGAAAGACGAAAAGATTTCTTTACTGTTTTCAATAAAATAAAATCGCCTTATGGCTGACCAGGACGTAAAATATTTAAAATTTAAAACCTATTTAAACGCATATTGTCCTTATTGCCACGAGAGTTTTAACGTTGAGAAAAAAGAAGTAAAACAACTGAATTTTAAAGCGGTTTATAAAGGCCAGGAAGTTTCAGTCAAGCTGAGCCCTTACCTTGATGTTTTTGAAATAGAGACTTCAGTCCCCATCAATGAGGGTGAGGTTTTGGACGATCTTGTTTGTCCGCATTGCAATAAGAGCTTGATCAACAGGGATATGGTGTGTGGTGAATGCGGCAACACGGTTGCTCAGGTCATCATTTCTGCTTTGTCGCGGCTGATACCTTTTTTTATCTGCCTGAAGCGCGGTTGTGAATGGCACGGATTGACCAAGGCTGATGAGCGGAGGATAAAACTTAAAATCCCGCGCCAGGATATGCCGGAGCAGGATAAAACCATGCGTATTCATAATCATCAGGAAGTTCCTTATGGCTATAGGTCTGAGCTTGCTTCGCTCGAGGCGGGGCGGTGTCTGCAGTGCAAAACACCGGGATGTGTCGAAGGATGCCCGGTGAATGTCGACATTCCATCATTTATAAAATTAATGCGTGAGGATGATTATGACGGTGCTGCAAAAAAAATAAAAGAAAAGAATGTGTTACCGGCAATTTGCGGCAGGGTGTGCCCGCAGGAAAACCAGTGTGAGGCAAAATGTGTGCTCGGGCTCAAAGACAAGCCTGTGGCTATCGGCAAACTCGAGCGCTTTGTGGCGGATTACGAACGAAAAATGGACCTTGTCAGGATACCGGTTATAAAAAACAAGATCAATAAGAGAATTGCGGTTGTAGGGTCGGGGCCCGGCGGACTAACGGTGGCTGCAGACATGGCCCAGTTTGGATATGCCGTAACGGTGTTCGAGGCTTCGCATGAACTGGGAGGTGTTTTGACCTATGGGATTCCTGAATTCAGGCTGCCCAAATCCATAGTGCAGTTTGAGATCAGTTATCTCAAAGAACTTGGTGTAAGGTTTGAATTGAACCATGTTATCGGAAATATCCTGACCATTGATGAACTGCTCGTACATTTTGATGCGGTGTATATCGGAGTCGGCGCCGGTTTACCTTTATTTATGGACATTGAAGGCGAAAGCCTTGGCAATGTTTTTTCTTCGAACGAATACCTGACGCGGATGAACCTGATGAAAGCCTACAAATTTCCGGAATACGACACGCCCATGCCCAAGGGAAACAAAGTGGTGGTTATTGGGGGTGGCAACGTCGCCATGGATTCGGCCAGAACAGCTATCAGAACCGGTTCAACGGAAGTGACGGTCATCTACCGCCGTTCCCGAAACGAACTTCCTGCGCGTATGGAAGAGGTTCATCATGCTGAAGAAGAAGGTGTCAGGTTCAGGTTGCTTGTAAGCCCTGTACGATATATCGGCACGGATTATAATATGGTGAAAAGTGTGGAATGTATCCGGATGGAGCTCGGTGAGCCGGATGCTTCGGGACGCCGAAGGCCTGTTCCTATTGAAAATTCAAATTTTATTATTGAATGCGACCTTGCTGTGGTAGCTATCGGAACCGGGCCCAACCCGATCATTTTTAGGACAGCCCCCAACCTTAAAAGAAACAAATGGGGATATATTGAAGTAGATCCGGAAACCAATGAAACATCAATTCCCAACGTTTATGCCGGTGGGGATATTGTTACAGGCTCTGCTACCGTGATCCAGGCTATGGGTGCGGGCAGGATAGCCGCGAATGCCATGCACAAAAAATTAAAAGGAAAATAATTATTAATTAAATAAACTTAAAAACTATGGAAAATTTTAATTCTGTAAATGATATTCTTGACTTTGCCATTCAGGCCGAGCAGGATGCGGTTGAATTCTATACAAAACTGTCGCAACATTCCAGTAACTCACAGATGCAACAGGTGTTTTCTGATTTTGCTCATGAAGAAATGGGGCATAAAGCACGGCTGCTGGAGATCAAAGAAACAGGTATTTTGGAAACCAGCCATGAAAAAGTGATGGATATGAAAATGGCCGATTATATTGCCCATGCTAATATATCGCCCGACATGACGTATGCTGATGCACTGGTTGTGGCTATGAAAAAAGAAAAAGCCGCATTCAAACTATACCTGGCATTATCACAGCGGATGCAAGATCCAAAAATGAAGGAGCTTTTTCTGTCGCTGGCTCAGGAAGAATCAAAACATAAACTACGTTTTGAGTTGGAATATGATGAGAATGTGTTGAAGGAGAATTAGCCATTAGCCACTAGCCACTAGCCATTAGCATGACTGGTTTTACTCGCCAATAATTTTTACCAAAACCCTTTTGCGTCTTCGGCCGTCGAATTCGCCGTAGAAGATGGCTTCCCACGGGCCAAAGTCTAACTGTCCGTTGGTTATTGCTACAACAACTTCGCGCCCCATTATCTGCCTTTTCAGGTGAGCGTCACCATTGTCTTCACCGACATTATGATGGTAACCATTGCGACTGTATGGGGCCAGCTTTTCGAGCCATTCCAGGTAATCCTGATGCAGGCCCGATTCGTTATCGTTGATGAATACGCTGGAAGTGATATGCATAGCATTGACAAGGCACAGTCCTTCTTTTACGCCGCTTTCACGGACAGCCTGCTGAACATCAGGTGTGATGTGTACAAACTGATAACGCTTTTCAGTATTGAACCATAGTTCTTTGCGGTAGCTTTTCATTGTTTAATTTTTTTGGTATTGATGTTTCAAAATTTCCTATCCTATTTTTCGTACCTGAAATGCCCGATAATCTTATATTCAAATAAGCAATCCTCTATCACCTGGCCGGCTCCGATATTATGAACGATTAGATTTCTTTTCCCGTCTTCTGATTTTTTATTCACCACAATACCGATATGTGAAATATCGTCCCCAAGGTTCCAGCACACCATGTCGCCGGCTTCATAATCATCGGGGTTTTTCGTGATGGCCTTCACCGTTCCATGACGGGTGAAGAACACCATGAGGTTCGGGACTCTTCGGTGGTCAATGTTTTTGTCGGGTTTTGTCAGTCCCCAGGTTTTTGGGTATTTATCAAAGTTCGAAACCATATCTTCATGAACCTCTTTTTGAAGGTCAATGCCGATTTTTCTGTAAGCGCGTATGATCACGTCGGTGCACACACCTTTATCGCTTGGTACGTCACCGTTTGGGTAATCTATAACATAATAAGCAGGGTCGTATTCAACATTGATTTTTGTCAGTTCGATGGCAGCATCCGAAAGCTTTTCATTAAAACTTTTCTGCCCAACGGTTAAGTTGCACCCAAAAACGATTATCAGAATATTTATTACGACAGTTTTCATAATGAGTGCCATACCAGTTAGCCTGCAATCGGGCTGTGATTGATGAAAACAAATATAATAAATCAGATTGATTTAATGGCTTTTTCAAAGTCTGCCACATCAAATTTATTGTTCTCAGTACCTTCGTAAAACCTTATCAGGTTACCATTCCAGAGCAGGACAACTCCGGGTGTGTCGGCATTCATCCCGAGAAGTTCCCAAAAGACAGGGACTTCCAGGATGGTATACGGGTAAGTGCTGCCGGTTTCTTTGAAAAAATCGGGAATCAAATCCGTTTCTTCGTTCATAAAGAAAATATAGACCGGCGGCAGCTCTGTTTTTTTTGATAACAAATTTAACTCGGTTGCTGCAGCCCGGCAATGGTCGCATCCGGCAGCAAAAAAACAAATAATTTTTTTTCCTTCATCCAGGTTAACCTTTGTAGTACCAAAAGTGGTGTACGCGCTATACCTTGATTTAACCCTTTTAGGGCCGATTTCGGCTTGCTTTACTTCCGCATTTTTTAAAGTGGTTACTTGGTTTTTGGCTGTATTATCCGGTATAGAACCCATCGGTTTATCAAAGGCTGCCGAATCAGATATTCCGTTTATTTGCGATACGGTGTCAGTAATGAGCAGCGGTTGTTTTACACTTTCTGAATTTTTACATGGGCAGAACGGGAATGATATAAAAAGCAGCAACGCCACAGCCGTGTATGTAAAAATCAGATAAATGAATTTGTTTTTTCCTTTCTCTTTTTCTTTTACAATCGTGAATAAGTAAATCAGCAAACCGATGGTAATAATGTTCTTAATAAATGCTTCCAGCGGGGTCATCGGGATTAATTGGCCAAAACAGCCGCAATTACCCGTCATGGCGCCATTGGCGATCATTTGAATGGTGAGGTGGACACAAAAGGCCAGCAACAGCAGGATAGTTCCCGGAATTACGATCCTTTTGAGAAAATGTGGTTGCAGGATCAAAATACCGATCGACAGTTCCAGCGCAATAATCAACCTCGAAAGATAGGGTGCGTAACACCAGGAGGTGATGCCGAGATCCACCATTTGTTTCTCAAAAGCCCAGACAGGAAACAGTTTGGCAATGCCCGATACCAAAAATATCAGGACAATCAGGATCCGTATTGCCCAGGATATATATAAATTTTTTTTCATTGATTTGAGGGTTGTGTAAAATACTTCTTTTTAAACCAGAAAGCCACATTAACCAACGCTATCATCACGGGGACTTCCACCAACGGCCCGATAACCGCTGCAAAAGCTTCACCGGAGTTCATACCAAAAATAGCTATGGCAACGGCAATCGCCAGTTCGAAATTATTGCTGGCAGCGGTAAAAGACAGTGTTACGGATTGCCCGTATGTGGCGCCAATCTTTTTACTCATAAAAAATGATGTAAAGAACATGATGGTGAAGTAGGCCAGCAGGGGAATCGCGATCAATACCACATCAAGAGGGATTTTGACGATGTATTCACCTTTCAGCGAAAACATTACAATAATCGTGAACAGCAGGGCAATCAAGGTCAGCGGGCTTATTTTCGGAATAAACTTCGAATGGTACCATTCTTTGCTTTTTACCCGTATCAGAATAAATCGTGTGAGAAAACCCGCCAAAAAAGGAATGCCGAGGTAAATAAACACGCTTTTTGCTATTTGCCCGATGGTGATGTTTTCAACGGCGTCGTTGGTTGGTATGCCAAACCATCCCGGTAACACGGCTATGAAAAAATAGGCGTACACCGAGAAAAACAACACCTGAAAGATGGAGTTGAACGCGACCAGGCCCGCAGCATATTGTGTGTCGCCTTTGGCGAGGTCGTTCCACACGATCACCATGGCGATGCAGCGTGCCAGCCCGATCATGATGATTCCATACATGTAGGGGAGGTTGGCATTATTTTCACCGGGGAAGAGTTTGAAAAACGCGATGGCAAGCGCAAACATGAGCACGGGGCCAATTACCCAGTTCTGAACCAGTGAAAGCCCTAAAACTTTGTAATTGCGGAATACGTCACCCAGTTCTTCGTATTTTACTTTTGCCAGCGGCGGATACATCATGACGATCAGGCCAATGGCAATGGGAATATTGGTGGTGCTGCCGGGCGATGATTTGAGTGACTCCCAGAAATCGGCAATAGCAGGAAAAAAATATCCGGTGAGAACACCTATGGCCATGGCCAGAAAAATCCAAAGTGTGAGGTAACGGTCTAAAAAGTTTAATCGAATATTTGAAGGCATGTTGTGAATTTATTAATTATATAATTGGTCAATTGGACAATTTAAAAATTTGAAATGATTGAATTAATGGCTAAGATTTCAAGATTCTTATTGAGGTGGAAAGAATTTTGGAAGGTATTTTCTGTTTTCTTCAAGAATTTCACGATAAGCCACTATTTTTAGTGCAAACTGAAAAGTTTTTTCAGTAACAATATTTTCTCTGTCGTTTCTCATAAATATTTTTTTTTCGGTTATTACGATAAAAATAATAATTCCTTCAACTCTGATAGCATAATTGTATCATTGCTAATTTTCAAATTACTCCTCTTCCAACCTGTAATTGTAATTGCTGATCAATCCGCTTGGCTTTTCGGCCACCACTGTGATGCTGAAGATGCCCGCACCTGTTGTTTTAAAGTCGTTGAGTTCTTCCTGGCTGAGGTATTTAAGCATGATGTTGTCCGGCATGGAGATCTGTTTTTCTTTTTTTATCTGGACATTTTCGAAGCCGCTGTCGCGGATGATTTGCAGGTATTCTTCTTTCTGGACAGCGCCTGAAACGCAACCAGCGTACATCGCCATGTCGTTTTTTATGCTTTCAGGAAGTTTTCCTATCAGAACCACATCTGAAATGCAGAAATGCCCGCGTTTTTTCAATACACGGAAAATTTCTGAAAAGGCCTTTTTCTTGTCAGGCACTAAGTTTAGTACACAATTGCTGATAACGACATCGATGATTTCTGCATGAAAAGGCATTTCTTCGATATCTCCTTTGAAGAATTTGACATTTTTATACCCAAGTTTTGCATTGTTTTCTTCAGCTTTCTGCAACATTTCATTGGTAAAATCCAGACCGGTTACTTTTCCGGTTTCGCCTACCAACGAGCGGGCTACAAAACAGTCGTTCCCAGCGCCCGAACCAAGGTCAAGAACATGGTCGCCTTCTTTAATATTGGCAAATTCGGTTGGCAGCCCGCAACCAAGGCCGAGGTCGGCGTCAGGATTATAACCCTTGAGGGAAATATAATTATCACTGAAAACAGTGTAACCGGCGTCACTGCAACAACCGCCAGAACGGCAGCATGAAGTTTCCGATTGCTTTGCTATTTCACCGTATTTGTTTTTTACTATTCCTTTTAAATCTGTTTTTTGCGTTTTCATTTTTCTTAAATGTCAAAAATTTGTTTAACAACACGAGTCTTTTGTGCCTGAGCAATCGCAGCTGGGTTCCGAACCTCTCAAAATTCCATTGATGATACCGGCGGCACAGCCTACCCCTGACCTGACGCTGATAGCGCCTTCCGGGCAATTTTTTTCACAGGCACCGCACTCCATGCACTGGTCTTTATTTTTAATAAATGCCTTTTTTTCCCGGAAATCAAAAACCTCGTGCGGGCAAACCGTGATGCACATCTTGCAACCGTTGCACTTTTGCATATCGAGTTCAAGGGTTACCACCTTTTTCAAATAAGTTAATTGTTTCATGTTATATAAATCTTGTTATGATCCAACCAATAAATCCTGTTGCTGCAGCTGCAATCTGTAACGGCAACGAAAGTTTCATTTCCTTCCTGACACCGGAAAGTGAGGTGAAGGTAGATGAACCTGTAAAATTCATGGCCAGGAAGGTTGAAACCGCACCCATGATCAGGAACCATGAGATTTTTTCAAAAACAGAGCTTCCCAGCAAATTCAGAAATAAAAATAATACAGCGATCAGCCAACCTACCGTGAGGCCTTTTAAAGAAAATCTTTTAAAAGGTATCCAGGGCAGTAATGCCGGAGTTAAGACACATCCAGCCACATAGGCCGCCATCAGATTGATCACAGCCCTTCCGCCATTCGACCATGCCGCATCAATGGAATATCCGTGAGGGTTTAACCCGGCAAGGATAAAGAATACGGCAGGGATAAGCAGCAGATAATATTTGCCGTAGGTTAATTCGACAGGGATCAGCTTGAGCCTGTCCCACAGAGGAAATTTCACCATTCGCATTTCCGGTGTTGCCTTGTATCCTGATTCAGCGAATGATTTTATATCCGCAGCGCGCACGGGGCCATAAACGACTTTAAAACCTGTCTGAGTTTTTACTTCGTGTGCTGATACACCTGTAGCTCCTAATTGTGGCACTATCACTGCCTGATGATCAATAATTTTATCAAGCTTGTGGGCCCGTATCCTGTATACCAGCTCACGTGTTCCGAACGTTCCTTTTCCGGCAGCGCACCACACGTTGACGCCCTTTGTGTCAAGCACGAGTATCCAGGCATTTAGTCCGTCCAGGGCGCGGCGCAGATGGTCGAAGCTTAATTTAAAATTAGATGTTACATAAACTTTTGATGTTGAATCGGGGGAACCGGTAGCATATAATCCCGGCCGTACCTGGTAATTGTTTCTGCCAAAAGCCCAGCGTACTTTTATGGTACTCCATACATCCTGCCGGCTCCATTTGGTGGAAACACGCGGCACATCCCCGTTCGGGGTGGTGATGGTTCCGTTGATAAATCCTGGTTTCATTGCATTCTAAAGAGTTATTAATAAATAAAATCCTATTACGATCATGATGGTTCCTCCGGCATATTTCAGCACTTTTCCTGCTTTTTCAAACGTCCTTGATGTTTTACCCAAACCCAGGCCGATACCGATAATTATAGCGGCAAAGGTCAGCCCGTAGCCAAGTGCATATGCGACCATCAGCAGCATCCCCCATACAAAACTACCTTTTACAAAAGAAACGGCCAGTATGATGGGGAATACCGGGTTACAGCAACCGCTGCAAGCCAGTGTCAGCCCGCCAATGGTCAGTCCGAACAGGATAGAGGCTATCGTTCCGGTCCTTTTCTTTTCCATATTTATCTTAACTCCCGGCATTTTAAATGGCAGGAAATCCATGGTGAAAAGCCCGAAAAATATGGCGATCAGCCCGGCAGCAATCTTCCAGTAATTGCCGAAGGAAACACTGATCAGTTCGCTTGCATATCCGATAATACCACCTAATGCAGCCATTGAAATGACCATCCCGATAAGGAAAAACAAGGTGTTCAGCAGAACTGCTTTTGTCTTACCTGTCGAACCAAGTGTTCCCGAATACCCTGCAATAATTCCTATCACTGAAAAATTACAGGCACATGAAAACACGCTTAATATGCCGAATATAAAAACAGCCGTCAGCACAGTGAATCCTGCCTGGTCAGAACTTAATGTTTGTTGTATCCAATCTTCCATTATTTTTTACCGCCCGGGCAGCATGGTTTTTCCTGTGAAGGATTAGTTATTTGAACTATATTTCCCTGCTTAACGGTATCACATATTCCGGAATGTTTTGGACACAAGGTGGTATCGCATTTTTGTTCGGTAACTTCATTACTTTTACCCAAAACTTTAATAATAATTATTGCGCTTGCAGCAAGCAAAACCGCAATAAAAAGTAATTTTGCCCACAGCTTGCTTTTCTTTGGCTGGCAGCAGCCGCTGTCGCAGCCGCAATCATTTTTTTTATCATTTTGATTTTCCATCTTTTAATTTTATTTAATTATATTTATTTCTAAATCTGTGATTGGATATTTTCAAAATAGAACTTTTTGAATTGTTCCTTTATTTCGTCTCTTACCCTCCTGTAAACGCTCATAATTTCTTTTTCTGATCCTTTGGCAGCAGCGGGATCATCAAATCCCATGGGCAGGCGATGATTTACCTTGCCGGTAAATACTGGGCAAACTTCTTTAGCGCTATCGCATACGGTGATCACCCAATCAAAAGTGTCTTTCAGAAAAATATCCACTTGTTTCGGGTATTGTTTGCTGATATCTATGCCGATTTCCGCCATGGCTTTAATAGCAAAAGGGTTTACCTGCTGTTCTGCCCTGGTTCCTGCTGAATACACCTCAAGTTTTGGATCAAAAGATCTTAAAAAGCCTTCTGCCATCTGGCTGCGACAGGTATTTCCGGTGCAAATGATCAATATTTTCATGGAAGATTTATTTTGTCCGTGGTTTTAACTGGCAGACACAGGAACCGTCAAGTTTTTCTTTTTTGTTGATTTTTAAGGGCAAACCATCTCTTTCCCATTCAACCATGCCGCCCGCCATATTGGCTATATTTTTATAACCTTTGTTTGCCAGGAATATCATAGCTTCTTTGCTTCTGAGGCCGGCAGCATCAGCAATGATAAGCGGAATGTCTGAGGACAATTCTGAATATTTTTCTGCCAACCTTGTATTTGGCAAAAAAATGGTTTTTGGAACATCAAATTGTTTATATCCGGTAAGTTCTTCTTCCCGTACATCAATGATGACCGCATCTTTTTGTGATTCAGCGTAAGCTTCAGCAGGCGTAAGGTTTAAAAAGCCTGCTGACCTGAATCCTGAAGATGCAAAATATGTTTTATTCGATACCATCATCTTCTATTTCTATAGATTATTTCCTGGATTTTTTTTGTGGTGTTTCCGATATTTTATCAACTTTTCCAATTATGGACAGGATAATTGTCGACTGATCAGGATCGTTGCAAACAACGGTTATCGTTTTGTTCAACTGGCCTGCTCTGCCTCTGGTATCAACTGTTGCATGGATGGATGAACATTCCTCTTTTTTTAATTGAATTTTGTCAATATGGGTTGCCGTGCAGCCGCAGCTTGCCTTGACCTTTCGGATAAAAAGGTCGTTGATTCCCACGTTCGTGAATTTGAAATCTGTTTCAATTTTTTCACCTTCTTTAATTGAACCGAAATTATAGGTGGTATTCTCGAACTTTATTTTTGCGGCATTTTGCAATTGTTCCGGTGTCAGATTCGAAAAATCTTCCACGATATAGGCGGTAATATCCAATGGCTTTATAAGTTGAACACTATCGTTGGTTGATAAATTGATCCTTTCGTAGACAGAACCAAAATAGTTGCTTTTTAATGCATCCCAGGTCAGCACTATTATTCCCTTTTGTTTAGGCGACAATCGTTCAGGTATCAGCTTGCAGGTAATATGCGCCGGTAATTCAGAAAAACTCATGGATATTTCCTTTTCCCCAACATTAATTATTTTCAATGTATCTGTCAAAACATCCGTGTTTTTGATGGTGTTAAAAGCAATTTGCGGCGTACTAATTTGGATATGCCCCATCGCAGTTGGATATTCTTCGTTAATGGATTTTTGTGCCATTGAGGTATACACAGACATTTGTATCATAACGAGAAAAAATAAAACTGTTTTTTTCATTTTGTGATTTTTGGTTGTTTTCAAAAAGTGATGACAAATTGTTTTATTGATTTTTATATTGTGGTTACAGTTAACACCAATATTATTTAATCGCATTTGCAGCAAAATGAACTTATGGAGCAATCGAAGAATTTATTGAAGGTCTTTTTTATTTCCTTCAGTTTTTTCATATCTAAACAATAATGGATCTTGAGCCCGTCGATCGTTCCCTGGATGATCCCCATTTCGCTCAGGTCTTTCAGATGCTGAGATACTGTTGGTCGGCTGATGGGAAGGAAATCTGAAATATTGCCGGTTCGAATCTCTTTTTTATCTGCCAATAGCTGTATTATTGCTATTCGTGCAGGGTGTGACAGGATTTTACCAAACAACGCAATGTTTTGTTGCTCCTGGCTGAATTCGTCAAATTTATTGTTATTCATAATTATTAATGTTTAACGTCGCAAACATACGACATTAATTTAAAACTACAAAATAATTTTTATAAATGATGCAAGCGTTCATTGAATTTGTTGGCTAAACTATCAAATGAAAAATAACCAATATGCCTGTAATACTCCTTGCCATTCCGGTCGAGAAGAACCTGGACGGGAATCATTCTTATTTCAAAATGATTTACTATGACCTTGTTTTTTTTGTCACGGACGTCATAAAAAACCACATTTACAGTTGAACTGTATGCAGCCTTTACGGAATCCATAACCCGTTCCATTCTTTTGCATGGCACACAACCTTGCGAACCAAATTCAAGCCAGGTAAGTTTGTAAGACAAATGACTTGAAGAATAATCGTACAATGCTCTGATACTGTCATTGACGCTCACTAAAGTATCCTTAACATCAGCGTTGCCATTTTTATATTTTTGGCCGGGATTATTTGAACAGGATGAAAACTGCAGTGATGCGACACATAAAAGAACACTTAACAATGAAAATGAAACCAAATTGTTGATTTTAGAACTGTGTTGGTTATATAATTTGGATATAATAAACATTGTTTGGATTATAATTTAAAAGAAAACCGAAAATTACCCTTAATCTTTCATTGATCGCCACAGCTACATCCACGAAATGTTTTACCGGAATAAGAATTTGGATTGATATTGCTGATTGCTTTAATAATTTCACTGGCGACTTCATCAACCATTTGTAGGTGTTCTTCCGTAAGGTCTTTATTTCTTACAATTTTTGAGTTCAATGAATTTTCGTTGCCTATAATTTTCGAAACATCCACAGAACCATTGATCTTACCGCTGTATTTTTCGGTGCTTCTTTTTGCGCAGAGTTTATTGCAACCATCCACAGATATGGTCGGAAAAACTTTTGCAAAGTTTCTTTCTTCTTTGCCGCCGGCAAGATATAGCGGCAGGCAGAGCGTTACAGTGTTAACGAATTTGAGTTCTTCAAGAACTTTTCTTGTGGCAAGTCTTGAAATGGTTCCGCCGAGACATTCCTCACCGCTGCATGATAATATTCCTACTTTTAGTTCTGACATGAATAAACCTCCTTAGTTTTTTTCATTAATTATTTTCGCGATCTTCGTTGCGATTTCATTCACTACGGATTCTCCATCAGCACTAAGCTGTGTGGGAGAGCCGAACTGCTTTCCTTTGTGTTCTTTCACCGTGTCGAGGACTTTTATTTCTTCTATTACCGTTCCTCCGGTTAAGGATACATTTTTTGCTGCGCACATTTTCGGGCAGCCGTCCACGGTAATGCATTCACAGCCTTCTATTTTTTCCTTTGCCTCTTTATCGCCGGTAACTATGTAGGCAAGACAAACGGTTTCTGATGTATTCGGGCACAACTCATGCACGGTTTCAAGAGCGGCTTCCCGTGCCATGAGCCCGAAAACCTTACCAATGCCGCTGCATGGAATAACTTTTACTTTTTTATCCATTTGTGTTCTCCACCTTTTTTTTCATAATTTCAAAATACTTGTCAAAACCAATTAAGAGTTCTTTATCACTCTCAAAATCTGCCAGTTCAATTTCGGCCACCCAACCTAATTCGTATGGGTTTTCGTTGATCATTTCCGGCTTCTGTACGAGTGATTCGTTTATGGCAACCACCTTTCCGCTAACGGGAGAAATCAAAGCAACCAGCGCCTTTGACGATTCGATGTCGCCAACTTCGCCGAACTGGTCAATTTCATCACCTATTTCAGGGGGCGTAAAATACAAAATATCGGAAAGGTTTTGTTGAACGAAATCTGTAACACCTATTCTGGCGCGGTTTCCAACCACATATGCCCAGCAATCATTTTCATTATAATAAATGTCCGGGTTTTTCGGTACCCTGAAGATGAATTTACCATTTTGAAAAATTTCATAATCAAAATTATATGAAGTAATTGTTTCATCGGAGACCTGTGCAGGCTTGACTTCGGCTTTGCTTAGTCCGATCAGGATAATTTCGATCAGGGCATTTTCATTTTTCAGAATCCTGAGGCCGCTGTTTAATTCAATATGGTGGTTTTTGGCTTCTTCTGTAATTAAAATTTTTTGAGAAATTTTCAGGTTTTTTTCCGCTGCAAGTTTGCTGGCACATCTGGTAGGGCAACCATCTATGACCAAAAGCGGATGTTCGCCTGCGATCTTATTGTATTTGGTATCAGCAACCCTGTAAAATACCGGGCAAATGAGTTCATTTTTAGCGTTCTCGCATAATTTTTTCGCGATTTCCGCTGAAATTACTCCGGCGCATTTATCCAGGCCGTTGCATGGTAGGATGGCATAATTTTCAACCATTGTTTTCCTCCTTTCTTATTTCTTTGATCCTTAGCGTCGTTGCATTTTTATCTGGAAACGAGAGTGCATCGGGACCGCAGATCTTTGAACAAGCCCTGCAGAAAACAACACAATTATTCGGGTTCCGCACGATCAATTTAATTTCTTCGTTTTCCCGGACTTCAAATACTCTATGGGGACAGAAATTTGTGCATTCCATGCAATAATCGCATTTACTATAATCGATGGTGGGTTTCCAGTCGATCTTATCACGTTCGACTCCCATGAAAGTTGTTTCGCTCATTGCTCTTCCTCCATTTTCTCAAGGGCTGCGCTTACTTTTTCAACAGCCTGATCGGTAGTCATGTCGCGCACATCAATAGCAGTCAAATCTTTGTTTACATCGAGGCCGGCTTCTGCAAATGCGTCTTTGAACATCTTGCGTTGCATGTTCAGGGCACAAGCTCCTATGACAACTTTACGGTGTGCTTTCAGGTAGTCAGCTAAGAACCGGTCGCCATCTTCTTCGCAAAGCTGCGGATGGATAAATCCATATTCAACAGGCAATTCTACTCTTACCCTGTTGATAAAATCCCAAATATCCATTTGCGAAAATCCGGGGCATTTTCCGGTACAAACGCACATGATAAAACCTGGTTTTTGTGTTTCTGTCATAACATTATTTTTAATTTGTTTGATTTTTTGAAATGTTTAAACGGTTCTGTTGAAATAAAATCTTATGCAATTTAGTTTTCGCTTAACTTGTATATTTCCCGCATCATATCGTCATGTTCTGCTTCGCCTTCTTTCGACCAACGTGGTTCGTAGGCGCAACTGCACTTCCAGGAAGAACCACAATTCCCGGGTTTCTGGCCTTGACTCAATTTATCAGCACATGCCAATAGCGAACGAACATCATAGTTGGTATATTTTTCATTGGTGCCGTCATAAGCAGGAGATACCGTGGCATATTTTTCAATAAACCTGTATATCCGTTCGGCTAATTCTTTCATAGATGTTTCTTGTGTACTCATAATTTTGCAGGTTATATATTTTACAAAGGGCTATAATGGGACCCTTGCACTAAAATCAAAAGTTTTTTTTGAGGATTTTTCTTATTTGTTTCCATAACAATTCATTTTTGTATTTCGCAAATAGGCGAAATGTCTTTGAAAAAAATTATGTAATTAACTGCTGAAAGTAAAACATATATACGTAGTAAAACCCAACAACAATAAAGACAACAGCAATGATCCGGCGGAACCACTTTTCAAAAATTTTGATTTTATTGTAAAATCCGCCGAGGCTGGATATGCTGAAGGCAAGAAGGTATGCGACAATAATAACAGGCAAGCCGGTGGCAATAGCGAACACCAGCGGAAGGAAAAGCCCCGATGGCGAGCTGATTGTAATAGGGATCAGCATGCCGAAATACAACACGCCGCTGTATGGACAGAATGCCAGGGCAAAGACTACACCCAATAGCAGTGCGCTCCACCAATTGTTATTCTTACGGTTTTGCATTTTTTCCCCGATCCTGCTAAAGCCGGGAATCCTGAACTTTATGATATCCAACATCAAAACCCCGACGATAATTAGCAAGGGGCCCAGGAATTTTTCACCATTGGATTGAAAAAACTTGGCTATATGGAATGTGCTCGCCCCGAAATAAAGTATAACGCCCAAAGCAGTATAACTAATAGCCCGCCCCAACGTGTACCATAGCCCATTCAGAAAGATCTTCTTTTTATTTTCGATGTCCTTGCTGATAAACCCTATCGCCGTAATATTAGTAGCCAGCGGGCACGGGCTGATAGCAGTCATGATACCCAGAATAAAAGCAGTGAGGAATGGGACATTAGTTGCGTCCAGCCAGTTTTGTAAAACATCCATGATGGCTTATTTTAACATCCCGTCAATCTTAGCGATGAGCTCTGTTTCGAGGGTTACTTTATCCTGGTTTTTCAAATAATTCCGGACAAGGTCAGAAACATTAATACTCGCTTCTTTTTTCTTCTTTTTGTTAATAATAATAACCGTTTGTGAACCTGCCTGGTACTTGTCAACCAAGGGTTTATTGCTTTCTTCTGCAATTTTGACCTCTTTAAAAACCACATTGCCTTTCGGATAGTTTTTCTCAACAATACCTTTAATATCTGCTTCCAGCGCGTTGCAGGCTTTTGCTTTGCAACAGGCAAGATTGGCTTTGAAATACAATACTTCCGCTTTTCCTTTGGTGCTTTGTGCAAAAAGTGCAGAAGCTGAAATGATGATGAACGCTAAGAATAATGCTGTTTTTTTCATGTTTATTTATTTTATAAATTCATTAATTTTTGTTTTTAATTCATCCATGAAGAGTTCGGGGTTGTGTACTTTCTGAAAGGCCCAGTTGGAAAGGTCTTCAGATTTACCTTCTTTGCCATTTATGTACGGTGTAATGGCCAGTGTGGCGCCATAAGCCTCGTATTTTTTAACAAGCTCCTGATTTTCGGGAAACTCACAGTTCAAGACATACAGATCAATGATACCCAGTTCGAGCTGGTTTGCAAAATTTGAATCAATGGTTTGCCTTACATATTTTTCAATGGAAAAGCAGGTGTTGCAACGGTTGGTGATGTGAAAGTACAGAACTTTCAGTTTTAGGTTTTGCGGATTGTTTGCGATGATAGTATCGCTGCTTTTCTGCGCAAAAATGTTTAAAGAAATGAATAGTAATACCGAAATGATTGCCAGTTTTTTCATAAACTTATTTTAAATATTCAGTAATTTTAGTTTTTAAGATCTCAATAAACTTTTCTTCCTTGTTACGTGCATATTTGAATCCATCGCCGGTCATGTCGGTGGTAGTTTCCTTTCCTTTATAAACTTTGGTCACAAATAATCCGGAACCAAAAGCCTGGTATTTCTCTGATATCTTTTCATTGGCTTCATCATCTACATTCAGGATATACTGCTTGATACGGCCTTGTTTGAGTTCTTCGGGGAAATATGTTTTCAGTGTTTTTGTGGTTGCTTCCTCGATGGCAATGCATGATGCACAACGGTTGGTTATATGGAAGTTGTATACCAAAACTTTTGGTAAATCCTTTTTTTGTCCGACATTCATGTTTTTGCCAGCAGAATCGGTTGCCGGCAATGAGTCGGTGCTTACTTGTTCAACTTTTGCGATGGTGTCATTGGGCACTTGTTCTTCAGTTTTTTTGTTGGCTTGATTACAGCTGAAAAATAACATGGTAGTTAATAAAAAGGTCAGTGATTTTAATGTTACTAAATTTCTCATTGTTCAATTTTTTGCTTGTTATTTATTTTTGCCTTTATTCAAAAATTCTTCCATAAGTGGTTTTGCAATTTCCCAGTTTTTACGGTTAATACAATATTTTATCATGGGAGGTTCAATTTCTCCTTGTATAAGACCGGCAAATTTCAACTCTTTCAGATGTTGGGAAAGGGTAGAGCGGGCTATCGGAATATCGCCTATCATTTCGCCGCTGGTACAGCATGAATTTAGTCCCAGAAGCTTTTCAATTATGTAAACCCGTGCAGGGTGGCTCAGTGCTTTAGCAAAAAGCGCTATTTGTTTTTGTTGCTCGGTAAATTTGGGTTTTGGGGACATGGGTTTATTTGTTTTTTTCAAGTAGTTCTTTCAATTCGTTCGAAGATGGAATGCGCCCACTCAAAACCACTTTCCCGTCAATCACTAAACCGGGGGTTCTCATGATTCCATAGCTCATAATCTGAACAATGTCTTCCACTTTTTCTACATTGGCATCAATATTTAATTCTGCCAGGGTGTTAATTACTGATTTTTCAAGCGTTTTACAATTCGGGCAACCGGTGCCTAAGACTTTTATTTCCATAATGATTATTTTTATATTTCGCAAAATTACGAAATGTTTTAAAATAAAAACGAAAAGAATAAAAATATTTTTATTTTAACTTTGCATTATGTTTTCTTGAATCATGAAATCATGGCTGTTACCTGGAATCCCTGGCACGGGTGTAAAAAGATCAGCGCGGGCTGCTTAAACTGCTATGTTTACCGTATTGATGGCCGGCATGATAAGGATAGCTCCATGGTTAGCAAGACACTTAACTTTGACCTTCCCATAAAGAAGAAAAGGACCGGAGCTTATAAAATTCCATTTAATCAGGATATCTATACTTGTTTTAGTTCCGATTTTTTTCTGGAAGATGCCGACCCATGGCGCCCGGAAGCATGGGCAATGATGAAAGAAAGGCAGGATTGCAGCTTTTTTATCATCACAAAGCGCATCCATCGCTTCACTGTCGGGCTGCCCGCAGATTGGGGCGAAGGCTATGAAAATGTTACCATTGGCTCCACTGTTGAGAATCAGGACAGGGCAGATTATCGGTTGCCAATCTTTAAAGCGGCCCCCATAAAGCATAAAATGATCATTTGTGAGCCGCTTCTTGAAAAAGTAAATCTTATAGATTATTTGGGAGATTGGGTCGAGGAGGTGGTTGTTGGCGGAGAATCGGGAAATGAAGCGCGCATTTGCAACTTTGACTGGGTGTTGGACATTCAGAAGCAATGTTTACAAAAAAACATCCCGTTTCATTTTAAACAGACCGGCGCCCGTTTTATGAAAGGCGGACACCTATACCTGATACCCCGCAGGTTTCAGCACCTTCAGGCTTCAAAAGCAGGTATAGACTACGATAAGGTTCAAAACTAAATATAAAAATTTCTGAGTTTATCTTTTATCGATCATTGTTTCATATTTTTGTGCAACAATAAATCGAACATTACAGGTAATTAAAACAAATAAAATGAAAATAAAATTAAAGATTTCGCTGATCTCCGTGTTTATGCTCCTGATCCCTTTGATGAGCCATGCAGAACCCATAACCATTGAAACTGTATCTAAGGTTGTAAATGCTCAAATCGCCGCTTCAGGACATAAAAATGAACTTTGCATTAAAAATATTAGTGCGGTTGCTGATGAGAGCCTGGTCTTGTTTTATGCTGTTGAATTAAGCCCTGCAGGTTATGTGATTGTTGCCGCTGATAATGACCTGCCTCCTGTTATTGCATATTCATACCAGGATAAGTTGGATCCTGAAGGTGATTTTTTTAAAATTTTAAAGTTCGATGTTAAAAACCGTATGGAATGCAGGGATAAAATACCAGCTGCCATGATCAGCCAGAGAAAAATGCAGTGGAACGCACTCATCAACGGCAACCATAAAGACAACCTTATTTTTACTCAATGGCCTCCGGCAGGAACAACTTCCACAGGCGGCTGGCTGGAAACCAACTGGACACAAAATCCTCCTTTTAACCAGATGTGTCCTATGGACCCGGTAACTTCTGCAAGAAGTTATGTAGGCTGTCCTGCTACGGCTATGGCACAAATACTCAATTATCATCGGACAACAAATAACACAGTTTTTGACGATGGGGACGATTACTATCATAATTATGCAAGCCGCACCTACTGGATAGATAATGATTATGCGGCGAACGGATTTCCATCTTTTCCGGACCTTAATGTTTATCTTGACACACTCAATGTCCATTTTCAAAATCATATTTTACCAACGGATCAGGATAAAGCGGCATTGTCCTTTGCTTGTGGCGTGGCAGCCACACAGGTTTTTACGTCGGAAGGTTCGGGCACATTCAGCGTAAACCAGGCATATGCCGCCTATCAGCGGTTTGGGTGCAATACAGCTGAATTGCTTTTTCCCAGTGACACAACACTTTTTGACCGGCTCATTCAAAACATGAAAGATTCACTTCCTGCACATTTTGCAATTGTTGATGAAGCTAACACTACGGGCCATAATGTGGTTGTTGATGGTTATAACACCGATAATTTTTTTCATGTTAATTTTGGCTGGGGCGGCTCCAACAATGGCTGGTACCTGCTCCCCGACGAGATGCCATACAGCCTTACTGTTATTGAAGGAGTTATTGTTGATATCCTGAAAACTGAATTTGCTTCGGTTCCTTCTACTGAAAGCAATTCACTGTTTGAAATATTCCCGAATCCTGCAAAAGAAATACTTACCATTGAGCTTGCCGGGGATCCGAAAGATGGTTCTTCTGTTGAAATTTTCAGCATCGACGGTAAATTGATTCAACGATTCCCGGGTATTCAAAAGAAAACCGAAGCCGATATTTCTGCTTTTTCATCGGGTCTGTATTTTGTAAAAGTGAGCGGTGATAAAGGTATTGGCATCAGGAAGCTGATCATTAAATAACGTTTTTATATTGCCACAAATACTAATTACTTTTTTCTAATCGCTATCTTTGTAAAAAAGTGAATATGCGGAAAAGAAGAACCATAGATCAATGGTCGCTGGGGTACTGGATGGTGAAATATCTCTGGGCAAAATATGCCTTTGACTTCTATTATAGGAAAATCGAGCTCAGAAATGCGAAGGTCATCCCGCATGATAGGCCTGTGATCATTGCTCCAAATCACCAGAACGCTCTCATGGATGCGTTAGGCATTGTGTTCGAGATACCTTTCCAGACTATTTTTATGACACGGGCCGACATTTTTGCAAAACCTTTTGTAAAAAAAATTCTTACGTTTCTGAACATGCTTCCCATTTACCGCAAACGTGACGGCATAGCGAGTTTAGCAAAAAATGAAGAGATTTTCATCGAGACCACCCGTATTCTCAAAGATCATCATAATCCGGTATGCCTTTTTGCGGAAGGGAATCATGGCGACAGGCGAAGGCTCCGGCCGCTGGTGAAAGGAATTTTCCGTATTGCTTTTAAAGCCCAGGAAGATTATAAAGAGAACCCATTTGTTCAGATCATTCCTACCGGGATCGACTATAGCCATTATCAGAAATCCTATCAGACATTATTTCTAAACTTTGGTCAGCCTATCGAAGTTTCTGAATACTGGAAACTATACGAGGAAAACCCTGCTGTCGGTATCAACGCCTTGCGTGAAAGATTGATTGAAGAGATGCGCAAGTATATGATAGATATTCAGACCGAAGAGTATTACAACACGTATATGGGGCTTCGTGATTTATACCGGCCCGAAATGTATGTCAGGCTCGGCGTTAAAAAAGACAAGCTGTCAAACCGGTTTGATACCGATAAAATCCTCATTGCCGCACTGGATAAAACGTTAGAAAACAATCCGGAAAAAATTAAAACGATAGATCAGAAGTTTAAGAGCTATGCGGCACTTCGGGATAAACTAAACCTGCGTGATTGGGTATTTTGCAAAGAAAAGTATTCCGTGGTGTTAAATTTTTTATCACTGGCTTTATGTGCGTTGCTTTCCCCACTGTTTTTATTAGGTCTGTTCAACAATTGGCCGAATTTCTTCATCCCGGTCAAAATGATTAAAAAAATAAAGGATCCCCAATTCAAGAGTACTGCGGCATGGGGCTCGGGCGCTGCCATTCAGGTCGTATATTACCTGATACTGGCTGTGCTGGCCCTTATTTTTATTCCATATTGGTGGGCGGCTGTTTTGTATATTTTTTTATTGCCGTTCACAGGAAAAATTGCTTTGGAAATTCGCCGATTGTTTATAAAATCGCTGGCACGTTTGAGGTACACTTTTAAAAGAAAATCTTCATCCGATATTCGGGAAGTTGTTAACCTAAGGATGGAAATTATAGCGTTGCTGAAAACCATCGAACTATAATTTTTATTATCATCCCGAAATAAATATCAAAATTTTACTTACTTTCGGTCGAAATTTTCAGGCCTGATCATGAATTTTGCAGAAAAATCTATATGGATCACCGGTGCTTCATCCGGAATAGGAGAGGCACTGGCAACCGAATGGGCGACTTATAAACCAACGCTGATTTTATCTGGAAGGAATGTTGAAAAACTGAATGCCGTAAAAGAAAAATGTGAGTCAAAAGGCGCTGTGTGCCTTGTGGTGCCAATTGACCTGACCAATGCTGCCTCTATTGATGAAGCTGTTATAAAAGTTTTTTCTGTATATCCGAAAATCGATATTTTAGTTAATAACGGGGGAATCAGCCAGCGGTCTTTGGCTGTTGAAACACCCATTGAAATCGACCGTTCCATATTTGAAACCAATTTTTTCGGGGCCATTACACTCACCAAGAAAGTCCTGCCTTCGATGGTAAAGAACAACAGCGGGCATATCGTTGTCATCAGCAGTATAGTCGGGAAGTTTGGCTTCCCGTTAAGGACCGGTTACGCTGCCACCAAACATGCATTGCAGGGTTATTTCGAAAGCTTACGTGCTGAATTATCGGTGAATAATGTCAAAGTCACGGTTGTCAGCCCTGGCCGTATTCATACCAATATCTCTGTGAATGCGATTGATAAAAACGGGAGAAAACATGGTGTTATGGATCAGGCACAAGCCAAAGGCATGCCGGCTGATACATGTGCCCGAAAAATTATTCATGCCGTTAAAGTTTATAAAAAAGATATCCTGGTCGGACGTAGTGAATTGATTATGTACTATATCTATAAATACTTACCGTTCCTGTACTATCGACTTGCTCCTAAAATAAAGCCAACATAAAAAATAAATTTAATGAATCGTATTATTAACAGCGGAATCCAACAACTAGGCATTGGTGTTAAAAATGTCCACGAAGCGTGGGCGTGGTACAAAAAATATTTTGGCATTGATGTCAGAATACTGGAAGAATCTGCCCCTGCAGAGTTTATGCTGCCGTATACCGGCGGAACTCCTAAAAACAGGCATGCTGCGCTTGCTGTTACACTTCAGGGTGGCGGCGGGTTTGAAATATGGAGCCACCAGGATTTTGTGCCTCGTTCTGCTGATTTTAATGTGCAGATCGGGGATTTAGGGATTTATGCCGGAAAAATTAAATGCAAAGACCCGGATAAAGCCTATGATTGGTTTTTACAGCATAATCAGGATCTGATTGGGAAGGTAGAAGTAGTTGAAGGAAGAAAGCAGTTTTTTGTGAAGGACCCTTTTGGCAATATTTTTCATCTTGTTCCCGGTAAAACCTGGTTTCGCGAAGAAAATAAAATGACCGGCGGTTCGTATGGCGCCATCATCGGATGCAGCGACATACAGAAATCGATGGATTTTTATAAATCCCTGCTTGGCTATGATGTGGTTATTTATGATAAAACAGGGACTTTCGCAGATTTCAGCGTTTTGCCCGGTGGCGGGCACCAATTCAGAAGGGTATTATTGACACACAGTGAGCCCCGAAAAGGGCCGTTCAGCAGCCTTTTCAGCGATAGCGAAATAGAATTGGTGCAGGTGCTGGACCGGCAGCCGCGAAAGATTTTTGAAAACCGTTTTTGGGGAGAACTTGGTTTTATTCACTTATGTTTTGATATACATGGAATGGATGAACTTCGCGAATTGTGCAAACAAAAAGGCTACCCGTTTACTGTGGATACCGCGGAAATTTTCAAAGACAAGAGTTTTGATATGGGCGATGCTGCCGGGTTGTTTGCCTATAACGAAGATCCCGATGGTGCGCTCATTGAGTATGTGGAAACACATAAAATACCTATTTCGAAAAAATTAGGAATCAGCATTAATCTTCAAAAACGCGATCCCGAAAAACCGTTGCCTGTTTGGATGCTGAATGCCCTGCGTTTTTTTAAAGCAAAAGATGTTAATTAATCTTTGAGCTATACTTTTCTTTTTCAATTGGCATTTTCGTGGTAGAGTTTAAAAGCCATCAAACCAGTTTCTTCAAAAACCTAAAGCGATTCAATACATTTTTCCGCACACCGTATACCGTCAAGGGCGGCTGAAATAATACCGCCTGCATAACCGGCGCCTTCGCCGCAAGGGTACAGGCCTTTAACAGCAATATGTTCCAGGCTTTCCGGATCGCGCGGAATTCGTACCGGTGATGAAGTTCTTGATTCAGGCGCATGAATGACAGCATCATTGGTTAGAAAACCTTTCATCGCCTTACCGAATTCAACAAAACCCAATTGCAGGCTTCGAACGATAAATTCAGGAAAGACAGATTTCATATCGGCCGAAACGATACCCGGCTTATACGAAGTAAGGGGTAAATCTTTTGAAATCTTTCCATTCACAAAATCCTGAAGCCGTTGGGCAGGGACTTTTTGGGTGCTTCCCGCTACCATACAGGCTTTTTGTTCCACAGCCTTCTGAAACTCCAAAGCCGCTAATGGGCCAAAGCTGCTAAAACTTTTAAAATCGTCAGGTTTTAGTTCCACAACAATGCCGGAATTAGCTGAAGGATGATCCCGTTTTGACGGCGACCAGCCATTGGTGACCACCTCTCCCTGCTGTGTGGCGCAAGGCGCGATAACGCCGCCCGGGCACATGCAAAATGAAAAAACACCACGGCCGTTGATCTGCCTGACAATGTTATAGGCCGCCGGTGGCAAAAAAGCGCCACGGTCGGGACGCTTGTATTGGATCCGGTCGATCAGGCTTTGCTGATGTTCAACGCGGACACCCATGGCAAAAGGTTTTAACTCAATAGCGATCTCTTTTCGGAACAGCAATTCATAGATATCGCGGGCAGAGTGGCCCGTGGCCAGGATCAGTTTTCCGGTTTCATATTTATCGCCCGACATGGTAATAACGCCGGAAATACTTTGGTTTTTGACGATAATGTCAACAACCCGGGTATTAAAATGTATCTCCCCACCGTGTTCCAGAATACATTCCCGTATATTTTTAATGATTCCCGGCAATTTATTGGTTCCTATGTGCGGGTGCGCATCCACGATGATTTTTTTATCGGCGCCGAAAGCCACAAATAATTTTATGATCTGGCTAACGTCTCCTCGTTTTTTGGTACGTGTAAATAGTTTGCCGTCTGAATAGGTTCCTGCGCCTCCTTCACCGAAGCAGTAATTGGAATCTTCGTTCACCAAATGATTTATATTGATAGCCTTCAGGTCAGCAACTCTGGCGTGTACATCTTTTCCACGTTCCAGGATGATGGGTTTTATCCCTTTTTCGAGGCATTGCAAAGCGGCAAACAAACCGCCGGGGCCCGCGCCGACAATAATTACCGGCTGTGCGTGTGAAACATCAGGATAATCGGGCAGGCTGACAGGGATGTCTTCAAAATCTTCATTAATAAATACCCTGATCAGCAAATTCATTTTTATCATCCGCTGGCGGGCATCCAGTGAGGATTTCAGAATTTCGATGTGACGGATTTCCTCAGCAGGGATTCCTGTGCTTGCTGAAACCTCCCGTAAAAATTCTTCTGAATTAGCAGCAATTTCTGGTGATACCTGTATTTGAAATTCTTGTTGCATAATGGTAATAAGCCCGGTAAATCAATAAATCATATTCAGTGGAACAAAAGGAATTAGCAGATTTCGTTGCCGGATTTTTACAAAAATACCTGTTTTTTTTACAATATTTACCCTTTCATGAATATTGATCAGGGTAATAAGAGAAGGCCTACCAAACAATTTTCTTAACCCCGGGCACTTTTTTCATCCAACCTCTCAGCAGCACATCAGCATCGGGATAATAGGTCGCTTTGGTGATGTAGTTTTTAAAATCATCCGGTTCGCTGACGACACAGGAGGAGTCAATGTATCCATAACCGGAATATTTACGATTTTCAACAATAATGACCGAGCGTTCTTCTTCATTTCTTCCGCGGTCGATCAGCGCATAATTTATTTCCGGTGTCAGGTAATGGTTCAGGATTTCATTAGCTCTTGAATTATACACTTCCACCTCTTCCTGCCCCGAACAGATGCCGTTGCATTTTTTGATCTGGTGGTTGAAACATGCCGAATCTTTTGACATCAGCCCGCAATAATTGATACAAAGCGTAAATTCTTCGATCCAGTTTTCAAGCCGCTCCCTCGCTGAGATAAGGCTGGTGAAGGACTGCAACGTGTTTTCCGATTCTTCAAAAGGGACAATTTTAAAGTTGATGATTCCTTTTTCATCAATGAACCAGTCAATGGAATGAGTGAAGGTATCCGTAACACGGCTTCGGTTGAATTTAGGTTTGTGCTTTTTGATCTCTTCCGATTCAAGCAGCAGTGCAATGGCTTCGCTGCCGGTAAGGACAAAATCAACATTGTACAATTCGTTGAGCATGTTCTTGCCTTTTTTCTCATGGCTGTTGAAATGGCTGATGGCCCGGCTATACATATTGAGGCTTTTCCCGATGTAGATGATGTTTTGGTCTTTATCCAGAAAATAATACACCCCGCATTCTTCGGGAAGTTTTTTTAATATATATTCTTTGATTTTGTCGATCCGGCGTGTCATGATGCCTTCAATGCCCACGTTTTTGTATTGCGGGTCAGTGGCTTTGAGTTGTAACAACAGATCAAAAAGCTTTGCAGTTGCAACAGCGTCACCTTCAGCCCTGTGGCGGCCTTCGATGTCAATACCTAGTGAGGCGCACAGATTTCCCAGGCTGTAAGAAATTCTTCCGGGCAGCAATTTCCTTGAAAGACGTACGGTACAGAGCTGTTCCCTTTTGAACTTATAACCTAATGAAGCGAACTCCGCTTTAATAAAGTTGTAATCAAAACTAACATTGTGGGCAACAAAAACACGGTTTTCGGTCATTTCGAGAATTTTTGCTGCGACCTCATAAAACTTAGGCGCATCGGCCACCATGGCATCGGTAATGCCGGTAAGATTCCGGTAAAAATGGCTTATATGGCACTGCGGATTGATCAGGGTGGTAAATTTATCAACCACCTGAAGCCCGTCGTGGATCAGGATACAAATTTCTGTAATGGCTCCTTTGCGATATTCGTAGGTTCCCCCGCAGGTCTCGATGTCGATGATGGCAAACATTTTTTTACTGATAATTATGAATAACGATTGTGTTTATTAGATATTACTTCATAAATCAAAGCATTGAGTTTATTTGATTAATAAGCATCAAGAGCTTTTTATTTTACCACAAAGGCCCCAAAGGGTTGCACAAAGTGACACTAAGTCTGATTCAGACAATTTATAAAATTACTCTTTTTATGCCGTCCTTTAAATGAATTACATTAAAGTTTGCTAATAAGCCCAATTTACACCCTGATAGCTTTAAGTAGGTAAGTATTATTGCCATATGGATGTCGCATAATGCTTCAACAGACTTTAATTCTACAATAACACTATCTTCAACTAGTAAATCAACCCTGTAGCCAACATCAAGTTTCACCTCTTTATATACTAATGGTAAGGGTTTTTGTTTTTCCACTTTTAGTCCTAATTGGATAAGTTCATAATATAAGCACTCTTCATAAGCACTTTCTAATAACCCAGGCCCTAACGCGGTATGAACGCGAAAAGAACAGTCTAATACTTTTTTGAAAACTTCTTCAATATTCATGTTTAATTAAATTTTCTCTGTGTAGCCTTTGCGGACTTTGTGAATTTCCTTCGTGCCCCTTTGTGGTTAATATTAATTTTTACCACTTGATTTGCATAATAAATTATTTTTTCTTCTTCAGCTGTTCCATTTCGACCTTCATGCTGAGCAACAGTTTCATCATATTTTCCATATTGATCTCATCTTCTTTTTTGTCGGAGGTCTTCAGGCAACAGACAAATTCCCATATCTCAAGAATATCCTGCGCCTTGACAGTATAGGGCTGATATGATTTGTTATCCGAATGCAGCTCAAAAATAGTTGCTGATTTTTTACTGATGCGTTTATAAACTATCCCTTCATCTTTGGTAAGCAGGACATATGTTTTACCATCAGTGATATGCTTCAGGGATTCAACATATTTGCCAACCACATAGTCACCGGTTGCCAGCGGCGGCATTGAATCACCCTTGACCGGGAATGCGCGGTGTTTTCCCGTAACGGTAAACGGCAACTCCATGAACGGCATTTTTTCAACATATTCGTGGTCGGCGTAACCGTTTAAATATCCTGCCGATGCTTTGACAGTAACCACTTCTATGCGGTCTTTGTTCTCTTTGTCAATGATGACGGGGAAAAGCAGCCGGTTGTCGCCAATATTCATAAGTGCATTTATATCCGTTTTTCGCAGATCCGCTTTTACCAGCACATCAATTGAAATGTGAAAATATTCGGACAGCCTGATAAGGATCTCTATCGGCGGCTCGTTGCGTGCTTCTTCATAGGCGCCAAGGCGGGCGCGTGTGATAGAAAGCTCCTCGGCAAGGCCTTCCTGCGAGAGTTTTTTTAACTCCCTCAGGTGCCTGATGTTAAATGAAATTTTACTCATTGCTACAAAATATAGCACAAATATACTACATTATGTAGTAACTTTGCAAATAGTAATTAAAATATTTTTTTAAGATGGACCGGCGCATCGTACATCTTGATCTTGACACTTTTTTTGTATCGGTGGAACGCCTGCTGGACAGCAGTTTGAATGGGAAACCTGTCATCATCGGCGGCACTTCCGACCGGGGCGTGGTAGCGTCGTGCAGTTACGAAGCGCGTTCATTCGGTGTCCATTCGGCCATGCCTGCAAAACTGGCTAAACAGTTATGCCCCCAAGCGGTGTTTGTGTGTGGTGATATGGAATGTTATTCAAAATATTCGCACCTGGTGACAGATATTATCAAAGAAAAATCACCGCTTGTCGAAAAAGCCTCAATTGACGAGCATTATATCGATATTACCGGAATGGACCGCTATATCAAAAGCAGCATGTTATGGACGCATGAACTGCGTGAATCCATCATCAAAGAATCCGGCCTGCCCATTTCTTTTGGTTTGTCGGTAAATAAAACAGTTTCCAAAGTAGCTACCGGCGAGGCAAAGCCCAGCGGTGAAAAACAGGTGGATAGCGGAATAGAAAAGCTTTTTCTGGCTCCTTTATCCATTAAAAAAATTCCGGGAATAGGAGGGAAGACCTTCACGATTCTAAGGAATATGGGCATCGAAAAAGTTAGCACCATCCAACAGATGCCCTTGCTGATGATGCAAAAAGTGCTTGGCGAAAACGGCCAGGTCATCTGGAAAAAAGCCAACGGCATCGACAACAGCCCCGTTATTCCCTATTTTGAACAAAAAAGCATGAGCCACGAAACTACTTTTGATAAAGATACGACGGATATGGAACAGCTGAAACGTGTACTGCTGAAAATGGTGGAAAAGCTTGCGTATGAATTGCGAAGCTCGAAAAAAGTTACCGGTTGTATCACCCTTAAATTAAGGTATTCGGATTTTCAGACCCATACGTTTCAGTGCAGGATCCCATATACGGCATCCGACCATGTGCTGCTCAACAAAGTACTGGAGCTTTTTCAGAAGTATTATTCAAGAAGGGTCCTGATCCGCCTGATAGGCGTCCGTTTGAGCAACCTGGTACCTGGTTTCACGCAGATCAACCTTTACGAAGACACGGAAGAAATGATCAACCTGTACCAGTCGCTCGACAGGATACGCAACCGCTACGGATTTAAAGCCATCATGCGAAGCATCAATATGAAAACAAAACATGATCCTTAACGCACATTCATATTACAGCCTGCGGTATGGGGTGATCTCCAACGAAGACCTTGTAAAAGCCGCGATCAGCAATGGCTATGAAGCGATGGCGATTACTGATATAAACAATTCGTCGGGCGTGCTGGAGTTTGTTAAACTTTGTTTTGAGAATAACCTCAAACCGGTTGTTGGCATGGAGTTTCGCGACGTTGATACATTGCTGTATATAGCGCTGGCAAGAAATAATGAGGGATACAGGGAGATCAATGAGCTGATGACCAGCAGCAACATGAATAAGTCCAGCTTGCCGGTTCGTCCTGATTTCATGCACTGTTATGTAATTTATCCTTCCGGGAAAATAAAAGCACAGGACTTAAAAGAGCATGAATATATCGGGATCCATTCTTCGCAACTTATCAGGCTGGGTAATGACATAAAGGCCGCCCCGGAAAAATTTGTTGTGCTGCAGCCCTTGACATACCTGGACTTTAAAGGATATGAAGCGCATAAGAAACTCCGGGCGGTGGCCCATAACATTTTATTCTCGCAGATCAATCCGTCCCAGGTGGCCGGTACCGATGAGTATCTTATCCCCAAAAAACAGTTGTTGCAGAAGTTTGAAGATTTCCCGCAGTTGATAAAAAATACGGAAATGCTGCTGGATGACTGCACATTTACGTTTGATTTCAAAAGCATCAAGAATAAAAAAAGCTATACCGGTAGTATTTATGATGATAAATTACTATTAGAAAAACTGGCCCTTGATGGCATGAAATACCGTTACGGAGCATCGGATAAGATTGCGCTCGGCCGTGTGCAGAAAGAACTTGAGATCATCGACAAGCTGGGTTTTTCTGCCTATTTCCTTATTGCTGCCGACATCATCCGTTATTCCATGCAGCGCGGGTATTATCATGTCGGAAGAGGAAGCGGCGCCAACAGTGTGGTAGCGTATTGCCTCCGCATCACCGATGTTTGCCCCATCGAACTGGATCTGTACTTTGAACGTTTTTTGAATCCCAAACGCAAATCCCCGCCCGACTTTGATATAGACTACAGCTGGAAAGAACGTGATGACGTGACGGAATATATTTTCAAAAGATATGGACGCAAGCATACAGCTTTGCTGGGGGCCATGTCCACATTCAAGGACCGTTCGATCATCCGTGAGCTGGGCAAGGTTTACGGGCTGCCTAAAGAAGATATCGACCGGCTTATAAAATATCCTGATTCACCGCTTAATAAAAATGAGATATGCAGGGACATTCTCGATCACTACCATTCGATAGAAGATTTCCCCAACATCCGTACGATACATGCCGGAGGGATATTGATTTCTGAAGAGCCGGTAACTTGTTATACGGCGCTGGATCTGCCGCCCAAAGGTTTTCCTACCACGCATTTTGATATGTACCTGGCCGAAGATATCGGTTTCGAAAAGCTGGATATCCTTAGCCAACGCGGGATAGGGCATATTAAAGATGCCGCTGATATTATTTATAAAAACCGCGGAATAAAAGTAGATGTGCATGAAGTGCAGAAATTCAAAACCGATGAACATGTACGCAGACAGCTGAAATCGGGAGATACCATCGGCTGTTTTTATATTGAAAGCCCTGCCATGCGCGGTTTGTTAAAGAAACTGCATTGTGATACGTATCTTACGTTGGTTGCTGCCAGCTCGATCATCAGGCCGGGCGTAGCACGCAGCGGTATGATGAAAGAATTTGTCTACCGCTTTCATAATCCGGGAAAGTTCAAATACCTGCATCCCGTAATGGAAGAACAACTGAAAGAAACATACGGCGTTATGGTTTACCAGGAGGATGTGCTGAAGGTCGGGCACCATTTTGGCGGGCTTGACCTAGCTGATGCCGATGTGCTGCGCAGGATGATGAGCGGTAAATCGCGGAATAAAAAACACCTGCTTGAAATTGAAGGTAAATTCTTTGGACATTGTATGAAGATGGGCTACCCTGCCGAATTGAGCAAGGAAGTGTGGCGGCAGATAGAATCTTTTGCCGGCTACAGTTTCAGCAAGGCGCATTCGGCAAGCTATGCCGTGGAAAGTTTTCAGAGCCTGTATCTCAAGACTTATTTCCCGCTTGAATTTATGGTGGCGGTGATCAATAATTTCGGAGGGTTTTATTACACCAGGGTATATGTAAATGAAGCGAAAAAAGCCGGTGGACAGATATTGCTGCCCTGTGTGAACAAAAGCACGTATTACACTACCATTTACGGAACCGATGTGTATCTTGGGTTTGTCCATATCAAATCGCTGGAAGCTTCCATTGCCCAGATAATAGAATCAGAACGGGAACAAAACGGAGCATACCAAAGCCTTGATGATTTCATTGTCAGGACCCATATCAACATGGACGCCCTGCGCATCCTGATACGCATTGATGCGTTGCGGTTCACGGGTATGAATAAGCGGCAGCTTTTGTGGGAAGCTTACCGGCTTTTTGATAAAGACCGCTCCAAAGAGCACAACAACCCGCCAGCCATGTTTGCTGTAAACCTTCCTGAATGGGAGATTCCCGAATTGGTGCATAACAAAATTGAAGACGCTTATGACGAGATCGAACTGCTGGAATTTCCGGTGAGCTGTTCGGCTTTTGACATGCTGAAAACCAGGTTCAGAGGCGACTGCATGGCCCGCGACCTGATGAAATTTGTAAATAAAAAAATACGAATGGTGGGCAATTACGTGACCTATAAATGGGTGCACACCATCAGGGGCGATACCATGGCTTTCGGGACTTTTCTGGATGAAGAAGGCAATTTTTTTGACACCACTCATTTCCCTCAAAGCCTGAAAGCATACCCTTTCGGTGGCAGTGGCGTGTACCTGATTTTAGGCAAGGTGGTTGAAGATTATGGTTTCCCGGGGATAGAAGTTGAAAAGATGGCCAAGCTGCCAATTCATCCTGACCCCAGAGTGGTATGACCGTAAATAATTTTAATCAAAACAGATAGCCGCTACTGTGCCGTATCCTGCTTCACAATCGGTTCTTTGGGTTGATATTGCTCGTTTCTGTATTTCTTTGGTTTTCATTATCCGGGAAAACAAAATAATCCCGGATTATCGTACCATGATCTCGTCCACAAAAATCCAGGCTTTTCCATCAGATCCGTGCCATGCCGGAAGGTCGCCGATGTTTTTCAGTTTAATGTTCACGAAACGGCAGTAATGGGTGGCGGGAAATTCAATAAGAAAGGGGACTATGGATTTTTCCATCTTCTTTCGTGCGGTTGCATTTATATAAGTGGTTATTTCAGAAAAGTCCCTGCCGTTGTTTGAGGCCCGCACTGTTATGCTTAAAGGGGCAAATATCCAGCTTCCCTGGTTTACCAGGCAATTCAACCGGATACTGCTTATGGAATCTTCAGAACCCAAATCTATCGTGGCATCCATATCTTCACCATACCATCCCTGCCATAACGAAAAATAATTGTCGGTGCCGCATACCCCGTCAATCAGTGTGTTTGGGCCACTGGCCGAATACTTTGGAGAAGCGGCCGTGACAAACCAAATACTTTTACCAACAGCCTTATGCATCTGAACACCGTTCTCAAAATAGTTTGACATTCGCTCGTAATATTCCTCCGGCTTAATGCTGATTTCATGGAAAAGGATGGGACCATAGGTATTTGCGGTATCGCATAATTCCCTGAGGTATTGTCTGGCTTTTTCTTTTACAGAATATGTTCCAATTTTATCTTTTTCAAACAGCCAGTTATCAGTGAACGGAAGCGATTTAGCGACTTCGAGCCAGGCATAACGTAACGGCTGCATGGCCATTTGTATGCGATGACAATACGCTTTGTTCCCGTTGGATGCCATGAGTGCATCATCAAATAAATCAAAATAGGTGTCAAGATTTTCCGGCGACAGGAAACCCTGTGAATGCGCCGACATAGGTTCGTACAGGGTAAGCGCCTTGCCTGATTTTATTAGGTTCTGGGTGGAAAGCTGAATATAACGGTACACATATTTACCGCCGGGCCCATAATAGCCATTGCAGAAATCCTGCATCAGGCTGTCGGTGTTAAGCGATGGATTCCATAACAGTTTTGCCAGTACATAACACCGCAGCTCCGTGAATTCACCGTTATTATAAGGCCAGCCCTGTTCAAAAACCATGGAAACATGATTTTGTTGGAATAATTGCAGGTTGGGTTTCAGGACGTGGAAGTTCGGGAAAGGCCCAATAATGTTGGAAAAATTAATTACATAATCCCAGATCAAAATATTTCCGGTCAGTGCACCCCAGTCTTTAAGGTCTTTTGTAAAGCTCCCTTCAAGAGAATCCTGGCTGATCGGTTTGTTTCGGTCGCATTCGATGGTGCAAAGCATGATGTTGACATTGGGCAAGGGCTTTACCTTGAGTGGCGCCTTTCGTGAATATTGATATGCCAGTGTGGAAATTATTTTATCGGGAAACTCTTTGGCGATGGCATTTACAAAGGTTATTACAGATCCTGATGGCGACCCGTTAACCTCATCAATGGCCCTGCACTTATCACACATACAATAATTGAAATTATCCAACTGGCTGACCGACCAATAAATCGCTTTTGGGTTTTTCTTGATTTCTTCATGCAACGATGCTATGGTGATCTTTAAAACATCAGGATTGCTGAGGCAAAGCTGATCTTTTACACGCACGCCGTTACGAAGAGCAAAATATTCCGGGTGCGAATTAAACCATTTTTCGGGAGGCACCAGTTTATGGAGCGTATGCACCCACATGCCCCAGTTTTCCGAAACTGCGAAACCACCGGTATTGGTGTTTCGTGGTTTGTTATGCAACCCGTGCCATTGACTAAAATCTTTAATAGATGCGTCTCCGTTATAGTCGATCCGGAAATCGAAAGCGGGATTCTGCAACGTGTTTACAGGTGAAATTTTTATGTCTTTATTCTTTGGGATGACCAGCGCATCTGCTGCATAAAAACGGCAGCCCAGCTGATGTTCCAGAAAATAATACACGGCATTCTGAAAACCGGCAGCATTTTTTGCATAAACGAAAATATCTTTACCAACGGTAGTAATGATAAAACCATCGCCACGCAGGTTGTCAGGGAAAGGAACAGCATGTAATTCCGAATAATCAACAAACCTGATCTGATTGTTTTTTTCTGTTTTTTTAGTAGATACAGGTAACAGAACACCGGAGACGGAATCCACATATTGCCGAAGAATGCAGGCCGCATCGGTAGCAGCCGGAGATTCGGTTTGGATGCTGTAATTGGCTTTCTTATTACCGGTTATGATCAGCGAATCGTTATGTTGTGCCTCAACGGTGATGATGATAAACAGAAGGAGGGATGTAAACGCAATTTTCATCTTCTATGATCCTACATTACCTTTATAAAGGGATACCGGTTTTTCGAATCTGACTTTAATTACCGTCATGTATTCATCCTGAACGCCTTCGGGAATATCAATAAAAACAAGTCCCGGAACATTGCTCCATGACATTTTTCCGATCACTTTATGTGAGAGTCTTGTTTTGGTGCCAACCACTTCAATGTTTTTTATGTCATTCGTGATCCCTTTGAGAATGATGTTCCCGCTTTGTTTTCCCTGTAAAAAAAGATACAGGCTGCAGGAATCCTTCGAAAGGGTAGTGGGCCCGTAAAAATACCCCGGAGGTAAACCGCCAAGCGTACCGAAAATGGCTTCGCTGTGCTTGTTTGTCCATTTGCCGAATTTTGCAAGCAGTGCTTGTTGTTCTTCAGGAATGGTGCCATCTTCACGGGGTCCGATGTCAAGCAGCAGGTTTCCGCCAAGGCTGATGCAGTCGGCAAAGATGCTGATGATCTCATAAGGTGTTTTGTACGAACTATCCCCGATGTAATACCCCCATGAATCATTAGTGGTCATGCACAATTCCCAGTTTTTCATTGCCGGACGTGTAACCGGGAAACTTTGTTCGGGTGTGTCGTAATCGCCGTATCCTTGCAGCCTGCCATTGATAATGGTTCTGGGATTGCTGGCCAGGATCATCTGACGGATTTTTGCAGCCTGCCATTCTTTGGCATTATGTTCCCAGTCCCCGTCGAACCAGACCAGGTCAGGGTTGTAGGCTTTCAGAAGCTCCACAATCTGGCCGTGGCAAAATTTTAAAAAATGTGCCCAGCGGGCTGTGTCGTTTTCAATTTTGTATTTGGAAGAATCCCTTAAAAATCCGGGATAATCAGGATAAGTCCAATCTATGAGGGAGTAATACAAACCCACTTTCAGGCTGTCTTTACGCAGCTGGTTTACAAATGGTGTCAATACATCTTTTTTGGCGGGTGATTTTTCAGGAATACTCAGATCGTTCATTTTAGTATTCCACAGAGCTACTCCGTCATGATGTTTAGAAGTAATGACGACATATTTTGCGCCGGTAGCTTTGATAAGTGAGGACCACTGTTCAGGCTGGTAATTTTTGGCCGTAAATTCTTTTATCTGTGCCATATAATCCTTATGGCTGATGTGCCTGTTGTGGAATTCCCAGGATTCTGAAGTTTTTCCTGTGGAATAAATTCCCCAGTGAATGAATATTCCCAATTTGGCATCGCTGAACCATTGCATTTTATTTGTGTCTGCGGCTGACGGACTGACCTGGGCGTCTATTCCTATGCCTGTGGCGAGGAATAAAAAGATAAAACCCAGGATGTTTTTGGACATTGTTCGCATTTGTCGGTTTTTGTTAACTAATGCAAAAATAGCATTATTTCAATTCGGGTTAAGCCTGAGCTGAAACCATGCAAATTTATCTGCACATTTCATTATGCTATATACTTCGGAGTTTTAAACCATTTTCAAATAAAGATTTACAAAAATTATAATTTATTCAAACAGAATTGATAAATTATGATTGTTATAATAATTCTTTACTCATATTGGTCTGTTTCAGGTGATCATCAGCGCTTGCTGTTAACTACCAGGGCTGGCAAGCCGGCCAGGAGGCTCCTTCGGAGCGGCTCTTAAACCCCTACTTTGTCCGTAAGGACAAACTTGGCGATGTATGAGTTTCCCATAACAACTAGGATACTTTTGTCTTCCTAAACTTTATGATGGAAATAATTTTATATTATTTAAATTACATATTAGCAGTCAATACATATTACCACCTTGCAGAAGGCAAACAAAACGAATTTCTATAATCAACAAAAACCTCAGTAATGTTACAAATACAATTTTTATTTAAATGAAAATTTTCTGTTGTTTTGTAAAAAGTACCTGTTGCATAATATGCTTCCCTAGTGCTTACTTCGAATTCAGGTAAAACATAAAAATGAATATCAATTTTATTTTTATCACTGATATTAGTACTTGCATAACAACGGCCTATTTTATCACCTTCACTAGTCACACCGTCAAATGGGTCTTTTAAATAAAAATCAATATAATATGGTTCATGCACATGGACATACAAGATTTTATTTACAATATTTCCCTTTTTAACTAATATTTTTGCTACATATCCTGGGGCAAAAAATGTATATGATAAAGGCTTCCAATATTCTAGTTCATATGTAATAACATCAGATTTGGGATTACTATTATCATTATTTAAACTCGTTTGGATTTCATCTTCTAAACAAAGGTGCCATCCTTTGCCACTCGAAGATACCCAAATAGTGTTGTTTTTTGTAAGCTGTTCCCCCTCATAACTGCCACCCGGGCTAGTTAATATTTTAACTAAAACTTTGGTTTTATTTTCGTTCCATTGATTTAGCACCCCACATATTATTCCATTAGTTGTTTGATTGCATAATTTACATCCAAGTTTCCATAGTGCTTTATTGCTATTGGTTTTTATTTTATTAGCTCTGTTGATTTCCTGAGTTTTTTTATTTTTTAACTTAGTTATTTCAGCAGAATAAGTTCCACTTGGGTATTTTAATAGATAAGCATTATAATCCGTTAACCCACCATCTAATGCTTTTTTATAAAGCTGTCTTTCGGTTTTTAAATTTACAATTTTATCCAAATATTTACCTTGAGGATAATTATTCAAATAATTGTCACATTCAGAAACAAAACCACTCAAAGCTAAATCATAAAAATAGTCTTCTTTCAATGCGGATATTTCGCTATAATATTTACCATTAGGATATTTAGTTAAGTAGGAATCAAAATCATTACGATTTTTCGCTATCGTGTAGTCTTCTTCTTCTAAGGTAGAGTAATTTCTATATATGTATATATAGTCGACAATGATTCTTTTACAACCATATAAATTTTCCGGGTCACAAGTGAATGCATTAGGTTGGAAAATAGTACCTTGTAATGGGAGAGTATAATTATAACTGGTTAAGTACGAGCCGTTAAAATAAATTGAAGCAGTTTTATTTTTACTTACTATTTGAATTGTAGAGAACTCATATACATTGATATCGTTTGATTTATATATCCACGTATACGTAGTGGGAGTACTTTTAGTTAAATCTACTATTTGAAAAAGTTTTTCTTTAATTACATATCGAAATTCTAAATTCCAGAACTTAAATATTTGACTTAGCATCCATTCCTTATTTTGTGCTCTACTAAAATCATCAATCATTTTAATTCTTATTTCAAATATAACATCCTTTGCTTGATCAATATTATTCAGTTTGTCACACTTTAAAGCACCTCCGTAGACAATCAAATTACCATTAGTAATTTCAAAATTTGTCTTATTACCGTTATTTTGCCATTGATTATAATTATCATTAAAATCATCAAGAAATAGAGCCATTGATCTCTTCCATGTTGAATCTTTATATGCAAGATTCGCATATGGTACTTGTTGTTGAGCTATAACAACTTTACTTATTAAAATCATTAGAATTAGTGTCTTTAGTGTTTTCATATATATTAAATTTTGGTTTGCCTTGTTGCTAACTAGTTTATAGCATTACCAAAGGTAATGGTATACAACAAAAAATAGTTGGCTTGCCGTACCTTTTGGTTGGTTTTATTTTTTTTACAAATATAAAAATATTCATAATATCAAGGTTAAAATAACACGATGAAATTATGTAATAGTTGCGACTTAATCTGACAATAAGGTATAAGTCATCCTTGTTCCTGCATTGCAAATTTACTATTCATTCCGAAATTGTCAAGGCTAAAATGAACTCCTGCGTCGGCCTTGACAATTTCTCCATTCATACGTGGCTTGCCGCTATGCAGTAACAAGGATTCCTCCTGAACCTGCAGTGCATTATCAAGCATTTTTGATTTAGCCAGGGCCAGACTATCCAGGAACGTTTGCATTGGTGTTTTTCCAAAACAAAACTTACCGGTATGAGTCCTTTCCTTATTATAGTAATCAATCCAAGTGTCAAGATCAGTCTGTAGTTCTTCAATATTATGGTATAGCTTTTTACGAAAGGCAATAGCAAAAAATTCATCCTGAATGGTTCTGTGAAAACGCTCACAAATTCCGTTTGACTGTGGTCTCCGTGCACGTGTTTTTGAGTGGTCAATATCTTCAAGGGTCAGGTACAACTCATATTCGTGATGTTCAGGCCTGCCACAATACTCGGTTCCACGATCAGTTAATACTCGCAATAAAGGAATTTTGTGTTCCTGATAAAACGGGATAATTCTGTCATTAAGTAAGTCGGCAGCCACAAGAGCATTTTTGCGGTCATACACTTTTACAAATACCACCTTGCTGTATGTGTCAATGAATGTTTGCTGGTAAATACGTCCAACACCTTTAATGTTGCCAACATAATAAGTATCCTGCGCCCCGAGGTAGCCGGGATGTTCTGTTTCAATTTCGCCAACCGCTTCATTTTTTTCTTTTTTGCGTTCTAAAGCCACAAGTTGGGCCTCGGTCAGAATAATGCCATCCTGTGCCACTTTTGCCTCAAGTGCTTTCAGGCGCTTGGGAAACGTCTCTAAATCGTGTCTTTGCCATACGCATCTCACGCCACATGGAGAGATAAAGATTCCTTGCTTTTTTAACTCATTAGATACACGAAGTTGACCCAGTGCTGGATTCTCAAAGGCTATAGCTACGACAGCTTCTTCAATGTGCATTTCAATACGGTTTTTAGGGATAGGCTTTCTACGACTTATTTCCTGAAGAGCCGTTTCACCTCCCGTATCGTACAGTTCTTTAATCCGATAGAAGCTGTCTCTGGAGTATCCCATCACTTTACATGCATGGGATATGTTTCCTAATTGTTCTGCTAAATTTAGCAGCCCTAATTTTGTTTTTACTAATTTTGTTTCTGTATTCATTTCTGACAGTTTTGGGGTTAAACATATTTGATTTCTTTTCAATTTCAAATTTATGCTTTAATCCCTTACTGTCAGATTAAGTCTAAACTAATTCACTTGTGTAACCTAAACTATGAATTTAACGAGAAACAATTTAGGGTGATTTACTAAAAAATATTTACAGATTTCGAAGTTGTATACTTAACACAACAGGTTTTCAGCATGACGCATAACGGTCGGTGGCTGCTTTACGCCCCGCAATTTACTAACCTTTCCTGTCAAAATCCACATAGTTTTCAAAATATTCCAGAACTGTCATATTTGCCTTACCTGCGGGGTGAAAGCAGACACAAGTTATAGCTATTACCGGTTCTTTACACTTTGTGAATTAAATTTAACTCCGACAACTCTCGGCCAATTTGATGGATACCATGTAAAATTTTGTCAGTCTGCTGTCCAGACGGCTTTTTACGCCCTTGCACGTATTGAGATAATAGAGTTGGATTCATGCCAATTTTTTCAGCAAGGAATTTG